>Ga0163152_10000821_pt1 | contig 51457 bp, 56 predicted proteins | sample OliLakLV19MP8IB2_FD_148635 | JGI IMG/M metagenome (GOLD analysis project Ga0163152, IMG submission 148635) | Freshwater microbial mat bacterial communities from Lake Vanda, McMurdo Dry Valleys, Antarctica - Oligotrophic Lake LV.19.MP8.IB-2 | ecosystem: Environmental > Aquatic > Freshwater >... | reverse complement strand
ATCCGACACCATGAGCGTGTTTGTCCTGAGACCGCGGTGTGCCCGCAAAATGATCAATAGCAGTTCGTGACTCCCCTGTCAACTGTACTTCCACCAATCCTCTATTTGCCGCACTAGAGTTAGTTTATATCACTTGACAGGGGGGTGATTTAGTCATAATAATGGGGTCTGTTTTATCCCGTGCCTAACGCATCGTGTCGTACGTGCGTATGTTATTGACGACGCTCGCGTATTTGGGATCGGTCGTCGGTCGCCCGAGGCTAGCCCTGTCAGGGAGATTGTGATGGCTGAACCGCAATCATGGGATGAAGAGCAGGAGCTGGCCGAGTTTGTGCCCACTGAGGCGGGCCCCGAGGCGAGGTCCCAGCAGTTGCTCACCCGCTTACTGCAGACCCTGGATCACCCCATCTACCGCGCCATGGCCCCGGGCAAGCAACAGCTGTATCTCCAGTTGCTCCGGTGGAGTCATGGCGAGGGAAAAGACGCGGTGGAAGCGTCCCGGGTTCAGATGAGTCAATGGACCGGGCTCGCCTGGGATACGATCAAGAAATACATGCCCAGGCTGATCGAGGATCAGATGGTGCAGCTGGTACGCCCGGCCACCTCAATCTCCCCCGCCATGTATGAGGTCTATTGGCTCCCACCCCCGGTCACCCTGAATCTGGGCACGCCCCCGGAGACGATATGCTGCTATGTCGATCAGTTCACGAAAGAGGATCGAGGCGAATATCAACGACTTGCACGGCTCTTGACCGGTGACGAGCGCCAGCAGCTTCACAGTGACATCTCGTGGAGTTTACGAGATTTGGGCATCCCCTGGAACTATGACTTGATCAAGAAGTGTGTCATGTGGCAATTTTTAATCCGATCCCCCTATCGGCGCATGCTCGAGAAAAAGCATCCTGAATGGTTTAGGTCTCCTGATATCTAGTCACTTAGTGCGTTATCTTCTCTTTCTCATATTTTTGTCGTATTTTTCCTACAATAAAATCGATATCGATGTCAGGCAACATTATACGTTACAGTTTCTAACTTGATAAATTCGATATCGAATTTGCGTCATATGTACTTGTAATAATTTATTAATGCGTCACTATCCTCAACGGAACCAGACAGGTGTTCTTCCAGCCTATTCTTGTTGCGGCTTGAATATGAATGTTTTTATGTTGCGTTGATGTGCTTGATGGCCAATTTTATTGTGAATATTTCATGAAATACAATGTGGAAATATGCGATGTTTCGTATGATTTTTCTTTATATATTCACTGATCAACCAATGAGTGAAGTTCAATCATATTATTTTTGAGATAGGCCTGTGCCGATTGATGATTATTATGTAAGAAATGAATATTCTTTATCTGAATTCGATATCGAATCTGATGATCTAGGGGCGCCATCTGGACCACCTGTATAGATGTCTTGTATACGCCTGCTATGATGCTCCACAACTACCCGTGAATAGTCTCAACAATCTGATGACTTATCATCTATCTCACCCGTTATGTCACGGCGTTAGTCCACACCATGTTGACATGTATGTTCCACCGTGGTATTTGACCTCATCTACGTGTGTCTACGCAGCGAACCTCTGGGCTTTCGTTCATGTCTTTCGCACTCCATTGTCATTACGAATGTTGTCTCCAAGGAAGAGGGAGGTTCCTATGAATACGCGACTCAATCGACTGTGCGTTGGGATCCAGAAAGGAGGAGTAGGCAAGACCACCTCCTCCGTCAATCTCGCGGACTGCTTGGCACGCCTGACCCCATCCACCGAGAAAATTCTTCTGATCGATATGGACGCCCAACGCAGCTCGTCGAAATTACTGGGCATTCAGGATGGCACCACACCAGGGCTCCGAGATTTGCTCATGCTCGATGATATGCGGGTTCAAGACGTGATTCATGCAACGAGAATCCCGCGGCTCTATATCATTCCATCGAGCCTAAAGCTGGCACCGGTCGAGAGTATGTTGATGATTCCAGGCGAATTTGAGAGTCCAATTTTTCGTCTCTACTCAAAACTCACGCCTGAAGCGGTTTCCGAATTTCGCTATGTGATCATCGATACGCCTCCTTCCATGGGGCCATTGATGATGAATGCGTTGGGCGCGAGTGACTTATTGATTGCGCCCATGGAAAGTGGCTCAGGCTTTTCATTCGATGGGATCGATGACCTCCTCAAAATCGTGACGCTCGTGAAATCGGAACAACTGAAACACATTAAGCCCCCATATCATACCGATCTTCAACTCCTTGGGGTGTTGTTGACCAAGCATGATAAACGGCAGACGCTGTGCAAGGCAGTGCATAGTTCACTGTTGAATAAGTATAAGGATGACGTCATGCACACGACGATCGCGATGAGTGCGGCCGTCAAAAAGGCGGAAATTGAAGGACAAACGTTGATGCAGAATGATCGGAAGAGCACGGCGGCACGGGACTATATGCAGCTGGCAGAAGAAGTGATCAGGCGAGTCGACGCTCGTGAGGCTGATCTTCGTTCTCAACCACAGATGACTACGGCTGAACCTGCAGTCGTGGCATAGGAGTGAGCTATGGCGAGCGATCACAAATCGACGACAGCGGATCGAGATGGAAGTAAGCCAGTGGGCGCTTCTCAGCAGCCGCCAGGGAGTAAGGAAAGCCGACGACTGCAAGACCTCGTGAATCGCCGGGTGAATGCCACCTTTCAAGATACTAGCGGGCAGGATGATTTAGAGGAATTTCTCGGGACTCCTTCCTCACAGGCGAAGCAACCGGCTGTGACAAAAGTGATCCCGATGACAGTCTCTGAGGTTTCCCCGACGCCGCAACCTTCAGCACAGCCAGCAGCCTCCGCGGTTAGTGTAGACATTATCCGGAATATTCCGATCGATCACATTCTCCCGAATCCCTATCAGCCTCGCCAGCAACTGAATGAAGCCGCCGACCTTGAATTGGCCGATTCCGTGAAGGAGTCGGGATTGCTACAGCCGGTTATTGTCCGAGCACTGCCGGATGGTCGATATGAACTCGTCGCGGGTGAACGACGCTGGAGAGCCTGCCGGCAGGCTGGAAAGACCTCGATTCAGGCCATTGTGCGGCCAACGAACAATCAACAAGCGGCGGTGAATGCGTTGGTCGAGAATCTTCAGCGTGAAGATCTCAGCCCCCTCGACTTAGCGCGGGCATTTGATCGGATGTTGAAGACATTCAAGCTCGAACATCAGGAATTGTCGATCTTGCTGGGGGTGACGGTTTCCAAAATTCGTCATGCCGTACGAGTATTGGCCCTCCCAACCGAGATTCTTGAGGAGGTGCTGAGTGCTTCGTCCGGGCTCGGCCTTCATCATGCTGAAGAGCTTCTTGCGATTCGAGATAATCCAGTTCGGCTGAAGGTCATTGTGAAGAAGCTTCTTGAGGAGAAATGGTCTGTTGAACGTTTACGCAGTGAGATTCAACGCAAAATTCGGGTGAACCGCGGGTATCAGCCGGTCAAGTTTGAAGACCGTGGCGATAAGGGCTTTCATCTGACGATCCGCCTACAGAGTAATCGGCCTCAAGACTTTCCTGAAATCAAATCACGACTGCAGGATGCCTTAGCCAAACTTGACGGGTTTTGTGGGTGACGTCGTGACGGTCTAAGTGGTGATACGGCGCAGGGCTCGATTGTAGATGGTATGAAAACACCTGTTGGTGTGCCTTTCGATAAAGGAAAAAAGGTTTGTTCCAAGCCTCCCACGCGAGAACCTTTTCAATCATTTCAGCCAGAAGATACAGCGAAATAGATACCGATGTATCGTTCTTGTGAGGCGGGCATAAAATCTTCTAAAGCTTTAATTGCCAGGGTATTGCGTCTACCAGGGGTGGTCCGTGGGCTTCCAGCTTGGTTATTTAGCGTTGGAGTTATGCACAGCCAGGAGGGTTCAGACAAACAAAGTGGGAGGCTTGGCACAAAAGCGAGAGGTTTGAGACAAGAATATGCGAGAGGGATGGGACAAGGTGGTGAGAGGGTTGACGCAAGATGAGAGGATTCAGACAATGAGTTTATTAAGAAAAGACTTAATATTTCCAATATTTACTATAAACCTTTTGAAGGCTCCGTTCCTTCCCACGTAAAGAGTTACGTTAAAGAGAAGAATACGTTACGGAGTACGTCTATGGATCAATCTCTTCAAAAGAAAGAAGATCGGGCCTTAGCTCGCAAAGGATTGATTTATTCCGAGCTCTCGGTATCTGAGATCCCAATGTGGCAATTACCAGGGAAAGGAAAGGTAACGCCCGATTCCCTCTCGAAGATTGTGTTTCGGATGACAGAGATGAACGGGCAAGTGGTCAAGGTACCCATTAAGGTGTCGCCTAGTGCGGAGTGGGGATATCCCACGGTATTGGATCTCGAATATTTTCGAGCGTTCGAGCGCGCGTTGACGATGGCCTGGCAGCGAGATGGAATGGTCCCGGATGTATTACGGATCAGTGGTCGAGAAATGATTCGGTTAACGGGAAAAGCTCCGAATGGGGACCGTCAAAAGGAAGTTCGGGACTTCTTTGAGCGGATGAGCGGATTACAATTGGTCGCACATAGTGCCAAGAATGGGAAGCGGGGAACGCGCCAAGGTGTCCATATTTTCGAGCGGTTTGATCAGGAAGAATCGCCGGATGATCACAATGAACCGCGGTGGGCGCACGAAATTCGTCTTGCGGATTGGTACTGGGCGAATCTGAATAATTTTCACTGTCATATCCAGGATCAACAACTGTTTCTCGCATTACAACGTGACCTGACGAAATTGTTGTACCAACATTTACATGGGCTGTTTCGGGTCGGCCGAGGGGCGGCGTCAGAAGCGTACTCTGAATTGGCTGTGAATTTAAGCCTCAAACGGCTGTCGTCATTTTCAGAAGTCTCTCGGCAGCTTGGTCCGGCTCATGAGGAACTGGTGGCGTTAGGATTTGTTGGACAGTGGAAAATTGAGCGTGTTTTGTCAACGCGTGGTGAGTTTACAGTGACATGGGAGGCGGGCCCGGCGTGGCATCAGGTCTATTCTACAGAGCAACAGCTGCTGCACGCAGTGGAGCAGGGGAGTCGTCGAGAAGACATGTTGCTTCCGGCTGAGCCAGAACTGGTGGCTTCGATTGAGCTGTCAGAGGATGCCCAGGGAGTATTGAAGGAAATCTATGATTTTGTCGGAAATCATGATCATGCTTTTGAACCATTTTGGAAAAAAGTTGCGGGGAGTTTCACCTCACCTGTGCGTCGTCGAGTGATAGCAGAAGTGCGAGAGTTGGCCATGAGTCGGCAGATTCGTACGACCCGTGCGCGGGCCTTAGTGTCAGCGTTTCAACGTGAAGGGCAGCGGCAAGGGTTAGCGGGGTGGAGTAGATCAGACGTGTCCCGGAAACGAGTTCGGTAAGGAGGGTGGGATTTAGGGTGAAGATCATTTTATATTTGGAAAGTGTAGATTAGGTTCTGAAGTGAGATTGGGTCAGTGGTTTTCGTTTTCTGCGTTGATTAGCCATGGTTCCGTGTTCTGCACCGACTAGAAACACGTTACGAGTAGAACCTGGGAGCACCAATATCGCCAGATTGATGCCCGCTCGAGCGAAGGCCGGTTGGCGCGTGGAGCGATGCACGCCGGTGGCGAGTTCGGCGAATGTGGCAGGACTCATGATCGATATGAGCCGCCGCTGCAAGACGGCCTGAACCATCCGTGCGAGGTCCCACGGCGGACAAGAGGCCCGAATCATCCGCAGCGGAGTAGGTGATGATCGCCCGCGACGGCCGATCCGTCCACAGCTCACGTCGATGCCCCACTGGCCGAATAAATCCTGCCCAGCATCCGATCCTGTAAGCCCACAAATGCCCTTCTCCGGATTCTTTGCCTCAAGCAGGATACGAAATGTCTCGTTCGTCATCGTGTCCCCCCTCAGATTTTAATTTTCTTGGCGAGATCACGCGCCTTGCGCTGATCGACTTCCTGGCCTTTGTTGCGGGTGTAATCAGGTGATAATACAGGTGGACTTGCGGGTGCAATCGGGTGATAATGCGGGTGAAATTGTACTAAGATGTTGAAATCAAACACTATTAATATCACCACTGAGATTCTGGCGCTGATCTCAGAAATCGACGAATTCAAGGGTGCCTGGCGAGCGCTTGGTAGCTTGGAGCCTGAGCGTTTGAGCGCCTTGCGTCGCGTCGCCACGATCGAAAGCATCGGATCATCAACCCGCATTGAGGGCAGCAAACTGACTGATCGCGAGGTTGAGAAGTTGCTGGCCAATCTCAAATTCGAATCCTTCGCCACCCGTGATGAGCAGGAAGTGGCCGGCTACGCCGCAGTCATGGAAACCATCTTTAATGCTTGGGAAAGAATCCCCGTCACGGAGAACCATATTCGGCAGTTACACCGCGACCTTCTGACCTATAGCGGGAAGGATGAATATCATCGCGGCAGTTACAAGACCGTATCGAACAGCGTGGCCGCTTTCGCCGCTGACGGCAAGCAGATCGGAATTGTGTTCGAGACAGCCACACCCTTCGATACACCCCGCCTTATGGGCGAGTTGATCGCGTGGTTGAATGAAGCCCGTGAACTCGGTCGGCTGCATCCCTTGCTGATTATCGGTGTGTTTGTCGTGGTGTTCTTGGAAATCCACCCCTTTCAGGACGGCAACGGCCGCTTGAGCCGGGTTCTGACCACCCTGCTTTTGTTGCAGGCCGGCTATGTCTATGTTCCCTATAGCTCGCTTGAGAGCATCATCGAACATAACAAGGAAGCCTATTATCTGGCGCTTCGCCAGACTCAAGGCACGATCCGCACTGAGGCGCCGAACTGGCAACCATGGCTTAGCTTCTTGCTGCGCGCCTTGCAGCAGCAGAAACGGCGCCTTGCCGCCAAGGTTGAGCAGGAAAAGATAGTTCTGGCTACGCTGCCCGAGCTGTCCGTGAATATTCTGGATTATGCACGGGACCATGGTCGCGTGACGATGAACGACATGGCTCACAAGACCGGCGCCAGCCGCAATACGCTTAAAGAGCATTTCCGCAGTCTGGTCGAGAAAAAACTTATTATCCAGCATGGCGCCGGTAAGGCCACCTGGTACGCCCTGCCGTGACTGCAACAGAAAGCGCTATCAATGTTCGTACTATTTGGAGCAAGAAAAACTTTCTGTTTTTTTCATGAAACCCTCACACCGGCCCATTCCTTCGGATCGCACGATGGTCCTGCTCGACGATGTTGTTGAGATCTTTGACCTGACGAATCACGATTGGAATATTCTTGCTGGCATTGATCTCAGCGATCGCCGTTCCCTGCTTCCCTTTATTCAACAGATGCCCTCATTGGGCTATCTTCAAGATTTCATCGATAAGGTCGTGGCGGTGATTGAACAGAAGAAACTATCACCGAAGCCGATTGCGGATCCGATGGCGTTTCTCTTTGGTCGCTTAAAGAAGATGGAAATCAATCCGCCTCCTGGATGGAAAAGCCGGACCGTCCGGATGTTGGAGGAAGAAGAACGCCGGCTCAAAGCTGAAGCGGAGGAATTGCGAGCTGCGGGCAGTCGTGTGGAGCGACAGCGGTGTGAGTTGTACTTCTTACGATTGTCTCCTGAAAAATAGGCCGAGATTACGCGCGAGACGGAAGCGGTAGGGGAGAGGGATATTCCGAATTGCGAATCAAAAAGGCGGCTGCGGCAAGACCTCGACGGCCATTAATCTGGCGGATGCGCTTAGGAGAATGGGCTACAAGGTGTTGTTTGTGGATTGTGACGCCCAGGCGAACGCGACGAAATTGTTACAGATGCAGCCGGAAGCGAATCCGGGCGTGACGGAACTCATTTTGAATCCCGATACGAAACTCGATGACTGCCTGACGGCTACGAAGTTACCGAATGTCTCGTTAGTGCGTGGCAGTATTCGGTTAGCGTCGGTCGAAAATCGGCTGCGCGAACCCTCGTTGTATCCCATTCCCATTGGCGTCTTGAAGGGAAAGGTTCGGAAGGAAACGGATTTTGATATTGTGCTGTTCGATACACCACCGTCGCTGTCGTTGATTACGATGAATGCCTTGGCCGCGAGTGATTTCGTGATTGTGCCGATGGAAAGCGGTTCAGGTTTTTCTTTTGACGGACTGGATGATTTACTCAATATCATCGCTACCGTGAGGAACAGCGTGCAACCGGAGTTAGCGATCCTTGGGGTGTTGTTGACCAAACATGACTCGCGCCGGAATGTCTGCCAGGCGGTGTTTCAGATGGTGCAAGATCGGTTTAAAGGCGATTGCCTGTCGACGACAATTTCCATGTCGACCGCGGCGCAAAAGGCGGAACTACAGCGCGATACGGTGTTGCAGTATGACCGGAAATGCTCGGCGAGCCGGGATTATATTGCCTTAGCCAATGAAGTAGTCACACGCCTCCACCATCCACTGCCGACGGCACGGGTGAAGCCGGAAGTGGCGAAGGTGATCGCAGAAGCGATCCCTGAGGCCCCGGTGGTGGCGGTGTCGGCCTGAGAGGCTGTCGGTCTGGATATGGAAGTGACTATCCGGCTCCCTCAACGGAGGGGCAACGGGACATGATTGCGGGAGGCGGGGAATGTGGGTAAAATCTATTAAGGGAATCGCTGAAAGGAAGAGGACGCCATGACTGGAATCCAGTTTGTCACGGATGCGAAAGGGCACAAGATTGCCGTGCAAATCGACCTGAAAAAGCACGGAACCGTCTTAGAGGACTTTTGGGATGGATTGATTGGGGAATCTCGCCGCAAGGAGAAGGGCATCCCGCTTGAAAAGGTCAAAGCCGACCTGATTAAGCACGGACGGCTGCGTGAGTCAGTACGCGGTCGAGGTCAAGCTTGCCGCGCGCAAGGAACTCGATGGACTACCGGATACCGTACTGGCGCGTGCGGTTCGTCACATCGAATCGCTGGGTGACCTCCCACGACCCGCAGGGGTGCAAAACGTTGAGAGGGTACAGGGATCAGTGGCGGATTCGGATCGGTGACTGGCGCGTGGTGTATCTGATTGACGATACCCTCAAGCTCGTGAGTATCGTGCGGATCGCGCACCGGCGCGACGTGTACGAATAGCCGTCCAACACCCTGCACGAGTCCTCTCCATTCACATCGCAGATATCACGCTCTGCGGAGTCCATCCGAAACGGCAAGCGCCGGTTACGGTGACGTGCGCACTCCGTCATCTCCTTGTGGTCGCGGGTGAGCGCTCGCAGTTCCTTAGGGTCTTGCAGGGGTGTGCATCCGTCGCGCCATGTCCGTTTTGGAGAGGTGCGCCGCCGTTATCGCTTCCGCGAGCTGCCACGCCATGACTTCCTTCATGGCCTTGTGGGTCACAGCTTCGAAGATCCCTTCCGCCTTCAGCCACTCATCTACACGTGTACCCCAGTGACGGTGCTTGGAGTGTTGCGCCATCATGCCACCTCACCCAAGCTTCGGGTTGCTGCGTCGCTGGGTGTGCTTCTTTGGCGCGGCCGAGCGGCGCGATCGACGGGGAGGGGGGCTCTCCATGGCTGCCCGTAAAATCCGGTTGATACGCGTCTGGTAGCCTCTGCCGTGGGCCTTCAGCCACTTCAGGACGTCCTCATCCAGACGGATCGTCAGTTGCTGCTTGGCCGGGGGCCAGGCCACCGTCGCCTTTTTGAAAAACTCATCCCCGAGCGGCGGAAGGTCCGAATAGTCGATCTCGGTATCTTTCATGCGGTCAAGTCTCACCCAGTCGCTTTTGGTAGATTTTTTGCTCACGTCGATTGGCCTTTCTCATGGAGATGATTCGCGTTCTATCCTCGCCGCGTGGTGCGTGGGCGATTACGACCACTCGACCAGCGAGTAGGCCCAAGGTGATCAGCCGTTCCTCTCCATACTCGAAACGGTCATCCACGAAGGTGACGCACGGCCTGGTCAACACCTCTTCGGCGTCCGCAAAGTCCAGACCGTGTTTGGCGACGTTGGCCTGGTTCTTTTCTTCGTCCCACTCGTATCTCATCCCCAATCGTACCTACATTTGTAGTTACATGCAAGAAGAAGCGGCACACGACTCTCTCTGTTCATTAGACGACAAGATGGTGCAGGGGAGGGGCCACAGTGACTCTGTACGACACACGGCAAGAAACGAAACACCCGCGGCCAATACCCTGCGGGTCTGGCGGGTTCCTACTCGCTGGGCAGATGTGTGGGTGGATGCTCTATCCACAATCGCCCATCCGCTCACCGCATCCTTGACGGTGTGCGTCAATTGTCGTACACTACACACATGACACAAAGGAGCCATCCATGCCCATGACCGACAGGATTACGACACGCATTGACCCGGCCCTCAAGAAGAAGGCCCTCAAGATATTCGACCGCCTCGGCCTGAGCGAAGCCGAAGCGATCCGTCTCTTTTACGCCCAGGTCAGCCTGCACCAGGGTATCCCTTTTTCTCTCACGGTGCCGAACGCGTTAACCCGAGCCGCGTTTGCGGAAACCGACAAGCCGGATACGCTCACGTCCCACAAGAGTTTCCGTCATCTCCGCGACGCGATGGGCGTCTAACGCTTGCTCCTCATCAAGTCCACCAACCGGTTCCAGCGCGACGTACGCCTCGCCGCCAGGCGCGGCAAGGATCTCGGCAAGATCGAGGCGATCGTCGATCTCTTGCAGGCCCGTAAACCCCTTCCTTCCGCACAGAGGGACCACACCCTTTCCGGTGACTGGCACCATCACCGGGAATGCCACATCGAGCCCGACTGGCTCATGATTTACCGAGTGCACGAAGACGTGCTCTTCCTCGAACGGACCGGCACCCACGCTGACATCTTTGAATGACCGGCTCTCGCTCAATACAGATACAGCGGAACGGATTCTGTAGGAATAGGGGAGTGCGCAGAGGGAAGGGAAAATAGAAAGTGAAGAGAATGGAAAGTAAAGGGGAGGGGTGGTGACCAGAACCAATCTGAAGCCAGAACCTCCAACGGAATTTCGTCATGACGAAAGTGCCATGTTCGACGACCCTTATAGTTTATTCATGAATAAATTATGCCGGAAGTGCATGACTGGATAATACCTCCTCGCTCTGATTGTTCTTCATTCTTCGCTGTACCCGCTCTGCCGCTCCTGTTCCCAACACCTATTTTCATAAGAAACAATGACGGTCTCGACGTGTGTGGCCGCCCCCCGCGAGGCGGGGCCGGGCTCTCATGCACCACCTCGCGATGCGATCGTGGCCCTTTGGGTGTCAATCCCTGGCGGGTCATGCCTCGTTCACACCCTCTTGCTGAATGAAAGGAGGTGGGTGCGGCATCGCTAACGGATGTCACACCCAGGCACCGCGCACGCGCCGTGCCTTCCCGTCCCTGCGCACCGTCAAGCCGCGCCACGCGACTCGACCGTGCTGATCGTCCCGCAAGAGATTCGCTCACCATGGTGTGTGGCACTCCCGTATGCAACCGCGCCAGCGGGGACGCTGGCACGCTTGCAGTCGTCCGTAGCCACAAACCCGGAGGTTCTGTTGCGCCCCCTGTGTTGGTGCGGGGCGCAACCATGTTTCTTAAAAGGGCTGGGCGGGCGGCTCTGGCGTGTGTGTCCGTTGGTCTCGCGTATGGCTGTTCTTATGATGAGACAGCTCAAGCGAAGGGGGAAGACGATGTCAGTGACTATGATTCGGCCGAATGTACGGAGGGTGAGGAGTCAGCCAAATGCGATGCGGGCGAACCGCGTGGCGCGAGCCTTAGTCTTTTATCAAGACGCGCTACAGGAACGCGGGCCGCGTGGAGAAACGGTCATGACCGATCTGCTCGCAGATCTTCGGCATTACTGCGATCAGATGCACCATGACTTCGCGACGCTCGATCGGATGGCGTCTCTGAATTATGTGAACGAAAAACATACACGGTAAGCAGAGACATGGGAGTCGGAACAGCAGCAACCGTTCCGGCTCCCGCACCCTGCACCACACCTATTTCTTAACTGGTTTACAGACGAAAGGAACGATCATGGCACACGATTCAGACACGATCTTTGTGACAGAGGACGGGGACGCCGGGCCGCAGCAGGCGCTGATTCCCAGTCTTAGCATTGCGAATCTCTTGCACCAACGCGAGGCCGTGATGAAACTCTTTCAGGAGGCGCTTGAGAAATTGCAGCGCGCACACGAGATTGCCGACCACGCGCGGTTGGGTTTCCCTGACCTCTCAATGGCTCGCGACTGGCGAGGGCATGGGTTCTCCATGACGGGAACAGATGTGAATACCACGACGGTGCTGGAACGGTTTCAGGCGACCGTCGATGCCGGTGGTTGGACCACGTTGTTGCAGGATTCCGGGATCCGGTCCCTTATGTCCGCCGCGAAACGAACAGAAGTGGATGAGGCGATCCGCGCCGAGACGGTGCCGCCACTGACCCGCGAGGCGATACGCGCGACCTTTACCCAACTGCATGAGTCGCGTGGCGAGATGTTCGAACAAGGCGTCATCGAATGTTTTCGCCGCCTGTCATGGGACTACACAACCAATCTGCCACAGAAATTCGGGAAGCGGATTGTGGTGACCTACCTCACGTCCTATGGCAGCGCCAACTACAAACAGTGCGATGAACTAGACGACTTATTGCGCGTGTTTCATCTCTGCGATGGCAAGCCGGAAGCCGATCATCGTCGCAGTTGTTACCGACTCATTGATGCGGCCATGCGGGCCACATCGGAGTGGCCGAAGCTGGCCGAGAACGACTACTTCTCAATCAAACTCTACAAAAACCAAAGCGGGCATGTGACATTCACACGGCCTGACCTCATACAGCATCTCAATCGCGTTTTGGCGAAACATTTTCCGCATGCCTTGGCGGAACCGAAATGAATGAGTCGGCGTTCATCGTGAGACAGACGACTCGCACAGGAATCCGTTGAGAGCATGCCATGAGCGACGACCGTCCCAAGCGTGAGAGCATGTCTCTCGAAGAAGCGCCCGTCTCCAACATGTGAGAGATCGCCGCCATTGTGGACGTGTTGGAGCGGAATGGTCTGTGCAAGAAGGAAGACCTCTATGACATCATCTCCGAATTCCGCCGCAAGAATCCCCGTGCCCGCATTCCTGAGACGGTTTTTCCTGAACCTGATCGCTCACCGAGACCGAGAACAACATCATCGACGACATCCTCGCACTGCTGAACAAGAACGGTCTACGCCGCCGCAGTCTTTGAATTTGCTGGAGCGGTTGGGGCGGATGATTGAGATGGGGCAGCGGGTGGCGAAGGGGACGACGCATTAACAAGGAGGTCGTTACGGAATTATGGCAGACGAGTTGAAAGCCCGCTTCCTCGTTTCACAGGTGTATCATTTCGTTCGCCTATTGAATCGTTTCTGATTCACCCCTTCCGGTCCCAAAGACCTTCCTCATTCACAATCTCGCGAATTTGTCAGTACTCCTCATCGATATCCTCCCGGCATAAAAGTTGCTCACTTACTCGAACATCGTACAAGCCTTGGAACAATATTCATGTCCTCAATCATGGCCTTGCGAGGGTTCGCAGTTCGGCAGACCGGCTTTTATTCAACGAGGTGGCCTGATGCTAGTCTGAATAAGATGCCGTAATAAGCCGCGTGGCAAGAAGTACACAATTGAAGGCACAGGCGGTACCGGACGTTCGGCTAGAAATCCCAAGACGTGTTAGACGGACAGATAGGCAGAGATCCGCATCATATGCGGATCAATCTAAATATGGGTGAGCAGCCGAACATGCCTGTCCGGAAAGAGCAGACCACGAACGTAACCGGTTGAGAGACGTCCGATCGTTATGCACGTAGTCATCGCCACCACGTGGCAGCGGAGGCATATATGACAAATCAGTCGCCAGGCAACGACCTTGAGGAGTGGAAAGAAATTAACGCGAATATCCGCCATTGGGAGACCCTCCTCTTTGGTATAACAAAGGATTTCTTGTCGGTTATCGCCTTCGCCTTCGGTGCGGCGGGCGCCGCTTTGGTTTGGCCGGGAGTTCAGTGGGAGCTCCGTCGCTACGCCATCACCGTCTTTCTCTGTGCGGCAATCGCGATCGCGACTTGCGCGGTTATAGCTCTGTTAAGTCTGCGGAGCTATCTGAAGGGCTTTTACTCGCGGCGAAGCGAAATCAAGACGTTTCGTTTGCGAGAACACGTTGGCGGAAGTGGTTGGACCGTCACCTCGCTCATGCTTGTCTTCTTTGTCCTCATTCTGGGCTCGCTCATTCTACTAATAGCGGTCCCAGAGAAGCTACGGCCGACCCTTGCTAATGCTCAGCTGCAAGGCGCGGACCTTTCATTAGTCGAGGGGTTGGTACAGTTTGACTTTGAGAGAGCCTGTGGCGACGCGAATAGTAAGCTGCCTCCGGGAATCTCTTTGGCCGCGTGCAAGTAGTCTTGAAAACGCAGGCGGATTTCTCGATTAGCCATCCCCCAACCGGAGCGTCCGCTCGTGCCTCGCACCCGCTTCCGGCAGCAGGTGAGCGCCAGCGTTACGCCACGCTAAGGCAACCGGAAACGCCGTGGAGTGTTGAGCATCCACGCTGAGCAGACAGTATGTAGAAGTAGGCCCTCGACTCCGCGCACACACACAGAGAGGTGAGTGATGTCGACGATCAAACGCATCAAGTGCTACGCCCGCGCCTTCGTGATGGGGGTGTTTCCCGCCCTGATCTTTCTGGCCGGTTGCGATACTGTCAACGTGATCAACGGCAGCGGCCAACCTGTTGGCGTGATGGTCGATGGACAGGACTCTGGCGGTCAGATCAACGATCGCACTGTCATTTCGGCCGCGTCGGCGATCGGCGTCGGCGGGCTCAGTGCCTCGCCGCAAACCAATGAAGTGACCGGCTTCACCAACGACCGTCCGCCTACATATCTGAGTACCCCTTGGACGGGCGGCATCGATGCATTTAATTTGGATTTTCGGCCGGTCATCGGTATTCCGGTGACCGTCTGGATTGTCAAAGGCCCGTTCGCCGCGCAACGCCAGCACGCGATCGAAGCCTGTATTCGCACCTCGGCGATTTGGCACAATGAACGCATGGGCGTCATTTTCACGCCGTTTAATATCATCGACGCCACGGGCGATCCGGAGGCACCCGCACATTACGCGTTCCCGAACGGCGACGCCGGCGACGTGGTGTGGAAGCCGTTGCGCGACGATATCGGGTTCGTGGCAGGCCAGCTGAACATCTACTGGGTGGATACCGTGAACGGGGGGACAGGTAGCGGCTGGTCGAATTTCGGTGCCCAGATTGCGATGGGCAAGAATTCCGGCGACGAACTGCTCTCCCACGAAATCGGGCACGCGTTCAGCCTGACCCATGTCGATGCGGACGGCAATTTCAACACCGAGAACATCATGCACAGCGCCAGCAGCACCCGCCAGTACGCAACCGAGGGCCAGCTGTTCCGCGCCCATCTGAATCCCACATCGATCCTGGATGCGGTCTACCACGCCCGACCAGGCGAGCTGACCCGCACCTGCAATTACTCCAACATCGCCACGTTCCCCTGTCCGGCTATTCAGAAACGGCTCTGGGCTGACGGTGGATTCCCACCCAATTGAGAGGTGTATCATGATACGACTACTCACAATCGCGTTGGTGTTACTCGCGTCATCTTGGGCCGGTGCTGAAACGCTGTCGGAGCGGCCGGCGTTCGCCAAGTTGAAGCCTGAGGCGCAAGTGCTGGTTCAGACCTGGCTCAACAAGAACTGCGGTGCCGCAGAACAACGGGTGTTCGAGAACCAGCTGCTCGAGGTCGGCAGTGTGGTCGAACCGGTGTTCTGGGAGGCTTTCCGCTTAGGGCCGACCGAGCAAGAGCTGAAAACTCTCAGCGCAGCGGTTGCCAAGCGGTATGCTGAGCGCCAGAGCTGGCTTCGGCAATTCGGGGATGCGCAAATGGGCAAGGAAGAAACGGCGCGGCAACTGGCGATCCCGGAACGGCAATACGCCGACCGTGAAATCACCCAATACACCGAGCGTTACAAGACGACGGCGTTGGCTGGATTGGGACTGGTGGGCACGCAGCAATCCGAAGCCGAGCTAAAGCGCATGGCCGACGATGGCACACACCCGGCGCAAATCTCGGCCCAAGAGGCGTTGAAAGGAATGAGTCGTCAACGCGATCGCTGATGTGAGTGGGGCCAACACGAAGTGTTGCTGTGACGGCCGTACCCTCGCCTCAACTCGAACTGCCCACGACGCGATGCGTTGTGTGGAGTGGGTTATGCCACACGTGCGCGCCCATAGCACTATGGTCTCGGAAGCCGATTTGCAGTGCGCGGTTCGCCAGTTCCTTCCCCAGCTTTCTCGCTCACGAAGCCCCCACCATACAGCGTGAGTTGTTCGTCGGTCGCACGTAGAGGATAGACCAAGGTGACCTCGAAAAAGTAGAATCTCCCTGTTGCTTCATCATCCCAACTCAAGCATGCTTGACGCGCGTACTGCTCACAGGTTTCGCCCTCCTTCTTTTTGCCTCTGCCTCCTTCGCTGACTTCTCCGGCCCCGTCATCTCCGTCGTCGACGGCGACACCATCGACGTCCTGCACAATCGTCAGCCTGAACGCTTCCGGTTGAGCGGCATCGACTGTCCTGAGAAAGGCCAAACCTTCAGCAAAAATGCCAAGGACCGGAACGTACAATGGAATGATATCATCACCCTAAGTTTTCAATACTAGTAAAAGTCATCAATACAGAAGGCGCGTCACGGATCCAAGCCGCTTATGGGACCACAATGTAGACTGCTTGGAGATCCCGTCTCAAGCGCAGCGTTTTCGTCGTCTCCTTAACGTGTTGAATGCATAAGAACTGGCTCTGAAAAGCCCATTCGTAGCGAGAGCCTATTGTCAGTGGGGGTCGAGGCGGTAATTTCCCGCCAGCATTTTCCAGTTCGCAGACAATCCGTAATTGCTCCATGAAGTCTTCTTTTCCGACAAGCTCATCCGCCAGCACGGCTGTTACCTCTCGCCACCACGCCCTCATGGGAGCACCTGCTTTCATCACTTCGCGCAGGAAAAAATCGTCCCGTTCCTCTTGGATGATTTCAAACTGATTTTGCGTTATAACCGTGGCCTGAGATAACGCAGTACGAACATGGTCTTCCGATAATAACTCTGGATGTAAGTGCAGAGGGACAAGCCAATTGTCGAGAATGGTTGGCTGGCCAAAGTAAAAGGCCAGAACCGCTTCTATCGCTGCCTCAAGGGTGGCAAACTCACAGTCGAAGTCGTCAGGGGCAGGACCAGGCATCATCAGCCAATGTCTAAATGTCCAAGGGCACTCATCTGACCCATCGTCCGTGGCGATAGCTGTTGATAAAGTGTCGCCCAACGGGACCCGACCTTGTCGTCGGCAAATTGTATAACTGTTTGGGTTCCACAACACCACATATAAGCCTGCATCCCTCAGCCGCTGAATCGCATTACTTCGGCGGTTCATATCATCCTGTATCACAGAACTAGTATGCCTCGATTGTGTTAGTTCTTTGATTCCTGTGGCTCGTTGTTCTGCTTCTGCCGTAAGAGTTCGTCCACCGTGTTCAAAATGCTATTTCTGGTTGCTTCATCTTCAATACAAGACACGGCTTCTCTCATCCCCGCGAAATCCCCTTTTAACGCCAGACAAAATGGGATCACCAGAAGCGAGAACTTTCCATCATCACCCATCGTGGTTGCGATCTCCATTGCGCCGCGAACATCCCCCGCCCGGTCAATATAGAGCGGGAGGTGGTGGTACGAGATACAGTGCAATAATGAGTGATCCGGACATGCGACGATCGTTTCCTTGATACCCTGCACATCCTTGCGATCCGATTGGATGCCTAGAATCGCCATCCAGGCCTCCCGCTGATACCGTGGGTCAACCATCTCGCTGATGGTCTGCCGTGCCCCAATGACATCCCCCGCTACAGCTTGTTCGATTACACGGTTCCTGAGGTTTTCATCGACGAGTGAGGGGTTCTGCATGTTTAGAGCCTACTCTTTTTTCATCTCTCGTCAACTATCGCGCATCGTTTCTACAGTTGCCGATGGGTCGACCGTTCCATGTCAAGTATTTGTCCGCACACTTGACAGTTACTGGACAATTCATCCGAAACAGATGCCCAAAGGGCATTCGTCGGTGTCCGAGAGTATGGGATCACAACGCCGAAACACTATGGTAGGAGAGGGGTGTGTTCAGGTCTCATCTACGAAAGAGCTCTGAGGCCACCAGAGCACACGCTTCAGGAGAAACTACTTCAGAAGGTGATGACCCACGCTGGCGGTGCGGGTGTCGATTGCGTGTTGTGGTGAGGACCGGTTTGAGGACGGACGGCTTGAGCCATTCCGTACCCTGCCAGTCTTGGACCTGAACCTCACCCACGGACAGCGTGAAGGATGACTAACTGGTGCCTGCCATGATGAGGAGATCTGGACGTGCTTGATGGTACGCCGCATGACTGACCACGACGGCAGGCCGGCGTTTGACGGCTGACTGATCGGTGAAAGGAAAGGGGACTCAAATGAGATCGCCACACTCATAACCGGTCATAGTCGGCGTCAGCGGGGTTATTCCAGATTCGCGTGAACGTGCCGGTCGCGAGTTGGCCGGCGGTCTGTGTCAGACCGCGTTCGTCGGTTTGGCGGTGTGCCAGAAAATCCACGAAGTCTTCGACTTCGGCCAGCCGTGCCGGGGGGAGGTGCCGAAGTTTCTCCAGAATGGTCAGCTTGTATCCCGTGGTCATGTCAGCCTCTGTGATTCCTACTGAGCCTCCACGCGTCCGTGTCAAAGAGCAATTGTTCCTTCGCCGTGAACCAACGGCTAGAGGCAGCACCCTCGTGCCCATAGGATGACGGCCAGCGTCAGCGATGCGAATGCACCGATTGATTGAAAGGGCGTGCCTGGACCTCCTCTTGTTTCTGATGCTCCCGGCGTCTGTGGAGGCTTTTTAAGATGATTATTTAGAGTTTGGCGGGATATGGCTTATGCCAACAGATGCATTGCATTGTGTGTTCTTCTTTGCTAGATTCTTGTGCAGATCTCCATGCCCACCCCCCGCCTCACCCAACTGACCGTCGACCTGGGCGACCTCAAGAAGCCCTGGATCCAGTGGTGCGCCGAGCAGCAACTCAAGCCCAGCGAAGCCCTGCGGCGGCTCCTCCGCCAGACCCTTCAGCGTACCCCCCGCGCTCGTCCCACGACGTATCGGATGGTGCCCCGCCGCGCTGAGCGGCCCACCCGACAAGTCGGGTTTCGACTCACGCCGTCGGAGTATGCGGCCCTCGCCACCCGTGCCCGTGCCGAGGGCTACCGTCCTACGCATTGGCTCATCGCCCTGATCCGGGTCCAGCTCACGCGGCAGCCGTCGTTGTCCGATCCTGAACGGCAGGCCGTGGCCCATTCGACAAAACAACTCCTCGCCCTGGGGCGGAACCTCAACCAGATTGCGCGTGTCTTGAACCGTGCCCCCGCCCAACAGGCGGCGGTTCGGCTCGAACTGCTCCAGGATTTGTCCACGCGGATTCAAACCCATGTGGACCAGATCACCGCGCTGACCCGCGCGAGCCTCGAACGCTGGGCGCTCCGCCCATGACCACGCCGACCGTTCCGATCGATGCGACATTGGATGAATGGGGCAGCCGCCTGTTTAATCTCGCCTCCGCTGCAGCCCCTCGACCTCCCACACGCACGTCGGCGCTCTTCTCCTCACGGAGGGGAGCCACCGGCAGCCGTCTCACCACGCCGCAGGCCCGCGCCGCCGCCGTGCGTCAGAAACTACAGGCCATGGTCCGCCGGAGCCCGCAAGTCATGGTGAAGCTCGCGCGGGCTCCGAAGGGGATGCGCGGGATTGCGAACAACCTCACCTACATTTCGAGGCACGGGCAGCTGGAGCTGGAAGATGAAGATGGCCAGCTCATTAGCGGGAAGGAGGCGCTGGAAGATGTACAGGCCGAATGGGAGCATGGGGGGACGCCGATCCCCGCGCAGTCCCGCGCCCGCGATGCCTTTCATCTCGTGCTGTCGATGCCGCAGGGTACCGACCCGCTCGGGGTGCAGCGGGCCGTGCGTGACTTTGCGAAGCAGGAATTTCCGATTCATCAATACGCGATGGTGCTCCATACCTTCGACACCGATCCTGATCCCCATCCGTCCGTGCATCCGCATGTGCATCTGACGGTCAAGGCCGTCAGCTTCGAGGGCACTCGCCTCAATCCTCGGAAGCCGGACTTGCAACGCTGGCGCGAAGGGTTCGCCGAGGCGCTGAGGGAGCATGGTATTGAGGCGACGACCACGAGTCGCCTCCACCGTACGACGCAGGAGCGCTGGACGGTGCGGCATCTCCGACAGGTGGAGACCACCGGCAAGACGTTGGATCGCCAGAAACGTACGACGGCTCGCCCAGGGCGAGCTGAGGAGGTGATGCGGAATTATGAGCAGGTGATGAAAGCCTTGGCGCGATCAGATCGTGACGAGGATCGGCAACTGGCGGCTGATCTGGTGCGCTATCTGGGGGAGCGGGGCCGTACCCAGGAGAGAGACAGAGGGCGACCGAAAGACCGTGACCGATGAGGGGTTCGGTCCGCCGTTGCCTGACGCGGTGGACATGACGATTTCCCATGATGATCCTGTGTCGTGTCTGCACCGAGACAGCCGCCTCCCGAGGAGGAGGTAGGCCGACGGCCCCAGCACGGATGCCCATCCTCATCACCCATGTTGGAAGGAACGTAGCGGCTTTCGCCCGCCCTCAAGAACCAGTGGCAGAAATGATCCTCCGTCGCCTACCCGTTGACTCTTAATCAGCGGGCCGTAGGTTTGACTCCTGCACGGCCCACCAAATCAATCAACGACTTCCGCATCTACCTTCCCGGTTATGTCAACTTGGTGCCAACTCATGGTGCCAACTTTTTCCAACTGCGTGTCCAGGACATTGACAAACCGCTGTTCGCCGCTGGGGAGCCACTTCGCACAATGATCCAGCGTCGTAGTCGTTTGCATGGCCAAGCTGTTTTGAGACGTAAAGAAGCGGCACGTTACAAGACAGTCAGGAGTGACGCGAAGGTATGGCGAAGGTCATAGGGGACACACGCGGGACGGTGTGCCGCATTGCGGTCGGAGCTCGACGACATCGCGGTCGTGAGACCTGTGACTGAGAGCTTAGGCCTTCTCTTTGACCCTGAGTTCGTTCTTCACCAATTTTACGCCGGGGACCTGCCATGCCGCCCAAGACGCGTGGGCACTGGTCACGATGTCTGAAATCTCACCACTCAGAGAGACCACACCCGCAAAGGTCTGAACGAGAATACCGGCTTGCTTCAGTTGTGAGTCCTTCGCGATCTGCTCGGCAACTCGTGTCGTTATCGCCTCATCCTTGTCATCGATCACCTCGCGTCTAGACGGGGCAATGACTTGAAGATTATTCTTCACACTCGTAACCCCGGGGATCTCTTTCGCAATTCCTTCCGCTGTCTGCCTTGCTTTGTCGGAATCCACCTTGCCACGAATGATCACCGCACCCCGTGACGCCTCGACAGAGATCTCACTCCCCTTGATTCGGGCATTGGCAAATAACGCAATCTTCGTCTTCGCCGTCAGCCATGTGTCCGTGATCGGCGTTGCCCCATCAGCTGTACCGAGCGCGTGTTTCTTGATGAAGAGCAGGCCCTCAGGAGCACGGTCGGTTGGCGCAGTATTAGTGTAGGTGGCAAACTTGGGCGCGGTCGGTTTGGAGATGTCGTGTACCATCACACCGCCCGTGCGCTCCAAGCCGATGAAGGCGTCGGTTCTGCCGGAGACTTTCCCGATCGCGACGGCCTCCGGTTCGGGGGCTTTGTTGTCGCTTCTGGTGTCGAAGGTAGCGATGTCCCCTTGTGAATTGAACAGATCGGGAACCAGGGCCGCCGTGCGTTGTTCGAGTTCGTCGCCGCTGTCGTAGACCAGTGTGCCATTCGCGCGGCGAATGGAGAAAGAGCGCCCTCCCGGCACGGAGAGAAGTTCAAAGTCCGTGTCGGGATCGAGGTCCTTGGCGCCGTTCGCATTCGTCACCATCAGCCGGCCGAGGTTATCGTTATTGCGCAGACCGGTTTCTCCCGTCGTCACGTCGGGATACCCTTTGGTGGCAAAAGCTGCGGCATCCAGGGTGAGCGTGCCGACGCGCGCTTCTTCGCTGAAGCCCGGGGGATAGTCGCGCGTGTCGCCTTCATTGGCCATAACGAGATAGGTGTCTCCCTTGACGCGATACGAAGCAATCGCGTCGGGCTCGTACATTCCGAACACCGGCCAGTTGCGGATGTTGATGATGCTATTGTCGCTTGATCCGGGCACGTCCCGGTCGCTCGCGTCCAATTTGTTGCCGGTGAGGGAGTGGTCTTTGAACCCGAGCCCAACGATCTTGGTGAAGGTGGCGGTCGGAATATCGAGGATGCCGATCGCATTGTTTTCCTGCAAGGTCACCCCGGCCGTTTTGGAATTACGAGACACAGTGATGTATTCCGGCTCAATGTCTTGCGCGAATGTCGCGTTGGGGCCGTAGATCCTGATGCTGGACGCGTTCTCCTGTGGAATAGCGAGGCTCAACGCTGCGGTCCGGACGTTGAGCTGCGTGAGGCTGGTTACATCCGGTGTCATGTCGATGACGCTCACAGACCCTTCCGGGTCCACGCAGGGCACCGGGTTATTGTTGTAGCTGTTGGGTTCGCCTTCCTTCGCCACGAGCAGCCACTTGCCGTTTGGTGAAAAGACCAGCATATCGGGCAGAGCTCCGACCGTGAGGGACACGGTCCCCGGGTCCGTTTTCTGAGGACCTTCGACGGCCACGCTGTTGGGTTTGCCGCCGAGCGGTACGGTCTGGACTGGCGTCAGGACCTGTGACTCGGGGTTGGTGAGTTCGAGGACTTCCGGCTGGCGAAGATTGAGAATAATGCTGAACAACCGCTTGGACGCCGGATCGTAGGCGGGGATTTCGGTCCACGGCTCATCGAGGACGGTGCTGGCCCCCGCGCTGTATCGACCGATCTGTTTCAGCGTGATGGACTTCGAGTCCGACGCCTCGACGGACATCGGCAGTCCTATCACGGTGAGTAATCCTATTCCGACGATGGCTTTTTCAACCTTCATTTTTCTTTCTCCGTTGAATCGACCTGACGCGCCCAGGCACTAGGACTGAGTTTGATGTAGAGGGAGTTACGCGAGCGTTACTGTAAGAATTGCCGTTATGATAACTTAGCCGGAAACTGCTTCGCCAGTGCGGCCGTCAGCGCATCGGCAATCTCATACACATGGTGCTGCATCATCTGCCAGGTTTCTTCCTCGCCCGCATAATCTCTTGCTTGAAACTGGGTGATTTGCGCGATGTGATGGTTCCCATGCACGGCGATCAGACCTTGGACGGTGTCTTTCGACAGATGGGGGTTCACTCCGTTGAAAAATGCGGCGATCTTGGCGGTAATCGCCGCATAGTCGTCCAGGGCCTGATCCTGTTTCCGCTTATTCCCGGCCACGGTGGCCTCGGAGTATGCCTTGACCGCGGCGTAATGACGGCTCAGTAAGGTAAGGAGTGTCTCAGCCGCCGCGTCGCCGTAAAACGGCGCAAACGTTCCCGCCAGGTGTCGGGCGTTGACCATCACAGCCTTTTCCGCAAAATCCTGTGCCCTCCGGTCGTTCGTCGCGTTGTCCAAGACGACATTTCGCACCCAGAAGATATGCCCGGACCAATGGTCACGCATGACGGCTTTCATGTCTGCCACTGTCGCAGGATGTGGGATTGCCACCGAGTCCCACTCGTGTGCACAGCCACCAAGACCAACGACCGCAAGTGCCAAGAGTGCCGTAACCCAACGTGTCTTACGCATAACGCCCTCCATTTTGCAGACGGTGAGTGGACATGGTTCTCAGGATCGGATGTCAGTCAATTCGTTCCGGTCAGAAACTCGGTTGGTTCTATTCGTGACAGATTCGGAAATATCCAGATTGGGATTACCTGCCACTGCGAACAGGACAAAAGCCTGCGCTAGGGATTCAGCAGAAGCAGGTGATCAGGGATGAGAACAGGGAATCTCAGATCCGATACACGGAGATATGTTGGTAAACAGGCAGCGCAGGGCTGCGCACGGAGGCAGTCATGGCGCATTCGAGGGAGGGGGCCGAGAGACTAACACGTGTGCCTACATGGTGAGAGCCGGTCACGACAAGGGGCCCCGTCCTCGCCTTCGCACCTGTCACGATCCGTCCGACTCTGGCGAATATCTCGTCAGAGGAGGAATGTTCCTCCATCTCCCCCGCTTCGCTGGCCATGCGGTCGGATGTCGGTGCGGAGAGCAGCGGCCCACAGATCGGTACACCCAAACTTAGAAGCACGAACCAGGAGACAATCAATCCGCGCAGTAACACCATAAGTCTTGTCATGTCATTCTGCTTCAGTGGTATCTGTCCACGTCATTGGATTCTACCAGGCAGAAATGACAAAACGGTTACCTTCATATTAACAGATTGTAACGATTGGTGGATTCTACCTGATTCTTATAATTTATGGATGGCACCATACGCTGGTCAAGGACGGTTGGTGCCGATGGCATCGGAAGTATGCACCGGGAGATACGGTGCTGGAAGGGTTGGAGAAGGACGCCCGAGAGGCGAGGTATGCGTCGGTTGTGACCCAGCTGGAGCGATACGTTGGCCGGGCTTACCGGATTTCCTGCATCTTGATTCTGTCACCTTGGTGCACTTCTTTATAGCTAAATGATTTCGTCGATCGATACGACAATGGTGCCACGCTGGTGCCAAAACACCGTGGCACACCCTAATCCAGAATGAAGTGTGCCATCACAAATCCCCTCTCTTTCCTGATGATTGGGTTTGCTGAGTGTCCTCAGATAGGTCTTCGTTGGAACTCCTAATCAGCGGGCCATAGGTTCCATGCACACAAGTCGAGGCGTCGGGTTCCCTAAACTGGCCTCCCGCCTGCCGACAAATCCTCCCCCCTCACTGTTTCCCAGTTTGACAGGTGTTAGCCTGACCAGCAAATGATGGCAGAATCCGAGTAAGTGAAACGAAGAGCGGAAAACTGGTTTCAACCTACTTGCTCTTACGGCTACTCCCTGCCTTTCGGCTGCATGTGGGCAAGGCGCCTCGGGCAAGGCTTATCGCAGCCAGCATCGCACTCCAAACCAATGCGCTCAAGGCCGCCACAACTGCCGCCGATCGGTCGTCGACCGGCCATGACACCCACCGCCATAGCCAGTATGGCGATACCCATGACGATAAAGGTCACCAGAAAAATTGTCATGACATCTCCTGTCTACGGTAACGCTGGAAGCCGCAGCAGACGCGCTCCTCGAATTGTCCACCACGTTCGACGATAAAGAGGACGGGCAGTCCGAGCCGTTCGGCTATAGCCATGCCACGCTCAGGCCCCAGCACCTGGAACGCGGTGGCCCAGGCATCGGCTCGCATGCTGGTATCCGCTAGCACCGTCACAGACACCAGGTGATTATTGACTGGCCAGCCGGTTGCCGGATTGATGGTATGAGAATAGCGCCGACCGGCTATTTCAAAAAAGTTGCGATAATCGCCTGATGTGGCGAGTGCGATGTCGCTGAGCGCCAGTACCGTTTGCACCGAGCGTTCGCCCGGCAACGGTTTCTCAATCGCGATCCGCCAAGGTGTATCTTGCGCATTGAGACCGCGTACACGTACCTCGCCACCGATCTCAACCATATAATGTTCAATGCCGTGAGCTATCATGAGTTCAGCAACCTGGTCCACACCATACCCCTTGGCGATCCCGGAAAGATCCAGGAATACATCAGGACGGTGCTTGCGTATCGCCGGTAGAGTGTCATGTAGGCTCAGTTTATCAGGGCCGCCGCGCGCGTGCGCGGCGGTGATTTCAGCTTCGAGCGGGATCCGGTCTTGGTGAAACTCGGGACCGAAGCCCCACAGAGTGACCAGGGGGCCAACCGTGATGTCGAACGCGCCTTCGCTCTGAGCTCCGATTTCGAGCGCAGCGTTGAGCACAGCAAGTAGCGAAGCGGATGCGGGGACCCAGTCGGTGGTACGCATACGGTTAAAGCGCGACAGTTCAGAATTCGGGTCGTAAGTGGACATGGTTTGATTGATCCCGGTCAGCAATGCGTCAACTTCTATTTGCATAGCCTGCAGCGACGGAGCGTCCTGGCCGGGGCGGTATTTCACACTATAGGTGGTGCCCATGGTACGACCACTCAGGTGCAGCTCTGCGACGTGCGGCTCAGGACGCAGCAGGCTGAAGATGGCAACAGCAGCCAGCAGGGCTATCGGGGCAATGAGAATACGGGAGCGCGGAATGGATGGATACATGGGTGATCAGCTCCCGAAGTCGTCGAACATAATGTTTTCGCGCTCGACACCAAGATCCTGCAGCATCTGGATCACTGCGGTATTCATCATCGGAGGCCCGCATAGATAGAACTCGCAGTCCTCGGGCGCCGGATGGATCTTCAGATACTCATGGTAGAGAATGCTATGGATAAAGCCGGTATAGCCGCTCCAATTGTCCTCGGGGAGTGGGTCAGACAGGGCAACATGCCACTTGAAGTTATCGTGCTCGGCAGCCAGTTTATCGAAATCGTCGACATAAAACATCTCGCGCTTCGAACGAGCACCGTACCAGAAGGAGATTTTGCGTGTACTCTTGAGGCGGCGCAATTGATCGAAGATGTGCGAACGCATCGGTGCCATCCCTGCGCCACCACCGACGAACACCATCTCCTTATCGGTTTCCCGGGCAAAAAAATCGCCGAAAGGCCCGGAGATGGTGACCGTGTCGCCCGGCTTGAGCCCGAACACGTAGGAGGACATTTTCCCCGGTGGCACACCTTCGGTGTTGGGGGGAGGAGTCGAAATCCGCACGTTCAGCATGATGATGCCACGCTCGTCAGGATAGTTCGCCATGGAGTAGGCGCGCTCAATCGGCTCATTCACCCTGGAAGCATGTTCCCAGAGATTCAGCCGATCCCAGTCGTCGCGAAATCGTTCTTCGACGCCAAAATCCTTAAACGATCGCTCATACGGCGGGCATTGAATCTGGATGTACCCACCGGCACGGAAATCGACATGTTCATTCGGGGGCAGCTCTAATATCAGCTCCTTGATGAAGGTGGCAACATTGTGGTTGGATCGCACGGTACACTCCCATTTCTTGGCACCGAACACCTCAATGGGAATCTCGACTTTCATGTCCTGTTTGACCGCCACCTGACAGGAGAGACGGTAGCCCTCGCGAGCTTCACGCTTGGTGATATGCGAGGTTTCCGTCGGCAGAACGGCCCCGCCCCCCTCGAACACCTTTACCCGGCACACACCGCAGGTGCCGGCGCCGCCGCAGGCGGAGCTGACAAAGAGCCTGGCGTTGCCGAGCGCACCGAGCAACTTACCGCCGATCGGAGTTTCGATAATCTTTTCATTGTTGATCGTAATCGTGACATTGCCACTTGCCACCAGCTTCAAGCGCGCGCTCAAAATCAGGCCTACCAGGATGAGGACGATCCCAGTGAAAAAACTGACCCCCAGTATGATCTCGATCATGCGCGGTCCCTCGTCAGACTCAGAGCTGGATTCCGGAAAAGGCCATGAAGCCGAGAGCCATCAGCCCCGCGCTGATGAATGCGATGCCCAGTCCCTCCAAACCATCGGGTATCTCGGAATACTTAAGCTTCTCACGCACCCCTGCCATCACGGCAATTGCGATCGCCCAACCGAAACCCGAACCCAGACCATAGGTGAGGCTCTCGCTAAAGGTATAGTCACGTTCGACCATGAACAGACTGCCTCCGAGAATGGCGCAATTGACGGTGATTAACGGCAAAAAGATCCCCAGCGAGTTGTACAGCTTCGGGACATACCGGTCGAGAAACATTTCGAGTATCTGCACCATCGCCGCGATGACACTGATGTAGCTGATGAGCCCAAGGAAACTCAGATTCGTATCAGATAGTCCCGCCCATGCCAGCGCCCTATCACGTAGTAGAAACTGGTAGATCAGGTTATTTATCGGGATGGTCAGGGTCTGTACGACGATCACCGCGATCCCGAGTCCGATCGCCGTGCTGATTTGCTTCGATACGGCAAGAAAGGTGCACATCCCGAGAAAAAACGTCAGCGCAAGATTCTCGACAAATACGGCAGTGATGAATAGATTGACCAGCTCTTTCATCAGATCACCTCGGTGCGATGCGTTTGGTTAATCTGGTATTCAGGTTCCTCGACCTGAGCCGGCTTCCAGGAGCGCACCACCCAAATAATCAGGCCAATCAAGAAAAACGCGCTCGGAGGCAGTAACATCAAGCCGTTTGGCACATACCACCCGCCATCCCTTTCAAGAAGCACCACTGGATACCCGAACAGGGAACCTGACCCGAAGAGCTCGCGTACGGTGCCGACTGCCAGTAACAATGCGCTATAGCCGAGACCGTTGCCGAGGCCATCGAGGAGGCTGGGAAGAGGCGGATGTTTCATCGCATAGGCTTCAGCGCGTCCCATGACGATACAATTGGTGATAATCAACCCGACAAATACCGACAGTTCCTTGCTGATTTGGAACGCGAAGGCTTTGAGGAACTGATCGGTGAGGATGACCAGCGAAGAAATGATGGTCATCTGCACGATGATGCGGATGCTGCTCGGGATATGATTGCGGATCACACTGATGGCGGTATTGGAGAGGGTGGTCACGAGTGTCAGCGCCACGCACATGGTGACCGTGGTTGAGAGCTTCGATGTCACTGCCAGCGCCGAGCAAATTCCCAGGACCTGCAGGATGATCGGGTTATTGTCGATGATCGGTTCAAAAAGAATTTTGCGGTGATCGTACGGCATGATAGTTAATTCCTTTCGTGACGCAAACGGGAAAGGTAAGGCCCGTACCCTTTGTCGCTCAGCCAGAAATTCAGCAAATTTTCCACGCCTCGTGAGGTGATGGTGGCACCGGCGAGTGCATCGACCTGGTGCTGGGCTTCGGGTGTGGACCTGTCAATCGAGCCCCTCACCAGTTCAACCTGAACCTTCCATTCATTGTCGAATAGGACTTTGCCCTCCCATTGCGCGCGCCACCTGGGATTGTCGATTTCCCCCCCTAGTCCCGGGGTCTCGGCATGCTGATAGAATCGGAGGCCCTGAACCGTTCGCAAATCTCCCTCAAGCGCAAGAAACCCGTACATCGTGGACCATAGCCCGTAGCCGTACACCGGCAGAATCAATATCTTCAATTCGCCGTTGTCGCCGACAATCCGATACACCGGCAGATAGTGAGGTGCACGCCCGATCTGCGCCACATCCTCACGGCGGGCGAGTGCGGTGGATATCGTGTGATCCTTTCCGGCTCTGGCAATATTAAAGGTTTCGGGATCCATCACATCCACCTCGTCACCAGTTGCCAGTTTGACCACTCGCGCTTGAATCCGTTCCAAAGCCTGTTCTGCGGTTAGTCCCTCCTGTAGTAGGCCGGAGACCTCAATGATATTTCGTATGCGATCGGCTTTCTGATTCGATTCCTGAATCGGACGAAGGAGCACCGCCGCGCTCGCGACCACAACCGAGCAGACCAGACAGACCATAAAGGCAACCAGCAGCGTCCTGCTCCCACTCTCCACAGGCGCAGCGGATACGGCAGCATTGGGTTCAGGGGCGGACATGGCGGCGCAGCCTCCGTCGGATGTTGAACTGCATCACCGCATGATCTATCAACGGCGCGAAAATATTGGCAAACAAAATCGCCAGCATGATGCCTTCTGGAAAAGCCGGATTGACGACCCGGATCAGTACGGTCATGAAACCGATCAGCAAGCCGAAGACCCAACGTCCGGCTGTGGTCATTGCGGCGGAAACCGGGTCGGTCGCCATGAATACCATGCCGAAGGCAAAACCGCCCAGAACCAGGTGCCAGTACCAGGGCATCGCCATCATTGGATTGAGGTCGTTGCCGACGGCATTGAACAGGAGCGCGGAGCCGACCATACCCAGAAAGACCCCGAGGATAATGCGCCAGGATCCTACCCGAGTATAGATCAGGAACGCGGCGCCGAGCAGACAGGCGAGCGTGGAGGTTTCCCCCAAGGAGCCCGGCATCAGGCCGATAAAGGCATTCCACCAGGTATAGCCCCCGCTGGCAATCGCCTCCATGCCCCCGATTTTACCCAAACCGAGCGGGGTGGCACCGGAATAGCCATCCACCGCCACCCACACCCGATCACCGGTAATTTCGGCGGGATAGGCGAAGAATAGAAACGCCCGACCGGTCAGAGCCGGATTGAGAAAATTCTTGCCGGTTCCACCGAAGATCTCCTTGCCGATCACCACACCGAAGCTGATCCCGAGTGCGACCATCCAGAGAGGCATATCTGGTGGCAGCGTCAGTGCGAAGAGCATGGATGTGACCAGAAGGCCTTCGTTGATCTCTTTGTGACGCATCGTGGCGAACAGCAGTTCCCACATGCCGCCCACTATCAGAGCAACCAGATACAGCGGCAGAAAATACAAGAAGCCATGTACCGTGCTGGCAAAAATACTGCCGGCATCAAAACCGATATTGAGCGCCGCAAGCAGTTCACCACGCCAGCCCTGCTTGGCTGTGCCCATCTGCGCGAGTGCCAGATTGGCCTGATAACCGGTGTTAAACCAGCTCCACAGGATGCAGGGAATCAGGGCCACCACCACGTACATCATCAACCGTTTCAGGTCAATTCCATCGCGCACATGAGGCGCGGTGCGAGTGGTGTCCGGCGGCGAATACAGAAAGGTATCCACCATTTCAAATACGGCGAAATACTTTTCAAGCCGGCCCCCCTTGGTAAACAGGGGCCTGAGACGTTCAAGGAATTGTCGCATGCCTGCCGTCAACCTTCCTTCTCGATCTCGCTCAGCACCCTGCGAAGTGCCAGACCGTAGTCATTCTTGCCGACACACACGAAGGAGCATAACGCAAGGTCTTCCTCGTCCAGTTCCAAACAACCCAGTTTTTGTGCCATATCGGTATCGCCCACTATCAGATAGCGCAGCAGGTACGTTGGCAAAATATCGAGAGGCATGACTTCCTCGAAGGTGCCAAATGGCACCATGGCGCGCGGGCTCCCATTCTGGCTGGTCGTGAAATGGAACGCTTCCCCGCGGTGACGGAACAGACTCGACAGCATGACGTTGGCCTGGGAGAATTTCCTCCGCCCCGGCGAGAGCCAGCCCATGAACTCTCGTTCTGTGCCCTCTTTTAGCACGCACACCTGCAGATGATGGCGCCCCAGATGGGACGACCAGCCGACTGCATGACGCCCAGACCAGACCGAGCCAGAGATGACGCGGTGCTCACCGTCTTGAAGCTCACCCTCAATTAGTTCCTCGATGCAGGCGCCGAGCCGGGTGCGCAACAAACGCGGTTGTTTGACCTGGGGTCCGCCTAACGCCACAATGCGTTCGGTCCAGAACCGTCCGCTGGTAAATAGCTTGCCGATGGCCATCACTTCTTGGTAGTTGAGGTGCCAGACGATCTTGCCTGCGTCTACCGGTTCAATAAAATGAATGTGCGTCCCCGCCAGACCGGCTGGGTGGGGGCCTTCGAAACTCGCCTGGTGCAGTTGGTTCAAACCCTGCGGCAGCGGCAGTTCGGTTTCGGGTGACGTGCACACCCAAATCGGCATGGCACCAAGACGCGAGAGCACAGTCAGACCATGGCCGAACGACTCAGCCTCTGCAGCAATAATCGGAATGGGATCGGCGGCCAGCGGGTTGCTGTCCATAGCCGTCACGAAGATTGCGGCCGGACGGGTGGCCGGGTCTGGTATCTTGCTATAGGGCCGGGTGCGTAACGTCACCCACAGACCCGATGCCAAAAGATTTTCCACAACCTGCGTTTCAGTCAGACTGGCCAGTTGGTCGGCATCGTACGCAGTGAAAAGCTCCTCGTCTTCGGTTTCGTCAAGCCGGATGATGACTGACTGGAGTTTGCGTTGATCTCCACGATGGATGGCAATCACCTTGCCGGCACCCGGGGCAGTGAAGCGCACGCCGGGTAACTTCTTGTGCTCGAACAGCGCTTGACCGAGCTTGACCTTGTCCCCTTCGACTACCAGCATGGCGGGTTTGAGACCTATGTGATCCACGCCCAAGACGGCAACGTAGCGGACAGGTTTGGCGGCATGGACACGCTGCTCCGGGTTCCCGCTGATCGGCAGATCCAACCCTTTTTTGATTCTGATAATCATAGAAGTTGTAATTGAATTAATGCTGTCGTGGCGCATCGGTTTGACCAACGTTATTTGAACGGTCAGATTTCATGATCCGAGTTGGTGCAAACCGGCGGGGTTGGGGATGCAAGCGCTTCCTGTCTGATCTGCTGATGTTCCTTCTTTCCTTTTGACCAAGCTGTTCGGTTCCGTCTTCAGTACACTCTAGCTGTCGATCATATTCCGAACGGATGCGGTCAATGGACGAAATTTCCGGTAGGAGAAGAAGCCACAGCAGGTCATCACGCAGGCCTTCCAGATCAGTTGGCCTCTCTCGTACGGATTCATCCAGCACGTGAGGATACAACAAAGAAATCCTTACCGCTTCCATCTGAGAAGGCTTGATAGGTATACGATAATCTCTTGAGGCATCGACGTCACGCCGTCCACGAGAGTGCGCGGAGCGCGCTAGGCACACTATGACCATGGATTCAATCATGTTCCTCCGCATTTCCTCCTCCATACCCCATATTGCACCGGACAGGGGCAACAGCCCACGAGGCAGTGGTAGGATCCGCACGGACGATCGCCGCGGGTGACAGCAGTCAGGATAGTTACCGCAGTCCGCCTTACACCTCTCGCACTCCTTCTCGTTTTTCTATCGTCTCAACCTGTCAAGAGGTGATGTATTTTTCAAGATGCCGGATGAGCGTGTCTTTTTGGTCGATCATGAGCTCCGCCACATCGCGCAAGGAAGCGGTGCCAATGAATTCGTCCCCTTCAAAGACCAATAGATGGAGGCATCGATGTTCCTTCATGAGATCCAAGCAGGTGCCGGCGGTGTCGTTGGGGCTGACTTTGACGGGGTCGCGGGTTATCACATCCTTGATCAGGACCTTTTTCGGGTCTTTCCCTTTCCCGACCACGTTCATCACCATCTCACGCTCCGTGAACAGCCCGCAAATGCCTGAAGCATTGGTAACGACCACGGACCCGATAAATTCTTCAGTCATAAGCTGGGCTGCATCGGAAACGTATTTGTTTTCATCGATGGTGGCCACTCGCTTTACAATTTTCGATGCGATCTTCATGGTTGCATTTCTCCCATTACAATCCTCGTGGTGGTCTGACGACGCGGCAGTAAGCCGTGTCGTCAGGTCGTCGCAGTACATCTGATCGAGCGTCTTGCCGTCAAGCGTTCAATGGGGCCTACCTGATTGTTTCATCAGCCGCGCCAGATTCACTCCGCTGGCGATGACCCCGATATGACTGAAGGCCTGAGGATAGTTGCCGAGAAATGCCCCGGTCGATGGATCGATTTCTTCAGGCAGGAGTCCGAGCGTACCCGCTCTCGAACAGAGCGAGTCGTACAACTCCAGTGCGTCATCGAGCCGTCCCTGCTTGGCCATATTGTCCACGAGCCAGAAACTGCACAGCAGGAAGGCGCCTTCGTGGCCGGCGATGCCATCGGGCGATTCCTCCGGCAAGTAGCGATAGAGCAGCCCCTTCCCGGCCCCCAATCGTTCCGAGACTGCGCGGGTCGTCGCGATCATGTAGGGATGATCCGCCTTGATGACTCGGCGTAACGGCAATGTCAGCAAACTCGCATCCAATCCACCCCCGCCCAAATGTTCCGTCAATGACTGGACCTTCTCATCCCAGGCTTCTTTCATAATCGCCTGCCTGATCTCATCTGCCGTGTGTTGCCATGTTTGAGAAGGTCCGGTGAGTGAGAACCGCTCTGCCATCCGGGCGGCGCGGTCCAGCGCCACCTGGCACATGGCGGCCGAGTAGGTAAAGGGCCGCCCGCTCGTGCGGACCTCCCAGATCCCGTGGTCCGGCGTCCGCCACTCCCGCGCAGCGGCATCCGCCAGTTTCCGGAGTTGCTCCCAGAGCGGGCCGGGAATGGCCCCATGATGCGCGGCCCATTGATAGGCGCAGTCCAGGATTTCTCCATAGACATCGTGCTGATGTTGCGCGGCCGCCGCGTTGCCCCACCGAACCGGCCCGGAACGTCGGTACCCTTCCAGTTCGCCGTCCTCCCGCTCATCCGGAGGCATCCGCCCATCGAGGTCATACATCACTTTCGGCGTACCGTCTCGCTCAACCGCATCCAGCACCCAGCCGAGAAATCCGGCCGCCTCGTGCGAGAGGCCGATACGATGGAGTGCGTAGACGGAGAAGGCCGCATCCCGCACCCACGCATACCGGTAGTCCCAGTTGCGGGACCCGCCGATGAGCTCCGGCAGCGAGGAAGTCGGAGCCGCGACGATCGCGCCGTTTTCGAAGTGATCCAGCAACTTGATGGTGATCGCTGACCGACGGACCAACGCCTCCTGAGGACCGTGATACGTCAGATGCGCGAGCCATCGTCGCCAGACTGCAATGGTGTCCTCATGCAGCCGTTCCGGGTCAAACGCTGCGGCCGGCGAAGACGACTGTCTCCAGTTGAGCAACAGATGCGCCGATTGTCCGGCCTTGAGCGTGACCGAGGTGCGGAGTCCGGTCAGACGAACTGTGGAATACAGATGCAGGCAGAGATCCGGCTGAGCATCGCATCGGATCCGCAGGCCTCCCTCGCGGGGCTCAGCCTCCGCCCCTCCGCGCGGCTCCATCTCGACGGTCAACCGGACTGTGCCTTCCGTCACGGTCAGACTCCGGAGCAGTTCACGGCGAGTCACCGAAATAGCCTCTGTCAGATCGGCGCCGGCGATCAACGGGCAACAATCCCTGATGCGCAGGGTTCCCTCCACACATCGCATCTCCGTCACCAGGACGGCGCTGTCCGATTCGTAGCATTGCCAGGATTCTCGTAGGTTGTCGGGCGTCACACGGAAGGCCCCACCTCGTGCCGTATCCAGTAGGCTACAGAAAATCGGCGGCGAGTCGAAACGCGGGAGGCACAGCCAGGCCACCTCGCCGTCACGCCCGATGAGCGCCGCTGTGGCTCCGTCTCCGACAAGGCCGTAATCTCTGATCGGGAGATAGCCATCAAGTCGACGAAGCCCGTTCAGTGCCGATTGCCGATTAGCTGCCATCTCGTCTTCCCCCTCATGCGTGTATCACGGTCGACAACATCATCCTTCCGCTCTCGCCGGGTCATCGAGCCGCCCCCTATGCTCAAAGACCCAGCCCACTTCCGCGCCCAACAGAAACACCACCGACACGTAGTAGAGCCATACGAAGAAAAAGAAAAAGGCGCCCAACGCCCCGTAGAGAACAAGACCGGCTTGGGCGAAATGCACGTACCAGGCAAACCCCTGCTTGGCAAACCCGAACAGGATGACCGCCACGCCGGCGCCCACTCCCAGGGAACCGAGCTTCAACGTCGAGACCGGAGAGAATCGATAGAGCCCTAGAATCAAACTCCCGCCGAGTATGACCGCCATGACCTGATGGAGCACTTGCATGCCCTGTCCCCACAGAGCCTCCGCCCAAGGGATATGCTCACCGAAATTGCCGATGATGGTCTCCACTGACGCGAGGCCGATCGCCACAATCAGAAGAGCGACGCAAAAGACCATCATCAACAGATCCTGGGCCGTCCCGCGCAGGAAACTCCTGGCGGGGCCGGCTTGGAAGACGGTATTCAGCACATGCCGGATCGAACCAAAGACCATCGTGCTGAACAGCAGAAACGAGATAAATCCGACGATGCCCAGCAGTCCCCGGTCGGCGACGATCGCGCCCACATGTTCCGCAAAGACCTGTTCCGACCGGGGAAGAAATTGTCGAATGACGGATTGCACTTCTTCCATCGCCTGCTCGGACTCCAGCACCGTGTATCCCAGAATGGAAATCATGAGGAGCGCGAGCGGGATCACATACAGCAGCAGACTGAAGGCCAAGCCGCCCGCCAGAAACAACCCGTTATCCCGACCGAATTTCTGGATCACCTCACGGATCATCATCCATGCCGAGGTGAAGGCCCGCCGCGCACTCACGAGTACGAAGCTTCTGTGCCGGCTTCATTCCATCGACATTCCATCGGAGACCTCAGCGCACTCCCGTTTCACTGTCGGAACCGTCACCAACGGCGTCCGGCCTGTAACTTTCGACCAACGTAATTCCCACCGCCACTACCAACGGACCTGCGATGATCCCGACCAATCCAAACACTGTCAGCCCTCCCAGCACGGAGAAAAGCACCAGCAACGTGTGCAGATGCGCGCGGCCTCCCACCACGATCGTGCGAACCAGATAATCCAGCACGGCGATCACAACACCGACCGCGACCAGGACGACGACCTTCAGATAGGCGCCTTGCCAGAACAAATAGCCTGCGGCGGGAATCCAGATGAGTCCGGCCCCGACCAGTGGTATATAGGCGAGCAGCGCCATGATCGAACCCAACAGGACCGCGGAAGGCAACCCGACCAACCAGAACGCGAGCCCACCGATGAATCCTTCCATCACAGCGATGACCGTGTTCCCGTACACCGCCCCTTTGACGACCTCATCAAATCGCCGGCCCAGTAACGCTTGACGTTCAGGCGCGATCGGGAGATGTACGCGGAGCCAATCGATCATGGCGTCCCCGTCCCGGAAGAAGTAAAAGGCGCACAGCAGAATCATGGCCAGTTCCACGAGCGCATACAGCGCATGAGTCACGATACGCGTCACCTGCCCGACCACCGCCTTGCCCAACTCTGCCAGATTCTCGGCGATGCTGGTCCGCAGATCCGTCCCGGTCAGCCGCTCGATATTCTGAATCGCCTCAGCCGGGACTGAAAGAAACGGATACCTCCGCCAGCTGTCGAACACCGGCTGTTCTCCTTCTTTCATGGAGGCAATCAACGTCCGATAGACCTCCGTCAGGTCCTCTGCAATGAGCAACGAGATGTATAGTAGCGGCGCAATCACTCCGACCGTAAGGGTGCAGCACATCACCAGCGCGCTCAATGTGCGGCGGCCGTGGGTCGCCTGGACCAGCCGGGTGTAGAGCGGATATAGGGCATAACACAACACCGAGGCCCATAAGAGAGGTGACACAAACGGACTGAACAGGGCCAGGACCAGGGCCAGCATTCCGGTGGCCATGATGATTCGAAGGACCCGCCCGGGCCGTGCTGCCAGGTCGTGTTCTGAGATTTCAGCCATCAAGACCCTCCCGTCCTCCCTGATGCGGCATCCACCGACTCCAGGATCAGAACTGGCTTTACGGAAGGTTTGAGTTCCATCTTGGCAGAAAGGACCCGTAAGATATGATCGCGCGTGAGCAGGCCCACGAACTGCCCGTTTTTCACGACCGGCACCTGATTGATGTCCCTGCCTTCCATAGTCTGCAACACCTCCGAGATCGGCGCCTCGGGCGCCACCACGCGCAGCTTCGCCAAAGGCGTCATCGCCTCCCCGACGGACACCTCCGTCCACCGAGATTGCGGCACCGCTTTGATCTGATGAAGGGTCACCAAGCCCTCAAGCCGTCCGCCCTCGGCCACCACGAAGCACCGCTGTCCCGTCTTGAGAATATGCTCCTGCACCAAATCGGCCAGACGCATGCCACCGGACACGGTTGGACAGTCCCGCGCCATGATGTCTTCGGCCCGCACACCGGTGAGCACGGAACTGAGACTCACGTGCAGGACGCTCTCCTGCGCCGCGTTTCGGAGGAACCAGCCGATGAAGGCCAGCCACAGCGCGCTGAACCAGTTGCCGGTGACCAACCCCATCCAGATCCCCCCAACAATCAACCCGTACCCGATGATCTGCCCCGAACCGGCCGCAATCCGCGTGGCTTTCGCAAAGCTTCCGGTAACATACCAGAGGACTGCCCTCAAGACCCGGCCTCCGTCGAGCGGGAAGCCTGGTACCATGTTGAAGACCGCGAGCATCAGGTTGATTGACGCCAGCCACCCGCCCAGCGCCGCGACATGCTCGAGTTGATCTCCGGCGAGATGAGACACGAACCAGAATCCCACAGCCAGCAAGGCGCTGGCAATCGGCCCCGCAATGGCAATCTGAAATTCCGTGAGCGGCCGGTCCGGCTCCCGTCCGATTTGCGCCACGCCGCCGAAGGCAAAGAGCGTGATCGATCGGACGTGAATGCCTTTGGCCAGGGCCACGAAACTGTGGGCCAATTCGTGAAGGAAAATCGAAGCGAAGAACAGCAGGCTGGTCGCAATGGCCACGGTATAGTGCTCGACCGTGGTCCAATGGGGGTGCTCCGAGGCGAAGCGCGTGGTCAGCGAAAACGTGATCAGGAAGAAGATGATGAACCAGGAATAGTGGAGGCCGACCTCGATGCCCCGGATCGTGGTGAGACGGACGGATTGACCGATCATAGATCACCTCTCCATTTGTGTAGGGTTGTGTATGGCCATGCCCCGTCCCGCCGCCGTTCTCAACATGACAGGCTTTCCCAGAGATTATCCGACCGGCACGTCGAGCAAGTACAATTCCCCTTGTACCTCCGGGTGCAGGTCGCAGCGGAACGTCATCTTTCCCTGTTGATCCGGCGTCAGGCGAATCATCAGAGTCTTTCCCGGATCTATGTGAAATCCTTCGATGCCTGTTCCGAACGCCTCGATACCCTCCCCTCCACCCTGCAGGGAACGGCCCAGGAAGAGCGGCGAGATGAATCCATGTGTGACGGAATCCTCGTTGTGGACGAGCAGCACCATCGGCACACCCGCGCGAATGGGCTGCATCTTGGTGCGCACGTACTTGAAGTCGCGGATGGCGATCTCGATGCGTGGTTCCTGCGCAGGTGCGACGTCCAGCGCGACGCTCGGCGTCGCACCGATCACCGGCCACCCCATCAGCCCTAGGACAGCGAGTGCGCCCCAGCATCCCCCTCGCGATCTTAATGTTCTGTGTTCTTCCATGTCGGACCTCCTATGTCTGAATACAATAGAGCCGCCTACGCCAGGACCAGCCTCCAGGCAGGCCCGTCAATTGGCACCCTGTGAAACAGCCTATTCATAGGGTTCCTCGAACAGGACTCGCTCCACTTTCCCTCGGAAACTCACATAGACCCAGATGGTGTAGGCGATGACCAGGCTGATACCGAGACTGAACCAGACAAGGCCAACACGCAATCCGTAGGACGACGCCGCGCTGTTGTAGATCGTCAAGCTGTTCGTCGGGTCTTCGGTCGCAATCAACAAGTTGGGAAACAGGCCCCAGGCTATGCTGCCCAAGCTCCCCAGGATGAACAGGCTCCAGCTCAAGAAGACGGCGCCATCCCGACGGAAACGACGGAAATACCATGACGTGAGCAGCGCGCCCCCAGCAGTCAGTGGGAGGACACACCCGATCGGATGCTCGGCATACCTGTGCCACAGCGCCGGCTGGACGAATGGAAGCGCCGAGATCGCCACGACCGCTAGGAGGACCACAGCCCAAACAGCGGCGTCGGCAATCCGGCTTGCTCGACTGCGGACAGCCGCATCCGTCTTGATCGTGAGATAGTTCGCCCCATGAACGGCGAGAATCGCCACGGCGAGTGCGCCCACGAGGACCGTGAACCAGTCCAGAATTCCGGGCTTTGGTCCAGGCGTGAACGTGGTCCACAGCGCGGCAAAGAAATAGCCGTCGGGAGCGAGGGGTACGCCCCGAATAATGTTGCCCAAGGCAACGCCGAAAAGGGCGGCAAGCAAGAGGCTGGCGGCTGCGAAGATCGCATCCCAGAATGTTCGCCACAAGGGATTGCGCAGATGGGACCGCAACGCAATCGACAACCCGCGCATGATCAGGAACCACAAGACAAGGTTGATAGCCAAGTAGAAGCCGCTGAATCCGGCGGCGTAGGCTTTCGGGAAAGCCAGAAACAGTAGTCCGCCTCCCGCCACGAGCCAGACCTCATTGCCCTTCCATACGGGACCGATGGCCTTCAAGGCCAGTTGTCGTTCCTCGTCTGTTCGAGCGACGAACAAGTAGATGATGCCCGTCCCAAAATCGAATCCATCCAAGACCGCATAGACGGCGAACATCATGACGACGATCACAAACCACAGAATGTCGACCGACATACTCTCCTCGCTCCCTCAACTCATCGGCCCAGAGGTGGAACGCCGTCCGGCAGTAATGGCCGGACCGCGGGAGACCGTCTCGAAGAATAAAAACAGAAACAGCAGGCCCAGCAGCAGATACAGGCCGAGGAAACCGAGCAACGAGAACAGGACATTGCCCGAACCCACCAGTGGAGAGTTGCCGTCGGCAGTTCGGTACAGGCCATAGACGAGCCACGGCTGCCGCCCAAGTTCAGCGGTCATCCACCCAGCGGTCGTGGCAATGTATGGAAACGGCGCCATGAGCATGATCGTCCAGAGCATCCATCTGGCCTGAAACAGGCGTCCTCGCCAGAGCAGTACCACCCCTGTCAGCATCAGCGGGATGAACATCATCCCCAGGCCGACCATGATGTGGTAGGTGTAGTAGAGAAGCGGCATGGTATCCGGCCAGTCTTCACGAGGAAAATCGCTCAGCCCTTTGATCTCCGCGCCGAAGTGCTTATGGATGATGAAGCTGAGCATTCGGGGAGCGACCAGCGGATTGTCGATCGTCAGCGTGTCCATGTTAGGCTGACCGAATATCACCAAGTCGGCTCCGGATTCGGTATAAAAGTGGCCCTCGAACGCAGCTCCTTTGATGGGTTGATGCTCAAATACTTGTAGTGCAGCGTGATGTCCGGTTGGAAACAGCAGCGCGGTGGTGGCGATCGCCCCCGCGATGACCCCGGTACGGAGAAACATCTTGGCCGAATCAATGTGAATCCCGGAAAGTAGATAATAGGCCCCCACTGACGCCATCACAAAGGAACCGGTCGCGACCGCGGCCGTCATCGTGTGGGTGAATTGCCAGACGAGCCAGGGATTGGTCAGCAGGCCCCAGAGACTCGTCACGTGGACTGCGCCATCCTGATCGACGCCATACGCCACAGGATGCTGCATCCAGGCATTTGCCGCGAGAATGAACAGCGCTGACAGCCACGACCCGAGGAACAGCATCAACGTCGTCATCCACTGGACAAACGGGCCGAACTTCTTTCTTCCAAACAGCAGGACGCCGAGAAACGTGGATTCCAGAAAAAACGCGAACACGCCCTCCATCGCCAACGTTTGTCCGATGACGCCTCCGGCAAACGTGGAAAACTTCGCCCAATTCATGCCGAACTGAAATTCCATAGGAATGCCGGTGACCACGCCGAACGCAAAGCTCAAGGCGAAGATCTTCGTCCAGAAATGAGCCGCCTCGTCGTAGTGGGCGTCCTGAGTCCAATAGGCCCGGGTTTTCAGGTAGAAGATCAAGACCGCCAAGCCCATCGTCAATTGCGGGAAGAGGTAATGGAAGATGACCGTGGCAGCGAACTGTAAGCGATCGTAGAACAACGCACTCGTCATGACGGATTCCGTTCGTTGAGAGTTTCCTACTCCCGGTCACGTCTTCGCATGGGCCTGCCGGCCGCTACACACCGGTTCCTTGCCAGATTCCATGGATCTTCGTCGTAAATCAGTTTGAATTCTTGCTGCCCAGGCGCTTGCTCACGATAGGACAGTAGCCGTGTTTGAGCGTCGGTTAAAGACATATCCAGATGTCCTGCGTCGTTTCCGCGAACCGGAAGAGCGACGGTCCTCGGCATCGTTACTCCAACTTGGAAGATTTCAGAGCCGAGTTGTGAGAACGACGGGTACTGAGAGGATGGGCATCGGCAATCACGCGATGCGTGCTCTCGATCACATTTGTTATCGGAGCACCGCAGACCAGGAAAGTACTACGCTCCTCTTTATATTGGTATGAACAGGCCTACGTCGCCCGACTCACGGCTTGTCATATGCGTCATATTAAATTCAGCAGCGCATGTTTAGGGCGGCAATGGCAACGACTTTTGGTCTTCCAGACTCTGACAGAGGACAAACGCGCCTCACCATCACCGGCCTGGCCCGCCAAGCCAGTCGGCCAGACAAGCCATGCTGACCGGCTTGGCGGGCTTCCTGAGTGCACTGAACGCCACTGCGGAGCAGTGGACCGATGGCGAACGCCCGCGAGTGATTCTCGCCCGTGGGCGTTCGCCACATTCATGCGCCTAACCGCTTCCCCGCTCGCCATCAGGGGTGTCTCAGGTCTTTACCCCCTATCTATTTTCAATTGTCAGCAGGTTGATGACTTTCTTGGCACCGCCTTCAATCGCGTTGCTAGTCGCCGCATCGAAGGCACTTTGATCCTCTACCGACCCTTTGAGCGTGACCACGCCATCCCTGACCGTGACTTTAATATGGTCGGCGTCGACATAGGGACTCATGGACAGCTCCCACTTGACGTCTAATCTAATCCGCAAGTCGTGCTTGTTATCTAGGTAATGGGGATCAGCATGGGATTGCGACTTGCCGGCAAAAGACTTCTCTTGCGCCTGGCTTGGCAGTGGCAGCGCCAAAACCAACGCTCCTGCAATGACGAATCCGGCCAGTATTGCCTTCCCGTGTGTTATCCCTCTGTGCATCACGCGCCCCTCCTTTTTATCAATGGCCTCTTGTTCAGTGAATGACATGGTTCTCTCCTTTGGTTATTGGGAATGGTTGAGGTCTCGCACATGCCGATCATTCGATAGCCCACTCGTTCGAGCATTTGCGCTGACTCTTGCGACAAGTGGTTCTCCGCCGGTTAGCGCGTCGTCTCCGGCATGACAGGGTGCCTTCTGTTCCCCATTCTCTCCTGGCATATTCATCCCCGTGCACGAGAGACCTCTTATCCTGCTCGTACACTGGCGCTACGGAGCAAATGACCGCTACATTACGCAGACGCTTGATCGACGTCTCTTTCTCCTCCTTTCTGTTCCTGCAGTCCGTTCGCTATGTCGCGCGAGAGCATTCCTCGTAATGACAAACACGATGCCTGACTTCATCATGCTTCTCTCATCAATGATGCCTGTAACATATAACTTCTCACGAGAAACATTCATACTGGGAGAGATACCAGAGTTGAGAAGTGCTTTTACTAGTGATCGCATCGAGCGTCTTGACGGGACGCTTTGTACAACGACCCCACACATGAAGTACGGACAAGCTGCGCCTACTCCACCGCCTGTAACGTGAGAGACACCGTGTGCGACTTCCCCTCCCGCACCACTTCGACCGTGACCTGATCGCCGACTTTGTGACGATCCAGAATTGTCAGTAAGTCATCGACGATCCGCACCGCGTCGCCATCAAGCGCGGTGACGACATCGCCCTGCAATACCTGTCCCCCTCTCGCGGAGCGAACTCCCTTCAGCCCGGCACGCGCGGCAGGTCCCTCCGGCGCAACCTCTCGGATGACGACTCCTTGCACCCGCCAGCGGGCTGCGATGGTGTCGGGTATCACCGTAATCCCGAGGCCTGGTCTGATGACTTTCCCGTGTTTGATCAACTGAGGCACGATCCGATTGACCATGTCCACCGGCACCGCGAAGCCGATGCCGGCAAAGGCGCCACTGGGACTGAAGATCTGGGTGTTGACTCCGATAAGCCGGCCTGTGCTATCCAACAGCGGTCCGCCTGAATTTCCTGGATTGGTCGCCGCATCGGTCTGGATCACACCCTCGATCGTGCGTCCCGTCATCGATTTGATCGTTCGTCCAATCGCACTCACGACTCCGGTGGTCAGCGTATAGTCGAGTCCGAAGGGGTTCCCGATGGCGAGGGCCTTTTGTCCCACACGCAAATCATGGGCACTCCCGATAGAGATCGGGTGCAGTACCTCATTCGGCGCCTGGATACGCAGGACAGCAAGATCATGGTCAGGGGCGACGCCGACCAGACGGGCCTCGTACTCATTTTTCTCGCCCAGGACGACGGCGATGGCTCCCGCCCCATACACCACATGAAAATTCGTCACCACGTGCCCCATCCGATCCCAGATGAATCCGGACCCGGCCCCTTGCGGCACTTCAACCGGATTCAGCGAGAAAAAGTTCCGTCGGAGGGCACGGTTGACGATAAACACCACGGACTTGGACGCCTGCTCGAATACGGCAATGGTCGCGAGCTCGTCGCTTCCAAGCGTCGGTGGCTCCGACACCGTCCGTGGCGGCGCCTCGGGACCCGCATAGCTGACCTCAGGAGGCCGCTCCCGATCCGCCTTGGAAGACAGCCACAAGGCCAGCGCGGCGAGTGCGAACAAGACGAAGATCCACCCAACTCGTGACCGACCATCGCGCCGAAGAGGCGGGCTCGTTCGATTCATGCCTTCTTCCGCGTCATGCTTCTCGACAAGGAACGCCTCGCGCGCGTCATCGTCAGAGCGCTTTTTCTCCCGTTTCGCCGGTGCTAATCCGCACGAGTTCGCTGATGCCACCTACGAAGATTATCCCGTCACCGGCTTTGCCGGTTTGCGAGTGACGCACAATGGTGTCGATAACGCGCTGCGCTTCGTCATCCTCGACAATGACTCGCATGTTCACCATGGGCACAAATTCTGGCGTAAACTCGGCTCCACGATAGATTTCACGCTCCGCTTTCTTGTTTCCAAATCCGTTGACTTTCATCGTCGTCAACCCTCGGACCCCAACTTTTACCAATGCACCTTTCACGGCGCTCACCTTGGAAGATTTCAAGATAGCTTCAATGATCTTCATACCAATGCCCTCCCTTTCCAGAGATATGTATCAATTGTGACAGGGTTTAATTTTTACATTGCGTGACCCGATTCATCGGACGCGAGAAAGAGCCATGCCTGAGTGATGGACTCCGGCTCCTGGCCGTGCCACCTGTTTCTCTTCAATGATGACAACTTTCCCTTGAAAGCCGATCCTAGGTATTTCAAGTCGATCCACTTCACAACTATGGTTGTCTTGCTTGGAGCTCCCGCTCCGCCCGGAACCAATCCTCGGCGGCGTCTCCACCTGCCCCACCTCGTGCCAGATAGAGTTCATACGCCGCCTGCGGCATGATGACGTTGAGACTGCGCGGCGCCTCCTTGTTCGACCCTCGCTCCAGAAGATATTCCATACGTCCAATGACGACGTTGAGCGGCCCACCCATCTCTTGGGCAGCGAGCGACAGACGTTCCATTCGATCGGTCCCCTCTACTCCTGTCGTGAGCGATCTCTTGCCGTTCAGCCTTCACCCGGTCTTCTCCGCACTCCTCTCCGCATGTCCATTGAATATCCCGGCTTTCATCGATCACCTCCCTCGTGAAAGTCTGTTGCCGAATCTTCCGCGTGTGGTTTTCCCTTGCCATCGCGTAGAGCGGGACTCACAAATCTGTCGCCCGCGAGCACTGCACGGATCGCCGCCGCGAGATCCGCATGGGCCGACTGTTTTTGCACGAACCCCACCGCCCCCGCGGTAAACGCGCTCTCGATCATCATCGGATTGCTATGCACAGTGCAGATGATCACCTTGCTCTCCGGCATGTCTTGCCGAAGCATCCGCGCCACGTCGAGCCCATTCACTTCCGGCATCGTCAGATCCAAGACGATCACGTCCGGATGCAGGCGACGCGCTTCATGTAGCGCCGCACGCCCGTCTTGCACTGCCCCGACGACCTCGCCAACTTCATCCGCCAGCCGGCTGAGATTCGTTAATACTTGCGGATGATCATCGGCCAGCAGTATTCGCGGTCTCATCACGCATCCTCTACCGTCACAACAGATGCCCCTCTCACATCCCGCCCGCTTAGAGATTCCTCCGTCAGCGGACAGGCCCCCGCCCTGTCAGTCACACATCCACATACGTGAACCAGGATCGCTCGCATCGTGAGCACCGATTCACTTTGTGTGCAGAACAGATGTACCTGATCGCGGTTGGGAACAGAACTAGTAGAAGACCCAGAGGAAGCGAGAAAAGCTACTAGGACATGAGAGGGTGCTGCTGGGCCTGATCAGGATTCCGCGCTCGCCAGACCTTCGGCGATCGCGAACTTGATGAGGGCAGGTGTGGAATGCAGATCGAGCTGCTCCATGATACGGGCCTTGTGAAAATCCACGGTCTTCACCGATACGCACAGGAGATCCGCCACCGCCTTCGTGCTCTTCCCTTCGGCGATCAACTGCAGTACCTCGCGCTGCCGCGGCGTCAAATCCATCAATGCATTCTTAATCTCCGGTTTGCCCGGTCGCGAGACCTTCTCCAGGATGGGCCCGGTGATCGCCGGTGCAAGATATGTCTGTCCCTTAAGCACGGCCTCAATCGCCTGCGGGAGCTCCGTGGCCGCCGACTGTTTCAACAGGTAGCCACTTGCCCCGGCTTTCAATGCTTCCGTTGCGTAGGTCGCACTTGCATGCATCGTCAAAAACAGCAGTTTGACATCAGGCAGCAATTTCTTGATCTGGCGCGCCGCGTCCAAGCCGTTCAAGAACGGCATCGAGATGTCCAACAAAATCAGGTCTGGCTGCAAGTGCCTTGCGGCCTCAACCAACGCCCGTCCGTCCTCGACCATTCCGACTACCTCACAGCGATCCTCGATCAACTTGCGCAACCCAGCCAGCAGAATGGAATGATCGTCGGCGATCAACACACGGGGCTTCTTCATGAGCGTGGCCTCTTCACTTCGAATACCCTACGCACTCTCACCTTGCGATGCAAATATCTGTTCCTCATGAATCGACTGTCGCACCTTGCGAATCACTGTTTGTCTCATCTGTGACGTCTGCAAGCGGCACCCAGGCATGCACTTCCGTTCCTTGGCCGGGATTCGTCCGGATACGGAAAGTCCCGTTGAGCAGCTTCACCCGCTCTTTCATGCTGGTGAGACCCAACCCCTTCCGGCCCTTGCCGGTCTGCTCCTGTTCAAAGCCTCGCCCATCGTCATGGACACACAGTCCCAGACCATGGCCCGTTCGCAGGAGCCGGACCAGGACATTCGTCGCGTCGGCATGTTTTCTCACATTCTGCAAACTTTCCTGCAACACGCGATAGAGACAAGACGCCTGTTCGGGCGGGACACCCCTCGGCACCTTCCTCACCATGACGTCCACCGTCAATCCCGTTCGTACAGCGAACTCGTCGCTATGCTCGCGAACCGCCGCCTCCAGGCCGACATGTTCCAGAATCGATGGATGGAGCCGGTGTGCCATCTGCTGCAGATCCGTGGCCAGCCGTTCGGTTGAATCTCCAATCTGCTGCAGTAGCAATATGCGCGAAGGGTCTGAGTCAGCAGACAGCTCACGGCAGACCATACGTAAGTCGAGCGTGAGCGCCGCCAGCCGCTGCGTGAAGTCGTCGTGAAGTTCCCGTGCAATCCGCTGCTGTTCGAGCTCCTCAGCCTGCATCAGCTTGGTGTTGAGGTCCTGCAATTGGGCTTCATGTTCACGGAGAGCCGCCTGGGACTGTTTGAGCGACGTGATATCGCTGAGGAGAATGAACAGGCCTATGACCTGCCCCTGTCCATCCAAATCCGGCACGTACTGCGCGGACAGCCACTGCTCGCTCTCGCCCGTCCCCGGCAGGCGGTGCTCGAACGAGACTGGGCGTCCTGTGAGCGCCGCGTCCACGTGCGGGAGCACTTCGGCGTATCCCTCCTGGCCGAGCAGCTCGCGCATCGTCATTCCGACGATCTCGTTGGTGGAGCGGCTGAAGAGCTTCTGGTACCCTCTATTGACGAACCGGTATCGCCGATCGCGATCGATGTAGCCGAACAGCGCCGGCACATTGTCGGCCAACGTGTGGAACTCGTGCTCTCTCCGGCGCAACGATTCTTCAGCGTCCTTGCGCCATGTAATATCCTTTTCCGAGCCCACCATGCGGATCGGACGGCCTCGCTCGTCCCAAATGGCGACTCCGCGGTCCAGTACCCACATAGAGGTTCCATCCGTTCGTCGAATGCGATATTCCATCCAGAACTCAGGCAGCTCCTTTTGCCAATACGCGTGAAGCTTCGCCATCACCTCTGGCCGATGATCCGGATGGATCCCTTCGGACCACTTCTGGCTCGGCGCCAGGGTGTCCGCCTCCTGAAACCCATGCATCTCCTTCCAGCGAGGAGAGAAGTACACGGTGTCGTGAACCACATCCCAGTCCCACACTCCATCATACGTCGCTTTGGTGACCCATTCGAAGCGTTCGTTGGCCTCGGCGAGTTGGGCCGTCCGCTCCGCCACCCGCTGCTCCAGGGTTTCATTGACCGTGCGCAACACCTCTTCGACCTTCTTGCGCTCGGTGATGTCGGTCACGAGCACAATGAAGTGCGTCGGCAGTCCGTCGGCAGCGCGAAGAACGGATACGAGTTTGTGGGCCCACACGGAATGGCCGGATTTCTGAACATAACGATTCTCGATTTCAAACCAGGGCACATCATTGCGCATCAATGCCTGGATCCTGCGCGTATTCTCTTCTCGATCATCCGGATGGATCAACGATTGGAAAGTCCGTTGTGCCAGTTCCGCTTGGCTGTAGCCTGTCAGCGCACAATAGGTCGGATTGGACTGAACGAATCGACCATCCAGGTCTTTGATCGTGATTCCAATCCCTGCATGATTGAAAATGTGCTGGAACCGTGCCTCGCTCTCGCGCCGCGATTCATGCGCCTCCGCAGCCCGCTGTGCCAATTGCTGCTGGTTCGCCAGGAGCCCGGCGACAACCAGCAGCAATGCCGAGGCCATGGTCCGATCCACGAATACATGGGAGGACAACACACCGGGAGAGAGCAGCATGCCCAGCCATACCAACACCACGACACTCCCAGCCACCCAAGCCGTGCTCAGCCGCCAGGGCATGCGCCATGAGAGGAGGATCGGCAACACATACAGCATCGGCACTGCAATACCGAGAGGTGTGAGGAGGTCGAGCACGAACACTGCTGCTGCTAGTACTGCCGCTGCAATGATCCAGCCACCTGGCATGTTACCAAGCCTCGAAGTTGTCACACGCATTTCTCTCCTGAGTCGGCGCCGAGACAACAAGGAATGTTGCTCGACTCGCCAGATTCTTTCGACGGGGCGAAGGCCCTCGTTGGTGATGCCGACATGTCTAGCTTCAAGGGACTATATCCATTCCATTAGAACGACTCCAAGGGCTGAGTCACGATAGCGGCGCAGAATAGCCGCAATTATACTCGTTTTCCTCGTGCCCTGGGAGGGGTCGTGTACCGCGACATGGAGCAGAAGGTCTGTGATCCCGGCCTGGGCTGCGCCTGTTCTTTATTGTGAGCCGTACCCCTCGTAACTTTTCTTCTGTACTCTGGTAGATTTCCTAGTTACATCGACCCACCCTTGATGCGTATCGTGTGAACCTAATCCAGCACCTCACTCCAAACCGGAGGTTCTGATCATGATTCACACCGACACTGTTGTGGAAAACGCTGTTGGCGATGCTCTGCAGACAATCGGTCCCTGCAGCTTGGACGATCTTGTTGCGCAACTCCCCGGTCACACCTGGAGCGACATCTTCGTCGCTGTCGATCAGATGTCGCGGGACGGACGGCTGGTGCTTCGCCTTGTGCCCAGATCAGGCTACCGACTGTTTCTCCCTTCACCGCAGCGGTAGATAAGGGGGTGAGCGTATGAACGCCATATCTGTGCGGTTCTGTGTGGGATGTGGGTATCTCTGCGATGAGATTCACCCGGAAGGTGGGCAGCCTCTGTGGATCGACGGCCATACGTATGTGATGAAGTATGGTGTCTGTTGGAGTGATCTTGATCGGAGGGACGGCGCCTGCCCCAGCTGTGCCCGCGTGTTTGCCATTGCTCAGCGTGGGGCTCACCCTGCTGCTCCCAGAACGGCAACAGCCTCGTGAAGAAAGGCTGGATGTTACCGGATCGTTCTCTTTGCGCCAAGCGAGGCAGATGCGGATTGCGTCTGATCGCTGGTCTGCTGTCCCCCTTCCAGCAGGATGTTGAAAAATTTTCATGATCCGATTCCGATCCCTTCGTTTGAGACTGTTACATGCGCGGTGTACATCACGGGATTCTGAATTCCATTTGTGAGATTCGGAGCGGGCAGGATCATCAGCGCAGTTCACTTCACAACCATAGGGAGATTCAATGAAAGGATGGGCATCATGAATGTGGTCGTAGCGATGGATGGATCGAAGTACGGGCACTGGGCGCTGCACTGGGTGGCCAAGCTGCCGCTGGTCAAGCCGCCAAAAGTCCTGGCACTGCATGTGCTCGATCGTGCGTGGCTTCAGTTGCCGTTTCGGACGAAGGTCGAGACGCAGCGCGTAGAAGCGCGCTCAGCACGAACCCTCAAGAAAGTCACCGAGCAGTTGGCGGCGCTGAAACTTACGGGTACGGCCCGTGAGGAAGAAGGGAGCGTGGCGCCGACGATCCTGAAACGCGCGCCCAAACACAATGGGCTCCTGGTGGTCGGCAGTCAGGGCCTCGGCGCTCTCGACCGCTTCACGCTCGGCAGTGTGTCGACGAAACTCATCCAGCAGGCGACCTGTCCTGTACTGGTCGCCAAGAACGAGGCGGTCCCCGTGCGACGCATCGCCTTGGCGACCGATGGGTCCCCTGCATCGGCCAAAGCCCTGGAATTTGTGCTGACCAAGTTTCAGCCGGATCGGCCGCCCGGCAAGGGCCGGTCGGCGCCGATTCATGTGAGTGTGATCCATGTGACCCTACGCCGCCCGTTAGCCCCCTTCGATATCGGCACGACGATCCCCTGGACCCAGCAACGGAGGCTGAAGGTCAAGGAGGAAAGCCGGACATTACTCGACCAGAGCGTGCAGAAGCTGATCGCGGCGGGATTTAGGGCCAAGTCCGTGAGCCGGGTGGGGAATCCCGCTGAACAGATCATGGAGGCGGCGGCGAAACAACAGGCCGATCTGATCGTGATGGGGGCCCAAGGGCTGGGCGCGCTTGATCGGTTTTTTCTCGGCAGCGTGTCGACGCGCGTGGTGCAATACGCGAACGGTGCCGTGCTCGTCGTTCGATGACCGAGCGAGACCCACGGGGGAGTCCCAGAGAGTCGTTCCGGTGAATCTAGCGGGGTCGTTGCTTAACCTTGTACCTTGCAACCGGACCGTTCACTCGGAGAGGGAAAGACGTGTTCAGAGACCATGTGTGCCCCATTGAAATTATAGACCAGGAGCTACGCCAGACCGATGCAGCCCCCCCGAAATTATTCAAGACCCATCGGAGCGAAAGACAGTCGAAAGCTTCTCAACCTGGACATGAGGGAGTGAACCAGGATGTCTCATGAGAATTGGAGCCTCGAAGAGGACCGGATTCTCTGTAACAGTGATGGTGGCCATGTTCACTAAACTGTCGATACGTTAAGTAGGGCAGCATACGACCTGAACAGAAAGGCGCACCCATGCTGCAGACGAACGGTCCGTTATCTGCTACCTTGCCGCGCGACCTCACGTCCGGCTTGGTGGTGTTCCTCGTGGCCGTACCCTTGTGCCTGGGGATAGCGCTGGCGTCCGGTGCCCCGTTGCTCTCGGGGGTGTTGGCCGGGAT
>Ga0163152_10000818_pt1 | contig 51614 bp, 45 predicted proteins | sample OliLakLV19MP8IB2_FD_148635 | JGI IMG/M metagenome (GOLD analysis project Ga0163152, IMG submission 148635) | Freshwater microbial mat bacterial communities from Lake Vanda, McMurdo Dry Valleys, Antarctica - Oligotrophic Lake LV.19.MP8.IB-2 | ecosystem: Environmental > Aquatic > Freshwater >... | reverse complement strand
GGCCGATTCCACAAGGCCCGCGCACCAGCGGGAAAATTCCTTTGATCGGCCCGCCAAAACTCCCAACCCCTGGGACGATGCGGAGGCATTGATGAGTTCGCCAACAAAGACAGCCAGATGGACAAGGGTTTCATGAAGCTGTGCCGCATTCGTTGCGGTAAGCAGCGAAACGTCAGGAACCTTCAGAACAGTCTTGTTCCCTTCGGTCGGAAATTCGCAGCACAATTTCACAACTTCGGACCACTGCGCGTCACAGGAAAAGATCGGTGAATGAATCGCGATGCCACGACTCGAAAGCACGCACTCGCCACTGGCTTCAATCCACAGTTCGACAAGCTGTTTCAGCCGAGTCTCATCTCCGGCGACTCGGAAAGAATAATCACTCTTGTTCTTCATGCCTGCACCCGTCTTTTCACGAACAATGCCTCGGGATCGACCAAACGAAGAAAGCCGTCGTCATTGCGCAAATAAGAGCTCACGTCGTCGGCCCCAGCCGCGCCCAAAAGGTCCGCAGCAAGTGATCGTTTGCTTTCGATCAGCGCTCCGATGCCCTGTTCGATGGTCCCGCGGCTTTCGAAATGGTGCACATTCACCGTATTGGTTTGTCCTATGCGGTGCGCACGGTCTGTGGCCTGATCTTCCGCCGCAGGATTCCACCATCGGTCAAAATGCAGCACATGCGAGGCGCCCGTGAGGTTGAGGCCCAAGCCGCCTGCCTTGAGGCTGACGAGCAAAACGGGAGGTGCGCCTCGACCGAGGCTTGGATTTCGCTTCAGACGCTTCGCGCACTGGTTTTGAAAATCATTGACCATGTCTATTCGCGCCTGCGCCGAAAGCGCACCCGTGAGAAAGGGGATCTCCTCCCACTCTGAAACTCCGAGCTCGGCAAGCGTGCTTGCGATGAGGCGTCCCGCCGCGAGGGACTGCGTAAAAACAAGGATCCCACCTTGCTCTTCGATCAGCCCCGCGACGCGCTCGCGGAAGGCGGCGAGTTTCGCGGATCGCTCGTGGATGGGCACGACAGCCCGTGACGCCTTCGCGAGACTCTCGGCAAGGCGCTTGCGCAGATAAGGAGGCAAATCTCCGCTGGTGGAAATGACCTCTTCGTCGTCTTCACTTCCCCGCAGGAAAAGATCGGGATGCGAGCACACCTGCTTGCAGTGCAGCACGGCTTTAAGGTAACGGGAAGATCGCGCGAAGGCCGTTTCGGAATCTGATCCCGCGCCGAGTGCTGCCAGCACAATGGTTTCATAGAGGATGCGTTGCTCTTCGGTCAGGTCGACAGGCACCTTGGATTCAATCTTGGGAGGCAAGTCGAGTGCAACCCCGGGGTCGGCTTTGAGCCGGCGAAGAAGAACAGGCGCGAGCAAAGATCGGATTGGCGCGAGCATGAGCCCCTTTTCAGTGCCCGTGCGTGCAAGGCGAGTGTAATTTTCGAAAGCTCCACAGGGCCCGAGCCAACCGGGGTTCAACCAGTCCGCAAGGCTCCAAAGCTCGCGCGCATGATTCTCGATGGGCGTGCCGGTGAGCGCCATGCGGTAACGTGTGGTCAATCCACGCACCGCTTCGGCCTGTGACGTGGTGGGGTTCTTGATCTGGTGTGCTTCATCGAGAACAACGCAGAGCCACTCGACGGCCGCGAACTCCTCCGCCTGCATCCGCAACCTCGAGTAAGAGGTCACAATGACCTCCGCATCGGCCGGTATGCTCCCTCCATCGACGAGAGCCACCAGCGTCCGAGGAGAAAACTTTTGCCATTCGCTCTTCCAGTTCAGCAAAAGCGTCTTGGGACACACGACGAGAACTTTTTGGGGTTGGGCGTTGGCGGGCCCCGAGGAAAGCAGGACGGCGATCGTCCGGATGGCCTGGAGGGTCTTTCCGAGGCCCATCTCGTCGGCAAGGCAGGCGCCAACTCCTAAAGCCAGTCGGCTCAAGAGCCAGGCGACGCCCCACTCCTGGTAGGGACGGAGAGTGACCGCTTTGGGGCTTGGACACTCCTTGACGCTGGGGAGAAATCCGTCCACGAACCGTGCCCCCAGCAACTCGTCCATGCCCTCGAGTTTCACCATCATCATGCGAAGATATTCGTCGGGCGGGATGCCCTTTGCACCCGGTTGAAACTCCGACCTCGAAGCAGTCCAAAGATTTGAAAGTGTGATGCGACCAAAGCGTGCCAGCGCCTTGCGGCGCAACGCATACACCTCGAGGCACCGGTCGTACGTTGCCGGCGCGATGGCCGTTCCATCCGGCAGGAGAAAAACCGCTCCCTGCCTTTTCGCTTGGAGCCAATCCGATTCCAGCACAGTGCGGCCATCGATTTCGAAATGAAAGACGGGCTCGAGTTCCACCTCCGCGATGGCTTCGGCAACTTCGGCTGAAAACGCAGCGTGTGCAGCCAAGGCTTTTAAAAGCCTCTCGGGAAGGGAGGTGATGACGCCCACGGCATCGGTTGACGCCGTCTTCGGTCGAAAAGTCACGACGACCGACGCGTCCTGACGTGGCACGGCCGCGATCAACTGGACGCCTTTGGAACGACGTCCAAAGAGATCCTCATGAAGATGCAGACCCGCAGGCTCGCCAAGCGCACGCGGTGGAAAGGAACCAAGGCCACGCAACTCTGGGACAGCATTGGACGACTGGAAAATGGAGCGCAACCCCGTGGCCGACCACAGACGCTCGTTGCCATCGTGAACGGACAGTGGAGTTTGCCCTGTGGAAGCCATGGAAAGTGTTCCAAGGACGCCGGGAAACACCTGAAATGTGCGGACAAACACCGCAATGATCTGCTGAGTGGCGTAGGGAATCGAGCGGCCGCTCGGCGAACGGTTTTGCCGCTCAAAGGATTCGGGAGTCTCCTCGAGTGCCTGCGAGAGCATCGCGAATCCCGATGACTGCGAATAGGCCGCTGCCTCGATGGCTTTCCTGCGCACAGCTGCCGAGGCGAACGCGAGTGCGGGCTTCAGGCACGCGATGCTCAACGCCGTTCCGTTGTTGGTCACAGCAGGAATGAGTGGAAGGTGCTCCACCGGAATCTGCCAGCTCGCTATTTCTGGAAGCGCGCTGGAGTGCGTTCGGATGTCGTAAGCGGAAGCTCGTACTCCCAAGTCTTCAGCGGTGGCGGGTTTTCGGTTCTCGAGAAGCACCGTGAGAACCGCTTGAAGGCCAGTGGCGAACGCGAGCGAAGGGGCCTCCACTTTTTCATCCATCGAAGCGCCGAAGTAAACGGAGTATCGATCCATCGACGGGGCCGGAATCAAAGAGCGCACGGGGGCTGCCGAATGGATCCGTGCCCCACGGCGTGCAAGGGACAGCAGAGTCTCGCGATCGAGATGCGGAACAAGATCCGATTCGAGCAACGGAGCCTCATGCAGCATGCCTTTCAGTGCGACAACCGAGAGCGCGGAGTGGGCAGCGCCATCGACGTTATCCCTCGGCTGTTTTGATGCGATGCTTTGTGAAAGAGGTGGCAACAAAAGCCCGGCGGCGAACAGGGTGTGTTTCTCCTCTCGCTGCTTGTAAAGTGACGATGCTTTGAGCGACTTTTCGTAACGCCGTGTCTTCCCGGCCAGCGCATAATAGTTGCGGAACACCACAACCTCATCACTCGAACAGGCCACCCACGAATTGTCGGAACGTGCGGTGGCGACCTTTTCGTCCAGCGCCCCAAGAAAATCACAGAGCGCCAAAGAAGGCTCCGTCACTGTGTCCGGGGCGACTTCCGCGATGGCACTGAGCAGGGCACGAGCATCGGCACGAGATGCGAAATGAAAAGAAAAACTCTTGAGTGTGCACCGAGGCCTCAGCAAAAGAGCCCGCTCCAATCGCTTGGTGACGACTTTGTTGATGCGGAGAGTGCCAGATTTTTCGTCCCACCGGCCATCGAGATAGGCGTGTAAGCGGCGCTTGGAGGACAGCGGAATCGAGCGCGTGACGCCCGGAAGCTCGAACTCGGAATTTTGAGGAGACTGCGCGAGTTCCGCAACTTTGACGAAATTTTGAAAGGCTTTGTGTGAGACAGCCTTGGCACAGGCGTTGCGAAGCATCACACCCGAGATGCCGCTTTCGCCAAGAAATGTCGGAAAAAACGTGAGTACGGGCTCGCCGCTTTCGTTGAGTGCCGCGTGGAGAGTGAGGTCGTGCTCGGTCGAGAGGTCATCCCACATTGCCGCGGCTCGAGACACTTGGAAAACATCCATCGCTTATTTTTCTCGCATCGTGATTGACGAAACTCCTCTCATGCCATGCCCAGGTGTGAAGTCAAGCACGCTCGATCTTCACCCTCTTCGGGGAGAGTATTGGCGTCTCGATTCTGATTTCGTCCCAACTTAAATTGTCTTGTAATTTCTGGCGTTTCTTGGTACTGTAACCATCGATGTCAAATTCCATGGAATCCGCCATCTCAGGTTGTATGACACATGAAATCAAATATTATTAGGCAATTAGACTTGAACGAGGCCCTAGCGCGCAAGAGCGTCCTACTGCTCGGGCCACGCCAGACCGGCAAATCCACTTTCCTCAAAAATCAACTGTCCGAAACGCCTGACTTGACCGTTTCTCTTCTCGACCAAACAACATTTCTTCAATGGACGGCGCGGCCCTCTTTGCTTCAAGAACGTGTGGCCGCCTTGCCTCGCCGTTCGGGCCTCGTGGTCATCGACGAAATTCAACGCATTCCCGGATTGCTCAATGAGGTTCATAGCCTCATCGAGTCCACACAAACGCGGTTCCTGCTCACGGGCTCCAGTGCACGCAAACTACGAAAGGAAGGGGTCAACCTCCTGGGTGGTCGGGCGTTGCGACGCGAGATGCTGCCCTTTACGGCGTGGGAATTGGGAAAAGACTTTGACCTCTCACGGGCCCTTTCACAGGGACTGATTCCGTCGCTCTACGGAACGTCTTCAGCCGATTTCACCGATGATGCGTCAGCCTACGTAGGCACTTATTTGGCCGAAGAGATTGCCGCAGAAGGCCTTGCCCGCAATCTGCCCTCCTTCGTGAGATTCCTCGAAGTCGCCGCGCACTGTCACGCCAAACAGATCAATTTCACCACACTTGCCAGCGACGTCGGCGTTTCCCGGGTCACCGTTCAAAACTACTTCCAGGTTCTCGTCGACACTCTCGTCGGAACGTACCTCGAGCCGTTTCGAAACGGGGCCAAGCGCAAAGCCGTCGCAACTCCCAAATTCTATCTGTTCGACGCCGCGCTCGTTCGCACGTTGCTTCGCCTCGGACCCATCGCAGAAGGCTCCTCGGACTTCGGAGACTTCTTCGAGCACTTAATCCATCACCATCTGCGCGCGTTCATTTCCTACCGCTCACGAGACTCCACACTGCACTACTGGCGCAGCACCTCGCAGTTCGAAGTCGACTTTATCCTCGACGGAAACATCGCCATTGAATGCAAGGCAACGCAATCGCCGCAAGACAAACATCTGAAGGGCCTTCGCGCACTGTCGGAGGAAGGGTTGATGAAGCGACTTGTACTCGTGTGCCTCGTAGAAGAGCCACTCCGCCGCGAAGGCGTCGACATTCTGCCGTTGTCAGTGTTTTTAGAACGCCTGTGGGCGAAGGAGTTGTGATGCGCCTGCTGTGTATGAGCACTCCACCCCGACACTGATCACAGCTTGCCCATGTCGACCACGAAACGGTAACGCACGTCGCTCTTCACCACGCGGTCATACGCGGCATTGATGCCCTCCGGCGCAATCGTCTCGATGTCTGGCGTGATGTTCTTCGCCGCACAGAAGTCCAACATGTCCTGCGTCTCACGGATGGAACCGATGAGGGAGCCGGCGTAGCTACGCCGCATTCCGATGAGCGGGAAAGGATGAATGGAGAGTGGCTTTTCCGGCACTCCGACCACCACGAGCGCCGCATCGAGCTTGAGGAGCTGAAAGTAGGGGCCCATGTCGATGTCGGCCGACACGGTGTTGATGATGAGGTCGAAGGTGCCGGCATGAGCTTTCAGGGCGTCTGGCGTGTCGGTTGCAAGAAAGTGGTGAGCGCCCATCCCCAACGCATCCTGCTTCTTGCTGTCATTGCGGCTGATGACGGTGACCTCCGCTCCCATGGCAACGCCTATTTTCACGCCCATGTGGCCGAGGCCGCCGAGCCCCATGATGCCCACGCGTTTGCCCGGGCCCGCTTTCCAGTGCTTGAGCGGAGAGTAGAGCGTCACGCCCGCGCAAAGAAGCGGCGCTGCCTTGTCGAGCGGCAGCGCATCTGGAATCCGCAGCGTGTAGTTCTCGTCCACAACGATGACGTTTGAGTAGCCACCCTGCGTGACCGTCTTGCCGTCCTTCTCAAGGCCGTTGTAGGTAAAGTTCGCACCCTTGAGACAGTACTGTTCGAGCGTCCGCTCGCAGCTCTCACACGTGCGACAGGAGTCGACCAGACACCCGACTCCCACGCGGTCGCCCACCTTGTGTTTCGTGACCGCCGTGCCCACCGCCGTCACCACACCCGCGATTTCATGCCCCGGCACCATGGGGAACTGCGAGCCGCCCCACTCGTCGCGCGCCTGGTGAACATCGGAATGGCAGATGCCGCAGTATTTGATGTCAATGACGACGTCGTTTGGCCGCGGGTCACGCCGTTCGAACGCGTAGGGGCCGAGAGGTTGTTTGGCGGCGAATGCGGCAATGCCTTTTGCACGGATCATTGAGGACTCCCTAAATCAAGCTGGCTCAGTGGCTTCGAGTCTGTACCAACACAGATCTCCGAGCACTCCAACCTGTCTTTCTCATCGTCTCCGACAATGTCCAACATGCTCGCCACTAGAGCATCTCCTGGGCTAATCACCTTTTCATTGACCTCACCGAAAGATTCTTGGGTTGTGGACGCACATCTTTGCGAAGCAGGTCTTCGTCGAATACGGTGAGAGACGCGTTGAAATCTTGCTCCCACGTTCAGGAGTGCCATGAGGAAGATTCTTGTCAGCGGTAGTGCCGGATATATCGGAAGTACCATCTGTTCGGCCCTCGAAGACTCAGGGTACCAGCCCATTGTTCTCGATTCACTTTCGGTTGGACACCGGGCTTTCACAGCGAGCTGAGTTTTCTACGAGAATGACATCTCTGATCTCGAGGCACTCGGGCGCATTTTTGACGACCATCCTACGCTGGAGGCGGCGATCCACTGCGCCGCTCTCACGATCGTACCCGACTCGACCGTGAATCCTCATTCCTATTACGTTGAAAATTTCTCGAAAAGCCTCGTTTTCATCGAAGCCCTGAGGCGGCGCAGATGTACGCGGATAATCTTCAGTTCCTCGGCCGCTATCTATGATGACGCACCTGAATTGATCGTCAGGGAGTCCTCTCCAGTGCGCTCCAGCAGCCCTTATGGGCGGACAAAAGAGTTCCTAGAACTTGCGCTCCGCGACATGTCATCCGTTACAGACCTGCAAGTGGTGTCTTTGCGTTATTTCAATCCGATCGGAGCTGATCCCGCGATGCGCTCTGGCATACATGTGAAACGTCCATCGCACGTCATAGGAAAGCTGCTGGACGTGGCGAACGGAACAGCGCCAAGCTTTTCACTCACTGGAACCGGTTGGCCCACGCGCGACGGCTCTGGGATCCGCGACTACATTCATGTGTGGGATCTTGCGCAAGCGCATGTAGAGGCTGTGGTCAGGTTTTCAGATATTTTCAGGACGCCTGCGGAACCAGAAGACACAGACAGCTTCCGTGTCATCAATCTTGGAAGCGGCTCAGGAGTTACGGTCAAGGAACTGGTTGCGGCATTCGAAGACATATGGGGCAAGAAAATCGCAGTGACGATATGCGGCCCTCGTGCCGGGGACGTCGCCGGAGCTTTCGCAAGTCGAGAAAAAGCTCTGCGTCTTTTGGATTGGGCTCCGAAGCTGACTTTGCATGAAGCTATACGTCACACCGTGCAATGGAACGCCCTTCGAGCTGAACGGCTTGGCTACGTCTGATGCCTCGATCGCCGTTTTGAAATTTCTTGACACAATGTTATCTTGGCGCGGTCGCCAAAACAGCCCTCTCTAGAGGCTTCGCCATGTTGAGTCTGCAACTTGTCTTCGCATTCGTTGCGGCATTGGCGTGCTCACTGGCGCTCATGCCGGCAATCCTCCGTTTCGCACAGGTATTCAATCTCTACGATCTGCCTGATACAGGCTCTCGAGTGGCTTCTCTCAATACGGAGAGGCACGGCGATTCACCCGCTCCGGTAGTGGAAAATTCGCGACGGATCCACTCAAGACCCATCCCACGCCTAGGGGGCGTTGCGATCGTATTCGGATTCTTTCTTGCCCTGCTTTTTTCCGGAGTGCCACGCGATCTGAATGGCGTTTTCGTAGCCTCTCTCATCATGTTTCTCACAGGTCTTGTCGACGATCTCCACCCGCTTTCAGCAAAACTCCGCCTCGCCGTGCAGGTAGGAGCCACTTCCCTCGCGGTCTGGTCCGCAGGTCTCCAGCTCACGACTTTGTATTTTGCGCCCGGGGTTGAACTCACCCTCCCATATTGGGCGGGTTTTGCGTTCAGCCTCTTTGTGATCGTAGGAAGCATCAACAGCATCAACATGATTGACGGGCTCGACGGACTCGCGGGAGGAGTCGTTCTCGTCGGCATTATGTTTTTGAGTTACCTCCACTTCCTGAATACGGCAGACTTGCAGCTCCTGCTGGTGCTTTCACTCCCACTCATCGGAGCGCTTCTTGGATTCTTGAAATACAATACGCACCCAGCCTCGGTGTTCATGGGCGATGGTGGAAGCAACTGGCTTGGTTTCATGACGGGCGTATTTTTTCTTCTCGTCGCGAATGGAAAATCCCTCATCGCGAACACTAGCGGGGGTTTCGACCTTTCTTATTCGACGGATCCGACCGTGGTCCAACATGTTCCGCTCATCACCATCATCCTCTGTCTTGCAGTTCCCATCTTTGACACCGCCTGGGTCATAACAAGCCGCCTGCGTGATGGCCTTTCTCCGCTTGCACCTGACAAACGTCATTTTCACCATGGCTTGCTGAAACTCGGGCTGTCGCATTCGCGGAGTGTCGCCGCTGTGTATTTTGTCGCCGTGGTCTTCGCTGTGCTGGGAGTTCTGCCCGTCGCCTTCCCGACATACAACCTATGGTCGATCCCCTACTTGGCCGCGGGGTCGTTGCTTATTGTCATGCCTCTCGTCCTGCGCCTTGATGAGGGCATCGTACTGCGTCTTCGCACGCAACGTGCCTTGTTTTCTCTTGATGCGCATTCGGGCCCAAAACTTTCGCGCGTCATCCGCCTGTGGGAGACGTCGAATCGGTACATTATTTACGCAATTCTGCTCGCGACTCCGATCTTCGCAGGCGTCCCTCCCCGAGCCGTTGGGCTCGTGGCAGCCTTGGTCATGTGCGTCCTCCTCGTAAGCATCCTCATGCCCTCGAAGAAAATCGATTTTCTCGATTCTGTAGCCATTTCGTGCGCTGCCACTGTGGTGCTCGTGGCGAACAACGCCAATTCGATCTGGATCGTCTGGAACGGCGAACGTGCCAATATCCAGTTTATCTACAACTACGTTTTCCTATGGCTCGCATTGAGCACGTTGCTTCTTATCTTGGTCACTTTCCGCCGGCAGTATTTTATCGTAACACCGAGCGATTTTCTCATGCTGCTGCTCCCTCTGGTCCTCTTGCTGGTGCCGGAACCGTACCGTACCGACTATAGACTGAACGTCATCGGACTTCGGAGCCTTGTGCTGTTTGCGGCCATTCGCACAATGCAGAAGCGCCACAAGGGCAACGTGTATCGGTTAAAAATGTTGAGCAGCGGTGCGCTGCTTTACATTATCCTTGTTTCAGCATTCGGCCTGAGAGTGGTCTACTGAACTCGCATCGGCCTCGCTGACTCAGAGGCAGTTTTTGCCCAGCCGAATCGTTCCTCTCCCCCAATACTGATGATGCCGCGTGATTGACGGTGATGCACGGCGCATTACCCGTGGGGAGGTATGAACCGTGAGTCCCAGCCGAATGGCGATCAAGCTCTCTCTGTCCCTCGCTGCGTTGATGCTCACGCTCACATGGGCCTGTGGCCGTTCAAAAAAAACTCCTGCCCCAACAAACGACAACCGCACATCCATCTCGGCGACCAAGGCGACCTGCCCCACCGACAAAGGCGCGAAAACCGACTTTCAGCGCGACCTTCGCCCGACGATTCTTTCACGTTGCGCAACCTGCCATGGAGGCAAAGCACCAGCCGCGGGCGTATCGTTCGAAGGCTTCCCTACCTCTTCCATTGGCGTGGACGACATCTGGGAAAAAGGCTTTGATAGGATTGTGACAGGCACGATGCCTCCCGGCGGAAAAGGCGTCGAAGCGTGCTTCAAGAGGACCTGGAAGTCCTGGCTTGAGGCGCGGCGCACAGCATTCCTGACCCTCGATGAAAGTCCATCGGAAGCCCCGCTCAACAGACTCTCGAAGCTGGAATATTCCAATGCCTTGCGTGACGTGTTTGGAACAGACTTCGTTGTTTTCGCGGCGCAGCACCTTGCGTCCGTGCCGAACGACGACGCCTCGGGAGGATTTCAGAACCTGAAGTGGTCACTCGGTTCTGCCCACCTCAATGCGTACAACGCGATCGCGATGAGCGCAGGCGAATGGATGGAGTCGGATCCTCAACTCCACGCCCGATTCTTTCCTTGTGATGCAAACGGCACATCCACGCGTGCGTGTTTCCTCACTTCACTCGAGAACTTGGGGCGACGCCTCTTCCGACGTCCACTGCAAGCGGGCGAAATGGAGTTCTTGACGGGCCTCTTCGATGCCGCAGCGTCTCCGTCTGAGGCAGTGCAAGATGCCCTTCTCTATCTTCTTCAGGCGCCTGCATTTCTTTACAAGATCGAAACCTCCGGCAGCGTTGTTGCTTACGGCAAATCCGGCAAGAGTCTCCGGCTCGACGCGTATGCGACCGCTGCCCGGCTCGCTTTCGCAGCTTGGAAAAGCCTTCCTGACGACCAACTCCTCAACGAGGCGAAAAACGGTGCACTTGAGACACGCGCTGGGTATGCGCGCGCCGTCGCACGCGTTTACGCCGACGGGCGAGCGCGCGAGGCGCTGATTGGATTCTTCCATCAGTGGCTGCAACTCGACCGAACAGAACTCGTGTCGTATTCACCTGATTTTCTTGATGGCATAAATCCGGGCACACTTGCGGCAGACATGAAAGCTGACATGAGTGCATTTCTTTCTTTGGAAATTTTTAAGAAAAAATCGTCTCTCGAAACCTTGATGACTTCCCGAAGGGTCACGCTCGTTTCGAAAACTATGGCAAAAATCTACGGCGTACCGTTGGAGTCAGAGCTTGGCACCGAACTGATTCTGCCTGAGCACGAACGGAGCGGCCTCATGACTCGTGCGGCCATCGTCGCGACGGGACACGACGAGAGCTCGCCCATTCCGCGCGGCGCCTATTTACGTAAGATACTCCTGTGCGAAGAACTCATCCCACCCGACAAAGCCAGATTCCCACCTGGCGCCTTCACTCCGCCAGCGCGAGTCGAAGGCGTGAGCATGCGCGAGACGTGGGAGCGGAAAACGGCCCCCACCGCATGCCAGTCCTGTCACAATCGAATCAATCCTATGGGATTCGCATTCGAAAAATACGATGGCCTGGGCCGCTTCAGAACGATGGACAAGCATTTGGCTTCGCACGGCTATGAATCGGGCACGGACATTGATGCAAAAGTTCGACCGAACATCGATGCGGAAGACACAGGCTTCGTGGATGGTCCCGTCGAACTTATCGCACATGTCGCACGCAGCCAGAGATTCCGACTTTGCTTCGCATCCAATGGTTTCGAATACGCAATGGGACGCAACGGAACGCCTTCCGACGCCGTTGCCATTCGGAAACTGTCAGACGCCGTTGGCCGCTCGGGCACGCCCCTTTTCGAAGCTCTGCAGGCCATTCCATCTTTCAAGACTTTCAGAGAAAGGACACTGAAGAAATGACTGTGGCCAAAAATTCGGCCTTGAGGCGGCGCGGCTTTCTGAAGCTTGCTGCGGGCGGACTTCTCAGTCTCCCTCTGTTGGAGTCCGTCGACCTGCGCGGGATGGGCCTTTCAAGCGCTGGTGTCCAGCACCCAAGGCGTCTCATTTGTATCTGCTCTTCCAATGGGCAGCATGGACCACATTGGGCGCCACGTGTCGATGCCCTGGGAGCGAGCTTCCCCCTTTCGGACATCACTGGAGACATCTCTTCAATACTTGGTTCGGGATTCAACCGTCTTAAGAACAAAATGCTTCTGCTGCGTGGATTGGACTTCTTGCCGCTCGACATTGATGAACATTGGGCAAGCAAGTCGATGAACGGATACGGAACAACCTACAACCGAAAGCCAACACTCGATCAAATTGTCGCTGCTTCGCCGGGCATTTATGCGGGGGAGCCCACGATGCGGTCCCTTTTCCTGATGGCACCTGGCGGTCGCACCGGCGGAGGCCGGCTCGTGACTTCGACGTACTCTTATGCCGGTCAAGGTGACGACACAGCGGCCATTCTTCCTATCACTGATCCTAGGCAGGCATTCGATGCTCTGTTTCGGAAAGGAAAGGAGCAGCCAAACAATCCACGAATTGCGGATCAGATCCGCAAGCAGTACCTGCGTCTGAAGTCAGACACACGGCTGTCTTCTCTTGACAAAAGCAGAGTCGCTCTCCACGTGTCTCTATTTGACGACCTTGAACGTCGCTTGGCGGTTCGGGCAAGCACCTGCTCGACCACCCGAACAATTGATTTTCCGCCAAACGAGGGGAACTACCGCGAGCAGATGCGCTCGCAATTCGCTGTGGCAGCGCTGGCAATTCAGTGCGATCTCACCCGAGTCGTTCGCATCAATCTGGGCCACGGCGCTGACAACCACGACTTCCGATTCCTGCCTGGCGTCCTGAGCCCCGCATTCCACGAAACCACTCACGAAGACTCACCCCAAGCACTGCGAGAAGTGGAAATCATCAGCCGCTGTCAGGCCGATCTCGTAGCAGATTTTCTGGCAACGCTCGACCAGGTAGAAGATCCGGGAACGGGCCGTACGTTCCTCGACAACAGCATCGTGTACTGGAGCAATGAAGTGGGAACTCGACCGCATGCTGCGCCGGCCAACATTCATGACTCCCTGGACATGCCTGTGTTGATCGCTGGAGACGGCGGCGGCGTCCTGAAGACGGGTCGGTACATTGACTATCGTCGGAAAGACGTCTTCAAACGATGGCAGAACGCCGAATGCGCGAGTGGAGTCTGCGAAATGGATGCATCGCATTCCCAGTTGGGGAGGCCCTACAATGAATTGCTCGTGACACTCCTCGACGGGATGGGTCTGAACAGAAGCGAATGGGAAAAAAACCCGGGCGACGGTTTCGGCGACTACCGTGGAAATGAGTTGGGTCAGTATGACCTTCGGACTCGGGATGCCCTGCCTGACCTTCTCAACACATAAGAACGGCAACCTGAGGCACTGCTCAAAAGAGACCATGCCGCAGCAGGTAACGCGCGTAGTTTCTCAGATGCAGGGCCGCTAGCCGGGACGACTTCGACCACCCTTTTCCCCATCCGTGAGTCACTCGCGAAGCCTGTACAATGTAATTACGGCCTAGTTTTTCGGCTCGGCGTGAGAGATCCGCATCTTCGAAATACAGGAAATAGTCTTCCGAAAAGCCCTGAATCGCGTGAAAATGACTCAAACGAATCGCAAAGAAACATCCCGACACGAACTCCGTCCGCACAACGTCAAGCCCTTCGCGAGTGACAGGGATCTCATCCAGAGGGCGTGCCAGAACGCGGCGGACCTGCCGATAGACCCAACGCGCGAGCGAAGGATGGCGTCTGTGCACACTTTGCACACTTCCATCGACATTCAAGATTTTTGGCCCGAGGATGACGGCATCTGCGTGCTCGTGGGTGGCAGCAATCAGGATTTCAATGCTCTGGGGTTCGACAACGACATCTGGATTGCAGCAGACGTACCACTCGCACCCATCGCCGAAGCGTTGAACAATTGTATTGTGACCCGCACCGAATCCGCGATTCTCTTCACGCAAGAGTGCCTTCCCGCCATACTGCCGGGCAAGACGATCGACCGTTGCGTTCTGTTCGTCGTCGCTCGAGTTGCACAGCAGCACGATGGAAAGTAAGACGGTGGAACGCGAGAGTGAGCTCAAAAGTTGCTCGACGATTTCGGACGGCGTGTTGTGGATGACAACACCGCACAAGATACTCATGGAACGCTCCCTCCTGGCATGCCAATTGACGTGCCGAGACGGTTGGGTATACCCTGAAAGGCTTCATGTTGCGAGATTTTCTCCGCGTTAAGTCTCGAGCCACACGCGGCCCTCTGATGGTGCAAAAATGATTGTCATTGTCGACTATGGTATGGGCAATCTGGGTTCGATTCAGAACATGCTCAGAAGACTCGGGCAAGATTCCACGGTCACCGCGGAAAAAGAAATCATAGCCCGCGCATCGAAGCTCATCCTGCCGGGAGTGGGCGCTTTCGATACGGGCATGCAGCGATTGAACGATCTACAGCTCGTTACGTTGCTCAATGAGAAAGCTCTTGTCGAACGCGTGCCGGTTCTTGGCATTTGCCTGGGTATGCAGTTGATCACGAATTCGAGCGAAGAGGGTGCACTCCCAGGTCTCGGCTGGATCCCCGCCCGTACGCTAAAATTTCAGGTGAACGAGTTCGACCTCCGAACTCCACACATGGGATGGAATGAAGTCGAACCGAGCAACGACCATCACCTCTTCAAAGTGCCACCGGGACAATCGAGTTTCAGATATTATTTTGTGCACACGTATTTTGTTGAGTGCGAGGACCACGCCAACGTTATCGGCTGGACCAATTACGGCAACAGATTTGCCTCTGCCATCGCTTCGGGCAACGTAATGGGAACACAGTTCCATCCCGAGAAGAGCCACAAATTCGGAATGGCGCTTCTCAAATCGTTTTCGGATATGTGAGGGAATCAGTGCTCAAGCCACGACTCATTCCGATTCTGTTGTTGCGGGAGCGTGGCCTAGTGAAAACGGTGCGCTTTGCCAAGCCACAGTACCTGGGCGATCCTCTGAACGCGCTCAAGATTTTCAACGAGAAGGAAGTCGACGAGCTGATCTTGCTCGACATTGACAGGTCCAAGTCAGGAACCGAGCCCGACTACGCCTTCTTGAAAGAAATAGCGTCCGAATGTTTCATGCCTATCGCATACGGGGGTGGCATCGCAAACCTTGAAACGATTCGTAAGCTGTTAAGGTTGGGCATTGAAAAAGTTTCGATCAATTCATGCCTCGCCGCGAATCCAGGTTTTATTCGTGAAGCCAGCCGAGAGTTCGGAAATTCAACGATCGTGGTGTCGATGGACGTCAAGCGCTCGGGCCTGTTCCAGCGCTCGGCAGTTCATTTCAATCGTTCTCCCCAGGCGCAGGTACCCAAGGATCCAAAAGCGTTCGCACAATGGGCTCAAGCAGAGGGGGCGGGCGAAATAGTTGTCACGTCGATTGCCAACGAAGGTGCCATGGGGGGCCTCGATCTCTCGCTCGTTGAGCTCGTGGCAAAAAGCGTCACGATACCAGTGATAGCGCACGGAGGCGTAGGTTCGCTTGCCGACGTAAAAGCGGGCGTCGCCGCTGGCGCAACAGCTGTCGCTGCGGGCAGTTTTTGTGTCTACCATGGGCCCCGGAAAGCTGTCTTGATCAGTTACCCTGCGCGCAAGGATCTTGATCAATTGTGAGCCAGAGAAACGAGGAGCAAGTTGTGGGAATGTCGAGTCGCGCATATCAAATCTGCGCGCGTTGCATCATGGATACGAGCGACCCGCGCATTGAGTTCGACTCGAAAGGAACCTGCAACCACTGTCGAGACTACGACGCCAAAGCGAACAAACTGCACCTCTCGAGTGAAGCAAAAAAGAGCGCACTCGACAAACTCATTCATGAACTCAAAAGCGGCAGCAGCTCGCGCTCATACGATTGTGTGATTGGCGTAAGCGGAGGAGTGGACAGCACCTACGTCGCCCATCTCGTCAAGCAGTATGGCTTGAAGCCCCTGGCGGTGCACGTTGACAATGGGTGGAACGCCGAGCTTGCGGTAGGGAATATTGAGCGCACGCTCAATGCGTGTGGGATTGATCTCTACACGCGTGTTCTGGATTGGAACGAGTTCCGGGACCTGCAACTTTCCTTTCTCAAAGCCTCCACTCCCGACTCAGAAATTCCAACAGACCACGCGATCGTGGCAACGCTATTTGAGTTGGCTCGAAAGGAGGGGATAAAACATGTTATCGCCGGGACGAACACCGCCACCGAAGCGGTTATGCCACCATCCTGGTCACAAGGGCATGCGGACTGGCGTTACATCAAAGGCGTGCACCAAAGATTCGGCAAGCGCCCCATCCGATCCTACCCGCATTACGATCTTGTCGATCTTTTCCGCTACTCCCAAGTCAGTAAAATCAAATGGGTCAGTATTCTCGATTTCATCGACTACAATAAATCCGATGCGAAGAAGTTCCTGATCGAAAAACTTGGATGGGTCGATTACGGCGGCAAGCACTACGAGTCAATCTACACCCGGTTTTTTCAAGGTTATATACTTCCGGTAAAGTTTGGCTTTGACAAGCGCAGGGCGCACCTGTCGAACCTTGTTCTCTCCTGCCAGATGTCGAGGGAAGAGGCTCTTGAGGAAATCAAGACACCACCCTATCCGTCAGAAGAAATGCTCAAACTCGACAAAGAATTCGTTATCAAGAAGCTTGAACTCACGCCCCAAACGTTCGAAGAAATAATGGCTCTGCCACTCAAGAGATTTGATGACTACCCGTCATATCGCAACGATCCCCGTCTCCAGAAATTGAAGCGGATCTATAAGAAGGTCTTTCGAAGAAGCGTATTTTGAAATGAAAATCGCATACGTTTTTAGCTCTGACATTTGGCTCAACGATGGCGTAACGAAAAAAATCGCCAGCCAGGCCGTGAACTGGAACTCGTCGGAAGTCTGCGTCCGGCGATTCTGCATTGTCCCACTCGGCAGACATCCCCATTCCCAGGCGGATGTAACGCAACTCACACTGGAGCCGTTGCGGTTCACCGGTCGATTGGCCAGACTTTTTTCTCCAACCAATCTTTTTGCGGATCTTGAGTCATTTGCACCCGATATTGTCTACCTTCGCTACGAGTTGCCCAAGCCCTTCCATTGGAAACTTGTTCGAAAGTACCCCGTCATTGTCGAGATCAACACTCACGATGTGCGAGAGTTTAAGTCGTTCGCAAGCGGAGGACGCCTCCTTTCTCGTCTCAAGAAAACCTTGAATGCGTTCTCGCGTGTGCGACTGCTTTCACGCGCGAAGGGCCTCGTCGTCGTCACGCACGAGCTCGCACACGATTCAGCGTTCACGGGTTTCAAGCTGCCGACTGCAATCATTCCGAACTCTATTGATCTGACCCGGCCCCGGGCGCTCAAATCGACCGATGTCCACGGCCTTCCACGCGTGCTTTTCATGGGCACGCCTGGCTTTTCATGGCATGGCCTCGACAAGCTCGTGACACTTGCCGAGCGCACGACAGGACGCCTTGAAATCGTCATCGTTGGCGCCTTTGGCGACTCTCACCCGAGCCTTCCGTCCAACGTGGAGTTACACCCGCTCCTTCAAGGCACAAAGCTCGAGAGCGTCATCGCATCGTGTCACATCGGCTTGGGCACACTTGCTCTCCATCGAAAGGGAATGGACGAGGCCTGCCCGTTAAAGACACGTGACTATCTAGCCCACGGAATGCCACTTGTGCTCGGGTACAGGGACAGCGCATGGATAGGTACGAGCGCACCCGAATGGATTTTGGAACTGCCAAACACCGAATCGAATATCAGCGACAACGTGGAATCCATCGTGTCTTTCTGCCACGCACAGCGTTCACGCGTCGTTGCCCAGCACGAGATCGCTCCTTTCATAGATTCGGCAGTCCTCGAAAAAAGCCGGCTTACCTTTATGAAAAGGCATGGCAATAGTGGCCCGGCCGAGCACCCCGAGGAACTCGATCTCGCGTTCATTCTGCCCTCCCTCAAAAAGTGCGGACCAGTCAACGTAGCGGTCGACATAATCCGATCCCTGGCGCCGCACGTGAGGTCAATCCGCATATTTTGCCTCACAAACACTGTCGACCTGACTTTCGAGGAGCCAAACATCGACGTGGTCCGAATCGGGCTACTGGATCGAACGGATCTTTCGCGGTTCCATGCGGTCCACTCCCATTGCTTCAGGTCCGACCTTTATGTGTTTCTCAACAGGCCTCTGCGTTCGAAGACTCGCTTCCTCTCTACGATGCACAACTATATGTTCCAAGACATCCGCTACGCTTCCAATGGGCTGACTGCGTTGCTCAAAACGCTGATGTGGCTTTTTCTCCTCATGAGACAAGACCTTGTCATCGCCCTTTCATCCGACATGCAAGCTTACTACCGAAGGCTCGGCATTCCGTTGGCAAAGTTACGTTCGGTTTGGAACGGTCGATCGATGAAAGCGGCCGTATCGGAAGACACTCCATCCGAGATTCAGGTTTTCAAGCGTCAGTCGCTACACGTCGTAGGCACCGTTTCGCAGCTTGTCCGGCGCAAAGGTCTCGAGCAGCTCATTGAGGTTCTCGCGGTAGAACCCAGCTTCGCGGCAGTCATCATTGGTGATGGACCAGAGCGCCTTGCACTCGAGGCCCTCGCCACTCGCCTCAAAGTACAGAATCGAGTCACATTTTTGGGGCATCGCAACGACATCGCACGATTCCTGCCGCATTTCTCAGCGTACGCACTGCCTTCGCGCTCGGAGGGATTTCCACTTTCACTCATCGAGGCTGGTTTTCTTGGTGTCCCCTGCGTCGTAAGCGATATCGCACCGGTCACGTCGGTCTTTCCGCCCAATTCGTTGCAGACTTTTCAACTCGATGACGTAGCTTCTTTCAAAAATGCTCTGAAGACAGCAATCCAGAACAGAGCGCCGCTCATCGAAGCCATGAAGAACTTCTGCACGGATGGCCTCACGGCAGACGCCATGGCCGCTAAGTACTTTGAGCTCTACCGTTTCGCTCGACCCAGATTCACATCGGAGGGCGGATGAACTTCATGCAAGACGATTTTGCGTCCCAATCTCGATCGGTCCCCCTGGTCGACGTTCTTTTCATTTTTTCTTTCGCTGTCGTTCTCATGCCATATCCATCGCTTTTCTTCGCATGTCTCTTTGGCAACGAAGCTTCGATTTATCAAAACTCATTTTATGATCTCATTCTTAAAGACCTCGCGACCTCCTGCCTCGCAGGTTTAATAATTCTTCGCCTCATAACCCAAGAGCGCCTTGCGGCTACACCACTGATTTTGATTTCTCTGCTTTATGGCCCTGGTATATTCATCACGATGACTTCTAAAATGGACGACCCGAAGCAAATTCTTTTCGGACTTCGCACGATATCTCACCATTTCGTGCCATGCCTCGCGGGCGCACTTATCGCGCCTGGTATGATTGCAAGGACACAACGCGCTCTTTGGTTCATCGCGTATGTGTCGATTGGGGCATGCCTGGTGCATGCCGCTTTTCTCTTTCTAGGCATCGGCATTTCGCCCTACCGGAGTGGCGTCACATCCAGCTATCGCACCATCGGCTTGATTGGCGAACCCAACTCGATGAGCTTCATTGCGTCCACGGTCGCGATTTTCGCTGTCTCTCAAAAGAAGCGGCTTCTTGCACTGATTGCCATAGGCGTTGCCATTTCAAGTTTCTCATTGACAGGTCTTATTCCTCTTGGGATTTTTTGCTTCCTCCAAATTCGTCGTTCCAAACTAGCCGCCTCTGCCGCGGCAGCAACTCTCATACTCGCGGCATGGCAGATTTTTCCTCGCATTGCAGGCATACTTTCTCGATCAGATCCCTCAACCACGGGAAAACTCATCGCCTACAAAAACACATGGAATGTCTTTATAGATGGCTCGCCTTCTCAGATATTCTTTGGAAGAGGCATGTCGAACTACGATGCAGTCGGGCACTATCTTTCCGTAAGAAGTGAGAACGCCGCATACTTTCCAGTCGAATCGACCTACAACCTTTTTCTCCTTCAGAATGGCGTTTTAGGTCTTTCTCTATATCTTGCCATAAATCTGTGGGCAATCGGAAACTTCTTGAACCGGAAAGACGAATACTCTCGCATAGCGATGCTTTTTCTCTCGGCTATCCTGCTTTCAAACCTCGGCTTGCTCTATTTTAGCATTTATTCTGTGGCAACGGTACAGGCCTTCCTCATAGGTCAGGCCTTCAATCGACGCTTCAGGCCAGAGCGTTTGCCTATGCCGCATCTGAAAATGCCACGAGATGCAGTCAATACTGCTGGAAGGTGCGCAGTTTGAAAATCTCCATTGTCGATTTTGATCAACACTATGATTACTATTTTGTACTGCTCGACGTTTTTGCAGGCGACGGAAACCAGTTTCAGCTCAACTGCGACAGTCAATTTTTTACAAGCCACCCCGACGAGATCGAGAAAAGAAAAAAAAATCTGTGCGTCATTCCTCACGGACGACGCAGAGGTTCGTCACTTTCATTGCTTTGGAGCGTTTTCCGATTTCGACCGCACCTGATTTTTTTTCCAACAGCGGAGAACCGGAGCTGGGTCTTACTGCTTCTGGCATTCATCTATGGGCGGCGTTGCATAGCTACACTCCATAACATGAATTATGGATTCGGACGGACGTGGCAAAAAAAGCCCGGCCCACGGGGCATCTTGAATCGCTGGTGCTGCCGACGGATGATGAGTCTAGCGACCCTATCATCAACCGAGGAGTTCCTGCTTGAGTACGCAGAGCACCACTGGGCCTACAAGTCCCCAAAAATTCTCATTCCATACTCGCTTTATCGAGGCGCTTTGCATGCACCTCCTGCAAACTCGGAACCTGTTTTCGTTGTTCCAGGCTCCGTGCATCCGCTCCGGCGGGACTACGAACTCATCCGTGAAACGTTCGAAGCTCTTTTCGAGTCCGGTCGAAAGGCACGGCTCATTTTTCTTGGTAAATGCGGAACCGATTCTTTTGGAAACGCTCTCAGGAGCTGGTGCGAAGTCCAACGCGGCAAGGGATTTGCAGTGGATTGGTATGACGGCTTTCTTTCGGCTGAGGAGTTCGAGTCTCGACTTGCGCAGTGTGACTTCATCCTTTCTCCCATAAAGACCCACATTCCATTTCTGGGCGTGCAGGAAGTTTATGGCCTCACAAAAGGGTCCGCACTTGTGTTTGACGCAATTCGGCATTCCAAGTTTGGCATTTATCCCTCCCACTTCACAGTGGACAAATCGTTTGCTGCCGCCACTGCGACCTTTGCCAACAAAGAAGAGCTTTTTCACCTCATCGCACGGATTGTCGACGATCCCGCTCACGGCCGTGCGCTGGCTGAGGCAGCGCGAGCGGCAGCCCTCAATTTTACCGTCGTCGCGACACGTAAAAAAGTCTTTCGCGCACTAGAGTTGAGCGGGGACAAACTCCGCGCGCTGACTCGCCATCTGACGACACCGCCATGAAACTTCTTTTGTGCGCATCCTACCTCAGTATTCCAGTGACATTGAACCAGATTGAAGCCGAACCCGATCACGTTGCCATCGCCACGCCTCTGCCTGAAATCGGACGGATTTTTTCACGCGTTCTTCCTCCCGAGCGAATTTTTGTCTTTCGTCATCCCGGCCGTGAACTCTTTCAGTTGAACCCGGTGAAGCTGGTTTACAGCCTCGCAATCATCCTGTTGAGAAAGCGGGAGGCTCGAACGCAGTTCCAAGCCATTCGACAGTACAGCGTTCATTTTTTCGACCTGGCTTGGCATTGCGAGTTCGAGCTGTGGCTCGTCAAGCACCTTTCGCGCACGAATGCCATTGTCTGGTCGCCAATCGTTGCTTTGCCTTCGAGTGTCAGATGGGTCCTTGGATGGCGAAAATCCTTGATGCGTCTCCTGAACCACGTGGTTTATGGAACAGCCACGCTCCCCTGTTATGCGACTTCTTTTCCGACCTCATGCATAACTCCCGCCTTTGTGACACAGGTTGCTGCGGTTGAAAAGAAGATCGAGCCCGACCTTGTCCGTGCCTCACGTTACCTGGCACAGCGCACGTCGGAAGATTGGGTCGGGGGATCCGTATTGGTGTTGGCAGGAGGCGTCGTAGGCTTTCTGGCAAACGAAACGGACTACGTCGACCTGATGGATTCACTTTTGAACGAACTCGCGGCAACGTTTGGTGAAAAAAAATTGAGAATAAAACCGCACCCGAGAAACAATGACCTGCATGGCAGTGAAACGAAGTTTCAAGTGATTCCAAAAGAAATTCCGGCTTTCCTGACTTTTGGCGACGTCGAGTGCGTTGTCGGAGCGAGCAGCTTTGTTCTTGTCGAGGCTGCACTCGCGGGAAAAAAATCAATCTCGACCTTGAAAATGCTTGCTCCCATCGATCGAGGCCTAGTTGACGAGCACATCGCCTATCTCGAAATGAATGCGCCTGGACTCATTGTTTTTCCCGATGACCTTGATGGCTTTTGCCGAGCTCTATCGAAATAAGCTTTGAGAGAGCCCCCTGTAATTCATTCCGCATGAGCAAATATAGGCAAGCGTCATTCCTGCTTCACGTGGGATCCGAGATCAAAAATGGTGTCGGCGTATTTCAGAGCGCTCAACCGATGTGAAACAAAGACAACAGTCGCGATCCCAGCGAGCGAATGAATGCTTTCCACAATGCCCCTCTCCGTTTCAACATCGAGATTCGCGGTCACTTCGTCGAGGATGATAAGACTGGGCTTGGCAAGAAAAACCCGAGCCAAACAAAGCCGCTGCTTTTGGCCTGCAGAGAGGCCCTCGCCATTTTCGGTCAGCTTCGTTTCCAACCGGCCCGGAAAGCCGTTGATCACGTCGGCCATGTTCGCAAGTCCAAGCGCGGCGTGGACGTCTTGCTCGGAATGGTCTCCACATCCATAAACGAGATTTTCACGAATCGTTCCCGCGAAAAGGAATGGCTCAGGTCCGACATATCCTACGCGCAGAATCTTATCAGTGAGGATTCGTGCAGCGACCACTCCGCCCACCTTTACGACTCCCCGACTGGGTGCTAGCAACCCCAGCAACGCAGCCAGTATCGTGCTCTTTCCCGAGCCACTCGGCCCAACGAGCCCAAGTTGCTGCCCTGGAGCCAAACGAATCGTGAGGCCCCTTACGATTGCCTGACTGCCATGGGAGAGGTCCACATCTTCAAAAGTGACTTCAGGCGCAAGGGCCTCGGCGGTAGGGGTGAGCGTGCACTCGGGGGAAGCGTACTTTTTATCTTTCACAGAAAAGTAGAAGTGAAATGCCTCTCGGAAATGAGGCGCGTAATAGACCGCCCCTCCTCCCATAGCTACGAGGCCGGCCAGACCCTGCACGAACCGCACGAAGAGATATAGAAATGAAACCAACGCGATCGCCGGTGTTTTGAACGTATGCTGGCTTACGAGGATAACAAGAAACAGCAATATGATACCAAGAAACGGGGTGAGGGCTGACGCGAAATGCGAACGAGAATTGGCCTCAAGGGTAAAGTTTCGCAGCTTCTCCACCGAAGAAAACATCCTCGCGTACTCAAGGCCTTCGGTCTTCAGGACTTTAAGAAGCATCCAATTCCTCGCCACGCGGATGATGCCTCCATTCACTGCACGATTCTCGATAGGGATGCGATTGGCGACGATCCTGACGCGCCTGACAATGAAAGAGGACAGTACCCCGATCACAAGCAATCCTGCAGTTCCGACCGCCGACTCAGCAGGGCTGACATAGAACATGAGGGCAAGCAGCGCGCAGGCCTGCAACGCAAGGCTCACGCCCTGAAGCAGGACACCGCACATGTATCCGCTGTTGAGAAAACATTGGCCAAAATAATGATTGCACTCTGACGCCGGAACTTGACCCTTGTCATTTGCAATGAGAACGCGTGTCAAAAGACGCTCGCGCAGGCGAAACGTCATGTGCTCCTGCACGGCGCTGCCGCCGTAGAGCACAAGATACTGTCCGATAAAACGGAACAGGCCGATAGAAACAAGGACAATTCCAATGTTTGTTGGGGTCGCATTCAAATCCCGAAAAGGACCACCGATAGCGATTCCTGGCGAAAGAAGGCCAAGCCCTTTCAAGAAAATCTGGAGAAACGAAGCCATCATGGCTTCCATGAAGGCGAGCAACAGTGAGCCACAGAGTCCCAACGCGAACCAAGCAGCAGTCCTGCGCCCCAGAAAAGCCATCAATTGTCGTGGATGGAACTCGCGAAGAAGTGCGAGATAATTGAATCGCGTCATTTAATGGCGACCTCTGCTCATTTTATTGCGAGAACAAACTATCCGCAGCCTTGATCCCGCTGAGGATGCTTTGGTCGCTCCAAAGATAATCCCACTCGCCGAAGCGGCCAACGGCGCTGATCTCGACTGACTTCAGATACTGGCGAATTTTTTCGCGCGCTGTCATGAGAGGATGTGTGAAAACCACGTTTCCAAACGGCAGATGCCGAACGTCCGTCACCGCGATCTCGGACCGGTCGAAAAGACCCATCTGGCTACCCTTTTGAATCACATGCTCCAGCAGCTCATCATTTGAATGAGTAAGAGGGCGCAATCTTGACGAGTAGATCTCAAACTGCAATGAGCCGCAGCCCTCAGGGACATTATTTGGGCTTTTGAGAGACGGTGAATAGCACCGTGCAGGCAGAATATCTTCATCATAAATATAAAACCACAAGCAGTCCGAAACCACCGGCCTCCGAAGGCCAACGGAAACCAGAGAGACCGAGGTCCAAAGCAGTTCTTGCGAAGCACGGACAACATCGTCGGGCACGCCTTCGATCAAAGGCACAAGGACCGGCAAAGGCAGACTTGAGATCAGCGCATCGTACTGGAGGACATCTCCACTGCGCGTCACAACTTCTTTGCGCTTTGGGCGGACCTTGCAAACATCTTGGCCCAGGCGAATGTCACACTTTCGCGCCATACCGTCGAAATACGCCCGGTAACCTCCAGAAACGGGATACCGCATTTCGGATGCATAATACTTATTCTCCGTTTCGGAAGTCGATGCACCGAGCAGAATCTCACGAACGTTGGGTGAATAGATCCTTGATCCGACCCAATCAACGCTCAGATTTTCAGCCTCAACGGACCAATATTTTCGTGTGTATGGAAACGAAAATCTCTCGCAAAAAACTCTTCCGAACTGCCGCAACAACCATTCTTTATAGTCAATCGGTGGCTTATCAGACTTGGGTGAATATGCGACCGCAAGCAGATCTTCCATAATATCGATTCGTTCATTCAGCGGGACTTGCACAAGATTGGTTTGAACCGGATGACGAATCCAGTGGCCGTGTGCGTAGTTCTTTGACTCGGGTCGATGGAAAAGTGAGGGCGTCGAGGCGTCAAAAATCCGCCTAACTTCGGCGTTTGTCGTGAAGGAAAGATGGATCGCCGTGTCAAACCGAAAACCTTCGACGACGAAATTGCGACAAAGGCCTCCCCATTCATCGGCCTTTTCCAGCAGGATTGATGTCACACCACGATCGGCGAGCCTTTGCCCTGCTCCAAGACCGGCCGCCCCGGCTCCGAGGATCACCACTTGCTTCATGCGCAAACCTCGCATACCAGCTGCTTCACAGACTCGACTTGATGGCGGCAATGATGCTGTCGGCGATGTAGTCAAGGTGCGCTTCGCTGAGGCCTGGCCAGACTCCAACGTAAAACGAGGAGGTCATCACGCGGTCGGTGTTCACAAGAGGCGAGGGGATACTCTTCGGAACATCAAGATAGGCGGGCTGACGGGTCAGGTTGCCTGCGAACAGGAGCCGCGTTCCAACTTTCGCTTCATTGAGTTTCTCGAGGACCGAACGTCGAATCGCACCATCTTTCAGTGTCATCAGAAGTCCGAACCACGAGGGCTGCGCTCCCTCAATCGATCCGGGGAGCTCAAGAAAATCCATGGCGCCGCGGGACTTCAGTGCATTCGAAAGATAGACAAAGTTGTCTCGCCGCGCCGCAACGAATCCATCGAGCCTGTCGAGCTGTGCGAGGCCGCATGCCGCCTGCATGTCGGAAACCTTCAAATTGTAGCCGATGTGAGTATAGATATACTTGTGGTCATAGCCCTTGGGGAGCTGTCCAAGTTCCCAATCGTAGCGTTTTCCGCAAGAGTTTTCTTTACCCGGCGGACAGTAGCAGTCACGTCCCCAGTCCCGGAAGCTTTCGGCAACCTTCTTCAAAACCGACGAATTTGTTACGACGGCTCCGCCTTCTCCCATTGTGATTTGGTGAGCAGGGTAGAAACTGTACGTACTGATGTGACCGAACGTCCCCACAGGTTGCCCATGGAGTGTTGCACCGAGTGCATCGCAGCAATCTTCCACGAACCAGATCCCACGGGCGTCGCAGATTTCACGGATACGCTTGCTGTCATAAGGATTGCCAAGAGTGTGCGCAGCCATCACAAGACGCGTTCGCGGCGTGAGAGCCGCCTCCACGATCTCGGGCGTGAAGTTGTGAATGGCAAGATCGACGTCGACAAAAACAGGTTTTAAACCAAACTGCAGCGCCGGGTTCACGGTCGTCGGAAAACCCGCAGCGGGTGTGATAAATTCGTCGCCCGGGACGAGGCGCTTTTCTTTCAGCAAAGGGCTCGTCAGAGCCGAGAAAGCCACCAAATTTGCGCTGGAACCGCTGTTCACAAGCAGAGCGTAACGCGTGCCAGCGACTTGCGCGAATCGCTTTTCGAAGGCGTCGCTGTAGCGGCCCGCAGTGAGCCACAAGTCCATTGCAGAATCGACAAGGTTCTTGAGTTCCTCCCAGCCAACAACCTTGCCGTTTGCTGCCAGCATGTCCTTTCCAGGTTCGCGCTTGTCGAGCGTCGGGCGAAGTTCCGCATTGAAGTAATGTTCGAGTTCTTGAAAGACACGCTCACGTGCCTCGGTGTTTTGGCTCATAAAGTCCTCTCAGGTGCCAACTTATTCAGAAAGGCATCGATCTGTAGTTGAGTTTCTTTGGCGGCGCTCCCTTTGGAATGCGCGACATACCAGCGCGCCGTCCATTCAAGCGCCTCGGTCAATGCGAGCCGTGGATGCCAACCGAGGACGTCGGTGGCCTTAGAAACATCGAGTTTTAAAGTCTGTGCCTCGTAAACGGACGAAGAAGACGCTGAAACAATGCGCGCAGGCATGTGCCTTGCGAGTTCAGTGCACACCTTTTCAACCGTCCAAAAATCAGAAGGAAAAGGGCCAACGTTCCAATCGGTGGCAAAATCAATTCCACCAGTTGCGATTCTCTCCGCAAGCGCAAGATAAAAGACACAAGGCTCAAGCACATGCTGCCATGGCCGCACCGAGCCGGGATTGCGCAGAACGAGTTCTGCACCGGTCATAGAGGCGCGCACAAAATCGGGAACCAGCCTGTTCGCGGCCCAGTCTCCCCCGCCGATGACGTTTCCAGCGCGAACATTGGCAATGCGACCCGGCAAAAAACGAGAGCCGTAGGTGCGGCCGAGAATGTCTGCACATGCCTTGGAGGCGCTATAAATTTCGTTTCCACCGAGGGCATCGGTCTCTCGATAGGGATAGACCCATTCCTTGTTCTGATAAACCTTGTCCGTCGTAACCAAAAGCACAGCTGAAACGTCTGGAGCGGCGCGGCGAACCGCTTCAAGCATGTTGGCGGTGCCCAGAACGTTGGAGCGAATTGTCCCGAGAGGATCCGCGTTGGCCTTCAATACGAGAGGCTGAGCCGCCAAGTGAAAAACGATCTCAGGTCGCACACGCGTCACGGTTCTGAGGGTGGAATCAAAGTCGGATATATCACCACGAAAGTCATTTTTCAGAGTCACGATGTCGGAGATGGATTCAAATAGAGAAGGCGACGTGTCTGGGTCGAGTGCAAGACCCGTGACCTCTGCGCCCAGCTGACCCAGGAGCGCCGCCATCCAGCCGCCCTTGAAACCTGTGTGACCCGTAAGCAGAACACGCTTTCCATTCCAGAACGACTTTGATGGCTTCACGTCAACTCCAGGTCTTCCAAGGGGCACGATTGGAATTCCACAGCTCATCCAACTGGCGTTTCTCCCTCAGCGTGTCCATGGGTTGCCAAAATCCGTGGTGAAGATACGCTTTCAAGTTACCTCCTCGGGCGAGATCCTCCATCGGCTCCTTCTCCCAGACCGTTTCGTCATTCTTTATTTTTTCGAGCACGTTGCGTGAAAGAACGAAGTAGCCGCCATTGATCCAACTGTTGTCACCAGCTGGTTTTTCGACAAACCCGGTGACCTCCTCGTCATTGAGCTGTAGCACTCCAAAACGGCCTGGAGGCTGGACCGCGGTGACAGTCGCGAGCTTGCGGTGCTGATGGTGGAAGGCGATGCTTTTCCCGACGTCGTGGTTAGAAAGTCCATCGCCGTACGTGAAGCAGAAATCAGAGTCGGTAAGAAAAGGAGCGACCCTCTTGAGGCGTCCTCCTGTCTGTGTCTGAACTCCCGTGTCGACAAGTGTTACCTTCCAAGGCTCCGAAAAGCACTCATGGTATTCCTGCGTGCCCGTCGCGAGATCGATTGTCATGTTGCTGTTATGCGCAAGATAGTTCGCAAAGTATTCCTTGATGACATAGCCCTTGTAGCCACAGCAAATAATGAACTCATTGATCCCATGCTGGGAGTAGATCTTCATGACGTGCCAAAGGATAGGGCGGTTTCCGACTTCGACCATGGGCTTTGGCAACACATCAGTGAGTTCGGCGAGCCTTGTTCCAAGGCCCCCTGCGAGGATCACAGCTTTCATTCCGGACGCTCCTCAGTAGGCATGCGGTGCGATTCGTCAATCTCGGGAACAAAGTGCATCACTTCGTTCTCGCGATATGGCAGCGCGCCGATGCGGAGATTGCCTTTGGCTTGTAAACGTCGCCACCATATCTCACAAAACTCTCGAATGGAAAGCCGGTTGCCACTCCCGACGTTTAGGACAACTGGCGTAGAGGGATCGATGGACAACGTTTCAGTTGCGTGAAGGAAGCGATCAGCCACCCACGAAACGGGGACAAAATCGCGGACCTGTTCGCCCGGCGTAAGTTCGAAGTCTTCGCCAGAGAGCGCCGCTTTTTGAAGCGATGGCCAAAGGTTCCCGCCAAACTGGCCCTGGCCGAAAACGGAAAAGACTCTCAGGTACGCGAGTGGCAGTTTTTTTTCTTGGCAGAAGGCACGCGCAGCTAGGCAAAAAGCGGCTTTGGAGGACGCGTATGGCCCGACGGGCTCGAGGGGGGCACTCACTGGAATGTGGGAATAGCGAGGCCCTGATGCACCATACTCGGCAAAGGAACCCGCCACGACGACCCGATTGACGTCGGCCCGTTTTGCCGCCTCGAGCACCCGCAGAGAGTCGCCGACGTTCACGGCGAAACACTCTTGCCACGTTGCTGGCTGGGGACTCACCCCCGCCGATGCCAGATGCACGACAGCGTCACAGCCACTCAAGTAAGGAAACAGATCATCTGCAAGACAACCTTCGATCCACTCCGGCTCTTGCAGCATCGTGACCACTGGCTGCTGTGATGTCCGGCGCAGCGCACGAACCTGGTGGCCGGCGGAGAGGCACGTTTGAACGAAATGCGACCCTATGAATCCGCTCGCGCCAGTGACGAAGATCTTCATCGCGACTTCACATCCTCAAAGACAGTTTAAAATGGACTTGCGAATTCTTGGAAGGACGGATGCAGTGCGTCTCGGCGTGAAACCAATGGAGTTGGCACGGGCCATTCGAAGCCAAAAGAGTTCCAGTGGATGCCCGCGTCAGCAGCAGGGACGTGGACATGAGAGGTTTGGTAGTGAAAAATCGTATCGTCCTCCAGCGCCACAAAGCCGTGAGCAAAACCTCGATCAATCCAAAGCGCCAAACCCGCGGTGAGCTCATAAGAAAACGCGACGCCAAAGCTCGGTGAGTCATGTCGAAGATCGAGAACCACATCCAGCGCACGTCCCCGAAGACAGGTGACAAGCTTCACATGATCGTACGGTGGCACTTGAAAATGCATCCCTCGAAGTGCATTTTTCCGCGACGAAGAAACAAAAGTCTCAGCCGTCGCGAATCCCAGGCCGAGGCCATTCAGAAGGTCGACATTCGACGTCTTGAGAAAGAGTCCGCGCTCATCCGCATGCACCGGGGATTGCAAGCAGACAACGCCAGACGTTAGACTCGCAATAGGACGCACGTTCTGGTACCTCATTGGAAATTTCGCCGTGTCAATATCAAATGCACACGCATACCGCAATCCTGCCAAGGAGCGAGTTGATGAACCCGCGGGAACCCAGATCAGTTTGCTCGATCCTGATGCCGACCCATGAAAGACACGAGCGACTTGCGAACGCGATCGCCTACAATCTTGGATTGGGCCATCCCGTCATTGTCGTCGATTCCTCCGCTCGAGCCTTCGAGCCCCCGATGCCGCAGGGAGCCACGTACCTGCATCGGCCGGGACAAACTTTTACCGACAAAATTCTCCATGCTTTGACGATCATTCAAACACCTTTGGTTGCGATGGTGGCGGACGACGACTTCTTCGTTCCTGAGACGCTCCGCGAAGTCATCGAGAAGCTTTCATCCGACCAGACCTTTTCCGTCGGACTGGGCACAATCGTCGCTTTCGAACCAGCTTCGCTCGTCGTAAAGCATTTCGACACATGTGGATTTGTCCAGGACGATTCGCCTCTGACGGCAGAGACATCTATCCGCAGGGCCGAAGACTACATGAACGAATACCATCAGATTCTATGGGCGGTTTCCCGGCGTGACGCACTGGCGCTTTCCTTCGAAGTCTTGCGCGAGGCAGCCCCCAAGAACGACAACTTCATCGAAATAGTTTTGGGCTCATCGCTCCCCTACGCGGGACGTGTTTTCGTTTCAAAGCATGTATTTCTTGCTCGCGAGCTTGCACCGAGAAGCTGGGGTGGACGTACGGAACGCCTTCACGATCAGAGCAAGGACTCTCAGGAAAGAGATCTGATTCGAGTCGAGGCCGCGCTCGATGCGCGAACGACCAAGGGCCTCACGAGGCGTGCTTTCGCTTCATACATGAGCCATGTCTCACGGCAGCTCGAATGGAATCGCGTGTACCGCGAGCTCAAGCCTGCGATTGTTTCCAAACGCATTGCTCGGGCCTTGAGGCGGCGACTTCTGTTCGCCAGATTCAACAGCCCTTTCGAAAGGCGATTGCGTGCGACCCTCAAACACACGCAGCGCGTGGACACTGGAATTGAAATGTCCTAGCGTCTTGGTCTTAAAACAATGTATCAAGACGAGGAGACAGGGTGTCGGCCAAAATCGCTCTCATTACAGGTGTGACTGGACAAGATGGCGCCTACCTCGCGGAGCTCCTTCTTCAAAAAGGTTACATCGTCCACGGGATAAAACGTCGCTCAAGTCTTTTCAATACTCAACGAATCGACCATATCTACCGTGACCCCCATGTTGTCGATGCGAAATTTCATCTGCACTACGGCGACCTCACCGACAGCACGAACCTCATCCGCATCGTGCAGGAAGTTCAGCCCGACGAGATCTACAATCTTGCGGCGCAAAGTCACGTCCAGGTGAGTTTTGAAACGCCCGAGTACACCGCCAACTCCGATGCTGTCGGTACTCTGCGAATGCTCGAAGCTATTCGAATTCTGGGCCTGACAAACAAGACGCGTTTCTATCAGGCCTCGACGAGCGAGCTCTATGGAAAAGTACGCGAGATTCCACAGACGGAAAACACACCGTTTTATCCTCGCAGTCCCTATGCGGCTGCAAAACTTTATGGCTACTGGATCACCGTCAATTACCGCGAAGCCTACGGCATACACGCATCGAACGGCATACTGTTCAACCACGAGAGCCCGCTGCGCGGCGAGACCTTCGTCACGCGCAAAATCACGCGCGCGGCGGCGCGCATCAGCATGGGCCTTGAGGACTGCGTCTATCTGGGCAACCTCGATGCGAAACGCGACTGGGGACATGCGCGAGAGTACGTGGAAGGGATGTGGAGGATGCTCCAAGCCTCTAAAGGCGACGACTACGTCCTTGCGACAAACAAAACGACGTCTGTCCGCTCGTTTCTCGCGATGGCCTTTCAAGCTGTCGGCATAGAACTTGACTTTCAGGGAAGCGGTGTCGACGAAAAGGGTGTCTGCCGCAAAACCGGCCGAACGCTCGCGCGCGTCGACTCTGCTTATTTTCGTCCGACCGAAGTCGATATTCTCATCGGTGATGCCAGCAAGGCGAAAAGGGAACTCGGGTGGGAGGCAAAAATCGACGTCGCGACGTTGTGTCAAGAAATGGTACTCGCAGACGTCTATCGAGCCCGCCTCGAAAAGAGTCGCAAAAACAGCTCATCTGAGTCGGCCGAGGCACTCGCGCATCGTGAGAACGGTTTTGCCCGCTGGTTCCAGGCGAACGTTGCGGAAAAAGGTGCGGACGCATGAACGCCAACCTTTCCTCCGATTCAGTCATCTACGTTGCAGGTCATCGTGGCCTCGTTGGCAGCGCAGTGGTGCGCAATCTGCAAAAACGAGGGTTCACTCAGATCCTCACGCGGTCCCGCGAGCAACTCGACCTCACAGAGGCCGTGGGCGTTCGGGAGTTCTTTCGCACGCACAAGCCTGACGCGGTCATCGTCGCAGCCGCAAAAGTAGGCGGCATACACGCGAATAGCACATACCGCGCGGATTTCATTTACGAGAACCTCCTTATCCAGAACAACCTGATTGGATCGGCTCACGCTTTCGATGTGAGTCGACTCGTATTCCTGGGGAGCAGTTGTATCTATCCGCGGGATGCTCTGCAGCCCATGAAGGAGGAGTGCCTCCTGACTGGTTCTCTGGAGTTCACCAATCGCCCCTACGCGGTAGCAAAAATCGCCGGACTTGAGCTCATTCACGCACTCCGCATGCAATATGGACGCGATTATTTTTCGGTCATGCCGACCAACCTCTATGGCCCAGGCGACAACTTTCATCCCGAGAACTCGCATGTGCTTCCCGCATTGCTCCGTCGCTTCCACGAGGCGGTGACGAACAATGATCCTGTGGTAAAAGTCTGGGGAAGCGGCCGTCCGCGGCGAGAGTTCATGTTCAGTCAAGATTGCGCCGATGCAATATGCCATCTGCTCGTCAACGCGCCGAAAGTAACCGCCAGGAACGCCGACCTCGGCGCGCCGAACTGGTCGCACATAAACATCGGCGTGGGGACGGACGTAACGATTCGCGAGCTCGCGGAAAAAATAGCCGCTGTCACAAGTTTTGCGGGCGCCATCGAATTCGACCCGACGAAGCCGGATGGCACTCCCCGGAAATTGCTCGACGTCGACCGTTTGAACGAACTTGGATGGAAGAACTCTGTCTCGCTTGATGAAGGCCTGAGAGAAACATACGAATGGTACCGCGAAAATCATTCGCGGACGAGGTGAGGTCATGGTCGGGTCAATCGCGCGAATCCTTAAGAACCGTGCCGCGAACGCTGGTTATTTTCTCAAGACGAACGCGCTCACGATGCCGTTCCGCAGGCGAAAGTACCTGGCCGAGGAAAAGGGGTTCAGACCGAGGGCATACAGCGACCCTGTGTTTTCCAGCGTCGAGTCAGAGTTGCGCCGTGATGGCGTCACCTGCCTTCGCGGCCGTTACTCCGATTTCAGTAAAGCACTTGAAATAAAGTACATCGCATCATTTTTGGAAGGCAAAAAACCTGACCACGCGTCCGACCTTCTCAATCTGCAGTTTCCCGCGTCCTTCGGGCGTGTTTTCGAGGCGGCCACTTCGTTTCAAGAGCCCGCCGTACAAAAGATCGTCTTCGACTCCGACCTCGTCGCACTGATGTACAACTATTTGCGCCGCACTCCTTACTACCGAAACAATCCTTCACTCGTTACCGTGCGAGCCAGTGCGACAGACAAGCAACCAGCGGGCGAGTTTCATACGGATGGTGGCTTGAGACAGTTGAGCTACATGCTTCTGCTCAATGAAGTGACGGAAGATACGACGCACATGGAATACCTTACGGGCAGTCACAACGTGCGTTTCGCGATGAAAATGTACCGGGAAAACCTGACCGACAAGAAGATCATTGATTCGTTTCCGTTGTACCGTCTCACCGGGTCTGCAGGCGATTTGTTCGTCTTTGACGCTGGCAATGGATTTCACCGTGCGAATGTCATTCCTGGCACGATACGATCCATTCTTCATTTCAACATCAACACGGGCTACGAACTGCAGGAAGCCAAGTTTGATTCACGAAGCCAATGGAAAGCGCTCGCCACCGCATCGGCCGATGTCGGACGGATGCTAGACAAGGTTACTTCCCCGTGAGTTCCTTCGCTCAGTTCGTCATCTCAGAGCTTGTGCGTTGGAATCCACTGTCCAACTGGGTCCGCGATTTCCGTACGCGACTTCAGCTTTTCCAGTTGACCCGTCATCGTGAGACTCGCCTTGGACGTGGCTGCATTCTTCAGGATGTCACACTTGGTCGCTACAACGGAATTGGCGACCACGCTGAGCTCTTTGGTGTTTCCTTAGGTGATTTTTCATACGTCGGCGAAGGAAGCACTCTTAGCCTCGTTGACGTGGGTCGTTTTTGTTCGATCGGGCCCGGGGTTCGCATCGGCCTTGGAATGCACCCTGCGCGGCGATTCGTTTCGTCACATCCTGCATTTTTCACCTCGAGACGTCAGGTGGGGCGCACATTTTCCGATGCGATTCTTTTTGAGGAAACTCGCCCTGTGAGCATCGGCAACGACGTCTGGATCGGCGCGAATGTGCTCATCGTGGACGGCGTGCACATAGCTGACGGCGCGATCGTGGCGGGAGGTGCCGTAGTCAGCAAAGACGTCGCTCCTTATACGATCGTGGGTGGAGTGCCCGCTCGGCCCATCGGCACCAGATTTTCTCCGGACCAGATACAAGACCTACTGCGTCTGCGTTGGTGGGAGTGGCCCGAGCAGGTTCTCGCCCAGCGTTGGCGGGCGTTTCAAGACATCGACAGCTTTGTCGCTGCCTTTGGAAGTGACAGCGCCCCCAAACCGCCTGCAGCGGGCACTCAGCCGCCGTGACTTCCCGTGAATGATGATTTAGTTTGATACATTCATTGCTCTTCCATCGCGAGGCCGAGTTTGAGCGACACCTCTTTTCATCGAGAACGATCGCGACTCTTTCTGGTGCCGGCACGGAGCGGATCGAAAGGCGTACCCGGAAAAAACATCTTGCGTTTTGGATCGCAGACGGCTCTGTCTCTTCGGGTCACCTCAATCCGCAATTCAGGAGTTGCAGGCGACATCGTGTGCAGCACGGACTCTGCTGAGTACGCTGATATTGCGCGGTCTGCGGGAGCACGCGCGCCCTTTCTTCGACCAGCTCTTGTGGCGAGTGACACCGCGAGCACCTCCGACGTCATCCGTCACGCGCTTGATTGGCTTCGCGACAACGAGGGACGCACATACGACGACATCGTCATCGCCGAACCCTCGAGCCCGTTTGTCCGCCCTGACGACATCATTCGCGGCTGCAGGCTGCTCTCGATCGCGGGAGTCGACGCTGTCGTCAGCGTGAAACCCGCGCCGGTTTCAAGTCGCTTTCTCGCGCGCATGTCTGAGGACGGCAACTTCGAGGACTTCCTCACACGACTCACATCGGGAGACGTCCGCAGACAAGCCCAGGAGAGCGAATTCACCCCCAATGGCTGTTTCTATGCGTCGCGTGTTGAAAACTTTTTGCGCGCAGGAACTCTGTACGCCGGGAAGTTGTTCGCATTCGAAATGGACGAGATGCATTCCGTTGAAATCGATTCGCCACTTGACGCGCGTTTCGCCCAGTTCCTCTGGCAGACTGGCGCGGTTGACGCTTCCCTGTGGGACGCAAAAACATAGAGTCGCAATACTGCCGTCACGTCGATTTGCTTGGAGTCCTGCATGCCTCACGATCAGAACCGAATCCTGGGTGAACTTGCACATCGCCACATTCCTGGAGGAGCGCACACCTATTCGAGGGGAGACGATCAGTTTCCATCCAATGCGCCTAAGGTCCTGAGCCACGGAAAAGGGGCCTATGTCTGGGACGTGGACGGCAATCGCTTCCTGGATTTCGGAATGGCACTGCGATCCGTCGCCATCGGGTACGACCGCGAGGAGATCTCGCGCGCAGCGATAGAAGAGATTCGCAAAGGCAACAATCTCACCCGCGCCTCCGCGACGGAAGTACTCGCCGCACAGGAATTCTGCGAGGCCATCCCGTGCGCTGAAATGGTGAAGTTTGCGAAGAACGGTTCGACGGTGGTCTCGGCTGCCACAAAGCTCGCACGCGCATTCACGGGCCGAACGCTCATCGCCCGTTGTGCGGACCACCCGTTTTACTCCTTCGATGACTGGTTCATTGGCGACACGGTCGTTGACTCCGGAATCCCTCCTGAAACAAAGGCACTGACGGTCCGTTTCCGCTTCAACGATCTGCCTTCGGTCAAAGAAATGTTCTTGCACCATCCAGGAAAGATCGCCTGCATTGTGTGTGAGCCATCAACAAGCATCGAGCCCGCGCCAGGATTCCTGCAAGGACTCATCGACATCGCACACGCCAATGGCGCGATAGTGATCTTTGACGAAATGATCACCGGATTTCGATGGCATGTCAGCGGCGCTTGTCACATGTACGGCGTGACGCCGGACCTGGTGACTTTCGGAAAAGCCATGGCAAATGGATTCTCCGTGGCAGCCCTCGGAGGGCGCCGCGAGATCATGGAACTTGGCGGACTCAACCACACGCGCGAGCGCGTTTTTCTTATCTCCACGACCCACGGCGCTGAGATGTGCGGACTCGGTGCGTTTCGAGCATGCCTGAAATTTTACACAGAGCATGACGTCGTGGGTGGCCTCTGGCGTTCCGGCAAAAAGCTCGTTGACGGACTCAACGAGGTCGCGCGCGTGGTAGGCGTCGAACGGCAGTTCTCGGCCGAAGGTGCAGCATGCAGCCCAGGCTTCGCATGTCGCGACGCCTCAGGGGCTGTGTCACTCCCACTGCGCACTCTGTTTCTCCAGGAGATGACCCGGAACGGAGTCCTCATGCCGTGGATCGCGCTGTGCCACGAGCATGGACAAACCGAGATCGATACGGCTCTCTCAGCCGCCGAAAAGGCGCTCCGGGTATATAAAAAAGCACTCGAAAATGGGCTCGAAGGATTGCTGGAAGGGCCGAGCATCAAACCAGTCTTTCGTAAATTCAATTAATTCTCCACGAGGGCGCAATGAAGAATCACGTCGCACTTCTTGGCTGCGGTCAGTTCGGCAGCCGTCACCTCCAAGCCCTCGCCCGATCCGAAACCCCGCTTCACATCTCTGTTTTCGATCCCAACGAGGCCTCGCTTGCACTCGGACGCGAACGACTCGCACAGGTAGAAGGGTGGGATGCTCGAAACACCTACTCGTTCACGCCTGTTCTCGGTGAGATCAATACGCCCGTAGACGTCGCGCTTGTGGCTTGCGGCGCGAACCATCGCGCAGACTTGGTGTCTCGGGTCCTCGAAACGGTTTCGTGCAAAGCATTCATTCTCGAAAAAGTGATCTACCAAAGTGAGACGCAAGGAGACGCACTGTCGTCCTCGATCACAAAGAGCGGAGCGAAAGCGTGGGTCAATTGCCCAATGCGCACCCAGCCTTTCTTTGCCCATCTCCGAGAGCGCGTTGATGGCGTGGGGCCGTTGAGTTACGCGGTCTTCGGCGGCCGCTGGGGCCTCGCTTGCAACGCGGTTCATTTCATAGACACCGTTCATGCGCTCACCGGTGAATTCCCCACTGACGTCGACATCCGCACGCTCGACAAAGAAGTCATAGAAAGCCGCCGAGCTGGATTTTTCGAATGCTCGGGCACGCTTGGTGTGACGTTCGACAAGGGGACCCACCTTTCTCTCACTTGCCGCATGGACGGAGAATTGCCATTGGTGTCGGTGATCCAATCGAGAGAGTGGTCGGCCGTCGTTGATGACGCAAACGAAGTGGCGACATTGACTTCACAGAAAGGCGCCTGGAAACCGGAATTGATTCCGCATCCCGCGCATTACCAGAGCCGAGTCACACATCTTGAAGTGGAATCAATTTTGAAGGCAGGGGAATGCGGGCTCACTCCTTTCGAAACGTCACGCCTCCTTCACCGTCCCATGCTCGCCGCTTTCAAAACTCATTTCTCGACACGGTTGGGCAAAGCCCTTGACGCCTGCCCCATCACCTGAGGTTCCAATGACCAATGAAACATGGCTTGTCGGCGCGAGCCAGATGGCCGTCGACTATCACAAGGTCTGCGATGCACTGAAGATCCCATTGAAAGTCGTTGGACGCGGCATGGAAAGCGCGGCCAATTTCGAGAAGGCCACCGGTACCAAGCCAAGCGTGGGAGGTCTGGAACAATTCCTTGCCTCGAGGCCGCCCGTCCCGTCGCATGCGATTGTCGCGGTCGGCACTGCCGATCTTCCCGAAACGACAGCACAACTTCTCCGATACGGCGTCAAACGCATACTTGTCGAAAAACCTGGAGCTCTTTTTCTTGAGCCCTTGAAACAGCTCAAAACGTTGCAAGACGGATGCAACGGACAAGTCTTCATTGGGTACAACCGCCGTTACTTCGCGTCGGTTGAAAAGGCCCGTGAGATTATTTTGGAGGATGGCGGCCTCACTTCGTGCTTTTTCGAATTCACGGAGTGGGCAAGCGACATCGAGGCCCTGAAGACACCCGATGCCATCAAGCAGCGTTGGCTGCTGGCAAACTCGACGCACGTCATCGATCTTGCATTCCATCTTGCGGGCGAACCTGAGAGTCTTGCGAGTTTTCATGCCGGAAGTTTCACCTGGCACAGCACGGCCACTCAGTTCGTTGGTGCCGGTGTTTCGAAGCGAGGCACACTGCTGTCGTATCACGCCAACTGGGATGCGCCAGGACGGTGGGGCATGGAGCTTCTTACCGCCAAAAGACGTCTGTTCTTGCGTCCCATGGAAAAACTGTCGGTGCAGGTCAAACAGTCTGTTCAGGTCAACGAGGTTGCCCTCGACAACGCCACGGACGTCAGTTTTAAGCCCGGCCTCTACAAACAGACCCAGACATTTTTCGGAAAAACCTCAGGACACCTCTGCACGCTGGAAGAACAGATCGCATTGATGCGGTGGTACCTGGAAATCGGCCGTTACAAAGGGTGATCATGAGCTGCAAAGGGCACAGCGCAAGGCTGCGTTAGGTCGCCGACCACCCGCCGTCAACGACAAGGTTCACGCCGGTCACATAACGGGACAGATCCGAGACAAGAAAAAGCAGTGGCCCCGTGACGTCAGAAACCTTCGCCATCCGGCCGAGGGGCGTCATTTTTTCGTACGCCGCGATAAAACGGGGATCCTGTTCACTCTCAACGCCACCTGGACAGATGGCATTCACTCGAACCCCTTTGGGTCCGAGATAGGAAGCAAGGTAACGGGTGTAGTTGCTGATCCCACCTTTGATAGCGGAATAGGCCGCGGGCATCGTCATGCCCTCGAGATCTTCGTAGACGCCGAAACGCGGTCCGCGGAGACCATAAATGGAGCTGAAAAAAACAATGTTGCCTCGCCCAAGACGAGCCATCCGCCGGCCACACTCGCGTGAGATGAGAAAATAGCCATTGAGGTGATCATCAACATTTTTCCGCCACGACTCGAAGGGAATGTCTTCGAGCTTTTTGTGCCAGTCCTTTGTCCGTGGATAGGCAGACGCCACGAGACAATCGATCGACCCGAGGGTGCTTTCGACCGCGTCGAGAAAGGCGCCGATCGACGTTTCTGAGAGTGTGTCAACATCGCTGCAACACATCGAAATCAATCCAGGATAGGCCGCCTTGAGGTCGGCTTGGAGCCTGCGCAGGGCTTCGACGTTGGGATCGAGCAGCGCCAACCTGGCGCCAAGCCTGGCAAGTTCTTTGCACGCTTCGCTGCCGATGAGTCCGGCCGCTCCGGTGTACACGACAACCTTGCCTTCTATTCCGTTTTTGAGGTCCACAGTGTGTCCTTTTCTCCCTGACTGGAAACTTAATCCGGGCGTCCATAAAGCGCGCTCACATGGCGGGCACTCTCAAGAAAAAAGCAGGCATCCCTCATATCGAAGACGTCATCGACATCAATCGAAAGTGCAGCCGGCATTTCGAACGGAACGCTCCCCCCCGAAGAAAAATCCGCGCCCGCCAGAATCGCTTCCCGACGTGCGATATAGATCGCCCCGTTCGGGCGGAAAAGCTTCTTCGGAAGCGGGTCCAGAGCTGCGAGCCGATTGCCGTCCGCCACAAAGTGGACCCAGCTTGCAGGACACTCGATTTCTACAACACTCACGAGCTTGTGGGCGGCGGCACTATCAAGTGTGGCAAAAGCCTCTTCAATGTGGAGTGAAGTCCTCAAAGGCGATGTCGGCTGAAGAAGCACGACCCATTCCACATCGGGCCGCGTGGTGAGATGGTACCGAATGACATCGATGCTCGGGGTCGTGTCAGTGGCCAGATGCGCAGGACGCAGTTCGGGCACCGAAAATCCATTCGCATTGCAGACTTCTGCAATATCCTCGCAATCGGTCGAAACCAGGATTTCGTCAATAAGGGCCGTGCCTCGTGCCGCATCAAGCGTCCACATTATGAGCGGCTTTCCCGCCAGTGGAAACGTATGTTTCCCTGGAAAGCGTTTCGAACCCCCGCGTGCAGGTACGATGGCTAAGACTTGTTTGCCTCGGAACACGGTGCCTCCCGAATGTCATTGATTCCACCGCTGTTGACGTCGCTTCCAAAAAGGCGTCCGACCATTTCGTTCGCCTTGTGAAAGTCATCGGGTTTTCCAACGTCGAGCCAATACTCATGCATCAGGAAGGGCTGGACCTGGAGTCCTGCAGAGATGCAGCGTGAAATGAGCTCCGGCATGTCGAGGACCTCCGAGTCACCGATAAGCTCGAGAACCTGTGGGGAGAGAACGTAAATTCCGGCGCTGATGAGAAACGAAAGTTCCGGCTTTTCCCTGACGGCCGTGACTTGATCGGAAGAAACTTCGACGACACCGTACGGAACGCTCAGTTTGTAGGTGCGAACGACAGTGGTCAGCGCCGCCCCGCTCTTCACATGGGCTTCGACGACTTTGTGAAAGGGAATGTTAGTGAGAAGATCTGCGTTGCAAACCAGGACATTTCGATGAACTTTTGCCGCAACGAGCTTAAGCGAACCAGCCGTTCCGAGACGGCTGGGTTCTTTGACGAATTCGATGGCAAGGCGTTCAAATTGCGGAAGTCCTAAATGCTGTTCGATCATTTCGCCTTTGTAGTTGATCGAAACGAAAAATTTTCTCAATCCACAAGCGAAGGCATGCCCGAGGAGATGCTCGATGATCGGCGCATTCCCAACCTTCGCCAGTGGCTTGGGCCTGTCGGAAACCACGGCGCGAAGTCGGGTTCCCAGACCTCCAGCAAGCAAGAACATGTCTGCGTCGACCGGTTCGTTCTCGACGTGCGAATGTGTCACCCGAACGGCCACGTCGGTCCGCGAGTCATTCAGTCCCAGCACGAAAACATCCACAAGCTTTCCCGTTTCGTCGAGGAGAGGAATCTCGCGTTTTCCCGTCTCACGCGCGATTTCGAAAAGCGACGCCTCCGACAGGTCCTCACCGCACGTGAGAGGTGATTTGTTGCAGACAGAATCCACGCCGACGGTGAGCGACGCATGCTTGAGCACCGCGCGACGTATGTCGGAGTCCGTTAGGATACCCATAAGGTTCATCTGATCGTTGACGACGCAGCACAGGAGCAATCCAGACGCGTTGACCGCAGTGAGCGCATCTTCCAGCGTCGCCGTCGGACGGACGAGAGCGCGATCGAGGCTATGTGAGAACCGGGGACGCGCTTTCATCTTCACCTCAATTGAAATCCACAAATCGCTTGCGCACGAGGCCATCGAGTCTGACGTCGGCCAACAGGTGCGCCATTCTGCGCGAGGGAAAGTCTGTCCCGGCGGTGAGAGCATCGGTGACGCATTGTGACACGAACGTGGGCGAAAGCGCCTGCGCGAGGGCGCCTGCTATGGCGTCGGCATCATCAGCGCAATCAAGGACCGAACGTGGCTTGAGCCTGCCATCTTGCCGGCCTCCGATGTTCACCGTTGGCTTGCCAAGGACAGGCGCTTCCAGAAGGCCGCTCGAGGAGTTGCCTACCACGACGTCGCAAAATGACATCACGCTCAAGTAGTTCAACTGCCCCAAAGAGTCGACCGCATGGACGCGCCCAACGTGGGACGCCGCGAACACCAGAAGTTTTTCGCGGATAATGCGTGAGTCTGGGTCGGCATTTGGCATCGTGATGAGGACCGAGGACTGCAGGCACTGGTCGAGTGCTGCCGTCAGAGCCACTGTAAGTGCATTGATTTTTTGAACCGGGTCGCCCTCGAGCGTTGCGGGGTGGTACGTCACGAGAAAAAGCAGACCCGATTCTGAAAAACCGATTTCGGGAGCAAGTTGACTACGTGTCTTTAGGTTGAGGCGCCATACATTTTCTGCGGATATAGGTCCGACGTCATGAATACGGTGCGCCTCCTCGCCGAGCTGTGCTACCCGCCTCGCGTAAACTGAGTGAGTGACGAAATGAAGCGCCGCCATTTTTGTAATGGAGTGGCGGATGGCATCGTCAAACGCACCTGCCGTGACTTCACCACCGCACAGGTGCACAAGCGGGATCTTCAGAAGCAGCGACGCGAGCGCAGTGGCAAGGGTCTCGAAACGATCACCCAGCACCACGACAATGTCGGGCCGCAGCCGTGCGAAAGCGTCGGCGAGTCCGATGAGCGCAAGCCCGGTGGACTTCACCGTGCCCACGCCCGTGTCGCTTGAAAGCAGCATCTCGATTTTTTCTGCCACCGCAAAGCCGTCTTCTTCGATGCGGGTGATGGTCCGTCCGAACTCTGGCGACAGATGCGCGCAGGTGGCGATCACCTGGAGTTCGACGCGCTCGTCTGCCAAAAGTTCTTTCATCAGCCAGAAAAGGAGACCGTACTCCGCACGTGTTCCGGTGACGACGCAGATTTTGCGTTTTGGTTCGGCGGTGGCCATCACAGCTCGATGAAGTCGTCGGGTTCAAAGTCGCGAACCGCCTTGCGGCCAACGACCGAATCCCAGAGCATAGGAGAGAGTCCGGTGCCGGGACGTTTGGTCGTCAGGTTCTCTTCGGAAAGCTCTTCACCCATGTGGATGGTCCGTGCCGCGACGATGCTTTTGCGTGCAATGGGGCGGTTCTTCAACTCCGAAGCGGAGGGTTGTTTCACGGTGGAACCGCGCGCGTGCTCGATGCCACGGATGCTCACCATCATCTGAGTGAACTCAGGAATTTCGAGCGACGCCTTGTGATCGGGGCCGGGCATATTGCGATCGAGTGTGAAGTGTTTTTCGATGAGCGACGCTCCCAGCGCCACGGCAGCGATGGAGATCTCGGTTCCGTCGGTGTGATCGGAGTATCCCACATCCACACCGAATGCGTCGCGGATGGTGTTCATCGCGAGCAGGTTCACGTCCTCCATGGGCGTCGGGTATTCCGTGTTGCAGTGGAGCACCGTGATGCGCTCCCGGCCGATTCCATTTGACGTGAGCACGGCGAGCGCGGCTTCAATGTCACCCAATGTCGACATGCCCGTGGACAGAATGAGGCGTGTCGCGTTCTGTTTGGAAAGAAAACGGAGCAGCGGGTAGTTCGTGATTTCTCCAGAAGGCACCTTAAACGTTCGCAGTCCAAGCTTCGCAAGGAGCTGCGCGCTTTCGACATCAAACGGCGAACTCAGAAAGTCGATGTCGATCGACTTGGCGCGAGCAAACAATGTTGCATAGGCGTCGTAGCTCAGCTCGAGCTTTCGAAGCATCTGCTGCTGGCCCTCATCATTGCCCGTGGTTTTTTTCTGGTACTCCGCCTTCTGCGCGTTCTTTGTGACCAGCGAGTCGGCCTTGAAGGTCTGAAACTTCACGCAATCAGCACCCGTCTCTTTGGCCGCATCGATCATGCGCAAGGCCGTGTCGAGATCGCCGTTGTGGTTCACACCGGCTTCGGCGATAACGTATGTTTTTTTGCTCATGGGGGCTGCCTCATGCTGGGATTGCCCACAAAGATGCCAGGAGTGAGTTCGGAGCGCAACATGACCGCGCCTGCGCCTACGATGCTCTGGCCAGGAACGGAAACGCCCTGAAGAACGACGGCATTGCTCCCCACCAGACAATGGTCACCTATGTGTGCGTTGCCGTTGACGACAGCGCGGGTCGCAACATGGCAGAGGTCGCCCACGGTGGCGTCGTGCTCCACGAGTGCGCCTGTGTTGACGATACATGCCCTTCCAACGGACGCTCGCGCGTTGACGATGGCACCATGCATCACGATCGTTCCCGCACCAATCACAGCATGGCGGGACACGTATGCCCTTGGCGAGACGAGAGCGGGAAGGAGCGCTCCCAGTGACTCCACCGTCGCAAGCAAACGTGCTCGCACCGCCACCGACTTGACTTGCCCCACGGCGATGTGAACGTGTTTATGTGCCGCAATGAGAGCGGGGAGAGCGTCGTCGCCGCCAAGGACTGGGTAACCCAAAACGGTTGAGCCCATTGAAACCCCTGCATCGACTATCCCGACGATACGAAACCGTCCCTCGCATTCGATAACATCAATGCATGCATGCGCGTGTCCACCCGCACCGATGAGAATAATAGCCTCAATATTCTCAGCCTTCACGCGGTGAACTCGGAATATTGACCACGCGATCCTCGAGCCATTCGGCATTGGGCGTTGCCGCACGAACGCAGTGCGCGAACATCGGGAGCTTCGTCATCAGCGTCCAGATAGGGCGCGTCATGACACCCGCTTCGTTCGTTGCGGCGAGGAATGCGTCGCGCTCGGCACGCGAGGACAATGCGATGGCGTTGAGCCAGTAATTCGATGTGGTTCCCGAGCGTTCAGCGACGAACGAAATTTTCTGCGCGGCGAAGAACTGCTGGTAGGTTTCACTGATGACGCGCTTGCTCGCGAGCATCTCCGGCAGCCGCTCCATTTGTGCGCATCCTAAAGCCGCATTGAGGTTTGGCAGCCTGTAATTGTAGGCCACCTCGTCATGGAAGAATTCCCATTTGTGCGGCACCTTTGCAGTCGTCGACAGGTGCTTGGCCCGCTTGGCAAGAGCAGGATCCCCGATGAGGAGCGCGCCTCCGCCTCCAGTTGTGATTGTCTTGTTTCCATTGAAGCTCAGTGTGCCGATGCAACCGGACAATCCCGTGTGTTTTTTCCCCACAAACGAGCCGAGCGACTCCGCTGCGTCCTCCACGAGCGGTATGCCAAACTCAGTGCACAGCGCTGAGATCTCGTCAATGCGCGCAGGCAGGCCGAAAGTATGCATCGGCACAATGGCGGCAACGCGCCGGCCGCTTGCAGTGTGGGTGCAGCGCCCTTTTTCGGTCTTGCACTCGCGCGTAAGAAAAGCACGCAATGCGACAGGCGAAAGGCCCATCGTATCGCGATCCACATCAACAAACGCAGGCTCGGCGCCGCAGTAGGCAATCGCGTTCGCAGTGGCGACAAACGTCAGCGGCTGCGTAACGACAAGTTCGCCAGGCTCCACGCCGGAGAGCTTCAGCGCGAGATGCAACGCCATCGTGCCATTGCCGATAGCGACGACGTGGTTCGCACCCGTGAACGCTGCAAGCATCTCCTCGAACCGCGTGACGTAGGCGCCAACCGAAGACACGTACGTCGTGTCGATGCAATCGACGACATACTTCTTTTCATTCCCGGCAAAAGTAGGCGCATGCAACGGAACGAAGGTGCCGGGCGCGGCGTCGTAAAGTCCACGCACGAAAGTAACGAAGGCCTGTATGTCCATACCATCCTCACGGAAGTCCGATGCTCAGACGTTGTATACGTGCGGCTTGTAGCTCGCGCGATTGCGTTCATCCGAAAACCACTCGACCGTGCGTCGCAACCCCTCCTCGAGCGATGTGCCCGGACGCCACGACGCAAGCGCTTGCAGTTTTTTCGCGCTTCCGAAGAGCCGCTCGACTTCGCTTTTTTCCGGTCGAATGCGAACATCATCGGTTATGATGCGCGCTTTCTTCCCTGTGATCCTCATGATTAGCTCGGCCAGGTCGCCGATGGAGATTTCTGATTCGGTTGCAATGTTGACGTCTTCACCCACGGTTTTTTCCGACTGCGCGATGCGCACGAAACCCTCGGCTGTGTCCTTGACAAACACCAAGTCTCTGGTGGGATGTAGCGCTCCGAGTTTTATCTCCTCATAGCCCGCCAGCAACTGCGTGATGATGGTGGGGATGACCGCACGCGCCGACTGGCGCGGCCCGAAGGTGTTGAACGGGCGCACGATTGTAATGGGCAGTTCAAAGCTGCGCCAGAAGGACTCAGCCATGCAGTCCGCGCCAATCTTTGTGGCGGAATAAGGTGATTGAGGTTGCTTCACGTGCGTTTCCTCAATCGGAACCTGACGCGCGGTGCCGTACACTTCCGACGTCGACGTCACGAGCACGCGTGCCGTCTTGTGCTGCCGCGCCGCCTGAAGGATGTTGAGCGTGCCCGCGACATTCGTTTCCACGTAGTCTTTGGGAGCAACATACGAGTAAGGAATCCCGATGAGCGCAGCGAGATGGAACACGCAGTCGACGCCCTCCATAGCCTTTGCAACGGCGAACGGATCGCGCACATCACCCGGAAAGATCTCGAGCTCACTCAGCATGTCGGGCGGGAGTGAATCAAGCCAGCCCCAGCTTCCAAACGAGTTGTAAAAAACAAAAGCGCGCACCTTGGCGCCTTCGGCGTGCAATCGCTCCACGAGGTGGCTCCCGATGAAACCATCGCTGCCCGTGACGAGGACTTTTTTGCCTTCGAGGCGCATTGCGCTCCTCCAGAGTATGGGGATTCGTAAGAGGTCGGTCCTTGTTTCTCTCACAACCTCCGCATCCTGGGAAGCGGGTGTGCCCGTCTCGATTGTTCCTGGCGCATGACCTGGGATAGGATTCTTCATCCCATTGAGAGAGGATTCGCGATGAACGAGTTCCTGCCCTTTGCCCTTCCCGACATTGGAGAGGACGAGATCACCGAGGTCGTGAGCTCTCTGCGCTCCGGCTGGCTCACCACAGGGCCGAAGACAAAGCAGTTCGAAGCCGAATTTCGCGCGTTCGTCTCCCCCTCGACTGAGTGCATCTCGGTGAACTCGGCAACCGCGGGTCTGCATCTCGCGCTCGAAGCTCTGGGCATTGGACCGGGCGACGAAGTCCTAGTGCCAACCTACACGTTCACAGCTTCAGGCGAGGTCGTACGTTACCTTGGTGCTGACGTGAGATTCGTTGACGTCGACAGGCGAACGTTCAACGTCACGGCGGCTGATTTCGAGAAACACATCACGCCGAGAACGAAGGCTCTTATCCCCGTCCATTTCGCGGGACTTTCCTGCGAAATGGACCCTATCCTTGCGCTTGCAAAGAAACACGGTCTCAAGGTCGTGGAGGACGCCGCGCACTCTTTTCCGACCACCTACAAAAAGACCATGGTCGGCGCACTCGAATCCGATTTCACCGTGTTCAGCTTCTACGCCACCAAGACGCTCGCGACGGGTGAGGGTGGTATGATTCTCACACGTGATGCAGAGCTTGCGAAACGCTGCCGCCTGATGCGCCTGCATGGAATGAACCGCGATGCCTTCGATCGCTACACGTCAAAAGTGCCTTCCTGGTATTACGAGGTCGTCGCACCGGGTTTCAAGTACAACCTGACCGACCTGGCCTCGTCCATCGGCATCCACCAGCTGCGCCGAGCGAATACCCTACGTGACAAACGCGAACGAATGGCGCGCCACTATGATGAAGTGCTCGGAGATCTTCCACTGGAACTGCCGCCGCAAGCTCCCGCGGGCGATTTGCATGCCCATCATCTTTACGTGGTTCGACTGACCGATGCCAGACACGACCGCGCCGCGGTCATCGAGGCACTTGCGGCACAGGGCGTCGGGACAAGCGTGCACTTTATCCCGTGTCACACACAGCCCTACTGGCGCGATCGTTACGGCCACGCTCCAAGCGATTTTCCAAATGCTCTCGCCAATTATGAACGTGCCATTTCTCTTCCCATCTACACAAAAATGACCGAATCTGACCTTGCGCGCGTGACGTTAGCCATACGCACCGTGCTTTCGAAACGATCCTGAGGAAGACCGTGATCAAACGTCTGTTCGACATTCTTGCGGCCGCCAGCGGACTTTTCGTGCTCGCCCCACTTTTTGCTCTGATATCTCTTCTCGTCCGCTTCGATTCGCCGGGTCCAATCTTTTTCCGTCAAAAACGCGTGGGTCTTCATGGGCGGATCTTTGAGCTCCTGAAATTTCGTTCGATGCGTGTCGAAGCCGTGCCAGGTCAGCAGATCACTGTTGGACGCGACCCTCGAATCACGCGCATGGGCCAACACCTTCGACACTGGAAAATCGATGAACTCCCACAGCTCTTCAACGTCCTCGTGGGAGACATGAGCCTTGTAGGACCTCGGCCTGAAGTGCCGCGCTACGTGGCTCTGTACGATCCCGTGCTACGAGACATCATTCTGAGCGTGCGACCAGGCGTAACGGACCCGGCTTCGGTCAAGTTTCGCAACGAGAGCGATCTCCTTGCTCGCAGTGCCGATCCCGAAAAAACCTACGTGGAAGTGATCATGCCTGAAAAAGTCCGCATGGGATGCGATTATGCACGTCAGCATAGTTTTCTGGGCGACGTGAAGATGATACTGTCGACTTTCGTCGCCATCGCCAAATGAAGGTCCCATGAGGCTGGAAGAAATCAAGCTGCGCTATTTGCGCAAGGTGGCACTGCTGGCGCTCGATTGCGCGCTGGTCATGGCTTCGCTTCCAATCGCGCTTTTCATGCGCCTGGACCCCGCCGATGCTGCAAGGCTCGTGAGCGAAATCGGCTTCGATTATTATGCACTTTTGCTCGTGCTGTGCGTAGCTACTTCCTATACGACAAAATCCTATCTCGCGATCCTGCGCCTGGCGAATCTGTTCACCGCCCTGCGCGTCACGGTCGCGCTCGCGGCATGTTTCTTTCTCTTTGTCTTCTTTGGCTTACTCGTCTTCAACTTTGAGCCAGCGCTGCCACGATCGACAGTTCTTATACAGGCGCTCCTCACGATTCCGGCCGCTGTTTGTGTCCGTTTCTCTTTTCGAATCGCTGACCGCTTCCTTGCTGTACGAGGCTCTGAAGGCTTGCGTACGCTGGTGTACGGGGCAGGGCTCGCCACCGACCGAATCCTCCCGATGATGCTGCGCTCGCCAGACAAATACGACATTGTCGGACTGCTCGATGACAATCCTGGCAAGAAAGGAGCCGAGATTCAGGGTGTGCGCATCCTTGGCGGTCGCAAACAATTGGGGAGCCTCGTAAAGCGGTACGACGTGGAACAGGTGATCCTGTCGATGCCAAGCGTCCCCGGGGCGGTCCTGCGTGACATCGTGCGTGAAATAACCGAAAGCGGAGTCCGAGCCAAAATCCTTCCGCATCCAGACACTCTTTTTGACACCAATGAAACACCATTGACTGCGCGTGACCTCAATATCGAAGACATCCTGCGTCGCCCTCCCCGCAACCTCGATCGCGACGCCATCCGTGCCACGCTCGAAGGAAAGGTCGTGCTGGTGACCGGAGGCGGCGGGTCTATTGGCAGCGAGTTGTGCCGCCAGGTCGCGCTCACGGCCCCATCGGAACTCGTGGTGAATGATGCCTCGGAGTTCGCACTCTACAGCATCCACCAGGAGCTCACCGAACGATTCCCAAGCCTGCACGTCACCACGAGCTTGGGAGATGTGTCGAACAAGGCGTTCTGCGCCAGACTTTTTGCGTCACGTAAGCCTGATCTCGTGTTCCACGCATGCGCCTACAAGCATGTCCCACTTTGCGAAGAGAATGTGGCGAGTGCATTTCGCAACAACGTCGGCACCGCACTGCGCGTGTTCGAGGAGTCGGTGCGCCACGGCGTCGAGCGCGTCGTTCTCATCTCATCCGACAAAGCCGTGCGCCCCACGAACGTCATGGGTGCCACCAAACGCATATGTGAACTCCTGACGCTTTGGTACGCGCAGCACCGCAGTCAGGATGTCACCCGCTTTTGCTGTGTGCGCTTTGGCAACGTGCTCGGCAGCTCGGGCTCGGTCATCCCACGCTTCCTCGAACAGATCAGGTCCGGCGGGCCGGTGACGGTCACCCACCCAGAGATGACCCGATACTTTCTCCTCATACCGGAGGCCGCCTCGCTCGTTCTTCAGGCTGTCGCGAGCGCTGGCGAAACAAGCGACATCTTCGTGCTCAATATGGGTGAACCGGTGCGCATCGTCGACCTTGCCAGTGACCTCATAACTCTCATGGGCAAGCGCGTGGACAAGGATGTTGCCATCACTTTTACAGGCTTGCGTCCTGGCGAAAAGATGTATGAGGAACTCAGCCTCGATGGGGAAACCATGGATGCCGTGAATGAGGACTACTCACGCATTTCAAACCTCGTTGCGGTCCCTCCATCCTTTTGTGCGGAGCAAGAGGCGTTGCTCGATGGGTGCTTCGTGCTTAGCGAGGAAGATATGGTGAAAATAATCTTCGAGGCCATACTTCCATTCGAGTCCACCACCGGCGTGCCACTGCGTGATGCCCCGATACGCGTTTCGGCAGTTCCGTCGTCTAGCAAAGAGGCGAGCACATGACCGGATTTCGTAAGCTCCTTACCATGCGCGCCCTACTCGCGTTTACAATCATTGTCGCGGCGGTTCGCTTTCTCATTGCCGCTTTCGAGCCGACGTCTCCCGATCAACGGGCCGCCCTGTTCAAACACCGCACCGGAGAGGTCGCACGCGCCATTCCCTTGATGTCCGAAGGAGACGGCCGCTTTTCGACTCAATTTCACCTACCCGCCATCGCGCCGACCGCGCGCGCGCTCGATCTTTACTTTTCGTTCCCTCGCAATACCGGCGTCGTGAAAGCGCGGCTCACATCAGTTGCACATTCTAAATGCGCCTGGACTGCAACTCCTGGCGAAAATGTCACGAACAATGACCGGGTGACATTCGATCGCGAACCAGAAAGTGACACAGCGCAGTGCTCGGCCCCCGGCACCTGGCTACTTTCCGCGGAAGGCATCAAAACGAGCGCAATGTCGATCTTGTTCGTGGACGAAAAAGTGCGAGCCTTTTCGCGCGTCCCAAGTGGGCTGCCTTCGCGTTCGCGAGCTGCACTGCTTTCTTATCAATGGACAGGTTCTCTGGAATCTCCCTTGGTGCCGGCAGCAGTAGCGCTCCTCACTATTTTTCTTTGCTCCGGCGTGTTCTTTTTGCTTTTCCCCCGCCGCACGGGCTCGCGTATTCTGACGCCTGTCGGATTTTTTGTTGGACTCGCGAGTCTGTTCGGCCTCTGGAGTCTTGTTGTGCCGCCATTGCAGGGCCCGGACGAAGCCGACCATCTGCTCGCGGGCTTTTCAGTGAAGGGGGCCACCTACGATTCCGCGGGACTCTCGAAAGCGCTTGCAT
>Ga0163152_10000813_pt1 | contig 51708 bp, 44 predicted proteins | sample OliLakLV19MP8IB2_FD_148635 | JGI IMG/M metagenome (GOLD analysis project Ga0163152, IMG submission 148635) | Freshwater microbial mat bacterial communities from Lake Vanda, McMurdo Dry Valleys, Antarctica - Oligotrophic Lake LV.19.MP8.IB-2 | ecosystem: Environmental > Aquatic > Freshwater >... | reverse complement strand
CGCCCCCCCATAGCCGAAAACGCCCCACCCGCGGAGCTCGAGTCGCGGGCTCACGTCGAGGAAGGTCTGGTTGCTGCTGACGGTCTTGCAGTTTTCCGGGCCCGTACCGCCGTAGCAGACCGACCCGTTCATGAACCCGAACGCGAACGTCCAATCGAACGCGACGTGCTCCTGTTCCTGCTGCCGGAAGATGCCGGTGAGGTTGAGCGTGCCGCCGGTGAGGCGGTTCGGGATGTCGGTCTTGCGCCAACCGGTTCCGTAGTTGTCCACGCGTCCGAGGGCGAGCTGCAGCGTGAACGGATCCGGGACTTCCGGCGGGATGTAGCGCCCCTTCCAGACGACGGGCTTCGGCTTCGGACCGGAGAGGATCTTCTCGAGACCGCTCGCGAGCGCGCGGGCGTTCGCGGACGCGATGGACGTGAGGCGGAACTCCGGCGTGCGGCTCGGCGGGATGCGCGGGTCGTCCCAGTGCACCTCGCCCGAGAGCAGCGTGCCGTCCGCGCTCGGCCGCGCGAGGAGGATCGCGACCGCGTCGCTCTGCGAAAGCGTACGCACGAACGCCGCCGCCTGCGGGCGGCCGCTCGGAAGGAGGCCCGTCGCGATCGAGCGTGCGGTCGAGCGCAGATCGCCCGCGGCATCGAGCGGCGAGAGCGTGAGCGTGAGGTCGCCGGGCACCGAGGGGTCCACGCGAAGGGTCGCGCCCGCAGACCCGTGGCCCCAGAGCGTCGCCTGCACGACGTGTTGCCCCGCGCGGAGATCGAGGGTCGCCGGCGCGAGGCCCTGCGATTTCCCGTCGACATAGATCTCGGCGCCGACCGGCTGCGTCCGGACGGTGACGGTGCCGCGAGGCGCGAGCGCCGCGCCTTCCGCCGCCTTCTCGAACGCCGGCGCGAACTGCGGCGAGAGGAACCGCTCGTCCGCGCGGTACTCGGGGTCGAGGAGGAAGAGCGCGGAAAGTTTCTCCGTGGACGCGTCGACGCGGTCCTGCGCCATCAGCACGACCGCACGCAGCTCGAGGATGCGGCGCGTCCAAAGGACGGACTCGGGATCGGCGAGCTGCGGCACCAGCGCGTCCTCGGCCGCGCGGAGCTCGGCGTCGGCGGCGGGGAGATCGAGCGTGAGGTAGCGCTGGCTCGCGGCGGTCACGTGTTTGCGCACGATCGCGAAGGGATCGACGACGGTCGCGCCCATCCGCTCGACCAGGCCTGATCCCGTGCGCACCTCGATGCCGGACGCGGCGAGAACGTCGCCGACCGTTTTCGCCAGGAGGACGGCGCCAGGAACGGAGGGCGCGTGCGCGAGGAGCGCGACGCTCTTCACGCCTTCCGCGGGCGCGACGCCCTTCGCGGGCTCGGCAATCCGCGGCGTCGACGACGGAGACGGTGCCGGCGTGGGCGTGGCGGCCGCTCCGGACCGAGAGGCGGCGCAAAGCAGGAGCGCGGCGGCGATCGCGGAACGCATGCTCGGCCGCATCAAAGCACGACGCCGAACCCGGTTGGAGGCGGTAGGTTCGTGTGGTGGAGCCCGTCCGTTCGCGTTCGATCGCGACCGCGCGTGGCGCGAACGACGGCTGATGACGCACGGCGCGGGCGCGCCTCGCTCACGGCGGCAAGAGTCAGGTCGCGTTGGCTACTTGAGCTCGAGACCGTGCACGGTTTCTTTGCCCGATTCGATCGTCACGCTGAGCGTCCCGCTCGCGCCCGTCTTCGGGTTGCGGATCTCGATGACGTAGCGGCCGGGGGCCAGATCCAGCCGCTGGATCGGCGTCGTCTTCCCGATCGGCTTCCCGTTGATCGAGACCTCGCCCCACGGGATCGAGTTCAGCTTGAGCCAGCCCTTCGGCTTCGCGGCCACCGGCGTCGACGTCGCGACGACGATCACCGGTGTCGCCGTGCGTCGCGGCGTCGGCGACGGCCGCACCGCAACTCGAGTCGATATCGCCGTCGCGATGGGTGTCGCACTTTCGACCGGCGTCGCGGCCGACGTTTCGCTCGACGCGGCGAGCGGCGTCTCCGTCGGAGCCGGCGTCGCCGCCGGCACCAGCCCGCCGAGAAGCCCCGCCTGCCAGACGCCCGTCACCGCAACGCCGAGCGTGATGAGCCCCGCCGCGAGCCGCGGCGCTCGCCGGCGTCCGAGGTCCACCGACACGTCGACCCGCGCCGTCTTCACGCTCGACACCGCGCCGACCGCGGCGATTTTGGAGTCTTGTTGCGTGAAGTGCGCGACCTCTCCCGGCCCCGCGGACACGCGCTCGAAGATGGTGGGACCCTCGCGCGTCGGCCCTGGATCGGGCCGCGTCAGCGTCATGCTCGGCGGATGCGTCGAGTGCAGGAGCTCGGCGAGTGGCGCCGCCGACAGGCGAATCCGCCGGTCGATCGCGTAGTCCTCGATCGCTTTCAGGAACGACGCGGCGCTCGGGAACCGAACACCGGCGTCCGTCGCCATCGCTTTCTGCACGATCGGGATGAAGTCCGCGGGGATTCCCGACGACGCCGTGTCGAGCGGTTTCACCGTCGTGCCCGTCAGCACCATCGCGAACGTGTCCATGTCGTTCGACGTCGCGAACGGCTGTTCGCCGAGCAGCATCTCCACGAGCACGACGCCGCATCCGAACACGTCCGCGCGCGCATCCACCGGCTCGCCGCGAATCTGCTCGGGCGCCATGTAGCGCGGCTTCCCGATGACGGTGCCGGTACCCTCTTCCGCCTTCTCCGCCCCGCGTGCGATGCCGAAGTCGGCGATCTTCACCTCGCCTTCGTATGACAGCAGGATGTTCGACGGCGACACGTCGCGATGCACGATGCCGAGCGGCCGCCCTTCGGGCGTCGTTCGCCGATGCGCGTAGTCGAGCCCCTTCAGCACTTCGCAGACGACCTGCAGTGCGATCGGCAGCGGGATGCGGCGCCCCTGGTCCTCGAGCCGGCTGAGTACCTTTCGCAGATCGGAGCCGTGCACGCGCTCCATCGCGAGGAAATACGTGTCGTCGACTTTTCCGAAATCGAACACCTGAACGATGTTCGTGTGCGAGAGGCTCACGGTGATCTTCGCCTCGTCGACGAACATCTTCCGGAACTGCGTGTCGTCGGCTCGCGTCGCGAGCACCTTTTTGAGGACGAGATCCTTCACGAAGCCGTCGGCCCCATAGGCACGCGCGAGGTAGACCTCGGCCATACCTCCGGCGCCCAGCTTTTCCAGAATCTCGTAGCGACCGAAGCTGCTCACTCGCGACCGAATCCTACCGCGCCCTCACGCATTGTACGACGGCTTCGCGCGGCGAACCCCGTCAAGCCATCGTTTCGGGTAGGAAGTTCCGATCGCCTCTGCCGGGCTGTTCAGAGGCTTTTTTTGCCACTTCGGCTTGCGGGGCCCGGGAGATCCGTGTGCTATATGATGAATGGTGATTCCGAATCGCGAAAGGCACGTCTCCCGCCCGCGCTTCGTGACTGCCTGCCGCTGACGCCACCATCGAAGGGATCGAATGTTCTTCAAGGACGACGACGAGAAGAAAGCCGCTGCCGCCGCCAAGACCTACCCCCTGCTCCCGCTGCGCGACATCATCGTGTTTCCGTACATGGTCGTGCCCCTCTTCGTCGGCCGCGAGAAGTCGATCCGCGCTCTCGAAGAAGCGATGAGCAAGGACAAGGAACTGTTCCTCGCCGCGCAGAAACGCGCGAAGGTGAACGATCCGACCGAGGAGGACATCTACCCCGTCGGCACCATCGGAACGATCATCCACATGCTTCGGCTCCCCGACCAGACCGTGAAGGTCCTCGTCGAGGGCAAGCGTCGCGCACGCGTGACGAAGTACGCCGGCCGTCCCGACTTCTTCCAGGTCGAGACCGTAGACATCCCGGAGAACCGCATCGTCAGCCCCGAGGTCGAGGGCTTGATGCGCACGGTGAAGGCGACGTTCGGCGAATACGTGAAGCTCCACAAGCGCCTCCCGCCCGAGCTGCTCGTCTCGATCCAGGGACTCGAGGATCCGGTCCGGCTCGCCGACACGATCGTCGCGCACCTCAATCTCAAGCTTCCGGACAAGCAGCTCGTCCTCGAGCTCGAGGACACCGCCCGCCGGCTCGAGAAGCTGATGGAGCTGATGCAGGCGGAGATCGAGATTCTTCAGGTCGAGAAGAAGATCCGCACTCGCGTGAAGAAGCAGATGGAGAAGTCGCAGAAAGAGTACTACCTCAACGAGCAGATGCAGGCGATCCAGAAGGAGCTCGGCGAGCGCGACGAGTTCAAGAACGAGATCCAGGAGCTCGAGGAGCGGATCAAGAACAAGAAGATGAGCCCCGAAGCGGAGCAGAAGGTCCGCAAGGAGTTCAAGAAGCTGAAGATGATGTCGCCGATGTCCGCCGAGGCGACCGTCGTCCGCAACTACATCGACTGGATGCTGTCGCTGCCGTGGTTCGACCTCACGCCCGACAAGCTCGACATCACCGAAGCCGAGCGCGTTCTCGACGAGGATCACTTCGGCCTGCGCAAGGTGAAGGACCGCATCCTCGAGTACCTCGCCGTCCAGAAGCTCACCGACAAGATCCGCGGCCCGATCCTCTGCCTCGTTGGCCCTCCGGGCGTCGGCAAGACGTCGCTCGCGAAGAGCGTCGCTCGCGCGACCGGCCGCAACTTCGTGCGGCTGTCTCTCGGTGGCGTCCGTGACGAAGCCGAGATCCGCGGCCACCGCCGCACCTACATCGGCGCGCTGCCCGGCAAGATCATCCAGTCGCTGAAGAAGGCCGGCTCGAACAATCCGGTCTTCCTCCTCGACGAGGTCGACAAGATGTCGATGGATTTCCGCGGTGATCCGTCCGCGGCGCTCCTCGAGGTGCTCGACCCCGAGCAGAACACGACGTTCAACGACCACTACCTCGACGTCGACTACGACCTCTCCAACATCCTCTTCATCACCACGGCGAACACGCTGCACGGGATTCCGATCCCGCTGCAGGACCGCATGGAGATCATCCGGCTCGCGGGCTACACGGAAGCGGAGAAGCTCTCCATCGGCCGCAAGTATCTCGTGCCCCGCCAGATCGAACAAAACGGGCTCAAGCCGGCGAACCTCGAGATCAACGACGCGGCGCTTCGCAAGATCATCCGCCGCTACACGCGCGAAGCCGGCGTCCGCAACCTCGAGCGCGAGATCTCCACCGTGTGCCGCAAGGTCGCGAAGAAGGTCGTGAAGGACGGTCCCGAGGCGCAGGTGAGGGTCGGCCCGCAGAACCTCAGCAAGTTCGTCGGTGTTGCGCGTTTCCGCCACGGCCGCACGGAGACCGAGGACAACGTCGGCATGACGACCGGCCTCGCGTGGACCGAACACGGCGGTGACCTGCTCGTCATCGAGGTCACGATCATGCCGGGCAAGGGCAAGCTCATCATCACGGGCAAGCTCGGCGAGGTCATGCAGGAGTCGGCGCACGCTGCGATGAGCTACGTCCGCTCGCGCGCGAAGGTGCTCGGCCTGCCGCGCGGCTTCTACGACAAGATCGACATCCACGTGCACGTGCCGGAAGGCGCGATCCCGAAGGACGGCCCGTCGGCCGGCATCACCATGGCGACGTCGATCATCTCGGCGCTGACGAAGATCCCCGTTCGCAAGGACCTCGCGATGACCGGCGAGATCACCCTGCGCGGCCGGGCGCTCCCGATCGGCGGTCTCAAGGAGAAGACGCTCGCGGCCCATCGCGGCGGCGTGAAAACGGTGCTCTTCCCGGCGGAGAACAAGAAGGACCTCCGGGACATCCCGTCGAACATTCTCAAGAAGATGACGATGATCCCCGTCTCGCACATGGACGAGGTCCTCGCCGAGGCCCTGCTTCTCCCGAACAAGGAGGAGTTCCTGGTGAAGCTGAAGACCAAGCTCGAAGAGCACCCGATGTGGGAGGACGAGAAGGTGGCCCTCCCCACCGCGGCGGCGACCACGAGCACGGCCACGCCCGAGCCCGCCGGTCCCCACTAAGGCTCGGTATCTGAGCCCACGGGACGGCACTTCGCGGATAATGCGAGGTGCCGTTTTCCTTTGCGTCGCTCCCGGGGGTTACCGTGTCGAAGCGCGCTGTCCGTGTCGTCGTTGCTGCGTTGGCTCTGGCTTCGCTCGCCGCCTCCGGATGCGTCCCCAGCCGAGACAACCCGCACGACCCCGCCAACGCGCCTGCCGCGCGCCTGACCCTCGTCAACGCGACCACCGGCGTCACGGGTGATCTCCACGCCCCGTGGGCGCACGCGATCGCGTTCGACGCAATGGCGTCGACGGACAGCCAGAACAACATCGACCACTGCGTCTTCGTCGTCGAGACGACCTCGGGGAATCCGGCCGGCGAGCCCTGGAAGACGGATTGCTACGGAGAGCTGCACGCAGAACTGAACGGAGACCCGCTCGATTCGCCGTTCGGCGTCCCCGGCGCGCTCTCCCTGAGCTCGAGCTACCACGTGCGCGTCACGGTCGTCGACGAGGACGGCAACGTCGGCACCGCGCCGCCCCCGGGCATCGAGAACCGCCGCAAGTTCCGGCTCACGAACGAGGAGCCCGTCGCCGATCCCGGAATCAACCGCGTCCTGCCGAGAGCCGGCTTGCCGTGGAACCCGACCCAGCCGATCGCGCTCACGTTCAACGGCGAAAAATCGGACGACGCGGATGGCGAGGAAGACCTGACGTATTGCTGGACGCTCAACGTCGCGGGCTCGCCCTCGACCGAGAACTGCTCGCTGAACCCGATCGCGTCGGTGAACGTCGACCCCGCGAGTTACCCGGGAAACAGCCTCACCGCGCAGCTTCGTGTCCGGGACGGGCTCGGTGCGTTCTCGCGCACGCGCGTCGCGCGCGTTGCGTTTCAATCGCTGAACATCTGGGTCATGCCGCAAGGCACCGGCTCGCTCGAGCGCCTCGATTCGCTTCATCGCACGAGTGTCTATGGCGAGAGCAACGCCGCGATCGCCGCGACCGAGATTCCGGCCAGCGGGCAGATCGTGATCATCGGTGACGTCGAAGGCGACTTCGAGGACGGCGACATTCGCGACAACACGATGCACGTCGTGGTCCCTCCGCTGGGACCGAAGGCGTCGTCTCCGCCCGCGGCCGGGATCGATCTCGCCGGCACCGGTTTGGCGCGCCTCGCGTCGGATCCGCGCCCGCTGGAACGGCGGGTTTGGCTCCGGACGTCGCACGCCCCCTCCGCTTCGCCGGACTTCGCCCAGATCGATCTCGACAACTGCAACACGGACTGTTCGTACCTCAGCAGCTACATCGTCGATGCGAACGGCGCCGTGACCGCGGAGCGGCTCGCGGACATCCCGCTCCGCTTTTCAGAGAATGGGGACCGTGACGGTGGCCGTCTCTTCGTCGATGAGCTCGGCCGGGTCTTCGTCGCGAACGGCCTGAGTGCACAGGTCATGGTGCTCGACACGGACGGCACGTTGACGGAAAACCTGCTCGGTGACGCGGTGACCCCTTCGGTCGTGGTGTCCGCGATCTCCCCGCGTCCCGGAACTACGGAGACGTGGATCGTCCTTTCGCATGTGCTCGACCCGGCCGCGTCCACACAGCCCGCGGAGCTCTTCATCTTCGAGGGCGCCGAGCAGAGGCATACCGCGGAGATCGTGGACGAGGCGATCCCGTTCGGCATCGGATGGATCGATCGCAACGAATTCTGGGTGGGCCGGCCGGGACCGGGAATGTCGCGCGTGAACGCCGAGACGGTCGCCGACCAGGCGATCACCGGCATCGTCTTTCTCGACCAGGCGGTCGTGCAGACGGCCCCGGAGATCATCGACGTCGGCACCATGCTCGCGGATCGCATCTCGGGCGACGTCTGGCTCTCGGGACTCAGCGGACTCCTGGCCCGCGTGAGCCCATCCGGTGAGGTCACGAGCTATGACGTCGACTCCGAGGGCACGCAGCCGCTGTTCGTGGATGCGGTCGGCGCTCTCTGGCACTCGCCGCGCGGCACCCTCTCGCAGGCGTTCGCGCCGTCGAAAAACGGCGTCGCCGAGGACCTGGGGATCCGTCACGGCAACATGGTGGAGTACGACTGGGAGACCGGTGGTGTCTGGTTTCCGAAGGCCGTCCCGCCTGGCATCGTCCACGCGGCGGACGACGGCACGCTTCTCCGCTACGAGAACCGCATCACGATCAATGGGGTCGATCAGTTCCTCCCGCTCACCCAGCTCTTCCGGCTCACGCCCGGAACGACGACGGGTTACTACGCCGGCATCAATCCCTTCGTCGCCTCGCTTTTCGGCCCCGTCTACCGGATCGAAGACATCACCCAGTCGCCGATGGTCTTCACGGAGATCCTGACGGCCGTCGAGGCCGAGGACATCGACGGAAGCGGGTCCGTCTTCGAGCCGTTTGCCCCGATTCCGTCGAGTCCCTCGCATCTCTGGACCGTGATGAGCGGCGAAGTTCGGCTGCTCGATTCCGCCGGTAATTCGGCGGGCGTCACGTTCCCCCTGACGGCTCCGGAAGTCGGCGAGCCGATCCGCGCCGCTCGCGCGCTCGAGACCAACGATCTCTGCTTCGCCACCGAGACCGCGACGAGCGAGGTTCGCGTTCGCCGGATCACGCCCTCGGGCATCGTCACGACGCATGCCACGTTCACTCTGATTGGCGGCAGCCAAAACGATCTCCTTGTGGCCGTCGCGGCGACAGTCGATCCGGTCGAGGGGCCACTCTGCTGGATCGGCTGGAAGAGGTACGTGCCGGGGGAGACGGCCCACATCCGCGCGTTCGCCGCGGATGGCAGCACCGTCGCGGCCTACGATTCGAATGTTGCCGCGCTCCCGCTCGGGGAACAGATGGTGTCGATCCTTCCGATCTCGACGAGCGAGGTGTGGGCGACGTTCGCGCGCCGCGACAGTGCGACCGGTTCGTTCGATCGGCCGATCTGGAAGTCCGTGCTGGTCATGACGAGCACCACCACCCTTTTGCCTGCGCTGACGCTCGAGCCGACATCGGCGGCGCAGCTCGTCGCTCCGTGGACGCGCGGCGAACAACGGGGCACATTCGACTGACATGCGCGGAGACGAGGTATCGAATCAGCGTCACGCTGGGGCCCTGATCCTATTGGACAGCCCCTCGGCCTTCTGTAGGATGCGCCGCGTCATGACCGGTAAACTTTTCGCACTCTTCGGCTTCTCCGAGAACCGGCAAGCCTGCCTGGACGCGCCATGAAAACAGCCAAGCTCACTCTCGACGGCAAGGACTACGAGCTTCCCGTAAAAATCGGGAGTGAAGGCGAGGTCGGCATCGAGATCGGCAAGCTCCGCGATCAGTCCGGTGCGATCACCCTGGATCCCTCGTTCGCGAGCAGCGGAGCGTGCGAGAGCGCGATCACGTTCATCGACGGCGAGAAGGGCATCCTGCGCTACCGCGGCTACGACATCGCGGACCTCGCGCAGAACGCCACGTTCCCCGAGGTCTGCTACCTCCTCATCTACGGCCACCTCCCGAACCAGGTGGAGCGCGACGACTTCCGCACGCGCCTCACGCGCCACACCCTCGTCCACGAGGACATGAAGAAGTTCTTCGAGGGCTTCCCGCCGCAGGCGCACCCGATGGCGATTCTCTCGGCGATGATCGCGAGCCTCTCGGCGTATTACCCCGAAGAGGACACGCCGTCCGCGATCGACCAGAACATCGTGCGTCTGCTCGCGAAGGGAAAGACGCTCGCCGCGTTCTCCTACAAGAAGTCGATCGGCCAGCCGTTCGTGTATCCGCAGAACGACCTGTCCTACGCCGGCAACTTCCTGCGAATGATGTTCGCGGTGCCGGCCGAGCCGTATGCCGTCGATCCCGCGTACGAAGACGCGCTCAACAAGCTGCTGATCCTCCACGCCGACCACGAGCAGAACTGCTCGACGACGACGGTGCGTACGGTCGGCAGCGCGCAGGCGAACCTCTTCGCGTCGATCAGCGCGGGTGTGTGCGCGCTGTGGGGTCCGCTGCACGGCGGCGCCAACCAGGCCGTGATCGAGATGCTCGAAGCGATCATGGAGGACGGCGGCAACGTGAAGAAATACGTCGCCCTCGCGAAAGACAAGCAGAGCAGCTTCAAGCTGATGGGCTTCGGCCATCGCGTGTACAAGAACTTCGATCCGCGCGCGAAGATCCTGAAGGCGTCGGCCGACCAGATCCTCGCGAAGATGGGGATCAAGGATCCGCTGCTCGACGTCGCGAAGGAGCTGGAGATGGCGGCGCTCGAGGACAGCTACTTCATCGAGCGGAAGCTCTACCCGAACGTCGATTTCTACTCGGGCATCATCTACCGCGCGATGGGCATCCCCACGAACATGTTCACCGTGATGTTCGCGCTCGGCCGCCTGCCCGGCTGGATCGCGCACTGGATGGAGCAGCGGAGCGCGCCCAACGCCCGCATCAGCCGCCCGCGCCAGATCTACATCGGCGAGACCGTGCGCCCCTGGATCCCCCTCGAAAAGCGCAAGTAGCCCCGCCTCACCCTGAGTCCGCGCCACCACCCTCACCCCGAGCGAGCGCAGCGAGTCGAAGGGCTGTCCGTGCAGCCACCCTCACCCTGAGCGAGCGCAGCGAGTCGAAGGGCTGTTCGAGAGGCCGCTTTTGCTACAGTCCCATCAGCCGGGCGGCTAGCTCAGCGGTTAGAGCATCTGCCTTACACGCAGAGGGTCCTTGGTTCAAATCCGAGGCCGCCCACCAGGAACCGGCAGCACTCGCGCGAGCAACCACCCCGGCAGGAGAAATCCGGCGATCACGAGCACCGCGTAGGTCCACGCGAGCGCCGCGCCGTCGAGGTGTGAGCCCGCGAACTGGAGCGGGCCGATGCCCGGCGCGAACGAGAGATGCACGACGCCGAGGATCACGAGCGCCCGCGTCCACGCACGGACGGGAACGCCCTCGCGGCGCGTCACCGCGATCGCGAAGGCGATCAGCACCGCGGCAAACGCGCCTTCGATGAACCACGAGCCCACCGGGAAGAGGTGCCAGAGGAAGAGCCCCAGGTGCAGCTCGGAGCCGGGATACAGCGCGAGGTCGCCGTTGTGCACAAGCACGTCGCACACGAAGTGCGAGAAGACGGCGACGCCTCCGAGGATCGCGACGGCACGTCCGTGTTTCCACCCCACCACCGCGGCATAGACGAGGGCCCACAGGACGGCCATTGCGAGCGAGTGGTCCCAGTCGATGTCGTCCAGCCGCAAGCCGAGCGGCTCGTCGGGCGCGGGCGAGATGCGCTCGAGCCCTGAGGCAACGCCGACGCCATTGAGGAGATCGAGCACGCCGATACCGAGTAACGGCACCCATGCCGGCGTTCGCGGCCGCACTGCCCACACGGCGACCCCACACGCGAAATGCCCGACGTACATCGAGACCTCCCTCACCCTGAGCGAGGCGGCGCAGTTTGCCGCCGAGTCGAAGGGCTGTCATCCCCCGCTACTGCCGCGTATAGACCCCGCTGCCGATCACGGCAAACGTCTTCCCCGTCCCACCCACCATCGTGATCCAGCCCGGCGAGTCGTTCGGCCGGAGCGCGAGCAGGTATCCGTCCACTTGCCATGTGCCGCGTCCGCCGGCCCCCGCGACGAAGTCGGTCGTGTTGATCACGTGGCCGGATTCGTAGGTGCCGTCTGCGCGGAAGACGTAGCGAGCGCCCGCGCCACTCCACGTCCCGACGAGGCTCTTGGCCGTGATGAGCTCGAGAGCGCTGTATCGACCACCACCGATGTCGATCCACGGACCGTCTGCCTTCGTGCCGAAGGTGAACGCATGAGTGCTCGTGAAGCCGTCGTGCGCCTGTGTGATCTTCCCGTCTTTCACGGCGAACGTGCCCACGCCGGTCGTTCCCTGCTGCTTCCGCTGCCCATCGAGATCGAAGAGCTCGCCGCCGCCGAGGCGCGGATGGGACGCGCGCGTGCCGTCCGCGAGGAAGATCGTCGTGACCGCATCCGTCTTTCCCGAGCGCAGCTGGTAGGTCCACCACATTCCGACCGGGCTGCCGTTGACGACGCGAGCCGCCGGAATCGGCACGCCGCGTCCGCTCGGAAGCCAGCCCGTCGATCCGGGAAAGAGATCCGGGGTCTCGCCGGTCGCGATCCGTCCGGCTTCTGCCTTGGGCGCCGTGAGCGGCGCGTTCGCGGAGACGGCGTCGAGCTTCTTCAGCTCAACGGAATCGAGGGCTTTCCGGATCGCGGGCGAATACTCCTCGCTGTTCGTGACGACCACGATGCTCAGGGTCTTGCCGTCGCCCGTCATCGTCGAGAGCGTGGCGGTCGAAGTTTTTCCGTCGAACGCGAAGGGGCCCGTGCCGTTCTTGATCTGCCATCCACCCTGCGTCCGCGGCCCGGTGACCTTCGGCGCTTCGGTCACGCCGAACTGCTGGGCCACGAGGTTCTTCCACTCGTGCTCGAAATCCTTCTCGATGGATCCCTTGCTCGCCGTGCTGAGCATGACGGCGATCCGGCAGTAGGTTCCCTTCTTCTTGTTGGTGCTCGTCCAGGACGTGAACGTGTTCGCTTTCACTTCCTTCGACCATCCGCTCGGCACGTCCAGCGAGAGGAGGTCGACGGCCTCCCTGTCCGCCATCGCGTCAAACGGGAAGCTGGCGCCAACCGTCACGGCAGCGAGGAGAGCGAGCGCGAGGAGTCGATTCACCTGACGGTTCTACCATTTGCGCTTGACCCGGAAGGCCGCACGGCTAAACTGCCAAAGCTTTCGAGCACTGCTCGGGAGGCACGTAAGGGGTGGTAGTAGAGTTGGTTACAACACTGGCCTGTCACGCCGGAGGTCGCGGGTTCGAGTCCCGTCCGCCCCGCCACACGAAGCCCCTGGGAAACCAGGGGCTTTTGCTTTGGGAGCGCGTCATGAATCGCCGATCGAACGTCAAGGTGCTGGCCGTGGAGGAGACCCCGCTCGGACTCCTGTGTCTGCGACAGCGCGAGTCGCTGCAGCGCCCGGGGCTCGTCATCACCGAGATCACGCTCGATCACGAGTTCCTGATGAGCAGCTACGTGACCGACTCCGAGCGCGCGCTCGCGACGCACGCACTCTCGATGAACGCCGGCACCGGCCTCCGGGTTCTCGTCGGCGGCCTGGGTCTCGGCCACACGGCCCGAGAGGTCCTCCAGTCGAAAAGGGTCGGCTCTCTCGTCGTCGTCGAGCTCCTGCCGCAAGTGATCGGCTGGCTGAAAACCGGACTGCTCCCGCTCTCCGCCGAGCTGACCGCCGACGCGCGCCTGGAGCTCGTCGAGGGCAGCGTCTACACGCAGCTCTCGCAGGCGCCGGTGCAGACGTTCGACCTGATCCTGATCGACGTCGACCATTCCCCGGAGGACAACCTCGGAACGGGGAACACCGACTTTTACACGGACGCTGGCCTGGCGCGCGCACGCGAGCACCTCGCGCCGGGCGGCGTTCTCGCCGTCTGGTCGTACGCCGACAGTTCGCCGTTCGCGGACGCGATGCGCCGCGTCTTCCGCGATGCGTCGAGCGTCCCGATTCGCATCGTGAACGACCTCATCGACGAGGAGCGTGTCGATTGGCTCTTCTTCGGTCGCGCTTGAGGACGATCAGCGCCAGCCACGTGGTGACGAGCGCCACGACGATTCCGAGGAAGATCCGCAAGATTCCTCATCCTAAACGTCGTTGTCGCCCGTTTGCTACGATCGCGGCATGGGCATTGTTCTGAAGAGCGAGCAGGAAATCGCGAAGATGCGCGAGGCCGGCAAGATCGTGAGCGCGGTTCTCGACCTGATCGAAGCCGCGTCCGTCCCTGGGGTGACGACCGCGCAGCTCAATCGCATCGCCGAGAAGGAGCTGGCGCGTGCGAAGGCGGTCTCCGCGTTCCTCGGATATCGACATCCCGGCACGCCGCCCTATCCGGCCGTGATCTGCACGTCGGTGAACGACGTCGTCGTGCACGGCATTCCGAATTCGCGCGAGCCGCTCCGCGAGGGCGACGTCATCGGGATCGACTTCGCGTGTTTCAAGGACGGCTGGTGCGCGGACGCCGCGCGCACGCTCGCGGTCGGCGTGATCAGCGCGCCCGCCCGTGGGTTGCTCGACGTGACGCGCGCGTCGCTCGAAGCCGCGATTGCGAAGTGCCACCCGGGGCAAACCCTCGGAGACATCGGCGCGGAGATCAGCGACGTCGCGGAAGCGGCCGGCTTCACGGTCGTGCGCGAGTTCGTCGGACACGGGATCGGCCAGCGGATGCACGAAAAGCCCGACGTCTTCAATCACGGGCGCCGCGGCTACGGAACGAAACTTCGCGAGGGGATGGTCCTTGCCATCGAGCCGATGGTGAACGCCGGCCGCCCTGAAGTCGGCATTGATCGCGACGGCTGGACGGTGCGAACGCTGGACCGATCGCTGTCCGCACACTTCGAGCACAGCGTGGCGATCGGCTCGTCGGGCCCCGTCGTGCTCACGATGCCGTAGCGTCAGTCGTCGTTGTCACGATCGTCATCGTCATCGTCGTCGTTGTCGTTGTCGCCCGTGGGTGCGGACGGCGTGCAGGCGATGCGGACACTGTGCGGCGGAGCGACCTGCGTCGCGGCGAGGTCCTGGGTCCCGCCGATTCCGAACGCCCCGGTGTCGTTGCGCCCGATGCACCAGAGCGAGCCGTCGTCGAACACCGCGCAGCGCGCGGGGCCCACGCCATACGGTCCCCAGGTGTGCGGGAGGTCGTGGCTCACCGCGAGCGCAATCGCGTGTCCCGGGACGTCCGCGAACGGCCGTTGCGTGGCGCCGTCGTAACACGTGACCGCGCCCTGCCCTTCGAGCCAGCAAACCGTCATGGCTCCGAGCGACGGGCTGGGCCCGTACTGCCGGTTTCCCGCGAGGCCGCCGTGGACGACGTTCCCGGCGATCCCCCACGTCGTCTCCCAACCGGCATCGGCAATCGGGCCGGACCTGCAGAAGAGGCCCGACGCACCAACGGTGCACCCGTGTCCGTCGTCGGCGGCGCGATGGACGTTTGGATCGTTCACTCGAACCGCACCAAAAACGTCGACCCAGATCGCGTCGACCGGCGGGCTCGGACCGCCGATGAGAAACGGGTAGCGGGATTGCGTGTAGGTGAGGCCGCCGGTCGCGCTGGCATAGCCCGTACACTCGGCGGTGCCGTCCTCGTAGCGCGCGCACATCTGCTTCCATTGCGACGTCGCGAGCTCGACGATGTCCGAGCGATCGCCCCACTGCCGCCACGTCGCGCCGGGATTTCCGTCCTCGCCCAGGTTGAACTGGCCGCCGTCCTGCCAGGAGAGCGTTCCTCGGCACCACGCGGTACCGTCCGTCTGATGAACGCACATCGCCGATTCGCCAATCTGCGGCGAGTGCGGCGAGAGCAGGATCTGATCGACTCCGGTTCGACCGGTGTCGACGAAACTCGTGGACGACGGAATCTCGCCGCCGAAGACTCCCGCGCAGCGAACCCCGCCGTCCGCATGCGCGTAGCAGAGCGCGGATCCGTTCGTGCCGATCGCGACTCGCGCGTCTTCGCAGACATGGCCGGTCGCGACGGAAACGAGCCGCTGCTGCCCTCCCTGCCGTCCCGGCGCGTCCGTCGAGGGAGGAAGCGGCAGCCAGATCCCTTCCGGCGGCCCGCCATACGGGATCGGCGGGGGGAGAGGCGTCGGCGTTTCGCCGGGCGTCTGCGTCGGAATCGCGGTCGCGATCGGGGTGTTCGCGTTGGAGCCCGGGGTGGGAGCCGGCGGCTCCTGCACCGCCGAACGCTCCTCCCGCGTCCCCGCTCGGTCCATGCAACCCGCCAGAACGCCAAGCGAAACGGCCACCGGCAGGGTGATGAGCGTGAGGACGTGGCGGTTCACCTCCCGTACTACGCACGAAGGGCCGTTTCCTTGCTCCGGCAGATTTAAGGACGTTTAAGAGGCCCCTCCCGCGGCATCGCCCTACCGTAGATCCATGTTCCGGGCCTTGTCCGTTCAATAAGCGCTGCGTATCGTCGAAGCTCCGGAGGTCGCGATGTCGATCGTTCGATCACTGACGTTCCTCACCCTCGGCGTCCTCGCCGGATGCGGTCCGCAATCGAAAGACGACGACGGCCCCGTCGATACCTACGTCGGCACCGTCTCCGGCTCCGATGCGCTCGTCGCCATCGCCGTCCAGGGCGACGGGGACGTGATCGCGTATTCGTGCGGCGGCGAGCTCGATCTCCAGGTGATGACGACGTGGATCTCCGGGGCGCGCACCGGCGATACCTTCGAGCTCGAGCGCGGAGACGGCACGATCAGCGGCACCATCGGCGATGGCGTCGTGACGGGCTTCGTGGAGCTGGACGTGATGCGCGCGTTCACCGCCACGCTCACGGTCCCGGGTGAGCCGACCGGGCTCTTTGGCGCCGGAATGGACGACCGGGATTGCCTCACCGGCGTCGTCGTCCTCCCCGGCGGTTACCTGCAGGGCGCATCGACCTGCGGCGCAGCGGACGACATGTTCAATCAGGTGACGCCGGGCGCCGTTCCGCCCGTGGACGACACGGGATTCGAAGTGACGGTCGTCGGCTGGTCGGCGGCGCCGTTCCTCGTCACTCCCGTGAAAGTCGCGCCCCGGTACTAGGGCGCTCGTGTTCCCGGCCGGCCGGCGCTTCATCGGACGAACGGAGGCGCTCGAGCGCCTCGCTCAGCATGTCGGCCGCGGCGCGCGGCTGATCACGATCTGGGGACCCGGCGGCGTAGGGAAGACGCGCCTCGCGAGCCAGTTCGCGACGCAGGGACCCCACGGTCTCTCCGCGTGGCTCTGCGATCTCTCCGACACGCGGGATGCGGCCGGCATCGCCGCCACCGTCGCGCGCACCTTCGACGTGCCGATCACGGCGGGCGGCACGCGCGACGCCGTACAGCAGGTCGGCCGCACGCTCGCGCACCGGCCGCGCGCGCTGGTGATCCTCGACAATTTCGAGCAGATCACCGCGCACGCCGCCGCCACCGTCGGTCGCTGGATCGAGCAAGCGCCGCAGGCGCGTTTCCTCGTCACGTCGCGGGAGCGCCTCGGCCTCGCGGGCGAGATCCTGCTCGAGCTTCCGCCGCTTCCACTGGACGGCGACGCGATCGAGCTCTTCATCGAGCGCGTGCGCGCGACCAATCCCGAGTTCCAGGTCTCCGATTCGATGAAGACGGACATCGCGGAGATCGTGCGGCGGCTGGACGGCCTGCCGCTGGCGATCGAGCTGGCCGCCGCGCGTGTGGCCGTGCTCGGCCTCGAAGGCCTGCGTGCGCGTCTCGTGAAACGGCTCGACGTGTTGACGCGCGGCGCGGCGGGCGCGCCGCCGCGACAAGCGACGCTGCGCGGCGCGCTCGAGTGGTCGTGGGACCTGCTCTCGTCGGCGGAGCGCGACGCGCTCGCCGCGGCGGCGGTGTTCCGCGGAGGTTTCTCGCTCGAATCGGCAGAAGCCGTCCTCGGCGCAGAGGCCGTCGACCGACTGGAATCACTTCGCGACAAGGCGCTGCTCTTGAGCGCGCAGGATCCGGAGTTTCCGGGCCGCATGAGGTTCGGCCTCTTCGACACCGTGCGCGAGTTCGCCGCGAGCAAGCTCGAGGGCGCTGCGCGAACCGGGGTCGAGCGCCGGCATCGGGAACATTTCCGTGCGCGGGCCGCAACCTGGCGAACGGCGGCGCGGGGACCTGCGGCCGAGACCACCCTGCGGGAAATCGCGAGCGAGCAGGCCAATCTGTTGCAGGTGATCGAGGGCTGCCTCGCCGACGAGGACGCGGATCCCGCGTGCGCGCTCGACATCGCGCTCGCGCTCGATCCCGTGCTCGCGACGCGCGGTTCCGCTCAGCAACGCCTCGAGCTGTTCGACGCGGTGCTCGAGCGCACCAAACACCAGGGTTCCGGCGCCGCCGCAGCGCTGATGACCCGCGGCATCGCCCATCGCATGCGCGGAAACAGCAGCGACGCGCAGCGCGATTTCGACGACGCGCGGCGTCTCGCGCGCGAAGCCCGTGCGCCCGAGGCGGAAGCGGAAGCGACCCTCGAAAGCGGCATCCTCGCCCACGAACGACGCGACATGCCGCGTGCGCAAGCGCTCTACGAGGAAGCGCTCGCGATGACTCTCGACCGCCGCACGCAGGCGCGGGCGCTCGGCAACCTCGGAGCGGTCTTCCACGACATCGGCGGCTTCGACGACGCGCGCGAGCGCTATCACATCGCGCTCGAGCTCTGCTCCCAGGCGGGCGAAGGGCGGCTGGAGGGGCTCTTCCGGTTCAACCTCGCCATCCTCGAGCAGGAGCGCGGCGACAAGCTCGAGGCGCGCGAACAGTATCGCCGCGCGATCGCCCACCTTGCGACGGTGCGCGATCGCCGGCTGCACGCCATCGCGCGAAGCAGCCTGGGGACGCTTCTGCAGGAGTCGGGCGATTGGGGCGCCGCGCTCGCGCTTCACGACGCCGCGCTGAAGGAGCTGCGCGAGGCGGGCGACGTGCGCTCCGAGGGCCTCGCTCTCGCGCGCACCGGCGCGTGCCTCGCGATGCTCGGGCGCACGACGGAAGCGCGCGATGCGCTCGACGAGTCGGAGCGCCTGCTGTTGGGACTCGCCGACGACGTGGCGCTCGCGGCGGCGCGGCTGCATCGCGCGTTCGTGGACCTCGCCGCGATCCAGAGCGCGGTGATGCGCGGAGACGCCGCCTCGCGCGCGCTCCATCGCGACGCGCTCGACGCAAAGCTGCGATCCGTCCGGGAGCCGGGAGTGGGAAAGCCCTCGCCGGCGTCGCTCTCCGACGACATACGCATCGCGCTGCGAATCCTCGAGCGCGCGATCGACGGGGACGCGGACAAGGCGCCGGCCGGACCCCGCCTGCGCGTGGGCGCAAACGGCGACTGGATCGAGGCGCCGAAACACAAACGAGCGGATCTGAGCAAACACGCGGCGGCTCGCCGCATCCTGCTGCGACTCCTGGAGGAGAAACGCACGGGGCCGGGAAATCCGCTGAGCCTCGAGCAGTTGCGGGAGGCCGGCTGGCCGGGCGAGCGTCTCTCCCCGGACGCGGCGGCGAACCGCACGCACGTGGCGCTCGCGCTGCTCCGCAAGAAGGGGCTGCGGGATCTCCTCACGCGCACCGAGGGTGGCTATTTCCTCTCGCCGGCGATCGCCATGGAGTGGGGCGGCAGCGGAATTAAGGGGGATTAAGCAGCCCGCGGCGGCGTCGCGGCCTACCTTGCAGACATCGGGAAGCCACGACGGCTCTCGGCAAGCAAGGAGCCCCACCATGACCCGGATCCCGAACCTCCTGTCGTCCGCCGCGCTCAGCTCCCTCCTGGTGTTCGGTGCCGCGTGCGGCGGCGGGGACGCGACGGGCTCCGCCACGGCACAGCCGATCTCCCTCACCGAGCTCGACGGCCTGCTCGATCTCGGAGCGACGCGCATCGAGGTCACGCTCGTCCCCGGGACGCTCGACGCGGAGGAGCTGCACGCCGAAGCCGAGGACGACGACGAGAAGATCGAGAGCGCGGTGAGCTCGATCGACGCCGTCGCCGGCACCCTCACGCTCGAGCTGGGCGGACTGGTCATCAGCTACGACGCGGGCACGCGCTTCCGCACCCCGTCCGACAGCGACGTCGAGCGCGCCTCCTGGGAGTCGGCCGTCTCGGCCGGGACTTTCGTCGAGATTCGCCGGGACGTGCCCGCCGTTCCGCAGGCTCCGCTCGACGCGTCGTTCCTTGCCCTTGATCTGCGGATCGCCGACGAGACGGACGAACCCTCGATCGAGATGCTGATCGGGGCCGACAGCCTGGAAGTGGTCACCACGTCATCGGGCGTGCTCCACGTCCTCGGGCTGCAAATCACGATCAACGCGGCCACCGAGCTCTACGACAACAACGGCTCCAGCTCCCCGGATTCGGACGACGAGTTCGAGAGCACGGTCGCGTCGGTCGACGTCGCCGCCGGCACGCTCACGCTTACGAGCGGAGCGATCGTCGACACGACCACCGTCGCGTTCGATGCGGAGGGCGACCTCTTCTCGCTGCAGGAAGTGGCCGACGCCGTCGCCGCCGGTACCGCTCCCGTCCGCGCCGAAGGCGAGGGCACCGCGAATGCCGCAGGCATGGTCGTCGCGACGGAGCTGAAGGTCGAAGTCGACGACTGAGTATCTCGGAGTCGCGCGAGATCGGGCTATGGTCAGGCCCGTGCCCGTCGCGGAGCGTGAAGGCCACCGCATCCACTACCAGACGTGGGGGAAGGCAACGGCGCCGCCGCTGCTCCTCATCATGGGGCTCGGGCTTTCCTCTCGCGCGTGGCATCGCCTGCCGGAGCGGCTTTCGAAGCGCTACCGCGTGATCACGTTCGACAACCGCGGCGCCGGCGATTCCGATCGCCCGCGCGGGCTCTATCGCATGCACGACCTGGCCGACGATGCCGCCGCCGTCTTGCGCGCCGCGGGCGTCGGCGGCCGCCGCAAGAAAGGGAAACCGGCGACGAGCGGCGCGTACGTCTTCGGCATCTCGATGGGCGGGATGATCGCGCAGGAGCTCACGCTCCGGCATCCGGGGCTCGTGCGTTCGCTCGTCCTCGGCGCGACGTTCGCGAGCTGGTGGAGGAGCCGCAAGCCGGCGCTCGCCGTTACCCTCACGCTCGTCGGCGTGAACGTCGTCGGCCCGCGCGCACTTCCGCACCTCGCGCCGCTTCTCGTCTCGAGGGAGTTCGAGCGCGAAAAGCCAGAGGAGTTCAAGCGCTGGCTCAGCGGGATCGATCAGAAAAATCCGAGCGCCGTGTTCCGGCAAATCGGCGCGATCCTCCGCCACTCCACTCTGCCCCGCCTCGGCGAGATCGCGACGCCGACGCTCGTCGTCACCGGCACGGCGGACCGGCTCGTGCCACCCGAGAACTCGCGCGTGCTGCACGCGGCGATCCGCGGCGCGAAGTTTCGGGAGCTCCAAGGCGCCGGCCACGTCTTCCCGTTCGAGCGGGAAGACGAGACCGTCGAGATCCTGCAGTCGCACTTCCGGCGCTGATCACTGCGCGAATCAATCCGCGCGAAGGCGGCTGACGTAGTCGGCGGGAAGGCCCGCGCTTTCCGCACCACGCACGAGCGCCTCGACGAAACGCGCGCTGATCGGACCGTCGCTGCTGCGGCGATCGGGGCGCGTGGTAAACGCGATCGCCTCCAGCTCGCGAGAGCCGGCGCGAACCTGGACCGTGCGCTCCACGCACATGCCGGTGATCGCGCCTTCCTTGTGCTGCACGATCGGCCAATCGACGCCCGAGACCTCGAAAACGCGACCGAAAATCGTCGAGCCGCTCACGTCCGCGAGGCCGGCGACGCGGCCGCCCCACCACCGCGAGGGGAAGTCGTAGACGAGCCCGACGTCGATCGCTTCCGCGATCTCGCCGGCCGGCAGCGCGAAGAATCCGTAGCCGTGCTGTTCCTTCCAGGTCGCGAGCGCTTCGCGATCGAGGATCGTCGAGTAGGCGAAGTAGAGACGCGGGGGCGCACCGGCCTTCTCGGCTGCCTTGCGCGCGGTCATTACCTGATCGAAGTGGGAGTCCATGCGCCCGACCGTAGCAGTACCGTCTCGCGGTAGGCTCGCTACAGGCCGAAGTGCTTGCCGATCTCCCGCGAGAGCCGGCTCGGGATCGGCGTGCAGTAGTACGAGATGCACGCCGACAGCGGACCGCTCTGCCGGCGGAAATTCGACGTCAGCACCGGCTCCGACGTCACGAAGTACTCGTCCTTCGATCCGCCGCTGGAGAGGAAGCGGTGCACGCCCTTCTCGTAGGAGTAGAGCAGCACACCGGGGACGAGCCCGCGGGGGAACGCGCCCTTGCGCTGGGTTTTGCCGAGGATCGCGGCGCCCGCGATTCGCTCGAGCGACTTCTTGATCGCCGCGGAGGGTTCTGGCGCGGACGGGAACTCGCTCCACTTCGGCGTGGGAAACGCGGCCACCACTTTTGCGCGCAGCGTGCTGTTGAACATGTACGACGCGCGGAGGTTCTTCACGTCGTGGACGCCGGTGACGAGCACTCTCGAGCCGACCTCGAGCGCGAGCGCTTTCGACTTCAGGAACTGCACGTCCTCACGCCGGTCGAGGCGGATGCGCCCCGGTCCCTGCGGCGACTCGAGCGCGGCCACCACGCCGAGCTCGCCTGCCGGCAGCGCGACCTCCGCGTAACCCGCGTCGAGCGCCCACCGTGACCACACGCCCGAGAGGCTCTCCGCGGCCTTCGCCGAGCGGCACCGGATCGTGAACCGATCTTCGTCCTCGCCACCCCGCCCGATCGCGAGCACGAGCGTCGAACCGCGCGTCGCGAATCGCCTGAACAGGCACAGCTTCCCCTTCTTCTCGAAATGCCGAGTCGCCATCAGGTCTCCTGTTTCCGCGGCGTGCGCGCGGGAGGGTCCACTTCCGAAAGCGCGCCGGGCTCCGCGGTTTCGCTCAGGGCGCCGGCCGCGCTCGAGTCCACCACCGAAAGCTGGCCGCCGCCCGACTCGGGATGTCGCTCCCGGATCCGTGCGATCGCCTCGTTAGCGCCGCGAACCAGCCGCGTGCCGCCGGGCGGACGGCTCGCCGCGAACGTGTGCAGCGCTTCGAACACTCGCGGGGTGCCGCCGTACGCGAGCGCCTCGAGGAGCGCCTCCAGCTCCTCCACCGCGCGGTCGGGATCGGTCGCGTCGCGGCGAAGCTCCGGTTCGACGAGAAGCGCCGCCAGCACGCTCTCCGCCGGCTCGCCGATCCCCGCAAGCGATTCCAGGATCTGCGAGCGCACGAACGTGCGCGTCCGCGCAATCTCGCCGGCTAGCTCCGCCGGATCGCGCTCGGCGACGTGGAACATCCGATGTCCCGGGGACAAGAGCCGCGCGAGCGAACGCAGGAGCATCTCGTCGTCGTCGATCACTTCCCGGAGCAACTCCGGCGCCGATGGATGGTGATCGACGATCCACTCCATACTCCGGCGCCGATCGAGGGTCGCAATCGAGCGATCGCGGAAGCACGACAGAAGGCGCCCCGCGAGCCGCGCAGGGTCCTCGCGAAGCCGGACCGCGAGATCGAGCGCGATCCGCGTGTTTTCGACGACGGAGTCGTCGTTCGGCAGATGCGGGATCGACATCCCGCCCTCGTCGAGCGTGCCGCCGGCACGTACGAACGCGACGGCCGCTGCCCGCGCCTCCGCATCGAGAAGCGCAATGAGCAGCGCCGGATCGCCTCCCGCGTCGAACGACCCATCGAGGCTCGATCCGCCGCGCGTCGGCTCGATCGTCACCGCGGCGAACGGGCCCGCCACGCGAATGCGTGGGACCGGTTGTTCCACGTTCTCCACCGTCGCCGTGAACCCGTCGCGCTCGACGCGCAGCCCTTCGTCGAGCCGCCGCGCGAGGCCCGGTGCCCAGCGGTTCTTCCTCCGGCTCTTCGTGACGGCTTGATACAGCGCGGCGAACGCCGGCAGAAAGATCATCGTCGCGACCACGATGGTGAGTCCGACGTCCATCGATCAGCCCGGCGTCAGCGGCCGCGGAGGCTCCGGCTCCGGCGACGACTCCATCTCGGCGTCCTTCTCGAACAGCTCCTCGAGATCCTTGAGCGCCTTGTTCGCAATCGCCGTCAGCTTGTTCATGTCCTTCGAGTGCTGGAAGCTCTCCGACAGCTGCTTCTCGTCGAACGCGCGGAACTTCACGAGCGTGCGGCGCGTCTCCTCGGCCGGAAGGCCGAGCGCTTGCAGCACGCCGCCCGTCATCTCCACGCTGCTGCCCATCGTCTCGCGGAAGATGTTCGTCACACCCATCTCCAGAAGCCGGTACGCGTGCTGCCGGTTGCGCGCACGCGCGTAGATCTTGAGGTGCGGGAAGTGCCGAATCACGGTCTCCGCGACGCGCATCGATCCCTCGACGTCGTCGATCGCGAGCACGAACACGCGCGCCTTCTCGGTTTGCGCGCTGCGCAGCAGCTCCAGGCGCGAGGCATCGCCGTAATAGATCTTGTTGCCGAACTTCTTGATGAAGTCGACGTGCTGGCTGCTCGCGTCCATGGCCGTGAAGCGGATCTTTTTTGCGCGGAGAACGCGGCCCACCACCTGCCCGACGCGGCCGAAGCCCGCGATGATCACCGGGCTCTCGTCCTTGAGCGAGTCGTCGTACGCCGGCTTTTCCTCCGGCCCGTCGCCGCCGAGTTTTTTCACGAGATCGCCGAGCACGAAGCCGAGCGGCGCCACCGCCATCGACACGGAAACGACGACCACGAGGAGCTCGTTCACGTCCGCGGCGAGAAGTCCGAGCGGAGCCGCGGTGCGAAAGATCACGAACGCGAACTCGCCGCCCTGGGCGCCCGAGATGGCGAGCGTGCGTGCCTGTCCGTTGCCGAGCCCGAAGAGCCGGCCGGAGAGGAAGAGCACCGCGAACTTCACGACGATCAATCCGAGCACCAGCCCCGCCACCACGAGCGGACGCTCGACGATGAGCGAGACGTTGACCGCCATGCCGACGGCCATGAAGAAGAGGCCGAGGAGCAGACCCTTGAACGGCTCGATGTCGGCTTCGAGCTCGTGACGGAACTCGGTGTCCGCGAGCAGCACGCCGGCGAGGAACGTTCCCAGCGCCATCGAAAGACCGACGCGTTCCATCAGGAGCGCGATGCCGACCACGCACATGAGCGCTGCCGCGGTGAAGAGCTCCTGGCTCTTCGTTCCTGCGATCCACCGAAAGAGCGGACGGAGCACGAGCCGCCCCCCGAAGACGAGCGCGAGCAGCACGCCGGCGACCCGCGCCGCGCCGAGCCAGCCCCCTGGCCCGTCGTGGGCGGCGACGGCGGCAACGCCGGTCGTCGCGAGCAGCGGCAGCATCGCGAGCACCGGGATCGCGGAGATGTCCTGGAACAGGAGGACGCCGAACGCGGTTTTGCCCGCTTGCGTGCCGAGCTGCTTCCGTTCGCTGAGGAGCTGCAGCGCGATCGCGGTCGAGGACAGCGAAAGCGCGAATCCCACGATGCCCGCCGCGATCGGCCCGAGGCCGAGCGCGAGCCCGGCGAGCGCGAAGACGATCGACGTGATAGCGACCTGGGTAGAGCCGGCGCCGAAAACGATCCGCCGCATGTCCCACAGACGCTTCGGCTCGAGCTCGAGACCGACGAGGAACAGGAGGAGCACGACGCCGAACTCGCCGAAGTGGAGCGCCCCCTCGACGTCGGGGATGAGCGCGAGGACGGAGGGCCCGATGATCACACCGGCGGCGAGGTAGCCGAGGACCGAGCCCAGCCCGAGGCGCTTGAAGACGGGCACCACGGTGACTGCGGCGCCGAGGAAGAGCGCCGCTTCGTTCAGCCCTGTCATTCGTGCAGGCTACCCAAAAACTGCTACGTTCGCGCGCATGTGCCGGAACATCCGCGTCCTCCATAATTTCGAGCCGAAGACGACCGAAGACGAGATCCGCGCCGCCGCGCTCCAGTACGTGCGGAAGGTCCCGGGCGAGCGCGAAAAGGGCAAGAAGCGCTGGGCCGCCCGCGAAGCCGCCATGAAGAACGAGAAGGCGAAGTAGGAACGCGTGGCCGGGAATCCCGATCCGCAGGAGGTCGCCGCGGCCCTCGCGCTGCTGGAGGCGTTCGCCGCCGACCGCGGGGTCCTCGCGTCACTCGATCTCGAGACGCGCCAACGCCTGCTGATCGCCGCGGGCCGCATCGCGCTTCCCGATGCGCGCGAGGAGCGAAAGCTCAGCCGTGCGTTCCGGAAGAAGCGGGCGGCGGAGAAACGCGCGGCCGACGAAGCCTCGCTCGAGAAGACCGGCATCCGCGCGGCGCGCAAGGAGGCCGTGTTCCTCACGCCGGCGGCGCAGCCGTCGCTGCCGCCGGCAACCGATGGCGGCACGCGCGTCCCGCTTCCCGCGGTCGCGGAGCTGCGCGAAGCGCGCAAGTGCTACATCTGCAAAGCGCCCTACACGAAGGTGCACAGCTTCTACGACGCGCTCTGCCTGGAGTGCGGCGACTTCAACTTCGAGCGGCGCAACCAGACCGCCGATCTGCGTGGGCGCGTCGCGCTCGTCACCGGCGGCCGCGTGAAGATCGGGTACCACGCCGTGATCAAGCTGCTGCGCGCCGGCGCTCGGGTCGTCGTCACGACGCGGTTCGCTCGCGATGCCGCCGCCCGCTTCGCCAAAGAGGACGACTACGGAGAGTGGCGCGACCGCATCGAGGTCTACGGACTCGACCTGCGCCACACGCCGAGTGTCGAGCGCCTCTGCACGCACCTGCTCGCACGCCTCCCCCGCCTCGACTTCATCGTCCACAACGCCTGTCAGACCGTGCGCCGCCCGCCCGGCTTCTACGCGCACATGCTCGAGCGCGAGAGCGCGCTGTTCACGTCCCTGCCGGCCGCGGAACAGCCGATCGTCGCCGCGTACGAAGAGCTGCGCTCCGCCGCCGCGGCCGAGGACGCCCGGCTCGGCCCCGGCGTGTTCGAGCCCGCGCGTCTCTCGCAGGCGGCGCTCACGGCGGAGGACCGCGCGCTGCCGGTCAGCGGAAACTCCATCTTTCCCGAAGGACGGCTCGACCAGGACCTGCAGCAGGTCGACCTGCGCGAGATGAACTCGTGGCGCCTGCGCATGCACGAGGTGCCGACCATCGAGCTGCTTGAGGTGCACCTCGTCAACGCGGTCGCGCCGTTCGTGCTCTCCGCGCGGTTGAAGCCGCTGCTCGTGAAGGAACGGACGTTCGACAAACACATCGTCAACGTGTCGGCGATGGAGGGGCAGTTCAACCGCGGCCTCAAGACCGAGAACCACCCGCACACGAACATGGCGAAGGCCGCGCTCAACATGCTCACGCGAACGTCCGCGCAGGACTACGCGAAAGATGGCGTGTACATGAACAGCGTCGACACGGGCTGGGTCACCGACGAAGACCCGCTCGTCTTTGCGGAGAAGAAGGCGTTCGAACGCGGCGGCGTGTTCCAGCCGCCACTCGACATCGTCGACGGCGCGGCGCGCATCGTCGACCCGATCTTCAACGGGCTCATCACGGGCGAGCACGTGTGGGGCAAGTTCCTGAAGGACTACCGCCCGACGCCCTGGTGATGAGCGCCGCTTCCCCCATCGGCTGGCAGGAGCTCTCGACGAAGGGCGCGGAGGGCACGATGTTCCGCGCCGTGCCCCTCGCGGGAGGCGCGATCCTCGTCACGTCCGAGAAGGGCGCCGCTCTCTTCCGCGGTGAGCCGCTTGCCGGCACGGCGACCGCGCCGATGTCCCGCCCGCGCCGCAACCACGCGCTCGTCGCGCTGACCGACGGTCGCGCGATGGCGATCGGCGGCCGGCCCGAAGCGAAGAAGCCGCCCATCGCGAGCTGCGAGTTCTTCGATCCGGCGAGCGCCACGTGGCGGCCCGCCCCGCCGCTGCCGGGCGCGCGCGAGGACCACGCGGCGGTCGCGGTCGGCGATCGGATCCTCGTCATCGGCGGTGTCGACGACGCCGGGAACAAGCTCGACTCGGTTCTCGCGTGGACTCCTGGCGATGCCGAATGGACGCCGCTCCCCTCGCTTCATCGGAGCATGGGCTCGCCGCAGGCCGTGGTGCTCCCGGACGGCTCGGTGATCGCGTCCGACGGCGCCATCGAGAGGTGGAATCCGTCGAACGAAGCCTGGAAGGTCGCCAAGTTGGGACCCGCTCGCACCCTCGTTACGCTCGTGCCACTCGCGAAAGGCGGAGTCGTCGTCATCGGCGGGTGCGAGGACGCGGATGTGAAGTCGGTCGACATCCTCGCAACGGATGGGACGTGGCGTCGCGCCGCCGATCTCCCGAAGCGGCGCCAGGAGGCCGCCGCCATCGAGCTGTCCGACGGCCGCATCGCCCTGGCGGGGGGCTGGGGCACCGAGTCCGTCATGGAGTCCGGTGGCGACGGCGGCGAGCTTGACTACGAATATCGTAGTTTTACACCGAGGTGGACCCACGAGCTCCGCGTCTCGACGACCTCGCTCCTCGGGACGCCTGACGGCGAGTGGACAGAGGCGCTCGCTCCGCAGATCCGGAATCCCCTCGCCTTCCTGCTCCCCGGCGATCGCGTCCTCGTAGCGGGAATGGGCCACTGCGCGATCTGGACGCCGTGACATCCACCGCGCCGCCGGCGGAGCAGCCCGCCTGTCCGCTGTGTACCGGTCGCGATGCGGAGCCGTTCCTCGACGGCCTGCGCGATCTCCTCGCGTCGAAGCCCGGCGAGTTCGCGCTCGTGCGCTGCCGCGCGTGCGCGCTCACCTTCCTCTCGCCGCGTCCGGTGCGCGAAGGCATCGGCTTCTACTACGCAGGCGTCTACGCGGAGTCCGCCGAAAAGTTGCAGACCGGATTCCTCGCGGGCCTCGCCGACCGCGCCCGTCTCCGCGATCTTCGCAGCCGCATCGCGATTCGCGCCGGCGACCGGCACCTCGAAGTGGGCAGTGGCTTCGGCGCGTTCGTCGTGCGCCTCTGCCGCGCGACCGGCGCGAGCGCGGTCGCGATCGACTTCGGCGCACCGCAAGTCGCGTCCGTCCGCCGCCGCTCGGCCGCGGCCGGCGTCACGATCGACGCACGCCAGGGCGAGCTCGCGGCGATGGATCTTCCCGCCTCCTCGTTTCGCAGCGCGTCGCTTCTCCACTACCTGGAGCACGGCTACGACCCGCTCTCCGACCTCCGCACCGTCCACCGGGTGCTCGCCGACGATGGCGCCGTGGTCATCGAAGTCCCGTCCGCCGATGCGTTCGGCTTGTCGGCTTTTGGGCGGTTCTGGGCCGCACATCTCGCGCCCCAGCACCTGACGACGTGGTCGCACGCGACGCTCGACCGCGCTCTTCGTGACTCCGGCTTTCGCGACGTTCGCGTTCGCGACGGCTACCTCCCCTTCCTCCTCCTGCTCAGCTTCCTGCAGTGGTGGCATTGGAACCTTGGAGGCGCGAGCAAGCGAAACGTCGTCGTTTCGACCGCCCTCTCCGTTCTGTTTTTCGTGCTCTTCGGAATCCCGCTCGCGTTTCTCGACCTCGTCGCGGGCCCGCTCCTCGCCCTCGCCGGGCGTGGCGAAGTGCTGCGCGCCACTGCGCGGAGGTGACCGGTATGATCCCCGCCACCGTGAAGCCACTCGGCGTCGGCGGATTCCTCCGCCACATCCTGACCCACCTCCGGCCCTACTGGCTGTTCGGGATCGCGATCTTTACCGGGCTGCTCCTCGAGATGGCGTTCCTCGGCTCGGTACCGATCGCGTTCAAGTTCCTCATCGACAACGCGCTGCCGAGCGTCGCGCGGCCGCAGGGAGATCGCGCGCTTCTCGTGTGGATCCTCGCCGCGCTCACCGGGGGCGTCGTCGCGGTTTCGGCCGCCGGACTTCTGCGCGACTGGCTCCTCGCGCGCGCCGGCACGTACGTGATGAACGACCTGCGCGTGCAGATGTTCAAGCACCTGCAGTCGCTCGGCATGGACTACTACGCGCGCGCGAAGGTCGGCGACATCATCGCGCGTTTCTCCGGCGACCTCGCGGCCGTCGAGCACGCGCTGCATTCCGCACTGCCGTGGGGGACGTTGGCCGCGCTCGAGGTCGCGTTCTCGACGGCGCTTCTGTTCTGGCTCGACTGGCGGATGGCCGCGGTCGCGATGCTCGTCTGGCCCTTGAGCCTCGCGGGCCCGCGCTTCTTCACTCCGCGTGCGTCGGCGGAGAGCTACCGGCGCCGCCTCGACGAGTCGGGCACCGTCGCGACGGTGCAGGAAGCCGTCGGCGCGCAAGCGGTGATCAAGGCCTTCAGCCTCGAGGCGACGTCGTATCGCACGTTCTCCGAGCGGCTCGACCACCTCGTGCGCAGCTCGGTACGAATGACCTTCCTGAGCTCGATGGTGGAGCGATCGTCCGCAATCGGCATCCTCGTGCTGCAGGTCGCGATCGTCGGCGTCGGCGCGATGCTCGTGATCGACGGGCGCCTCGCGGTCGGCTCGCTCGTCGCGTTCCAGGCACTCTTCGTCACGATGAGCACCTCGCTCACGAACGTCATCGAGTACATCCCCACGCTCATCCAGGCCGCTGGCGGATTGCAGCGCATCGAGGAGCTGCTGGACGAGAAGCCGCGCGTCGTCGACTCGGCGGATGTCTCGACCCTGCCCCGGCTCACGAGCGGCATCACGCTCGAAGACATCGTCTTCGGCTACTCGCCGGCGAGCCTCAATCTCGACCATTTGTCGCTCTCGATCCGCGCGGGGCACTCCGTTGCGTTCGTCGGACCCAGTGGATCGGGCAAGAGCACCGCGCTTTCGCTGATCACGCGCTTCTACGATCCGCAGGGCGGCCACGTGAAGGTCGACGGCGCGGACCTTCGAGCGGTCTCCCAGGAGTCGTGGCGCGCGCAGCTCGGCGTCGTCTTTCAGGAGAGCTTTCTGTTCAACACGAGCATCCGCGAGAACATCCGCATGGGACGCGCGGAGGCGACGGACGAGGAGGTCGAAGCGGCCGCGAAACACGCGGAGATCCACGACCTCGTGATGGCGATGCCCGAGCAGTACGACACGGGCGTCGGCGAGCGCGGCTCGCGGCTCTCCGGCGGGTTGCGCCAGCGCGTGGCGATCGCTCGTGCCCTGCTGCGCGATCCCGCGGTGCTCGTCCTCGACGAGGCCACCTCCGCACTCGACCCCGCAACGGAGCACGCGATCAACGAGACGCTCGAGCACCTTCGCCACGGACGCACCGTCATCTCGGTCACGCACCGGCTCGACTCCGCGGCGACGGCGGACCGGATCTACGTGCTCGACAAGGGGCGGCTCGCGGAGGAAGGGACGCACGCCGAGCTGCTGAAGAATCCCGAAGGCACATACCGCAAGCTCTGGAACAAGCAGAGCGGGTTCAAGATCAGCGAGGACGGCCTCACCGCCCGCGTCGAACCCGCACGTCTGCGGGCCATTCCGATGCTGCAGGGGCTCGCGAACGAAGACCTGGAGACGATGGCCGCGCTCTTCGTCACCGAGCGGTTCGCACCAGGACGTACCGTGTTCCAGGAAGGCGACCCCGGCGACAAGTTTTACATCATTGGTCGCGGCTCGGTCGTCGCGCTCTCGACGTCTCCCGAGGGGGTGGAGAGCGAGCTGCGCGTGATGGAGGACGGCGATCACTTCGGCGAGATCGCACTGCTCGAAGACGTTTCGCGCACCGCAACGATCAAGACGCGGAACGCCTGCCTTTTCCTCACGCTGCCGCGCGAGCCGTTTCTGCGGATGCTGAGCGCGAACCCCCCGCTGCGCGCCGCGTTCGAGAAGGTCGCGCAGGCGCGACGCGCGTCCTCGTCTAGCCAGCGCGCGTGACGCGCCAGAGGCGCGCGGAACGCGCTCGCGGATTCTCGCGCGTCTCTTCGGGCGACGGTTTCCGCGGGTCCTCCGGCGGCGCCGACCAGATCCCCGACGCCGCCTGCGTGCGCAGCGCCTCGCCGACGATCGCTTCTTCCCCGGAGTGGAACGTGAGCAGCGCGACGCGTCCGCCCGGACGCACGAGCCAGGGCAGATCGCGGAGGAGCTGCGCGAGCGCCTCGTGCTCCCGGTTCACGACGATGCGCAGCGCCTGGAACGTCCGCGTAGCCGGGTGGAACGACGACGCGCTCTTCTTGCGAACGCGCTGCGGCCCCACGTTTTTCGCGATGCCGACCGCGGACGCGAGCGCGGCCGTCGTTTTCGGCCCTCGGCCCTCGGCGGCGAGCCGCACGATCGTCGACGCGATTCGCGCAGCATCGGGCTCGTCGCCGAAGCGCAGGAGCGCGTCCGCGATCTCTTCTTCCGTCGCACGCGCGAGCCACTCGGCCGCGGTCTCGCCTCGCGACCGATCCATGCGCATGTCGAGCGGGCCGTCGTTCTTGAACGAGAGTCCTCGCTCGGGGCGGTCGAGCTGCATCGACGACACGCCGAGGTCCGCGAGCACGCCATCGACGCCGTCGATCCCGAGCGCCTGCAGCACCTTCGCGGCGCCCGCGTAGTTGCTCTGCCGCGCGACGATTGCGAGGCCGGCGTCCTTCAGCCGCTTTTCCGTGCGCGCGAGCTCCTCGCCATCGCGATCGAGCGCGATCACCGAGCTCGCGCGGCGAGCGAGGGCCTCCGCGTGACCGCCCCAGCCCAGCGTGCAGTCGAGGATCGTCGCGCCCTCGAGGGGGCCGAGCGCGTCCAGCACCTCGTCCAGCATGACCGGACGATGCGCGCCGGCGGGCGTCGCGCCGCGTGCCTTCGCCTTCTCGACGGCATCGGGCTCCGCGCCGAGCTCCTTGTACTTCTCCTCGAAGCGGCGCGGGTGCGTCCCCTTGTAGCGCTGGCGCCGTTTGCGCGGCGGATCCTCGTCACCCACGGGACGGATCGTATAGTGTCCGCGCCGGATCCGGCATGAGCACTCCCACTCCCGAGCTGGCCGACGAGCCGAGGCAGGACCTGCGCGACGTGCAGGTGCGCCACCCGTGGCACTTCCGCCTGCTCGTCCGCGTGGTGACGATCGCCGGCGCGGTCGTCCTCTGGTGCTGGTTCCGGACGTTGCGCATCACCGTGATCAACGGCGAGCAGGAGAAGGTGCTGCGCACGAAGGGGCCGATCCTGTATGCGACGTGGCACCGCGGCGTGCTCTGCACGGTCTACTTCTGGCGCTGGCGCGGAGGCTTCTACCTCGCATCGGCGAGCAAGGACGGCGAGTGGGCCGCCGGACTCATTCGCTGCTTCGGCAACGTGACGATCCGCGGATCGAGCTCGCGCGGCGGGCGTGCCGCGATCGGCAAAATGGTCGACGCGCTGAAGAGCAGGATCTCCGGCGGCATCATCCCCGATGCGCCCAAGGGACCGCCGCGCGTGTCGAAGCCGGGAGCGCTCGTCGTCGCGCAGCGCTCGGGCTGCATCCTCTTGCCGACCGCGTTCGCGATGGAGCACGGCATGCGGCTGAAGTCGTGGGACCGCACGATGCTGCCGAGGCCGTTCACGCGATTCGTCGTGAAGTTCGGCGAGCCCTTCCCCGTCGATCCGTCGCTCGAGGGCGAGGCGTTCGACCGCCGGCTCGCGGAGTTCGACGTCGTGATGAACCGGCTCGCGGATGACGTCGACGGCCACTTCGTGAAGAAGGTCCCATGAGCGACGACGCGAAGAAGCCTCCGCTGATCGCGGACGACATCCGCGAAGCGTCGACGCTACCCGGCGCGATGTACGGCGACCCGGCGATCCACGATCGACTTCGCGAGCGCGTGTTCGCGCGGAGCTGGCAGCTCCTGGCCGAGGCGGACAAGCTCGAGAAGCCCGGCCACGCCGTTCCGAAGACGCTCCTCGCGGGTTGTCTCGACGAGCCGCTGCTGCTGACGCTCGACGCGTCGCAACGCACGCGCTGCCTCTCGAACGTCTGCACGCATCGCGGCAACATCCTCTGCGAGAGCGAGCTGAACGCGAGCACGCTCCGCTGCCGGTACCATGGGCGCCGCTTCTCGCTCGACGGAAAATTCCTCTCGATGCCGGAGTTCGAGAATGTCGCGCGCTTCCCGTCTGGGACCGACGATCTCCGCGAGCTTCCGCTCGAGCGCTGGGCGCACCTGCTGTTCACGTCGATCGATCCCGCGTTTCCGTTCGCGTCGTGGATCGCACCCGTGATCGAGCGTGCCGGATGGATCGACCTTGCCGGCGCGACGCTCGATCCGACGCGCTCGCGCGAGTACTCGGTCAAGGCCAACTGGGCCCTCTACTGCGACAACTTCCTCGAAGGCTTCCACGTTCCGTTCGTGCACACCGGTCTCGCGGGCGTGATCGACTACGCGTCCTACCGCACCGAGCTCTTCGAGTGGGGCAACCTGCAGGTCGGCATCGCCGCCGCCGGCGAGGACGCGTTCGAGCCGCCGCCGTCATCGCCCGATCACGGCAAGCGCATCGCGGCGTACTGGTTCTGGCTCTTCCCCAACCTGATGCTGAACTTCTATCCGTGGGGGCTCTCCGTGAACGTGGTGCGCCCTCTCGCGCCCGATCGCACGCAGGTCTCGTTTCAGGTGTACGTGAGGGACGCGTCGCGTCTCGGCGTCGGCGCGGGCGGCGATCTCGATCGCGTCGAGCTCGAGGACGAACACGTCGTCGAACAGGTGCAGCGCGGCGTGCGCTCGCGTCTCTACACGCGCGGCCGATATTCGCCCGCGCGCGAGAGCGGTGTGCACCACTTCCATGGCCTGCTTGCACGTTTTTTGTAGGGACTTCCCGAGGTGGCGCCGAACCCCGTGCGCGAATCGGGGATGGCAGGGAAATCCGCTCGCAGGCCCCTGATTTCGAGCGGATTTCCGGGTTCCGCGCAAGAATTCCTCGCCTCCAGGCTCCAGGAGCGGTCCAGCACAATCGCGGGGTTGCGAGCGGCACGGTCCCTGAAGCGTGAAGGGGCATGGAGCCGAACAAGGATGTTCGAACCGGTCGCGTTCTCTTCGTCGATGACGAGCCGGCCATGCTGAGCTCGCTGCGCCGGATCTTCCGCAAGGAAGGCTACGAGGTCGAGACCGCGCCCGATGGCGCGTCGGGCCTCGAATTGTTCACGCGCTTCCGCCCCGCCGTCGTCGTTTCCGATCACCGCATGCCGGGGATGACGGGGGTGGAGTTCCTCTCTCGCGCTCGCACCATCGATCCCGAAGCGGTGCGCGTCGTTCTCACCGGCTGCACCGATCTGCTGTCGGCGGAGGCCGCGATCAATCAGGGCGAGGTGTGGCGCTTCGTCACGAAGCCGTGGGACGACATCGACCTTCGCCAGACTGTCGCGGCGGCGAACGAGCGCTATCGGGTCGTCGCCGAGAATCGCGTGATGCTCGACAAGCTCGCCGCGATCGGCCTCCTCGCCGGCGGCGTCGCACATGAGCTCGCCGGGCCGCTCACGCGCATCCTCGCGCTCACCGGGCTCGTGGCCGCGGAAGCTCCCGCCGGCTCGCCGATGGTCGGCGATCTGCGCGAGATCGAAGAAGCGACGATCCGCGCGAAGACCATCGTCACCGACCTCCTCGATTTCGCACGCACGACGAAGGTCGGCGATCACCGTGCGGTCACGATGGAGTCCATCACGGCGAAGTCGATTGCGCTTTCGCGGTTCCAGCTTGGCAAAGTCGAGCTCCGTGTGGAACACGCGCAGGGCGCCGTCGCGATGGGCGATGTAAACCGCCTCCAGCAGATCGTGCTCAACCTCCTGTCGAACGCAGTGGACGCGGCTGCGCGCAGCATCACGCTCCGCACGTGGGAAGCGAACGGCGAAGCGCATCTATCCGTCACGGACGATGGCATCGGCATCGCCGAGGACGCGCAGTCGCGCGTGTTCGACCCGCTCTACACGACGAAGGAAGCCGGAAAGGGAACGGGGCTCGGTCTTCCGGTCTCGTTGGGCATTGCGCGCGAGCACGGCGGCCGCCTCGAAGTGTTCTCCGCACCCGGGCGCGGCACCACCTTCCTGCTCTCGCTTCCGGCGATCCAGGCCGAGACGACGAGCGCGACCCACTAACGGGTCTGCCGCGGAGTATGCTCGGGCGGTGGATTTCACCGGCATCGACAAGGCGCAGCTGCTGGTGACGGTGAACCAGGCGATGGTCGAGGCGGTGCCGTTCAACTCCGCGATCGGCCTGCGTGCCGTGGATTGCGCGCATGGCGAGGCGACGACCGTGATCGCGTGGCGTGACGAGCTCGTCGGGAATCCCGACACCGGCGTCCTCCACGGCGGCGCGATCACGGCGATGATGGACGCGACCTGTGGGCTCGCCGTCTTCATGAAGATGCCGGCGCCCGTACGCATCGCGACGCTGGACCTGCGAATCGACTATCTGCGGCCCGCGACGCCGCCGAAGGACGTGCGATGCCGCGCCGAGTGCTACCGCCTCACGCGCCAGGTGGCGTTCGTCCGCGCGCTCGCGTTTCACGATGATCCGTCGGACGCGATCGCGTCGGCGGCCGGCACGTTCATGGTTTTCGAAGAAGGAAAATCGCCGGTCGCCCAGGCGATGAAGAAGCCATGAGCGACCGCGGCGATCTCAAGACGATCGTCGCGGCTGCGAGGACGAGCGGCGATTTCTCCGGCCTCGTCGAAGCGATTCCGTTCGCCCGCTTCATCGGCCTGGAAGTCATCCACGACGGCGAGGGCCTGCTCACGGTGATGCGCTTCAAGCCGCACCTCGTGGGCAACTCGCTGGTGCAGGCCCTACACGGCGGTACGGTGGGTGCGCTGCTCGAGTCCGCCGCGATCTTCGCGCTTCTCTGGGACGGACCGGCAGAGCGCACGCCGAAGACGATCAACATCACCGTCCAGTACCTGCGCAGCGCGGCGACGGCCGACGTGTTCGCGCGCGCGGAGATCACACGACAGGGCCGGCGCGTCGCGACCGTGCGCGCGTCGGCGTGGCAGGAGTCGAAGGAAAAGCCCGTCGCAACCGCCCAGGCGCACTTCCTGCTGGGCAGCCGCGACGCGAATCCCCCCGAAAAATCCGTCTAGTCCTTCGACGGCAGCTCGATGCGGTCGATGTCGTCCGCCGAGTTGGGCATGCCGAGCCGCTTCGAGTGGATGATCACCTCGCCGCCCTCCTCGAGGGACTGGATGACGTCACCCGCATCCACGTCGATCTTGCCCGTCAGTTCGCGGAACTCGCTGAACGTCAGCCGAAGCTCCTGGCCCGATTGCGGATCGATCTCCTGCTCGGCGAGGTCGGCGGGGATGAAGACGACTTCCGACGCCTTCATGTCCACGCTCGAAACCTCGTAGCGCATGACCGCGTCCATGCCGTCGAGCGCGAGACCGACGTCGTCGTCCGCCTTCTCGATGACTTCCCTCGCTTCGGCCCGCCGCGTCTCGTTCTTCTTGTTGCTGCAACCGACCACCAGTCCCGCAAGAGCGAGCGCCATGGCCGACATCGTCGTGATCTTCATGCTCGGGCTCTTGCGCACGAGAGGGTGGACCGCAAGTGCGTGCTGGCGCTCGACGTCGGCGCGCGCAGAGAAAAGCGACGGAGGCCGTGCATGCTCGAATATTGGTGGCTGATCGCGATTCCCGTCCTGCTCCTCGCCCTCGCGCCGACGATGGTCACCGCGGCCGCCGGGTGGCGCGCACAGCGACGCGCGGTCGCGATCAACGAAGCCGGGGGCTCGGAAGCCCCCGGCGCGATCGCGGATTTCGTGTGGATCGCCGGACTGCTGATGGCGTTCCTGGTGCTGATCAACTACCGCCCGTGATGCCCGTCAGGCGTGCGCGGGCAGCGCGTCGGCCTCGGCCTGCGCCGCGGCAGGCGTCGCGGCCATGCCGCTGCCGCCAAACGCGAGCGCGGCGAGCAACACGAGGAGCGAGCCTCCGGCGACGAGCACGATGGACGTCGCGAAGCTGACGCCGCCGCGCTCGGAGATGATGGCGATCGTCGTCGGCACGAAGGCCGCGAAGAACGCACCGGCGTGGTACACGAGGCCGACCGCACGCGCGCGCACGTGGACGGGGAAAAGCCCGGTGAGCGTCATCGGGACGACGCCCGCCCAGCCAACGCCGAGCGCGCCCGTGAGGAACGCGCCGAACGGCAAGAGCGCGGGGACGGCACCGACGTAGAACGGAAGGATCGGCAGCACGAGGAGCGAGGGGATCGCGATCGCGAAACGCACGCCGCGCTTCGCGGCGACAGCGCCGAGGACGACGGCGCCGACGAGCATTCCCACGTTGAAACAAGCGACGAGGAACGCGATCGCGCCGGCGTCGAGGCGGTGCTCCGTCGCGAGCATCGTCGGGTAGAGGCTCGTGAACCCGTAGTAGACGGAGAAGCCGAGCGTCATGGTGACCGTCGCCCAGAGCATCGTCTTGACGAGCGTCGGCTCGAGCAGGTCACGGAAGCTGGAGCGCACGCCGGTCGCACGCGCGGTGCGCCACTCCTCGTTCTCCTTCACGAACATGCGGATCGGGATCACGAGCAGCGCAGGTACGGCGGCGACGAGAAAGAGTGCACGCCATCCGTACGCGGGAACGACGATGCTCGCAACGAGCGCGGCGAGCAGATAGCCGATCGTCCAGCTTCCCTGAAGGATGCCGCTGGCGATCCCGCGGCTGCGCTCGGGCCAGTTCTCCATCGCGAGCGTCGTACCCGCGGTCCACTCGGCACCCATGCCGAAGCCGAAGAGCATGCGGAGCGCGAGAACCCATCCGAGGGACGGCGCGAAAGCGACTGACGCATCGCAGACGGCGAACCAGACGACCGAGACCATGAGGACGACGCGGCGGCCCCAGCGATCCGCGGCTGCGCCGGCGACGACGCCACCGACGAGACGCACGAGGAGCGTGAGCGTGATCGAGGAGACGACGGCAGTGTTGCTCACGCCGAACTCGTTCGCGATGTCCGGGATCACGAGGAGGAAGATCGTGAAGTCGAACGCGTCCAGGACCCAGCCGGCCCATGCCGCGAGGAAGGAACACCACTGCGCTTTGGTGGGCTCCTTCCACCAGGGCATGGTCGAGGCAGCGGCGGCGGAGAGGCTCTTCGAATCGGTCATCGGCGGCTCCTGGTGCGGTTGCGGGTGCGGGAGGTTACGGGTGGCGCCGGCGGCGGCGCCAGCATTCCGTAGAGGAAGACGTCGGCGATCGCGGCCACCGCTTTCGGCTCGGAAACGCCGTAGTGGTTCTTGCCGCCGAAGATCGTCTCCACGAGGAAATAGTTGAACAGCTGCATGTAGACCATGGTGAACGCGAGACCGGGCTCGACGCGGAGCCGCTTCCCGCGCGTGAGCTCGGCGAGGCGCTTCTTGAGCGCGGGACTCTCGAGGAGCGACTGCGGCGCGAGCGACGAGCGAAAGTGCTTCCCGTCGAACTCGAGGACGTCGACATACCAGAGAAGCCAATACGACTTGTGCTCGTTGACGACGGTGCGAATCGCGACGGCGAGCTCGGCGAGGTCGTCGGGGAACACGGTGTCTTCGAGAACCGTGCGAATGGCGTGTCCGCCGCCGGCGAGCTCCTTGCGATACTTCGCCACGAGGGCGGCGAAGAGCGCCTCCTTGCCGGGGTAGTGGACGTAGAGCGCGCCCGCCGTGAGGCCAGCGCCTTCGGCAATCTCCCGCGTCGTCGTGCCCGAGTAGCCCTGACGCACGAAGAGACCGAGCGCCACGTCTTCGATGCGCTCGCGGACGGCGTCGAGGGTATGGGGCTGCAGCTTGGGCACGGCGGCGGTCTCCTTGGCGGCGGCATTTGGTAACTAAACGAGCGCTCATTTTGCAAAGATCCGGACTTCTGTCAAGCGGCTTTCGAGTTCGCCGCCTCCCTCACCCTGAGCGAGCGAAGCGAGTCGAAGGGCTGTCGGATCTTTCCCCACAGCCCTTCGACTCGGCGCTGGGGCGCCTCGCTCAGGGTGAGGAGGGGGAGAAATCCCCGGCGACGACCACGTGATCCGACGGCTCGTCGTCGTCGGGCAACGGGACTCCGCACTCCTTCACCGGCGAGACCGGCGACGAGCGCAGCTCGGGCCCGTGCATCAGCCAGTCGACGGCGTTGCGGCGGCCGTTCGCGCAGCCGGTCGCGATCGGCGACCCGCCGCGTGCGTCGAGCCATCCCGCCGCACGCACGCGGCGCAACAGCTCGCTCGTTGCGCTCGCGTTGAAGTCGCCGCAGAGGATTCCGCGCGCGACGCCGAGCTGTGCGAGCAGCGCCGTCATCTGCGCGAGACCCTTCGCCTTCGCCGCCGGCACGTCCGGCGCGTCCCAGTCGACGTGGACGGTCGCGACACGCAGATCGCCGAGGTCCGCGATGAGCGCGACGGTCCCCTCGACGTCGAGCGCGCGAACGCCGCCGACGGAGAGCGCGGATCGCCGCACGAACATCGCGACGCCGTCGGGTCGGCGGCCTCCCCGAGGAGCGCCGAGCCGCTCGTGATCCGGCATCGCGGCGGCGAGCGCGTCGAGCAGCGGCATCTCCACTTCCTGCAGGCACAGCACGTCGGCATTCGTCTCGACGGCGCGCGCCACCACGCGCGCGCGTCGCACGGGCGGCTCGAACATCCGCGGGGGCACGCCGGCATAGCGATCCGGCTTCACGAACGCGTCGGCGAGCACGTTCCAGGTCGCGATGCGGAGCTTGCTCGTCATTCCAGCGCGACCACCACCGCGTCGTTGCCGCGGAGCTCGACCTCTCCCTTCGTGACGAGCTCCCCTTCCCTCGCGCGATCCGTCGCGAAAACGATCCGGCCCTTCATTGCCCCGGGCACGAACCGCGCGCCCTCGTGCGTCAGCGAGTGTGCGCAGGCGAGTCGCCGCCCGTCCTGCTCGCGGAGAAACGCGACCACGTTCGGCGAGCCCGGAAGCAGTTTCAACGAGCCGCCCTGGAGCGCAGGTTCGCTCGCGCGCAGCGCGAGCAGACGGCGGTGCAGGTTCAGGATCGAGTTTTCGTCGCACGCCATCGTCTCCACGTTGCGCGCCGGCCAATCCGCGTTGAGCGGAAGCCACGGCTCGCCTGTCGAGAAGCCCGCGCTCGGTTTCGTGGGAACCCACGGCATCGGCGTGCGGCAACCATCGCGGCCTCGCCCCGGCAGCGTGTGTTCGACGGGATCGCGCACGCGGTCGGGCGGGATCGCGACCTGCTCGATGCCGAGCTCGTCGCCCTGGTAGATCGTCGGCGTGCCGCGCAGCGTAAGGAGGAGCGTCGCGGCGACCGCGGCCTGCGCGGCGCCGACGCGCGTCGCGATGCGTTTCGCGTCGTGGTTACCCAGCACCCAGTTCGGCCACGCGCCGGGCGGCAAGAGCGATTCGTACATCGCGATCTCGTGGCGGATGACGTCCGCCTTCCACGGGAGCTGCAGCAGCCGGAAGTTGAACGGGAGATGGCAGCCCCATCCGTAGTAGCGGACGAGGCGCGGGATCGGCACGTAGACCTCGCCGATCATGACGCGCTCGTCGTATTCGTCGAGCACCGAGCGGAGATACGCGACGATCTCCGCGCTCTCCTCGCGATCGTACGTATGGATCGGAAGGATCTTTCCGTAGGCGGACGCGTCGGGTTTCGCGTTCGGATCGGGCGGGTTGTCGCGGAACTGGGTGTCCTTGGAGAGATGACCGATCACGTCGACGCGGAACCCGCTGACGCCGCGATCGAGCCAGAAGCGCATCGCGTCGCGCATCGCGGCGCGGACTTCCGGGTTCGCCCAGTTCAGGTCGGGCTGCTCCTTCAGATACGCGTGGTAGTACGCCTGCCCGGTGCGCGGATCCGTCTCCCAGGCGCCGCCGCCGAAGACGCTCTGCCAGTTGTTCGGTGGTGAGCCATCGGGCTTGCTGTCGCGCCAGAGATACCAGTCGCGCTTCGGGTTCGTGCGCGACGACCGCGACTCGACGAACCACGGGTGCTGGTCGGAGGTGTGGTTCGGAACGAGATCCAGCAGCAGCCGCATGCCGCGCGACTTCACCGCGGCCATCAGGCGATCGAAGTCGTCGAGCGTGCCGAACTCCGGATGGACGCCGCAGTAGTCCGACACGTCGTAGCCGAAGTCGACCATCGGCGACTTGTTGATCGGCGAGAGCCAGACCGTGTCGACGCCGAGCCACACGAGGTGGTCGAGACGCGACTCGATGCCGCGCAGATCGCCGACGCCGTCGCCGTCCGAGTCCTGGAACGAGCGCGGATACACCTGGTAAACGACGGCGCGTTGCCACCACTCCATTGGCCAAGCATTCTACGCGCGTGAGCGCACCCCTCCTGGAGATCCGTGACCTCTCCGTGGAGTTCGTGCAGGACACCGGTGCGGTGCCGGCCGTGCGTGGGGTGTCGATCGACGTGCCCCGCGGGAAGACGCTCGGAATCGTCGGCGAGAGCGGCTCGGGCAAGACGTCGGTGGCGCTCTCTATCCCGCGGCTGCTCGCGTCGCGCGGGCGCATCGCCGCCGGAAAGATCCTCTGGCGCGCGACGGACGAGGCGGCGCCGGTCGATCTGGTCTCTCTCGACGCGGAAGCGCTGCGACGGATCCGGGGGAAACAGATCGGGGTCGTCTTCCAGGAACCCGCGACCGCGCTCAATCCCGTCTACACCGTGAGCGAGCAGGTCGCGGAGTGCGCCCGGCTGCACCTCGGGCTTTCGCGCGCGGATGCGAGAGCGTGCGCGATCGACTGGCTCGCGCGCGTCGGGATCCCCGCCGCGGCCTCGCGCGCCGACGACTATCCGCACACGCTGTCGGGTGGCATGCGCCAGCGCGTGACGATCGCCATGGCGCTCATCGCGGGACCGGCACTGCTCATCGCCGACGAGCCGACCGCGTCCCTCGACGTGACGGTGCAAGCGCAGATCCTCGACCTCTTGCGCGAGGAACAACGGAAGAGCGGGCTCACCGCGATCGTCGTTACGCATGACCTTGGTGTCGTCGCCGAGCTCGCCGACGAGATCGCCGTGATGCACCAAGGCGAGATCGTCGAGCGCGGTCCCGTCGACGCGGTCCTCTCGAAGCCGTCGCATCCCTACACGATCTCGCTGCTCGCCGCAGAGACGCCGGCGCCGATCTGGACGCGTCATGCGTGAGCTCCTCGAGGTCGAGTCCCTCCGCAAAGACTTCGCCGTCGAGCGCGGCTTCCTGCAGCGGCGCACGGGCACGATCCGCGCGGTCGACGGGATCACGTTCTCGCTCGGACGCGGGCAGGCGCTGGGCCTCGTCGGCGAGAGCGGTTCCGGGAAAAGCACGGCGGCGCGCTGCGTGATGCGGCTCCTCGAGCCGACGTCGGGATCCGTGCGACTCGACGGTGTCGACCTTCTCTCGCTGCCCGCGGGCCAGCTGCGCCGGCTGCGCCCGAAGTTCCAGATGGTGTTCCAGGATCCGCAGTCGTTCCTGAATCCGCGCATGACCGCGGGCGAGGCCGTCGCGGAGCCACTTCTTCTCTCCGGGATGCCGCGCGGGAAGGCGCTCTCGGCGAAAGTCGCCGGCCTGCTCGAGGAGGTCGGTCTTCATGCGGCGGAAGCGTCTCGGTATCCGCAGGCGCTCTCGGGCGGGCAAAAGCAGCGCGTCGGGATCGCGCGCGCGCTTTGCACGTCGCCCGATCTCCTCGTCGCCGACGAACCGGTCTCCGCGCTCGACGTGTCGATCCGCGCGCAGGTGCTGGAGCTGCTCGCGAGCCTGCGCGAATCGCGAAAGCTTTCGCTGCTGCTGATCTCCCACGACCTCCGCGCGGTCGCGGCGCTCTGCGAGCGCGTCGCGGTGATGTATCTCGGCCGCCTCGTGGAGACGGGCCCGACGCAGGACGTCTACGCGCGCCCGCGCCACCCCTACACGGAGGCGCTGCTCTCCGCGATCCCGCTCGCGACGACCGCGCGTCGCGAGCGCCCCCGCATCCGCCTCGCCGGCGAGCCGCCGAACCCCGCCGAACCGCCAGCCGGATGCCGGTTCCACCCGCGCTGTCCCTACGTGCAGGAGATCTGCCGCACGACAGATCCGCCCCTCGTGCAGGTCGGTGCGCAAACGTCGGCCTGTCATTTCGCAGAAACGCTGCCGTTGGTGGGGATCGAGTGACAGCCCTTCGACTTGGCTATCGCGTAGCTCAGGGTGAAACGGCGACTTACTCCGGGGAGTCTCTTCACTTTCTCGGACGGCGCGCCGTCGCGGAGAAACTCCCTGGAGTAAGTTTGGCGGTGCTCCTTGCTCTCGTTGCGGGGTGCAAGGCGCCGGCGGTGGAGACGTCGAGGCCGGATCCGCGCGGGGGCGTCGCGGCGATGGAGGCGCCGATGCTCGCGGATCAGGTGGCCGCGGGGACGCTGCCGCCGCTCGCCGAACGGCTGCCGAAGGAGCCGCTCATCGTGACGCCATGGGAGCGCCCCGGCGAGTACGGCGGCACGTGGCGCACGACCGATCTCTCCGACGATCTGCACGTGTGGCGCATCGTCGGCGGCTACGCGCCGCTCATTCGCTGGAACGCCGACGCGTCCGGGCTCGTTCCCGGCACCGCGAAATCGTGGGAGCTCTCCCCCGACGCGACCACCCTCACCTTTCATCTGCGCGAAGGCATGCGGTGGTCGGATGGCGAGCCCTACACGTCCGCCGATCTCGTCTACTGGTGGGAGGTCGTTACCGGCGGACAGACCCATCTCACCGCGCCGTTCTGGACGCTCGTCGACGGCAAGCCGATGACCGTCACGGCGCCCGACGCGCACACCGTCGTGTTCCGCTTCGCGGGAGCCAATCGCTTCGCGCCGCTCTACGTCGCGACGTCCATCGACTGGCAGGACCAATACAACACGCCCGCGCACTACTTGAAGCGCTTCGATCCGCGCTTCAACCCGAAGAACAGCGACTACACCGAGTGGGACCGCAAAAGCGGGAAGAACAAATCGTTCACCAATCCCGATCGCCCGACGCTCTGCGCGTGGCGGGTCGACAAGATCGAAAACGCACGCACGCGCGTTCGCTTCGTCCGCAATCCCTACTACTGGATGACGGACACCGCGGGGCGGCAGCTGCCCTACATCGACAAGGTCGACGTCACGATCATCCCCGACGGCGAAGTCCGCACGCTCAGCCTGCTCGCCGGCGAGGTCGATGCACAGTTCCGGCTGATCTCGCTGCTCGACTACGGGCTCTACACGAAGGGCCGCAAGAAGGGTGGCTATCGCCTCCTCAAGTGGCTGCGCGGCAGCGGCGCCCGCAACGCGCTCGTTCCCAACTGGGACGAGAAAGATCCGGTGCTGCGCTCGCTCATCCGCGACCCGCGCTTCCGCCGTGCGCTCTCTCTCGGTGTCGATCGCGTGAAGATGAACGAGATCGCGTGGCACGGACTCGGCACGCCGCAACAGGCGACGATCTCTCGCGAGTCGTGGCACTTCCGCACGCCGGAGGGGGCCGCGCTTTTCGACGAGTGGACCCGCGCCTGGGCCGAGCACGATCCCGCCCGCGCGAACGCGCTTCTCGACGAGATGGGCCTGACGCCGCGCGACGCGGACGGTTTTCGGCTGCGCCCCGACGGGAAGCGGCTCTCCCTCCTCTTCGACACGTGGGCCTCGCAACAGACGACGCCCGCGCTCGACGAAGTGGTGATCGCCGCCGAGGGATGGCGCGAGCTCGGCATCGAGACCGTCCTCAAGCCGTGGTCGCTCACCGTGCTCGGCACGCGCGAGGAGCAGGGCGAGTTCACGTTCGGCTCGATGGACATGGCGGAGATGGACCTCTTCGCGTTTCCCGACTGGGTGTTCCCCACTCGCGGCGTCTACTGGCATCCGCAAGTTGGACGCTGGCACGAGAAGGGCGGCAAATCGGGCGAGGCGCCCGAAGGTCCGACGAAGCGGCTCCTGGACATCTACGCGCGCATTCAGGCCGAGCCGGATCTCGCGAAGGCGCACGCGCTCGCGCTCGACGCGATTCGCATCCACGTCGACGAAGGCCCGTTCGTCATTGGCACCGTCGCCGGACTTCCGGAGCTCGTGCTGCTGAAGGACAACTTCCGCAACGTGCCCGAAGAGCCGCGGGTGCTGGGTGCGTGGGCGATCGCCGCGCCCGCGACGAGTTTCCCCGAGACGTTTTTCTTCTCGGCACCGGAGGCATCGAAGTGACGCGCTTCATCCTCCGGCGTCTGTTCGTCGCCATCCCCACGCTGTTCGTCATCTCCTTCGTGACGTTCGTCGTGATCGAGCTGCCGCAGGGCGACTTCCTCGACCAGAAGATCGCAGAGCTCCGCCAGGTGCGCGGCGACGCGAGCTCTCTGCAGCGCGCGGACGAGCTGCGCGTGCGCTACGGACTCGACCGCCCATTCCTCGAACGCTACGGGAAGTGGCTTTCCGGAATCCCGCGCGGCGACTTCGGCGAGTCGTTCCGCTGGGACCGCGACGTCTCCACGCTGATCGGCGAGCGACTCGGCTGGACGCTCGTCGTGTCGCTGGGGACGCTCATCTTCGTGTGGTCGTTCGCGGTGCCGCTCGGGGTGTGGGCCGCCGCGAAATCGGAGACCGCCGGCGCCCGCGCCGTCTCCGCGATCGCCTACGTCGCGATGAGCCTCCCCGGATTCCTCGTCGCGCTCGTCGCTCTCGTCGTCGCGTTCCATTTCTTCGGCGTTCCTCTGCACGGCCTCTTCTCCGCCGGCTATCGCGACGCACCGTGGAGCGCCGGCAAAGTCATCGACCTCCTGCAGCACCTGATCCTGCCAATCACCGTCATCGGACTCTCCGGCGCAGCGGGCCTGATGCGCGTCATGCGCGGAAACATGCTCGAGACACTCGGCGAGCCGTTTGTGCGCACCGCCCGTGCGAAGGGGCTGCCCGAGCGCGTCGTGCTCCTCAAACACGCGGCGCGCGTTGCGGTTAATCCGCTGATCTCGATCCTCGGCATGAGCCTGCCGGACATCCTCTCCGGCACGACGCTCGTCTCGATCGTCCTCGGGCTCCCGACGGTCGGTCCGCTCCTCTTCCAGAGCCTCCTCGACCAGGACATGTATCTCGCCGGCACGATCCTCCTCTTCATGAGCGGGCTTCTCGTTCTCGGCAACCTGCTCGCCGATCTCGCGCTCGCCTGGGCCGACCCGAGGATCCGCCATGCGTGACGCGCCCTCGACACGCACGCTCGTGTGGCGTCGCTTCCGGCGCAGCCGCACGGGAATGATCGGCCTCGCGATCCTCGCGGCGCTCTACGGCTCGGCGCTCTTCGCGGGCTTCGTCTCTCCATGGGATCCGGATCGCGGCGATCTCCACGTGCGCCACCTGCCTCCGCACGGAGTCCATCTCTTCGCCGACGGCGGGATCCACTGGCCCTTCGTCCATGGGCTCACGACCACCCGCGATCCCGAGACCCTCGAGGCGCGCTACGCCTCGGACCTCGCGGTGCGCCACCCCGTGCGGCTCTTCCACCGCGGGCGCCTCGTCGGATCCGACGGCCCGCTTCATCCTCTCGGCACGGATCGGATGGGACGCGACGTGCTTTCGCGCATCATCCACGGCAGCCGCATCTCGCTCACCGTCGGGTTGATCGGCGTCGCGATCGCGCTGGTGCTCGGCGCGATCGTGGGGACGGTCTCGGCGTACGTCGGCGGGTTCGTCGACGGCGCACTCCAGCGCCTGATCGAGCTGCTCGCCGCGTTTCCGTCGATCCCGCTCTGGATGGCGCTCGCCGCGGCGCTGCCACCGTCGTGGCCGCCGCTGCGCATCTACCTCGCGATCACCGTGATCCTCTCGCTGCTCGGATGGGGCGGCCTCGCGCGCCAGGTGCGCGGCAAGCTGCTCAGCATCCGCAACGCGGACTACGTGCTCGCGGCGCGCGCCGCGGGCGCCGGACACCTGTACTTGTTGCGGCGGCATCTGCTTCCGGCGGCGACGAGCCACCTGCTCATCGCGGCGACGCTCGCGATCCCGGGGATGATCCTCGGCGAGACCGCGCTCTCGTTTCTGGGACTCGGCGTGCGCGCGCCCCTCGTGTCATGGGGCGTGCTCCTCGAGGAGTCGCAGCGCGTGACGGTGGTGCTCCACCATCCGTGGCTGCTCTTCCCCGCGCTCGCGGTCACGCTCGCGGTCGTTGGCTTCAACCTCGTCGGCGATGCGCTTCGCGACGCGGCCGATCCGTGGATGTGAGCGCCCTCAATGCTCGACGGCGATCTTGATGCACTTCGATCAAGCCTCACCCTGAGCGAGCGAAGCGAGTCGAAGGGCGGTACTAGATCACCCAGCCCTTCGACTCGGGCCGCAAACTGCCGCGGCCCTCGCTCAGGGTGAGGCGGGGATCAATGCTCGACGGCGATCTTGATGCGCTTTGCTTCCTCGATCCAGCCCTCGACCACGACCTCCGCCGGAAGCGCACGCACGAGATTCTTCATCGCGTTCACCTCCGCGAGCTTCGCGGTGAGGTTCACGGCGTTGCGCTGAGCGAGCTCGGCGCACGAGTCGACGCCGGACGCTTCGAGGAGGTCGGCATATTCGCTGCCGACGCCCTGAACACGCGCGAGGTCGGCGCGATTCACCCACTCGAGGATCTGGTGTTCGGAAAGTCCGCTCTTCGACGCGATCGCCGAACGGCCCTTCCGACTGCGGCCCATCTCCAGGAGCCCTTCCACCGTCGTGATGCCGGCGAGGCGAAGCTTCGCGGCAAACGCGGGGCCGACACCTTCCACTTCAATGATTCCCGTTTCGCGGATAGCAGGCATGACGCGATGCTCGCACCGCCGCTCTGGGAGCGTCAATCCGGCCCCTCACCCGGAGCGAGGCCGCGGCAGTTTGCGGCCGAGTCGAAGGGCTATGGTCGATCACCGACCGCCCTTCGACTCGCTTCGCTCGCTCAGGGTGAAGAAAGCCTGGCCAGCCGGAGGCCAAGGTGACGTTCGCCCTCGCTCGGCTCGCGGGCCACGCCGCCGCCAAGGCTCTCGGCCATGCGGATCGCTTCGGCGAGCAGCGCGGGATCGGGTTCGTCGCCGCGCCACCGCAGATCCACCGTGAGCTGAGCGGCGTCCGTACCGGACGAGCGGATCCAGAGCGATTCGCCGTCGGCGAGCGACGCGAGCGCGACGCCGAGAAGCGCGGCGATCGTCGCGACGACGCCGGCGTGATCCACCGCGCAGTCGCCCTCGCCGCGATGCTCCACGTCGATGAGCGGATCCGGGAAAAGGGTCCGAGCGCAATCGAGGGCCTCGCGCGTGAGCACATGGAGGTTCAGGTTCACGGATCGATCGACGGAAGCCAGCACGGCTCCTCGTCGAGCGGAGGTCGCTCGCGCAGGAGCTCGTGTGGCGTGAAGGTGGACTTGTAGACCATCGACGGACAGCCCATCACGCGATAGCCGAGATAAACGTGCGGGATCTTCCGTTCACGCGCGAGCTCCACGCCGAGCAGCACGTTGTGGATGCCGGGCGAGCGATCCGCGATCTCCGTGTCGTAGAAGAAGTAGACCGCGCTCCACGCGTTCGGCGTGATGTCGACGAGGCTGACGCCGCCCAGCCGGCTCCCCTCCCAGAACGAGATTTCGCGCGCCGCCGGATGCGGGAACGCGAACTGCAGGGTGTATTCGTCGGTGTCGAGCGCCTGCGCTTCCCACCCCTTCTTCTCCTCGCGGAACGAATGCCACTTCGCGAGGAGGTCGAGGCGCTGGCGGTCGACGATCGGCGGCGCCATCTTCCAGGTGAGCGATGCGCACGCCCTCCTCGCTCGCCGCTGGCTGCGATTCGGGTGAAAGCTCGCGACAGGAATCCGGATCGACACACACTCGCTGCAGGTGTCGCACACCGGACGGAAGTAGATCGGGCCGAAGCGCCGCCATCCGCGGACCAGCATCGCCTCCAGCTCCTGCGGCGTGACGTCGACCATGACCCGGTGTTCGAGCGACGCGAGCTCCGCCGGCAGATAGCTGCATGCCCGGGGCGGCTCGACGAAGGTCTGGAGCGTCCGGGCCATGGCGAAAGCAATTGAAGCACACGCGCGCTTGGGAACGCTGTAGAAGGGAGCCCGATGAAGTCGTGGGAAAAGGCGCTGCTCGGCGTGCCGCTCGCGAAGACGCCCGCGCTCGTTCCCGGCGTGCTCGCGGCCGCGGTGACCGTCGTCGTCGCCATGCGCGTCGCCGCGTGGCTTGGCGCCTCGCTCCTGCGCGCCCAGGGGATCGACCCGTCGGGCCGCGGCAGTCCGATCTCCGCGATTTCGATCGCGGTGCTCCTCGGAATGGCGGTCGCCAACCTCCTTCCGCTGCCGTCCTTGCTGATGCCGGGCTTCGACTTCGCGGTGAAGAAGCTGCTGCGCCTCGGCATCATCCTCGTCGGCCTGAAGCTCTCGCTCGTCGACGTGTTCACCAAGGGCCTGCTCGGGATCCCGGTGGTCGCGGTCGTCATCACGGTGGCGCTGCTCGTGAGCCCGAGGCTCGCGCGTCTCCTGGGCGTGTCGACCCGCCTGGGCACGCTGACCGCGGCGGCGACGGGGATCTGCGGAGTGACCGCGACCCTCGCGACCGCGCCGGTGATCGGCGCCGACGATCGCGAAGTCGCCTACACCGTCGCGAACGTCACGCTCTTCGGCGTGATCGCGATGCTCGTCTATCCCTGGCTCGCACACCTCTTCTTCGCGGACGCGCCGGTGAGCGCGGGCCTCTTCCTCGGCACCGCGATCCACGACACGAGCCAGGTGATGGGCGCCGCGCTCTCCTACCGCGAGGTCTACTCCGACGAAACCGCGTTCCAGGTCGCAACCATCACCAAGCTCACGCGGAACGTGTTTCTCGTGGCGATCGTGCCGTTGCTCGGCTTCCTGCACGCGCGCTCCGGCGGGGGCGCCACGAAGGAGCAGCAACCGGCTCTCTCGGAGCTCTTCCCGCTCTTCGTGCTGGGCTTCCTCGCGATGGCCGCGGTGCGGACGGCGGGCGACTACGGCTACGCGGCGACCGCCGGGCTCGACGCCGCCGAGTGGTCGCGCCTCACCAAGCTCCTCGGCGAGTCGTGGGCGACCGCGCTCCTCGCCACCGCGATGGCCTCCGTCGGGCTCTCGACGAACCTGCGCTCCTTCCGCGCACTCGGCCTCAAGCCCCTGTGGCTCGGCGCGAGCGCCGCCCTCCTCGTCGGCGCAACCGGCCTCCTCCTCGCCGCCCTCGTCGGCCGCTGAAACCCCGGGGCGGCGTGCGCGGCCACCCCTCCATCGACGCGTTGACGCAATTCCTTCTGCCGGGGTAGCTACTCCCCTGGAGGAATCACACGTATGAAACGAATCCTGGGCGGAGCGCTCGTCGCTTCCCTTCTCGTCGGCGGCTGCAGCTACCTCGGAACGGCGATCGACGCCGCGGCCAACAAGACCGGCGATGTCGTCGGTCAGAGAATCGGAGACCACGTCGTCCGCACGTGGAGTCCGATGATGATGAACTACTACAACGGCTACCTCTTCGGGCTCGCCTTCAACTCTGGCGGTTACGAAGTCGGGGAGACCCCGTACAAGGTCGGGGAGTGGACGCGCTGGACCGCGGAAGGCCGCTCCGGTGGTGACGCCGCCGCGACGAAGCCGAACACTCTCGAGCGAGCTTTCCTCTACGTCGACAAGGACAAGCAGCAGGTGTGGCGCGTGAAGTTCACGGATGGCGAGACGAACGACACGATCGTCCTCGAGGCGAAGTTCGCGGCGGATCGCAGCAAGCTCCTCCGCATGCGCGCGAAATATCCGAAAGACGCCGAGGCGCAGGAGGTCCCCGTCGACGACCAGACCTACTACGTGCCTCCTCGGAAGATCACGAAAGAGAGCCTCAAGGGCGCAACCGTCGGCACCGAGGCGGTCACCGTTCCCGCGGGAACGTTCGACAAGACGCAGCACATCAAGTTCGGTAGCCCCGCCGGCGTCACGCAGGAGTGGTGGCTCGTCGCAACGGGCATCCCGGGCGGCACGGTCCAGTATCGCGAGGCCGCGCAGCAGCAGAATGCGAATCAGCCTGAGGGCGCGGGGAAAGACATCGACCCCGACAACTACATGATGAAGCTCGCGGCGCACGGCGCGGGCGCCGTCACCGAGCTCGGCTTCAAGGACTGACGATCACCGGCCGCGCGCCCGACGGGCGCGCGTCGGTTCCGCTTCTACCGGCTGGCCTCCGTCGGCGCGGGCTCCGGCGTCACGTCGTCGCTGCGTGGAGCCTCCTCCGTGGCGCTTGCAGCCGGCGTCGCCTCGGGTGTGGAGGACGCGGCGGGCGACGCGAGCGCGGGTGCCGGATCCGCGGGCACGACACCTCGCGGCGGCGCGGTGTAGCGGCCGGCAACGAACGCCCCCGCCATTCCCGCGAGCGCGAGAAAGAAGAGCAGCACTCCTCGCACGGCGCTACGCGGCGCGGGCTTCGCCGGCGGCATCGACTGCGTGAAGGTGCGCGCGGGAACCGGGACGGCGCGCGCCACCGGGATCGTCGGGTCTGTTCCGAACGGACGGGCCGGAGCCGCGGGCGCGGGCGCGGGCGCGGGAAG
>Ga0163152_10000812_pt1 | contig 51762 bp, 68 predicted proteins | sample OliLakLV19MP8IB2_FD_148635 | JGI IMG/M metagenome (GOLD analysis project Ga0163152, IMG submission 148635) | Freshwater microbial mat bacterial communities from Lake Vanda, McMurdo Dry Valleys, Antarctica - Oligotrophic Lake LV.19.MP8.IB-2 | ecosystem: Environmental > Aquatic > Freshwater >... | reverse complement strand
CATCCATCGGAATGATCTTGCCGCTCTCGATGCTGATTGGTTTCGGCAGCTTCACCTGCGACATATCGAGGTACATGAAGCGCGGCCCGTGATAAATCATCTTGAGCTTCGCCTTCTTGCCGAAACGCGCTTTGTTGATCGACACATCGACGACAGGCGTGTCCTCACCTTTTTGCGCCCGGACTTCAACACCCTCATGCGTGTAGACGTACTCGCCGAGCAGCCGTTCGCGCTTGACACCGATCCAAACGCTCGCTTTTTCGGTGAGCTTTTTCGTCCACTTGGTATCGCCGCGCTGGTTTTGCTGACTGGCGACGATCACCAGCACATGACGATGCTCGGCGAAGGCGTTCAGCCACACGCACATTTCCTCGAAAGCGCGAACATCGCTTGTCCCCTTTGAAGGCGGCTTCACATCCTGAAAGTGATCGAGGAAGAAGATCTTCACGCCATGCTCGGCAGCACGGCGCATCTGAGTCGCCAGTACCGAGAACTCCACATCCGGCAGCCAGTGATAGGCGATGTTGGTCGTGAACTTCTTGATCTCCACATCAGCATCGAGCAGCGTCGGATACTGAGCGTCTTGGATGCTGCCAGTCGCCAGCAGATGAAATGGAATGCCCGAATGTCGCGCCATGCGGCGGTGCAGCAAATCGTTGGTACTCATTTCGGTATGCGCGTAATAGCACAACAAACCGAGACTGGCGTACCACTCCGCGAGCTGCTCCATCAGCGCCGATTTGCCGCTGCCCGAAGTCCCGGACACGACGACCAGATGTCCGGGCAGCAGCACCGGAAGCGCTTCAGACAATCGTTTCAACGCAGGCGGAAGCGGATAGCCGAGCATTTCGCCAGCCCGATTGCGTCTGATAAGGTCTTCGAGCGTCTCATCGTAGCTTTGGATCGAGAGTGAGCCGGGTAGGAACTGCTGGCGGTCATGCACTTGAATAGCATCGTAACGCTGCAAGCCTTCCAGATAGGCTTGCTGGATGGTGATTTCGCCATTCAGTGCCAGCGCTTTAATTTCGTCGCCTACCCGGAGCATGTGCCGACGGATCGCGGTGCGAACGACGAGCTGCCCGTAAGCCTCCGCATGTATCGAGGTCGGCGTGTTGTTGACGAGCTGCATCAGATAAGCAACGCTGCCGATCTCGTCCAATACGCCCATGTTCTTAAGTTCTTCGCTGACGGTCAGCAAATCAATCGGTTCGCCGCGTTCGTCGAGACGAATCAGCGCGTTCCAAATGTGCTGATGGCGTAGCAGATAAAAGCCCTTAGACTCCAAGAACGCGGCGACATCATGCAGCGCTCCGGGATTACTGATGATCGCGCCGATGACCGCTTCTTCAGCTTCTTGACTGTAAGGCGGGAGATTCGCCCGCTGTGCCAATGTTGTTTGGTTGTTCATAGCGGCAGCCCCAGTTCCGCCAGCAGTGTGGCATCGTCGGCAGAGAATTCGCCGCTCTCATCGTCTTCAGCTTCACTCGCTTCATGTGGGGAGATGTACGGCGCAGGAACATCGACGATCACAGTCGGGTCATTGGCGAGCCGCTCCAGCAGGTTATCGCCCTCGCCGATCTCGCCCATATTGACCGCGACATCCGGCTTACGCGGCGTGATGCGCGGCGCATCTTCGGTGTACCAGTTCTCTGCGCGATCTTCCTGCACCCACTCCTCGACGACTTCCCCGGCATAGCAGAAGGTCATCTCCTTATCGTGCAGGCGCGAGTTCTCATCGTTGCGAATCTCGCCCAAGCAGCGAATGAAGTCGGCAGGCAGCACCCCGCGCTGGACGAGGTTCTGCGCGTATTCGCGGTTGGTCTTATTAGCAAAATGCTGCTTTGACTCAATGACCTGCCCGCGTTTCGTTGGCCGACGCGGTGTCCAGTCCCACCATGCGCCGATGAGAGCCACTATGTCGGCTGATGTGCAAGGATATAGTCCCGTTTCGTCTGTGATGGAAGAAGCCGGTGCGCCGGTAGGCGCAATATGGTTTTGAAGGTGTCTTTGAAGATGTCTTTGATTCAGTTTGTGCGACAAACCAGCACTGGTTTGTGGGACTAACCGCTGCTGGTTTGTGGGACTAACCACCTGCTGGTTTGTGGGACTAACCACCTGCTGGTTTGTGGGACTAACCACTTGGCGGGCTTTTCGGGTACTACGCGCCTTTTCGGTTTTAAGCCGATTCTGCTCGTCTTTAGCCGCTTGACGGGCAAGTAAATAGTCCCAACGAATTTCTTCACCGAGTTCCCACTCTTGTCCATCAGCTGTCGGCTCACCGATTTTGACTAGCAAATTCGCCTGTGTCAGTCCATCCAGCGCCTTGAGCAACGTGGCGCGGCCTAGTCCAGTACCACCGAAGTGAGTCCCCTCACCAGTGCTGAAGCCACCTTCAAACATCGTTAGGCTGATAAATCCACGTCGTTTGTTGACCTTATCCTGCCAGCCGAGGATATGACGGGTCGCGTATGAAAGCACCGTGTATTCTTCCGGTGTGAGCAGTTCCATCGCCACATCGACGTAGAGGTTAAAACTCATAAATGTGTTCGGCAGAATCTTTGAACTCACGCTTTTACTCCATGACCAAGCGGCGCACAGCCAGCGTATGCGTTATCAACTGACTCGCCGCACCCTTCGATAAACCATCGGGTATGACTACCCCCAACTTGCTCAATAAATTGATCTGCGCTGGCGACGGCGGATCTCCGCGCCAGAACGCATCTTTCTGTGTAATGCTGGCTTCGGATCGCTGCTGCACCTGCTCGTCGGCGTCCAACATCAGCGCCGTTAGGTCATCATTGCGCGCCAACACTTGCGAAGGTGCGTCTTTGATCTTGGGGACATGCACGAGGCGGTAGAGGTTGTCTTGCAGCGGCGGCACGATCACCAGCGCGCCATCTTCGAAACTCAACGTACAGGAGAAGAAACCATCTGCCCCGCGATACCACGCTGCAAACGCCTTCTCGAACATCGGCTGATAATCGGCGAACAGACCTTGACCGGGTTTGCTACCGCCGTTCTCATCGCCAACGAACAGATCGCGCTCGTAGGCTTCGCGGAGGCTGATCTTGCGTTCCGCGCCACACTGTGGGCAGCACTTCAACGCTGCGTAGAACTCGACTTTGCACTCCGGGCATGAGATCAACCGCCCCAACAGAGTTCCGACCTCCAAAGCCTTTGTGTCCACCACTGTCATATCGACGATCAGGCAGTCGTGTTTGCCGGGATATGGACGTAGACCACGCCCGATGATTTGCGTAAATAAAGTGGACTGCCGTGTCGGACGCGCCAATAAAATTGCGCTGGTTTGAGGTGAATCGAAGCCCTCGGTAAAGACCATGCAGTTAGAGATGATGCGGATCTCGCCCGCTGCATACTGCGCGAGGATACGCCGCCGCTCCTCTTTGGGTGTCTCGCCGTCGATGTGCGCGGCTGCCACCCCGATCTCCCGCAGCGCTGCCGCGAAATTCTGGCTCATCGCTACATTGGGAAGGAACGCTAATGCCATGCGGTTAGAAGGCGCGATGTACTGCTGATAGGCATTCACGCACAGGTCGCGCCAGTTAGCAGTGTCGAGAGCCGAGATCAGCTTGCTCTGCTCGTAATCGCCCTTCTGTGTTCTTAAATCGCTGACATCGACTTTTGTGCTGACCTTCAGCCGGGTAGCTGGTACGAGATAGCCGGAGCCAACCCCTTCAGGAATCAGCCATTGATAGCAGATCGATGTGAACAAGCTGCCCAGCGCTTCTTTGTCTGTGCGCTTCGGCGTAGCGGTGAAACCTGCTGTTCGCAAAAGCGGGTTTGCTTCGGTCAGCGTTTCTTTGATGCTTCCGTAGCTGTTATCGGCGAGTGCGTGATGTGCTTCGTCGATAATCAGAATATCGAAAGCGCCGTGTTCGAGCAGCTTCGCCAGTCGTTTCTTATGGAGGGACTGACGTGTCGCCACCACAATACGCGCATCGGCGGCATCCTGTTCAGCCATCACGATGCCGATGCCGGGTGCGAAATCGTCGCCGAAGTAGTGGTTGAGTTCTCCGCCGAACTGGTTGATAACCCGCTCGTGAAGCTGGGTCACGATCTCCTCAGTATGACCAACGACCAGCGCACGATGAATCATCGGTGTCACGGTCTCAACGAGAAGCTGGGCCAGAATGGTGGTTTTGCCAGCGCCGGTTGCCAGCGCTGCGAGCGGTGCAGGATCGCCAGAGTCCCATGCGTGTTGAATAGCAGCGACGGCCTTTTCCTGATACTCCCGCAAACGCTGCGGTTGGTACTGTTTCTCATTAAACAGCATCGTTTTCATCCTTCGACAGCTCGTACATGACGATGCGAACGCTCTTACCATCAACGATGCCTAGCCCATCGCCAACGATGAAGGACAGGGCTTCAAGTGTCAGGGTGAAGGTCTTCGAGTCGATGAGTCTTAGATTTGCCTGAGCATCCAATACTCGCGGCGGCGGAACAGGTTTGCCGAGCCGCCTATTCAGTTCGAGGCGGGCAAATTCCGCTGTCCAGTCGCTATCGCTGCACTCCTCAATGAAATCCATCGCCTTCTCCAGCATCTTCAAGCGCATGGCGATTCGCAGGTGCGAATAGGTCACATTCGGGCGATCTGCCAGAAAATCGGTACGTACCGATTTTCTCCAGAACCGGCACACTGTCCGATATTCCTTCGCTCGCCCGACCTCGACCTTGATGCTTTTGGCGAAATCTTCAATGCGGTGTTCGCCGTATTGCTTGCTTACAAGAAGGGAAAGATCACCGATGAGCCAGCGTCCGGTATCCATATCTTCATGCGCCTGAAGCCCTGCCCCGATAGCCATTTCCCAAATGTCATCGCCTGCTTTGGCCGCCTGCTCAATGACCTCAAACGCATCCATCACTATTTCGCTCACAGCCACCCCCACCAGTTAAGTTCGTTCACAACCCATTCGGCAGCACTGAGCCAATTCCGGCACTCACCCAACCGATGGCCAACCCGCATAATCCGCGTACTGCCGTCGGGGCCGAGAATGACGAAGCTGTGGCGACCCCGATAGACGACAGCGCGACCAGCGCGCAGCTTGCGCCGATGCCCCAGTACCATCAGATGTGTAGCCAGTACCCGATCCCGTAGACAATCGTTAGCCGTATCGTTCATGGCAGCCGCCGATCTGCTTCGCCGCGCAGCGAAGATAAGTGGTCGATCACGGAATTAGCGGCTTCCGCAACGTTGTCAGCAGTTGAACGGCCAATGAAAGCGTCGTGGGCTGCACCCCGATCAAGGACGGTAAAGCGGCCTCGATTCCGCTTCACCGTCATGCCATTGGCGAATATCAGCTCGTCGCCAAGTTCCATTTCGAGAAGCCGCTCGGAGAGAAATCGCGCTTCTCGCTCCCAAACGTCGATCATGCTTCCGGCTCTTCCTCAAGAATCTCGGCATCAAGGATCTCGTCGCTTTCATCGACCTCCCGTGATTGGTAGCGTTCGGCAATATCGCAGGTGAGTTCATACAGTTCGTGGCGCGTTTCCTCTTTGAGCTTCAGCGCCGAGCTGCTCGTCAGTGCGTTGATCTCATCTGCGTCATAGCGGCCTGCGGCTGCGACACATGCGGACATAGCGAGCTTTTCACTGCCGACAAAAGCGTCCCAATCCCCCATTGCCACACCATCATTCGACATGGCATGGACGATGTTCAACGCCCTATAAACGTCTGCATCGTTTAGCCGGAGTTGCGTCTTGGCCCACGCGAGGAATTTCGTGCGGCGCGTCAGATCGACGAGGAACGAAACTGGCGTTTCGGCTTCTTCGCCCTGCCCTTGCTGCGTCGGCGGCTCTACGCCCATACGACGCTGCTTGCCTCCGCCGCCAAGTAACTCACGCGCCACATTGGTTGGTAGCTGATCGGGTTGCGGCGCTGGAAGTGCGGGCATTGCACCACCGGCAGCAATCGCAGGAATAAGAATGTGTCGTGCGAATACCTCTGTAACCCGCAAATAGAGCAGCGACTTTTTGACCTTGATGCGCTCACCGGGCTTGCCATTTGGCTTCGGAACGCTGACCTCGCGTGGTGCGCGGCCAAGAATGAACGGCACACCGTCGAGTCGTCCGTGAAGACGTAGGATGTCGTGCATGTAGCCAACGAGCGTCAAGATGTCGTACTGGCTGTGTGTGTTAAGAGCGAGGTAGCCGAACACACCGGCTTCCTGCATGAAATCCGGCATCCACAGCTTCAGCCGGCCCGTGTGCTTGCATTTGCAGGCTGGACTGGCACAGGGGATACGTGCTGTGCTTTGGATGCCGAGTTCAGCGTTGTACCAAGTATGCTGCTCGTCGCCGTCGCATTGATGCAGTCGCTTCGAAGCTACCCATTCTTCCATCCACGATTCCATTGCTTCGTCGATGGTTGGTGCAGGGAAAAACACGTTCTCGAATACGGCTGGCTCTTTGCCGTACATCATTTCCCAAACGGGACGCAGATGCGCGTAAGGCTCCTCGAACTCGATACGGAAATAGTTCAGGTCTTTGCCGGGACGATTGCCTTCTTCGGGCCGCTCATCCCCTTTGTACAGCTTGGCGATACGCGGAAGTCCCGCGCCCAACGGTTTCATTTCTGTAAAACGCTTGATCGGCATGTCTCTCATCCTCACTTAAAATCGAACTTGGAAAAAATGGGGCGTCCTAAAAACGCCCCGTGCTTGGTTAAAGGCAAAAGGAGCTACTGAAGGGTTTCGTTGAGATCTCCGTCGATCACACGGACAGACGGCGGCATACCGTCGTCATCGGCGCGAAGATGCTCGATTTCGCCGTCGTCATCTTTATCGTCATCATCACCGCGATAGCCGGGGTACGGGCCATCCGCCGGATTCGTGCCGGGATCACTGTTTGCAAGTTGCTCTTGCAAGCCTTCGTCAATCTGCTTCGCCGTCGGCAACTGCCCGAAACGAACGAGCCAGTCTTCGCGCTGTGCATCGCACATCAAGCTCAGGTATGGCTCCGCTTCAGCCATAAGCACCGAATTAACCCGTGCCGCGAGTTCTGCCGTTGCCTCGTCCCAATGGTCGCCAGCTTGAATCTCTGCCTCCATCATCACGTCGACACGCTTGTTCTCGAAGTTGCCCAGACTGAGCGTGATGCCCTTTTTCACCATGATCTTTTTCACGTTCACGATTGCTCTGACCTCCTGTACTGAATTGATCGAAGTTGAACGATCACGCTCGATGATCGAGCGGTTAGTTCCTGAGTTGAGCGGCGCGCCGCGGCCCGACAGCGCGCCGGCTGGCACAGCCGTTTGCGGCGATTCGGCGAGCGTCGTGAGACTGCGCTGCGGGTCAAGCAGGTAGTTGTCGAGCTTCATGCCGCCATCTCGCGGACTGTAGCGATTGGAATTCGTGCCGCGCTTGAGCTGTAATAGCTGGCGTCGTTCGGGTGCGTTATTTGCGCTCATCGAACCACTCCGCGACCACGCTCCAGTACCAAACAATGAAGCGCCATAACATGCGCGGCGTGGGAAGCGGCAGCCATACGGCTGATTCAGGCTCCGACTCCGGCTGTGGTTGATGATTACGAATCGAGCGAACAACGCGCGCCGCTTCTTCCAAGCCGACGAAATCCACCGCCTGCATAGGCTCACCCGACTGCGTTTCATCTGGGTCGAACACGATCTCCGGCTGCCGCATCCGAATGATGCGCCGTTCGCCAGTGCTGCTCACAACCTCCGCCGTGCAGAAGCCGTGCCAGTTGCCGGGGTTTCGCTGCTGCGCGTTCGCGTACAGTTTGCCTAGCTCGATCTCGTCGCAACCGGATTTCTTTGCCATAGCTAGCCTTTCTTGATGGATACTTCGAGCGTGACACGACTCAACAAGCCCACGTTCGGATGTAAGATCGACCATTCGCATTTAGCGACTTCGTAGACGATCACGTAGCCCGCATCATTCAGCGCTTGGAACCATCCGCGGAGATGGATCACTAGCTCTGAGAGGCTTCCAGTCGAGCGGTCAGCGCAGCCGACTACTGGCCGGAGTACGATTTCGTAGTTCATTAGGAGACAGTGCCCCGCTCCTGTTCTCGAACGAGACGGCGTTCTGTTTTCGCCTGCCAGCGCTGGCGACGTGTGGGTGCCCAGCGCTCCATGTTGAGCGGCCATCGGCGCGGCTGATTGCTACCGCTCTGACGCTGCTTTTCAGCGTGGGCAATGTTCCGGGCATCCGTATCGAAACGCCCTTCTGCTAGCCGTTCAGCTCGGCGCTGACGACGTGCCTCGCGCTTCTGGGCAGCCCGCATTTTCTTGGTGACATACTTGCGTTTCGGCTTAACTGCCGGTGCGTTTGTGTCCATGTGCGATGTCCTCCTGCGGCTTTATGAATGGATTGGTGTCCATAACGATGTCCATCGCTGCCTCATGCTCGCCTTCAGCCATCAGGCGGGCAATTTCTTGCACCTTCCGTGCATCTGCCAGCACGTCACGGTACTTTTTCAGCACCACCGCGTCGTTGCCTTCAATGCTGGCCATCACGCCGTCTAGCGAGCTGTCGATGATGCGCTCTACGAGGTCGCGCACCTCTCTTGCTATGGTCTTGTTGTCGTAGCCGTCGATGTACTTCCTACCCACCGTTGCCCCCTGACCGCGCATGTTCACGAAGAACAGCCGCGCCGGCTACGGCGTGATGACGACGACGACGCTCATTCCGCCAAGCGACGATCAGCACTGCCGATAAAGCGGCGAGTGCTGCTGTTCGATAGTCGATTTGTGTGCTGTTTTGCTGCGATTTATGTGCCATTTGGATGCGATTCCGGCACACGGGCCTTTTGCGTGATAGTCTGTTTGTTAAGAGGCACAACAGTCGCAACCTGCCGTGTTTCTACATGAAGCCCGTTGTTGGCAAGCCAGTTGTGAATCGTGTTAGGAGCAACCTTCAGATCATGAGCAGCCCCAAGCACCGAGCCATGTTTTTCAATGGTCGCCGGAAGCAGTTCACCGACAGAAACACCGCGTTCTTGCGCGATCTCCTCCAGCCGATGAGCCTTCTTTATGGACATCTAGGATACCTTTCTTTATGTCTAAGTAGACATAAATCAACTCAAGAAAAATGCCTATTTAGGCATAAAAATTATATGCTTATTTGAACATAGTGTCAAGCAATCAGTTAAGTTATTCTCTCTGTAATCAACTGGAGTCTGTAATGACAAAGCGCAACAATGTATTTAGAGGTGACCGCTTAAAAGCAATACGCGAACGCCGCGATCTTACTCAAGAGGAACTCGCGGAGCGCCTCGGTTCTGGTCAAAGCCAGCTTAACAAATATGAAAATGGTAAAGCTGATCCGAGTCCCGATGTATTGGTGCGGCTCGCAGAAGAATTAGAAGTAACAGCCGACTGGTTACTAGGACTCGTTGATAAACACGACGAACACTTACATGAAAAAGAACTAACATCACAGGAGTGGAAGCTGCTGATGGCTTTCCGCAAGGGCGACCTCAGAGGCATCATGCGGGTAGCTGCTGATGCCGTCACTCCAGAACCAGATAATCAAACTGGCATCTCCGGTGTAGATACCACAGCGAACGATGAGGCGCTCGACATCGTTGAGTAATCTATACCATGCTAATATATATAGTTCGGAAACCGTAAGCATAGATCACAGAACCTTAACATATAGAATATTACCAAGAATAGAACCAATGTTCGCTTTTGTCTATAGAACAGCCGTATGAAATTCCAAATTGATGTAAACCGTAATAACACTTGTTCATAGATCTGCTAACGGGTTAAGGTTCAAAGCATATGTCGAAAGCCAAACTGCTTGCTGCCCGCGAATTCATTCAAGAAAAACGTTACGGCGAGGCACGCACGTTGCTAGAGACAATGCCCGACGAGCCGACGGCTCAAAAGTGGCTGGCGAAGCTCGCTAAGGTTGCTACTCCACCACGACGCCAACGATCCGTAATCCCGGCTCCGCCGCCCTTGCCTGCATCGGCTTATGCGAATCAGAGCGCCATGAGCAATCGCGGCTATACTGCGTATGATCTTGATCGCTCGAATGCTCGAATGAAAAGCTACACCGGCGCGGTAGTGATCGTGATGGTACTGTACTGTGTGTTTTTCATCCCCGGTATCATCGCCAATGTCCTCTATCACAACGAAGGTCAGCGCATGGAAGCACTCGCCGGGGAGCCGCTGCCCGGAGTGCGCGCTCTGGGCATCCTACGAAAGTTGATGTTTGTTCTGCTGCTTCTGATCGCTATACCGCTCGCGGTGGTGATCGCCGGACGGCTGATGTAAATTACTCCGAGGGTCATTTATCAGGCCGGCGATTTATCCCAAATCGGGGTCAACTGTTCGACGTAAATTATGGCAGCAATTATGTCGCCGACTGCCCTCTCCCACCGCAATAAACAACAAAAAGCGCCCGGTCTGAGCTTAGACGGAGCGCTTTCCAACAGGCAGAAATAGCAGTAGGGGAGTTAGCTATAACTCTATATCTTTGGGTCAGCCGGGTTGAAGGTTTTGCCTTTCAGTCTAAATGCAAACTCGACCAGCAGGCCGCCAATCACATTCTCTTCGGCAATTGTCGTACCACCACCAGCGGCGCGAATCGCCTTCAGATCAACTCCATACTTGTTTGCCTCGGCCTCAAACATCTCGTTGAGAGACTCGATAATCAATTCCGTTAACCTACCGGGCTGCCCTTGCTGAAGCTGCCGACCAGTCAAAATCAAGCCCCTCCAGAGATCGAAGCCTAGATTTTCCAACTCAAATGTCAAAGCCGAATCATCGTCAGCCATCAGCCTTGCTCCATCTCGTCGGCAAGCTGCCGAAGTAGTCGAGCGGTTGCCCGGCGCTCGTCAGCGCTGGCTTTTGCCTTGTGTTTTCGAGCCGAGGAAATGAACGTCGCTAGGTGGTCGTCGAAGCCTTTTGGCTTTGTACGTTTTTTGTGCTTAGTCGAGGGAGGGTTAACCGCGGTAAACCTTCCCTCAGCATCAGACTCCTCGATGACCCCTAAAAGCTCATCAATCTGCCGACGTCCCCAGTTCTCATCGTCGGCTCTCGTCCAGTCCTGTGGCGAGAGATTCAACACCTTCCGATACTGACTGAGAGAGGCTTTATTTCGTACACCACAGGCACTCATCACGGCTGCCGCGTCAAGCGCTGCGAGTTCGCCAACCTGCCGATAGTAGTCCACATCTTTCTCGAACTCGCCATAGGGGGCAAACTGATATTCGCCACTCGCTTCGTGCTGTGCCATGACGAGTAATGCCCACTGCCGACTTCGGGCAACCATATTGAGATTGCCGCGAGCCGTGTTCTCGCTGGCCTGCGCGAATCGGTCAGTCCTTTTGACGACCTGTGCGGCGATATTCGACCACTGCTTATCGCCGGTGCTGTAAGCGTACAGCAGATGATGAGCCAACCAACGACGTTCGCCAGTGACAAGCCGATAGCGACTCGGCTCGTATTCGACAACGGTGATCGGATTGGTCAAGCCTTCTTGTTTGATTCTGATCGCAAGTGTGACCAGCTTCAGCAGCGCGTCGGTGATCGGCGGCAGTGAATCGTCGCTCTCGACCTCCTGACCATCTAGGCGTTGCCGGATGAGCGGCGCTTGATTTCCGCATTCCTGTTGAGCAAGTGACTCCCAATCGGCAAACATTCTGCCCAGCATAGTCGGCGCGCCATTCCAAAGATTGCGAACGGCTGAAGGGATAGTGCGCCGGGGTTGTGTCGGGTCAGGCTCAATGTCGAAGATCGACAACTTCTTCAGGCGTTCACCACGTTTGGCTTCAGCCTGAGCCGTATTGCCAAAGAGATCTCCGTCCGAGTCTCTGATATTGCTCGTCGTTGGCGTTTCCTCTTCAGCAAACGGATTGCTGCTGTTCTCTCTCATGCGCTTGAGCTTGCTCATGCCGATAACCTCGCCTTCACCTCTTGAACAAGCCGCCACGCTTCTTTCGTCGCCGCGCTGCGAGGAGCATACGTGTAAATTAGCTGTTTCGCTTTGCTGGCTTCCGACCATGTTGCGCGCTGCTGTACCTGCTCGAAGATCTTGTAGGTTTTGAACTGCTCCAAAAGCAGCTCATAGTTAGCTTGATGAACAACTTGTCTGGGCCGAGTTTTCATCGGCACGATGCCCATAACCTTCGCCATCTCATAGCCTGCGTTCATACGCCGATTCTGGATGCGGGCGAGATGCCGGAGGCTCTCGCCCAAACCGTTGAAGCTAAGTGCCTCTAATTCGGTTGGATACAGAATCGCATCAGTAGCCATGTAGATGATCGCGTGGAAGTTGGATGGCGACGGACTGGTGTCGATCAGCACCACATCGATGTCATCTGCTAGTTCCATCAACCGTTCACGCAATACGGTATCGCCAGCGCCAACTTCTTGAAGGCTTCCAGCGATATTGCGCGTCTCAGTGTTTGACGCGACGAGAAACAGTCGGCTCTTTGCTTCCGGGTCGTCACCATAATAAGCTGGGTTCACGGCTTCAGACACAGCTTTCCAACTGGCTTCACGCACGAGCAGGTCATAAAGATGCCCTGATTTTTTCGCGCCCATCGTAAACGTCGTATGTGCCTGCGGATCGGCGTCAATCAGCATCACACGATAGCCCATAGCCGCTAGTCCCGCTCCGACATGAGTTGTAACCGTCGTTTTTCCGACGCCGCCTTTTTCATTGATAACTGAAACGATGTACATATTTACCTCTAGTGATCGATATAGTCGGCAAGTGCGCCTGAGATATAGTCTTCTCCGGTGAGTACAACTTGACGCTGCGCTTCGAGTTTGATAGCCACGTATGACCACCACTGGGCGTTTTCGCGCTCGGCTTCCTGTATTGCCATCATAACGGTCTTGTAGCCGTATTCCTCGATGATGCCTTTGATGAGGACACGCCTATCGGGATAGTCCGTGTTGCCGAACTTAATTTTCGCCCGCGTTAGTTTTGCGAGAACCGCCCCCACTCTTTTCTCGAACTTGCTTCTTTCGAGAGTTTCTTTCTCCCTGTTTCTTTCGAGAGTTTCTTTCTCTGATCGCTCCCTTGCGGCAGGGGTTGCGGTCTGCGGTGCTGGGGGTTGCACCCCTCGCCGTCTACGTGCCGACCCCTCATCTTGAGGGGTCTGTTTCATGCGTAAAGTGTAGTGCTTTTCAATGCGCCCTTTATCAGTGTCATCAATCACAACCTGAATGAGATTATGTGCCAGCGCCGCTTTGAGTCCGCGCCGAACGGTTTCATTGCCAAGTCCTGTGCCGCTGTCGTATCGACTGCCATCTCTTCGTTTGCGCCCAAATTGAAACTCATCTGTCGTAATGTGCTTGGGGATGCCGTATTCGTCAAAGCCCCACGTATGTCGCAAGAGATAAAGCAGCAGTTTCAATTCCGCCAGCGTATCAATTCTTGGCAGGAAATATTCGATAAACACATGCGGCAATTTCGACCAGTTTTCGCGGGGATAGTCGAATCCCTCGAAGCCCTCGAATGGATCGTTACTCATTCGCGTTTCCCCACCAATGACTTGATATGCGCCACATCGTCGTCGTTGAGCGCAAACCATTCACCGTTGACGCGCTTACTGGCAAAGCGCTGGTGAAGTTCACGTTCTAGCCCATACATATCCGGCGTTTCGATTACGCAAATATAATCAACGTCGAAGGGCAGTTTCACAGCGAATGTGGTAATGCGGTTATCAGGGTTGACGGTGCGTCCGATTTTGTAGTAACCCACGTCTGACCGGATAAGATAAACGCACCCCGCTTTTAATCTTGCCCGCTTGGACAGTTTGGGTAGTTCGTCTGGCAATTCGCGTACAGGAACTTGATAGGCGTAGCCATCCAGAGAGGGTAAAGACCGCACATTCAATCGCACAAAATTTACCACGCGATCATTGTGCAGCTTCGAGCGGTGGGCTTCCGAAAAAATATACCCCTGCTTCTTTAGGCGGCGGAAAATCATACCCAAAGTGCTGACAACAACGGGTATCGTCTCGGCCCATTCCTCGTGGGTTTTCGAAACCCATAAATGGTTACCGTACCAGCAAACGCCTTGCGGTAGTGGGTCATCAGTGTTGATATTCGTCCATTGAAGTATGGTCGATAATACAATCGCATCTGCGGAACTTTCGCAAATGCCTATAAAGGCAAAAGGTACAAAAACGCCAATTTGCCCATCAGGGTTTGCCATTTCATGGTATCCTATCGGCTAGGGGCTGTTGACCGCAGCCCGCGAAAATATGACTCTGTGAAGCCCGCCACGAAGCCCCGGCGGGTTTTGCTTTTAGCTCACTTTTTGCTGTTTCATTACTTTCTGACGCAACTTCTTCCCGGCAGTGTAGGCATCGTCTTCCTGCTTCAACTCCCTCAACATCAATTCGATAGCCTCGTTAAAGCTGACTTTCAGCCCGTCCCGAAACTCCCTCAGTTCTTCGTGCAGCTCAGGCGTGATCGGAATGCGGTTAGTGGCAATCCGACTTTGAGAAGCCATAGAAAACTCCTTTCCAAATGACATAGTTATCAGCATAGCAAAGATTGTAAACATTAGCAATAACCGCTTGACTTTCGTGCTTGACGTGTGTTACACTGTAAACATGAAAGGTAGCTTGAAAATGTCCCTCCAAAGTCTGTTTAGTGATCTGTTTTTCAACGAAGCCGATGATGCCGATCACGTCATGCCGGAAGAGGTTGTTGAGCGCATTGTCGTGGATCTCACTGTAACAGTTGCGACCAGTTACCGGGAATATATCGGCGTCGTTTTGAAGATCGACGAAGTGCGGCAAGATGCCTACGTCCGTATTTGGGATGACATCCTGTTGGAGTGGCGCAACCACTGGTTTGGCTTTGAGCACCTGATCCTAGAATGGCAAACGGCAGAAGCCGTAGCCTCTGCCGCTTACTAAAACCTTTATTGTTCGCGGGGCGGCGGTGTCCGGGAAGATGACGCCGCCCCACAAGGAGAGTATATCACGATGGTTTTCCTCACACAGTTAGCAATCCTCGATTGGCCCGACTTCGAAGACGTTGCAGATCTTCACGACGAGCAGATGGACATTTGCCCGACGTGCGCCTGCGAGTGCGAACTCAATGGTGATGCCCAGTGCTACGAATGCCAGATCGCGCCGGAGCCAGAAGACGACGATGAGCCGGTTGAGGTTCGTCTGCTCGGCGGCTACGACACGCAATCGGTAGCCGAGCGCAACCGTATGCGCCGCTTTCTGGCCTAGCTAATCGACGATAGGGGCGTGGCAAGCTGCGCCCCTACAAGCCCATTTTCAAAACCATCTAACCTAACCGACAAACACGAGAGGAACAAATCTCATGGCACACGAAATCTGGTCAAAGCGTTTTTACTCGGCTCGCAACGTTCCGGCGTGGCATCACATCAGCCTGCTCGACGAGCTGGGCATCACCGACGATGGCACTCGCACGGCTGGCGATGTTCTCAAGCTGATGGGAGAGCCGGTGGTCGAACTCGTACCGCTCGGCTACGACTACAACGGACAGCAGATTTCGAGCGGCTACAGCGCCATCGTTCGCGCTGGAATGCCGGAAGATCCGAAAGCTGTTCAGTTCGGCGTGGTCAGCAGCGACTACGAACTCATCACGCCGTACAGCGCTGCAAATATGTGGGACTCGCAGGTCACACTGCCGGTTGAAACGATGGCATTCCTACGGAGCGGCACTTCGCTGTTCATCACGGGCAAGCTGCCAACCTTCGATGTGCGCGGTGAGGCCGTCGATAACTACCTGATTCTCAACAATCCAATGGACGGCACTGGAGCCGCTTCTGGCCACGTCGCCAACATTCGCGTCGTGTGCGCGAACACGCTTCGCGCCGCGATTGGGCGCTCCGAAAGCAATTTCCGTATTCGCCACACCAAGGGCGCATCAAAGCTGCTGGCTCGCTGGCTGAAGGACACCTACCAAGCCGCGCTCATGTCGCTGGAAGTGATGAAAGAAGCCTACGACATTCTGGCGGCCAAGCCTGTGACGACGGTGCAGGTGAAGATGATCGCCGACACGCTCTACAAGCTGCCGCAGCGTCCGAACGCTGATTCGCCGCGTAAGCGCGAATGGGACGATGTGCTGCAAGCCTACGAGTACCGCCGTGATTGGGTGACTCGTGCGCGTTCGACAGTCGTGCGCCTGTATGAAGGCGAAGGCACGGGCTTATCCGGCGTAGCGACGGAAGGCACGGCATGGGCCGGCTGGAACGCGGTTGCCGAGTTCGAGACCTACCGACGAGGCACAACGCAGTCGATGGCGCAGAACATCATCGACGGTGATCGCGCTCGCACCATCAAGCGCGGCTACGGCATGTTCGCTGAACTGGCTAAGAGCTAATCCAGATCGGGGCGCGCAGTCATCCACGCGCCCCTACAAGCCCATTTTCAAAACCGACTACCTTAAAACGAAAACGAGGCAAACGATCATGCAGAAGTCTAATCCGATGTACTACCGCGAAGCGCTGCCCGGCTACGTACACGATCTTGTTGCACCCGGCTACGCATCTTACATCGCGCCGCAATACTACGCCTACTGGCACAATTTCGTTGGGGCAGGTCAAACCGCATACGAGTGGCTGAGTGCAGAGCCTTTTCAATGCCCGGAGGGTTGTTTCTGCCCAGATTGCAAGTTGAGCGGCATCTTCGACGAGAACCCGCATCCTCAAGATCGAACCCCGTGACATACTCCCCACAGCTAAAGGTAGGGGCTTTACGGCGCTTCTTTCGGGTAACCCAGAGGAATCAAAAAGACCCGGCACAGTGCCGGGTCTTCGCTCTTCATGTGGTCACCAACACTATTCGCGCTGCGCCCGTATCGCCGCCATCGTATCACCTAAGATTGGCGCTTCAGCTCGAACGAGTGCGTTGTAACCTTTGGTGGCTGCTGCCGTTGAAAGCACAAGTCCAACAAGCCCACTGACAACAGTTGTGAGCGAATCAATGACCGATTGGAATTGCAGTTCATATCCGGCGTTTTTGACCAGTATCCACGCCACCCAGACAATGACCTGCAAGCCGAGCGCGATGTAGGCCGCGTTGATCGGCAGGAAGCGCTTGAGGATAGCCGTTAGCGCGATCACCAGCGCCGCAGCGCCGGGGATGAACGTCACATCCGACACCATCTTGATTATCAGTTCCAGCGCTGCTTGCAATTCCGCATCCGCGCCCGTCGGCGAACCAATGATGGTGGGATCACTGGGCGAGTCAGCCAAGCCTACGTCCTCGCCTGTTAGACTCGTGTCGCCTTCCTCGACTTCGGTCATGCTGACGATCTCACCCGGAGGCTGGGCTTCCGGCGTTTGCTCCTGCGCGAACGCTGCCGGCACGAGCAGCAACATCAACACCAACAATAGAGACAACAGCAGAACCGAGAAATGCTTACGCATGTCTTTCTCCTTCTATATTCGATTGAGAACTAGTGGTCAGACTGGATGGGGGTTAAGGTTAGGCTTAAGCGTCGGCGTGAGTGAAATCGACGTAGAATTCGTCGTCGACGACGAATTGAGCGGCGGCATCGGAGTTGATCGTCGAAAGGATGATCTGTCCGCCCGGTGTCCACTTGTAGAACTGCTCGTTTTCCCGGCTGCCGCTGGTGACGGGCGACAGATAAACCGTCGCACCTTCTTCACCCGCTTTGATCTCCGTGACCTGAAACTTTGCACGTACCACTTTCTTCAATCTCCCATACTCGATTTACGATAGACGGACGCGGCTACTGCACCGCGTCCGTTTCAGACACAAGTTCAATCTCGGCCTCGTTGTTGGCGATGGTCACAGATACCGTGATGATCGTCCGTATCGCCGCCATAACCACATCCACATCCGCTTCAGTTGGGCCGGTGATTTTGACAATCAAACTCTTGGATGTATCCGGCTTAGGGTTAGGCGGCACAACGACAGGCAACGCCACAGTCACGCCCGCATAGTGCAGTCCAGCGTTGCCGGGGGTCTCGTAGATCGCCGCCTCGAAGTCAACATCCTTCATCGGGATGATCGCGCCTTGAGCCGCATCGACGCCGAGCGGATCGTGGTAGAACATCCAGCCCGGCGCATAGCCGACGACAGCGATGAAGTGAGAGCCGTCGAAGTTGTAGAACGTCGGCTTGAGCTTGGCGCGATGGACGAGCATGATGACCGGGCGTCCGGCGTCCAATTCGGCTCGGATGGCGGCTGGAGTCATGCCGTTGAATGGGCCTGACTGCACGACGGCTGGCACAGCCCAATGCTCCAAAGCGCGCTCAAGCTGCGTCAGCGAGGTCGTGTTGTTGCCGTGCCCCAAATAGGCGCTCACATTGCCTACCGTGACCGCTTGCAAAACCGGATCGTTCAACTGCAAACCCGCCCAGTTGGCGACGCTGGCGACACAGGCAGGCCCGCAGTCGTTGGCGTTGGGCGCTTCGCTGCCGATCTGCGAACGAAACGGCACATGCACCAACACAGTCGGCGACGGCGCAGGCGTGGTATCAATCGGTACGAACTGGCCCTGATCTGCCATCCAACCGGATTTCGCGCCGAAATCGACGCGCAGCCAGTTAAAAGCACCGCCAACCGTCTTACTGACGGGGTAGTATTTGACCTCACTGTTCTTCGTGACTGTCACGACCAGCTTGCCGCTCGTCGTCGGCTGCTCGCGCAGGTTGTAATCGGCGGCGATACGTGCGCTTACGGGTATGCCGTAATCAGGCATTTGAACTCGCTCCTTTAACCTATACATCTCGGAAAGCACGTCGGGACGTTCGCCGACGTTGTACATCCGCCCGCCTGCGGCACGGTTGTTGTGCCACGGCGCATTGAAGTTCCACGCGAAGAAGCACAAGCCCACCGCGTAGGCCGGCATCGTGTCGATAATCCACTCATCGACCCAGCGCATAACTTCTGGTTGCGTATGTCCGGGGAAACGGTTGGCGTAGAACACGCCCATGCTGAACGGGCCTTCGACCTTGAGACCGGGAAGCTGCGCTTCAAGCTGGCTATAGATCGAGGCTAAATTCGGCATAGCATCTGCCCAGCCTTCGCCGTAGACGACATGATGCATCGACACGCCGAGCGCCTCGCAGCGCTTCGCCAGCCACACGTCGCGGTACATGAGCCAGTTATCGCGCCAGTTCGTCTCTAAGACCTGTTGACGTGTCTTCCACTGTCCACGCTGACAGCGCGCCGGATCGAGGAGAGCAGTGGCATCGCCATTGCCATCGACAGGCGGGAACGTGCTGTAGTTGTGCCAATCGACAAAGCCGTGCCCCTCAGTCGTCCAATCGGCTGCCCATCGAAGAAACCTGTCATACACGGTGGTCGAGCGCCAGACCGTGCGCGTCGGCTCACTCCACAGCCAGCCCTCGCGGATGGTGTTTGCTGTCGCAAACCCGCCGAGCGAAGCCTTGAAGCCAGCCGCAGCGGCGCGATCTCCCACGTCCATCAGGTAATCAAAGAGGCGCGCCATCTCTTCTTCACTGCTGATTCCCGGCTCATTCAGCACGACACGGGCGATCTCCGGGTGACCCTGATTGCGCCACTCATCAATCCACTTCGATGGCGCTTTGTAGGCACTCAGTCGGTTATTCCATAGACTGCCTTCATTGCCGTTGAACACACGATGAAAGACATAGGGCACGCCGAGCCGCTCGTGGATGTGAACCGCCTCGCCGAGACCGTCCAGAATTAAAACCGCCGTCGGCTGAAGCTGCTCGACGGCGGTGAAAAGTTCCGCACTGCGTTGATTTGTGGCGTGAAGCCCAATCGGCTGCCTCATAGGCTGACCGCCTCTCCAACTATTTCGAACACTTGATTTGCCAGCACCGTGACGACTTCGCTCTTATCCTCTGCCGAGCGATCATGCTGCCAATTCGGAGGTACAAGAACCTGCCATATCCCGGTTCGCTCCGGGTGTGGCTGACCGAGCGCGGGCGCAAAGCCAGTTTTCCAGCGTATCCAGCAGGGGCGCGGGTGAGGCATAGCTACTGCTCCATCTGCAGGTCAATGGTCGGCACGGGATTCTCCGTTGTATTCTGAATTTCCACCTTTTGAACCGTCTCGGCGTTAATCACCGGCTGATGGAGTGTGTTGTTGAAATTCGGCGGTGTCAGTTGGAGGGCCGCGTTGTACAACTGATTATTCAGCCGTGCGATGTCTACGTCCCGGAGTTCGACAGTGCGCCGCCAGTCGGTCTCTTTTTGAGCCATCTGCTTGTCTTTCTCAAGCAGCAGCAGACCCTTTGTTTCGTTCTCATCCTTCCAGTCTAGCAACTGTCGGCGCAGGTCTTCGATCTGATTCTGCTGCGATTTGTTCTGATTTTGCAGCGCAATGATGGTCATATCGCTGTCGCCCAGCTTGGTGTTCAGATTGGTGATCTGTCCTTGCAAGACGGTAACCGTCTCGACTGTGCCTTGAGCGATGCGCGCCGCTTCTGCTGCTGACTTTGCCGCTGCCTCTGCGCTATCGGAAGAAGAAAGCGTCTTCTCAGCGAAACGGTTAATCAGCGCTTTGCCAGCGACATCTTCTTTCGCGGCTTCAACCTCGACACCCGCTTTATCGACCTGCTTTCGACCCATAGCGACGACGAGCGCGCCGCCCGCGAGCAGCAGCGGCAGCGCTTTATCCAGCAGATCCCACAGCCGATCATCATCGACAGCCGGCGCAGGCGTCTGCGGCGCGAAAGTAATGAGCGGCGTGGGGCTTGGCTGCGGTGTCACTTGGAAGGCAAGCAAGCAGAACACGGCAAGCGTCAGCGTCACCAACAGCGCCCCGCGCCGCCCAATCTGCTTCCACAGTTTCTGCACGAGTTTCTGCACGAGTTTCTCCTCACCTATCTGGTGTCGGCGAGCACGGCCACTTTTTTGTTTACCATCGGTGTCATCACGTCGCCCCCGGCAATAACGCCTTCCAAGTCGAAGGTGTACACGCTGTCGCCGACAAGGAGTGCAGCGGTTTGGGTGCGAGTGATGGGCACCTTAACGCGCTGGCCGCTGCCTTCCGGCGTGATGGTCATTGGAATGTCGAGTACCAACCCAGCGTAACTCTTGCGCTTGAGTTTGAACTTCATCGAAGTGAACGTCGGAAAACCTTCGATCAGCCACGACAGCTCACGTCCGGTTGCGGCGGTATAGTCGTCGCCGCGCACGAGTTCCGGAATGCCCGTCCTTACATTAACGACGGAGAGGAATGTGACCGTGCCGGAGCCGAGTGCCATCACCTTCGCGTGTTCTTCAGCCGTGAGACCGCCGCTCGAGCTGGCCGCTTCAAGGCTGTCCGTCGTCGGGTCATACGTGCCGCCCACGTCGCTGGGCAGTGTGGCATTACTACGCATAATCGCTTGCAAGAAGCCAAAAATGGTGTTTACGCCTGTGCCGGTCAACGCGCCGACCCGGTTGATGACGGTTGTTACGAGAGCAGCCACTGACAGCACATTGTTGTTGATGATCGTCTGGTTCGCCGATGTAGCCAGTCCGGTCTGAATTTCCGGTACTGTCGGCGGCGGCGTAGCAAGGCTAAAGCCTGCCTTGTCCGTCAGTGAGCGATTCACATATGCCCAAATAGCTGCTGCTGTCGCACCTGCTGTGGATACCGCCGCGTCGAGATAGGCCATGCCGAAGTTGTTGGCATTTTGTGGGTCAACCGCCGTCAGTTGAATTTCAGCGCGCACGTAACCTGTGCCCAAGCCACTCACACCGGGCAGCGAAACAAGCAAGCTGCGCGCTCCAGAGACCGCCCAGCGCGCATCGGCGATCTGGATTTCGTAGATGCCGGGAAAGTTCGTGGCGTCTACTTCCTTGAAACGCACTTTGCTGGCCGTTGGCGCGGCGAAAGTGCCGAGCGTTGTGATGTTCTCGACGTTTCCGGCTGCCTGCGTATAGAGTGTCGCCGCTGCCTCATTATCGGCAATCGTAGCGATAATCAGTCCCACAGAACCGAACGTCAGCCCGGTCTTTCCAGCGCCGATGACGGATGTGATGTCGGGAATGAACACACGCAGGATGAGCGACGTGACCCCGTTCTTTTGCCATAGCTTTGCCATTAAGAAGCCATTCCGCCGAGCATACCTGCGTCGGCTATAAAGCTGCTCGTGCGAATGATCGGGTCAAAGTAAACCAGCCCCGAAGCATTTTTAGCAAGGGTTCTGACCATGTACAATTTAGGGCTGTCGCTGCTGTTCGTCACCGTCGCCGTCAGAATTTCCCATGTGTCGATACTGTTGGTCATGATTTGTTCACTGTCTGGAGAACCCGTGATGAGTGGCTCTTTATCGAGGCTAAACACCCACAGGCGCGGGAGATAAGTCATCGTCACGGTTTTGCGGACGTAGCAGCGCACGTACAGACTAGCGCCCGCAGGAACGAGAATTTCGCGCTCCATGAAAACCGGGAAGAGGGCCGATGTCGGCCCGTGCTGAAAACTGCGAACGCGACTGGTGTCGAACACCGGGCTACTGACGCTGGTCACGTTGCCGCCGAACGTCCATGCCTTGAACGCGCCTGCTACTTGGTCATGGTCGAACGACATCACCGATGTATTGGGCAGCGAAAAGAGATTCGCAACAACGACTTCCGACGCATCATCCAGCAGCGTATTGAACAGCAGGATATTGGAGATGCCGTTAATATCGTTGGTATTGTGGCGGAAAGTGCAGTTGACGACTTTACCGCGACCCATCACGGAGTTCGATCCACCTAACATGCCGTGGGTGCAGTTATAGGCGATGCAGTTAACTATGTAGAACTTGGAAAAGTTCGTCGCCCCCATCAGCCCGCCGTTGGTACAGTTAAGCGCTACACAGCCAACAGCCGCGCCGTCGGCAAGTGTCGCGTTACCCAGTATGCCAACCGTGCAATTCAGCGCGTAGCAGTTGGTGACGGTTGGGGCATAGTAGCTGACCATGCCGCTGGTCGAGTTAATAGACACACACGCTGTTATGGCGATATAGCGCGTGGTGCTAGTCGCATAGCCAGTAAAGGTGTTCGGCAGCCCATCTGCCGTACAGTAGGCAAACTCAGCACCACTGGTTGTGCCCGGCCCCGAACCGCCCGTGTTCGCTGTCACTACCGAGCCGCCCGCGACACTCCACGAAAAACGTGCGCCCTTGATAACCAGCGTTACACCCGTGCCGGAGAGGAAATTGCTGGCGTTGGTCATTCCAAGAAGCAAAATATTGCGACTGACCAGCAGCACGTAATCGGTGACACTGTTCTGATTGACCGAACGGGTGAGACTGCTGCCAAGCGTGATCTCGCGTGTGCCCGCGTTGTAGGCACTGACCGTAAAACTCTCCGTCGCCGGACTGTGCTTGCCGATGACGGTGCTGTCTGAGATACAAATCACATCTCCGGCACGGAAGGTTGGGCCGCCCGCCGCGACGATGATATGCGTATTGTCGGTCTTGCTCGTAATCGCAGCCGCCGGGTTGCGTAACTCGCCATGTGTTTCGACTGTGCCCGTGATGGTAATGCCGAAGTTGCCGTTGAAAGCGAGTGTTGCCACTTCCGGCGTTGATCCCGCAGGCGCGGGGATCGGATCGGCATCGCTGTTGCCGATGTACAAACTACCTGCGCCAGAGATATTGCCGGACGCCTTGAGGTACGTCACCGTGCCATCGGTGCTGAATTGCAGACGCCCCGTGCCGTTAATGGCAATGCCAGCAATGCCAGAAGCGAAAGCGCTCTGATTAACATTAAAGGTTACGGTGACGCCCGTGTTGATGACGACATTATCCGTGTCAACCGGAACCGCGGCCCCGCCCCAAGTTGCTGTATTCGACCATAGCTCCGTAACCGACGCTGTACGTGTCGCCACCTAGCGCAGCCTTTCCGCGATACTGAACAGCCCATCCAACAACGGAGAACGTTCGCGCAGGCGGGAGCGTTGATCGGCATCGGTAGGCAGTACATTCAGCACAGCGTCTACGAATGTATTGACCGTTTGCAGCGCATTACGCACCGCCGTTTTCTGCGCGGGCGAAATATTCAGCGTTCCGGCTTTCACACCCGCCAGTTGCAGCGTCGTGCCGTCCTCGGCAATGACCGCCACTGTCGGCGGACTAAAGACCGCCTGCACCGCGTCCATCGCCTCGTCACGCGATGGACGCGAACGAAACTTGATCTCCGCAGTACGCCCATCATCGTTCTGGACGACGGCGTACCACGCACCCGTTTCAGCGCGATAGATTTGAAGTATCTGCATGATTAACTCCTTTTCGCAGTCCGATAAGGAACGCCGGAACCAATATCGGCAGCAGCGGCGTGAACAGCCGGATTTCGTACCACAGTCCGAACAACGCTATTGCGGCGAGGTAGATGGGGATGTACCACGCTGCCCGACGAATGAAGGCTGGCAAGCATTTGAAGCCCTTCGCCGCTAAGTACCAACCAGCGCCACCAGCGGCTAGACTGCTCAATTCGGCGCTGCTACCCATCTCGAAGCCAAGCGTCAATAATCGCATGATTCACCCCTGATAGACCACATGCACGGTCAGGTCTGCGCCCGCGATGGTGCTGCCAACTTGGTCAATGTCGATAGTCAGGTAGTTGTTTGCCGCCCACGTCGGCACGTCGATGTCGGTGGTTGTGCCCGTGTTCGCGCTGGCGACGATCTCTGGACGATGAGCCTGATTGGTAAAGATGGTTGTGCCGCCTAGATTGACATCCACCTTGATCGCAGCGCCTGTCGGCGCTGTCGGCGCGGCGATCATGACCTTCGTGATCGTCTTACTTGCCCCGAAGTTGTTGTATATCCGCATTGGCGATGCGCCGACGCTCAGTGTGCCGGGGATGTGAAAGACGGCTTGACTAACGATCACTGGTGCAGGCGGCATTGCCCACGTCGCATCGCCTCGCAGAAACTTGATATTGTCGGTATTAGCAGGCGCAGGGACTAAGCCCTCTTCGCCGGGATCTGTGCCGTCCGCACCAATCATCACGGCTGGCGGTATCGCAGCATCGGCGGTTATACTCGCTAGTGGCAGGATACGATTCCAGCCGAGCGCTGTTTCGCCATCGACAAGCAGCAGCAACCCTCGTGCCTTGCGTCCCGACGTGCGCGTCGGTGTATTGGTCAAGATGGCTGGAACGTTGGTCGTCGTAGCGAACTCGGCGCTGTAGGAGTAGTAGAAATCCCCGGCGTTATCTTCCTCTACCAGACACAGCTTGGTCATTCCTGAGCCGGGCATCTCCGGCGTCTGATCGTCAAGCAGCCCACCCTCCGACCAATACGGCACGCCGTTGATCTCAAACGCCCCTGACAGCGCCTTGACGACCATACCCTGATGTGGGGCAAGCGCGAGGTTGGTCAGTTGCAGATTGGAGAGAAAGACCGGATCTGGCCCGAGCTGCTGCACCGTCGGCTCATCCGCCTGCCCGAACTTAATGCGTACCTCGTGCTGTTGATGGTGAGGCCCAGCCCCGATGCGTCGGCCCAAGCGCGCCAGACTTTGAAAGTCGAAGCTGGCAACCTCGAAATAGTCATGGCCATAGAGCTTGCCGCAGAACACTTCCAAATCCGGCTCAGGCGGCGCAATATGGTTGAATACCGATTCATAGCCGCCCGTGTCGGAACGGGTGACGTAGTATTGATTGAGCACGTCGGTGTATAGCTTAAAGACCCCACCAACGGTTGCGCCGAGCGTACCTTTGAAGGTATCGACTGCGCCGCTCTCTTTTTGTGTGGCACGTTTGGCATCGCGGATCTCGTTATCGAAGTTCATATGGTTAGGCCGCCTGTGCATAAGCGACGGTTGTGCCGCCAAGAATGGCTTCGAGTTCCGGTGTCATGAGATTGACCGAAGTCACACCCTTATCCGCTGTTGCTGCTAGACCGCCGCCGTTGGTATCCCAACCTGCGCCAGCCAGACCGAAGCCCGCCATGTAGAGCATCGCGTACTGTTTGTTGGCCGGGTTGAGCGTGATACCGTAGACGGGATACGAGTTGGCGAAATTCGCGGCGGTGTAGGTGATAAGCGGGTTGTTCCAAACAAAGGCATCGGCATCGTCCGCAAATGCTACGGTCATTGCATAGACGTTGCCTCCTGAAGAAATGACGAGTTGTACGCCGGTGTAGACACAGCGCGGGTCTTCATCTGAGACGCAAAGCCCACGCTGGCTTTCCCCGCCGAGACGGATGGTGCGATGCAGTTCGGTTTCGGCGATGTCCACCGCCGAGCCGTTATCCAAGTAGATGAGGCTGCTGTTGCCTGTGCCGCTCACACCGCAGCCGTAAACCAGCGACACCGTATCGTTGGGTAGGTTGGGCGCACCGGACAGTCGTTTGAACGGCGCAACGACATCCGTGCCAACGACACCGCCCATTGTCGCGTAGAGTGTCACGCCCCATGTGCCCGATAATCCCCACGTCGTGTTGCGCCATACACGCCCTGTCGTTGGGTACCCGCCCTCCGAAGTATAGAGATGCCCCTTCGAGCCAGCGTTATTCAGATTCGGGAACAGCCCACCACCGAATACGCTGGTACTCCATGTACCGCCGTTGATACCAATCCTCACCCACGAATTCGGGTTTGCGTTGATGTCCGCACACGCCGCCGTCATGTCGCCGGAACGCAGGATAAGCCAGCCAGCCCGGTTGATGCTCAGGCGGATGTTGCCGGAAACGGCTGTCGCATCGCCCCAGATCGTGTCATTGTCGGCCACCAGCGACCAACCCGTGAACGGGTCAGCCAGCGGATAGCCTCGAAATAACCCTTCAGTCGTGATGACATAAAACTGTGCGAACTGTTGCGGGTTGACATGCGCCAGAACGCATTTACCCGTTAGTCCGGCGCTGATGTCGGTATAAACGTAGTTCGCGGGCGTAATGAACCCGTCCGGTGAAGTCACGCGAGCGGCATACGGGCCGACTGTGCTCCACGCGAGATAGCGCCCGATGCCGATGCCGACGGTCACGAGTGGCGGCGCGGCTACTGGCGGCGCGACTTCGATCAAGCCCGGATCGAACTGCGGGTCATCGAAATCAATCGGTGGTTCTTCCGGCTCAATCTTCTTTGCCTGTGCTGTGCCGGCCCGCCCTTTGGTTTCGTGGTCGAGCGTCAGAATGATGGTTTTTTCTTGCGTGTCTTCGTCGTAACTGGCGCGACGGCTTCGCAGCAGCCAACGATCTGCGCTGCTGAAGCTGATGCCGCACTTATTCGTCGAGGCAGGCAGGATGAAAACGGTGTATTCGCCTAAGCCGGGGTCGTAGTGATCGTCGCTGTCCAGCACTTCCAACTCAACGCCCATCGGCACATCGCGTATGACACCCGTGCTTTCGTCGTAGTACGAACCGTCGATCTCCGCAGCTTTATGGCCGGTTCTATCATCAATTTCGCTTTGACTGATGACGACCTGACTCTCAAGCGTTTCAATCACCGTGCCCGGCCCCGGCACATGCGGCGCGCGGCTGTAGACTGGCTGCTCGGCGATGGTGAGACCCTCGCCGTTGACGGTGCGAACTTTCTTGCGATGCGTTTGTGTGATCCGCACACGCACGATACCTGCCGTCGTCAGATTACGGGTAATTGTGCGCGCATTGCGTTCGGCAGTGGTCATGTAATTGGGGCTGCGCTGGATAAGGATGCGGCCCAAACGATCCGCCCTAATTTTGGCGCAGAAGCTCTTGGCGATATTTTCAAGCTGGTCGAAGATCGTCCCACCATCCACACCGATACGGCGGTAGAGATAAGAAATGCCGTCCGGGAAGTAGAAGTCGAAGTAGCTAAACGTCGAGCTGCCCCAACGAATGATGTACCACAACGCCAACCACAGCGTCAGCCCCTCGACATCCTGCCAACTGGCCGGATTGTTGGAGTAGATCATCAACTGTGGCAGGGCCGGCGTATCCTTCAGAATCGCCAGCGGGCCGAGGATCTCAAAGCGAACGCTGTCACTTTCAGCGTCAATCTCGATGGTTTGGCTGCTGAAGTAGCCACAGCCCTTCATGTGGGCACGCCCCTCAACAGCGTTGCCATACGAGCCGAGCGTCTCGCCGTGCCATTCTTCCATGAACAGCGCTGCGAACGCACCATGACGCAGCGCGGCGACGATAACGGCATCGGCAGCCGAAGCGTCTACACTGAAGTTCGTGCCGTTGTCATCGTCGCTTTCGTCGTCTTCGACGAACACCGAGAGCGGGCGATCTGTCGTGTGGTTGTAGACACGAACGGGAACATAAATCGTCGCGCTTTTGCTGTTGCTGGAGTCGGTGACAGTCAGCGTGACATGGCGAAAACCGACAGGAACACGCACGGTGATCGCGGCAGTAGTGGTCGAGCCGACGGTGATCGTGCCGTCGCCGACATCCCAAAGATAGGTTTTTGTGCCGCTGCTGCTGCGATCAATCGTATACGAGCCGGAAGCGTCGAACGGCACAGTCGCGTAGACTTGACCGCGATCATGGAAACCAAACCATGGCCCGCCAGCCGTCGCTATCGGCGCAAGTTCTTCAAGCTGATCTGTGTAGGTGATTCTCGAATCTTTGAGGAACAAACTGGTCGCGCTGACTAACACATCCCACACCCGATATTCGTCAACCACCTCGAATCTGTCGTTATCGCGGACATCGACGGTTTGCTTGGCGACTTCGTTGACCTGTATTGTGTTGGTCGTCGCGCCCCCGGCAGCTACGCGCAGAATACCCTTAACCGTGCTTGTATTCTGATGAAAAACGCGAAGGGTCAACCCTTCACGCACGTCGGTGTACGCGCCGATGCCGCTGCCATCGAAAGTGATAACAGTCAGCGAGTCCGGCACAGTCGCCATGTTGACGAAGCGACTAAACCGTATCACTTCCGGCAGGGTGCCCAGATGGGCAGCGTAACGGTATGCCTCGTTATCGAAAATCGAGGAAAAAGCGTCTAGGTTTGGCATCGTTAAGCAGCCACCCCGATAATGTCGAAACGCAGCGCCACATCCCGAAGCTGGTTGACTGTGACGTGCTGATAGTCCTGCTCATCAACCGGGATATGGGCTTTCGCGTTCCAGTAAGAAAAGGTGTTGTCGCGGTTGCGAGTGCGTAAAGTTACCTGTTGATTCTGAGTGTCCCAATCGCCGAAGATCTCCGTCACATAAGCGTCCAGCTCGTCGAAGGTGCAGGCTTCTGTCGAAAGGGAGATCTCCCGGCTGCCGTACCAGTGCTGCGCCTTATCCAGCGTCTTCTTCGAGACAGCGCCGAGCGGTACGCGCCGCCCACGCAGCGGCACATTGAAGAACGTCTCGAAATTCAAAAAGTCGCCGGGGTCAGCATCCCAACCGGGAGCAACTTCGTACTCAAACCAATAGGGCATGAGCTATAGCTTCTTCCACTTGCGTACAAAGTCGCGGAACTGACTTAGCATCATGCGTTCAGTTTGCGACATCGTTAGCCCGTATAAATTGGGTGCGAAAGTCAAGCCGCCCCGTGCCCCGCCACCGGAGAGCAGTTCGCGGGTCTTTTCGTGGGTGAACACACGCATCGGCTCGCTAAACGCCACGAGCCGCCCGCTCTTGGTCAGCCCGGACTCCATGCCCCTGCCATCATTGATGCGGACAATTTCGTTCGTGCGCGCTGTACCACCAGCCGCGAGAGCACGGCTGCTGAATGCGCCGAAGTTGCCGGAAAATGTGGGGGATTTCACGGTTGGGCTGGTTGTCGTCGTGGTTACACGAGCGCCCACCGATGCACGAGGCGCGCCGGCCCGCCCGAGCTGGGCCAGCATTGCGTTGACGCTGGTCACTGTATTTGCAACGCCGGTTTGCAGCGAAGCCAACATACTCAGTTCCGCTTGCAGCGCTTGATTCTTGACGTTGATCTCGGCCTGTGCCTTCTGGCGCTCGATGTCGATTGCAATACGCGCACCATCAGCCGCCATCTTAAGCTGCTGATCGCGTTCTCTCTGAGCGATACCGCGCTGACGCTTCAGGTCGCGTTCTAGATCGCCGAGCGCATCTTTGCGCTCTTTTTCAGCGGCATCTATTTCTTCTTCACGAGCGGTTTGGGCTTTATCCGCGGCCCGGACGTTGCGATCTTCAATTGCCGTATTTTCGTCAGCATCGCCCTTCTCGCGTAGTTTGCTGATGCGATCTTGGAACTTGCTCTCGATTTGTGTGCGATTGTCGCCAGCGGCGCTTTCAAGATCGGTGATTTTGTCATCGTAGGCGGAGAGGATGCTCGTCCGCTTATTGCCCAGTTCGGTTTCAATCTCGGCGATTTTGGCATCACGCGCCAAGAGAATGCCATCGATCTCGTTCGTATTGCTTTGCAGCAGTCGAGCGAGCGCGGCTGGCACCGTTTCCCGCGCCAAGCGTCTCGTTTCCGTGTTCAACTCGGAAAGCCGTTGATTGGCTTCTCTGAAGCGTGCTGCGCCCTCTGCGCTGCCCTGCGAAAGCGCTTGTAGCTCCGGCAGTGCTGCCTCAATCGCGGCTTTCTCGTCCATCAACGCACGGATGCGCTCATAGACCTGCGGTACGGTGGACGTGCGGTTGAGGTTGGCGAATTCCGTGTCGGCTGCAATGCGGGCATTCGCCGAGTCCAGAAAAGACTGAATAGCGGCGGTCTCGCGTTCGCGGGCAGCAATCGCCGGGATAACATCCCGCTCAAGCCGGATCATCTCATAGGAGATCTCTTGCAAGCGTTTGCCAGCGCCTTCAATCGACGACCCGTTTAACTGGTCGAATTCAAACTGCAAATCCTCCATCAGTTGAGCCGCTGCGTCACTCGTCAGCGTTCGTGCTTGCTGACGTGCAGTGAGCGCCGAGCTAACGTTGACCTGCGCGGTGCGATTGCGTTCTTGCTGTAAGGTGCGTTCGGCCTCAATGGCATCATTCGTGGCAAACGTGCCGTTGGACAGCCCCCGCGTGTACTGCGAAACAAGATCGGTCTGGTAGAACAGCTCGTTACGCAAGCGTTCATAGTTTTCACGCAGTTGAGCAACGGGGGTGCTGTTGTCCAACAGCCGCGCTCCCAGATCGCCGAGATTTGCAGCGGTATCCGCGAAGGCCGCGTTCATGCGAGTCTGTGCATCCGCGACACGCTGCTCTAAGTCCTCACGCCTCCGTGCGGCTTCTTCAAGCGATTGGACAGCTTCGTCGGATGTCGAATTGAGTCGTGCCTGCGCGAATGCTTCTTCTGCTTTCAGCGCAGCTTCGAGTCGGCTTCTGTAAATCGCAATCTCTTTGTTGAACCGATCAACGGCGATGGCCGCCGCGACGATGGCCGGCGCGATTGGCAACGCCGAGATGAGAAACTGGGCGAACGTGATGCCCATTTTGTCGAATAAAGCGCCGATGCCGACCATCGCTCTCGAAAGCGTTGTCGAGCCGCCAATATCGGGGGCATTGAAAAGCGATCTACCCGCCTTGTAAACGCTGCGCCCAAAAGTTGTCCCGCCTTCATCGGGAAGCCCGCCGCCGCCGCCACCACCACCGCCACCCGGAGCGCGAAACATCTGCTCGTTGAGCTGGCGGCCTTGTTTTTGCGCGTTGGTCAACCGCTCGGCTTGATCGGAGGCATCACCGAGCGCACGCCCTACGGCGCGGATATCTTCCTTTCGCGCCCCTAACGCCGTCAGTTCTTTAGCGGCGCGCTCGACGACATTCCCAAAGTTCTCGCCCTTTTGGTGGGCCTCGACGAGATCACGGGTCAACCCCTTGATTTCGTTGGTGCGCCCGGACTGACCAATCGCCTTGCCGAGCTTGCTGAGAGTCTTTTGGAACTCTTTACTGGTGCGGTCAACATCGGTGATCTTTTGCTCGACACGCCCAACTTCGCGTATCGTGCTGTCGATGTCTTTCTTCTCGGCGAGAACGCGCAGCCTGAGACGTGCATCACGCTCTGTTGATGGCATAGCTACTCCTCGCCGGTAATGTCGTCAAACGTTGCTGGTTTCAAGCGCTTCGGCGGCGGTTTCGGCTTCGATGGCGGCGACGGCTTACGGCGGTCTCTGTCTCTCGGCCTGAGCTGTCGCATTCGGTGATTCACCCAGATCAGCAGCCATTCGAAGTCATCCATCTTCTGCTTGTCCTGATCGTCGTAGCCGCCCACGTCGGGCAGGGCAACGAAATCGGAACGGTAGTACCGGACAAACTGCGGCCAGATGTAATCGAAAGGGTGCGTGAGCTTGGGGAATGGCGGTTCTGGTGACGATCTCGAAACGGGTAGCTGAAGCTCAACCCGCGCGAAGTCATCAATGCTTTCGCTTATTTCGGCGCGCTCTCGCTCCTCTTCTTCGGAGCGCGCCGGGTCGCGTTTTTTGAGGCGCTGTCACCTGCATCGGCATCGTCGGAAGGTTTATTGATAGCTTCCTGCACCGCTACCGCTTCAAGCAACCAATCGTCAGCGAATTCGGCATCGACCTCTTCGAGGAACAATTGAAACGCCGACTCTATGTCATCGGCGGAGGCTGTACGATCCAGCAGCGGGACGTTCAACCCCACGATTTCAATGGTCTTTGACATCGCATAGATGAAGTTCCAGCGTGTGGTAAACAGCTCTCGCGTGTCATCGTCCGCATCCGGCGGAGCAGCAGTCGGGAACTTGCGTGAGAATGCTCGCAGCCGCAGATCGTCGCCAACCATCTCACGACGAACGACGACACGCGCATTCCCACTTTGAATCGGTCTGGTGTTCATACGACTGCCTTTAGAACCCGGCGCATTCGTACAGCAGAACGCCATACTTATTTATCGGCACAGGCGCGGCCAGCGCAATGGTCTTCGTGCCGGGGGTCACAGTTGAGACAGTGATCGCCGCAGCCGTATCGGCATTGAAGCACTTGGACTTCGCAACATTGATCGGGGTGTAATCGACCACGATTTCATCTTCAGTGCCATCGCCGATGAAAACGTGCAGCATAGTGCGATACTGACTTTTCCAGACGATTGTGATGCCGTCGGTCAGGGTGAAAGCGCTTGAACACAACACACCCCACGGAAGCAGCAGCGACGGATTAGCGAGACAGCTTAGGCGTGCGCTGCCTTCCTCCTGATAAGCCCACTGGTCGTCGCCGAGCGGCATGGCCGATGAGTCGAGCACCAGCATGTTCTCGAAGCCGGCTGTGCCCTGACTGCCAGCTTCCTGTGATTCGGCATTGCGTGTCAGCAGGAACATGAGGTCTTTGAAGGTCGGTGAAAGCGAGCCGCGAAGACCAAAATCCCATTCGCCGAGAACATAGGTGTTGCCACCCTGCGCGTACATCTCTAGTTCGATGTCCGTCACACTGTTTTCGAGCGTAAAGGCATTGTCCTCATCGCTCTGGAACTGGAACGTGGTGATACGCCCGTTGTCGCCGCGAACGGGAACGCGAGTCGGCTCAGGAATAGCAATCGGGGCGGTGACTGCCCCTTTGACGCGCCGCATTCCCGAACCCATGTTTGTATTCGCAGCAACGAGGTTGGAATAGCCGGCCATGAAACCCGCGCTCGAACGCGCAGCCACATGAATGGCATCCAGACCCGCCGCTGCCCATTTTGCAATATTCGGCATGATCGTTACTCCGCCTCGCCATTAGCGGGCTGATCTGCCGCCGTTGGTTGCAGGTTGAATCCGGCGTTCAAGCGGTTCGCCGTATCGGCTGCCACCAACGCGGAGATGATTTGCGGCTTCGTGCGCCGCCCGGAAATGTCTACGCTGCGATCAGCCGCCATCGCCTTCAGCGCATCAAGATCGTAGGTGTCGTAATCCGCTGACGGAACGGCAGCAGTTTCCCGCAGTCGTTCGGCAGCGTGCTGCACCTGCTCATGGATGGCCTGCCGTTCTTCCGGCTTCATGCGCTGGAACTCGGCAGCCGCGATATAGTAAAAATGGGGCGTACCCGCAATGTTGATTCGCACGTCCCCCGGCTGAACTTTGAAATGCGGCGGCAGAATAGAAAAGTCTGCCGGACGCACAAAATCGCCATTTTCCCCGCGCTCTCCGATGAGTTCGGGGTTCAACCAACTTTCGGCCATATCTGGCCTCCTATGATCGTGCCCGCTGTGTCACAACGGGCAATGTGTACAGAATGTCGTAGTAGTGCTTGCCGCCCCATTCGATGGTTTTTGGTCCGTCATCTCGAATCGCATCCGTGCGCCATATCCCATCCATCGGCTGATTGTTCACCTCAAGACGCGGGGCGTGATCGGCGAAATAGTCTGGAAGCAGCTCATAAACCGCTTCCGCTGCGCGCCGGGCCTCGTCGTTGCTTTCACGCGATTGAGGATCGAACTCCACAACGAGCAGCAGCAGCTCGTAATCCGTCGTCACGAGGCGCTTATCACGGTTGGACTGTTCCCGCCTTGTGCCGCGCGTTGCGACGATGAGCATGGGCAAACCGTCCGGCTCGACCACACAGTCATCGCAGTCTTCAGCCGTGTAGCCTGATGCGGCTACCCCGCCTTCGAGGGCGACTGCCAAGATGCGCTCACGAACTTCTTCCGGCGTCGATGCAGTCACTAGATGCCCTTTCTAGACGAACCGAGTACCCTTGCCCGGTTCAGTAACCGACCACCAAGCGTCGATCAGCTCATCCTGTAGGCGCTCGTTTTCCTGCGCCATGAAGTCCTGAGCGTTCGGCCAGCCCGTGTTTCTATGACCAAGCACCTGCCGGGGACCAAACACGAAAGTCGCTTCTTCACGGGGATTGAACGCTTCCAGTTCGAAGGATTCGCCGTTGAAAGGACGCAGCAAGATTTTCCACGCGAGAATCTTGCCGCTGCGCGGATACTTGCCCCTCTTTTTGCCCCGCTGTTTCGGCACTTTGTTAGCGAAATACCAGCGCTGTGATTCCGGCGAGGCGAATACAAATGGATGCACCACCGGCCCCGGCTCGGTGTTCAGCTTGGCGTCGATACGATCCTGTGAACGCGGGAGAATGCTGCGATTGACGACGGTGAGCAGTGTGCGCGGTGCAGCGCGATAAGTTTCCTTAAGCGCCTGTATCACGTCCGTGTCAATCTCAGCTTTGACCCGGATCATGGGCTATCCCTTCGGCGCGGGCTTCTTGCCGGTGGGCTTCGTCGCCTTGCCTGCTGCCGGCGTACCCTCGTCGAAAGCGTCCAGATCGGCGATCAGTGCGGCCCGGTCTGCGTCCGGCTGCCGATTTAGGATGTCCAGTTCGCGCAATCCTGCTTCAGCGCGCAGCTCGTCATCCGTCCACTCCGAATGTTTCAATGGAGCAGGCGGCGTGGCAGACTGCTGCACCTGCCGCTGATCGAGCGTCTTACGCATCTTCCGCAAGACAGCCGGAGTCAGCCCTTCGACCTCCTTCAGCGCATCGTCGGACGCGCCGCGGATTTGATCGTGCGTGAGATAGCCTGCGTTTTCCAACGCTTCGGCCACGTCAGGCTTGAGATCGAGGTCGTAGACCGTGCCGATCAAGTCAGCGTCAAGCGCCGTTTCGCCCGCGCTTTCTTCCGGCAATTCCTCACCGCCAATGGTCTTGATGATCTGCCAGCCGCGATCTTCCAGCGTCCTGCGGGAACTCAAATCGCCCTCAGCAATCGGCTGGCTTTCCGTGCCTAGTTTGCCCGGGCCACGATGCTTCGGGCTGCGATAGATAAAGTAACGCATGGGTTAATAGTCCTCCTCGGCTAAATTGCCGACCCATACCGCGCCCCGGCGACGACTTTCGTTCGGTGACTTCAACAGTTCTACCGTTGAAGCTGTCCGCCGGGAGCGGTGAAAACGTGCGAATTCTAGATACCTGTCGTGACGCTCACTTTTGCGATACGTCGTGTCTTCAATCGTTACGTCATCGCATTCGATCACGTCTGAAGCTTTTTCTTCCCAGATGTCCGATGCTGCTGCGTGAAGATCGTAGGAGCTGTACCAACCTACAGTAGTAACTTGTGTTGGCGGATCAGTTGTCGTGTCGTAGTAGTACGGATCCACACCGCGTTCATCCATGACCGGATACTGCTCGATGTAAGTCGCCAGCGCTGCGTCGTTGTACGTGTCCTCAGTCGGCTCTTTGACCATCCGGCGCAGTTGGGTGATCATCGCTTCTGTAGCAGACATACGGGCCTCCTAAGCGATTAGCGCGCGACGTAATCGATGATCGCCTCGCCCACGAGTCCAGCTAAGGTCGCCGAAGCTGTTATCGTGAGATACTGCCCGCTGCCCCACTTGACGGCACTCTTACCGTTTGTGCCCTGATCTTCGATGTTGTCGAAGATACCCGCCGTCGCCACCGATTTGCCATCGATGAGCGTGTCGTTGCTCGTTACCGCATCCGCCGCGATACCCGCGTCCACCGTCGCCGCGCCGGATGAGGCGGTTGCGATGTTGAGAATGAGGCGCGTCACCACGATGTCGCGCCCTTCGGGGTTCGCCAGCGCCAGCACCGCGCCCCCCGTCGTGACCGTCGCGGCGGTCAATGTGGCGCGATACGCGCCATCGTCAAAACCAGCCATGAGCTTGTTCTCCTGTTGACTTGTTTGAGGGATAGAACCGTCCGACAGCTTCACTCAAAGCGAAGCTGCGGACAGTCGATTAAGCGAAGGTGATCGCGCCGCTGACTTTCAGCTTGCCCGACGGTAAGACAACGACGAGATACCACGTACCGGTTGCGTCTTCGGTGATGTTGATGTCAATGTCGCCGTCGGCTTCGCTAATCAGCAGGAACGCTTTGCCTGCGATGAGCGGAAGCAGCACACCGTCAGTGCCAATCGCTACCGTATCCAGCGCCGTACCGACGAGGTTATCGCCGTTGGCATCTGTCGTCAGATACGCATCGACAGCACCACGCGCAGCCAGATCGCGTCCACCGCTGTCCTTCAGTTGAATGGCGACGTTGATAATGTTCGTCGCCTCCGCGCCGACCACAAACGAGCAGTCTTTCGGCGAATTACTCGGAAACCAACTCATGTCAGCCTCCGCTTATGGCTTGAGAACGGCGAACGGATAGCGAGCCGATTCCGTTTGCTGCACACGGTTGATCGGGTTGGGGATCTGCCACGCAAGGCGCATCACGGCGCGCAAAGCCACCGCGTCCTGCTGTGCGAGGTTGAGAATGATGTTACCGCTGCCATCCGTAAGAACGGCTTCGGTCAGGAGTTTGTACGACATGTCTTGACGCGGTGCCCAAACCAACTCTCGGAAGCTGCCGCTGATCTGAAGCGCTTGAGTTGCGTCTAGCGCGCCATTTTCCGAGAAGATGGCGGGCTGACCATCAATGGCGTAAGTCGTCGTCGCCTGCATGGTTTGGACGAAGATCGGCTGACCGTTTTCGTCACGCAGACCACGATACTTGCCACGCATGGTCAGTGAAGCTAGATGCCCCGTAACCATGAAGCCGTCTTCTTCGACTTTGGCAATCACGCCGTTTTCGCCCATGACAGCTTCATACACATCAACGGAATCGCTGAGATCGACGGTATTACCGGCAGCCGTCGCGCCAGTCACAAGTCCGTCGGGCCAGCTCGCGGGCGCGTTCGTGTCGTGGATCACCGCCGCGTCAAAAGCAACGCCGAAGGCTTCAATGATACGCGGCTTGACCTCGCCCCAAATGTCATAGGACGTATCGGCAAGAACCGCTTCGGGAATCGGAACGATCACCGCGAGTTCTTCCACATACAAATACTTGTTGTCCCACAGCATCTGGGTCGTTTGTTTCAAACCCGTATCGCCGTTGACGAAGTATGCCGTCGGGAGAGCCGACAGCACCGGCATACGCGAGACCGATTGTGGCAGGTTGGGCAATTTCTTCCCCAGCCGCATAATCATGCTCTCTTTCGGGACACCCTGAATAATGTCCCGGCTCACGCTTTCAGGGATGAGCGCTTGAACCCCGGTACGGGTAAGCGAGTTGTTGAAAGGCATCTGTCACCTCCGGGTGACTGTGCAGAGGCAGGCCGCGGGTTACGTTTGATAACCTGCACTCTGTCGAATGAATTTGTTCATATCGGGGTTGCTGTTTTCAGGAATTGAGCCTGTTCCGGCTCCGCCGTTGCCTTTCGGCATCGGCTTGGGCTGCACGAACAAGGCGGGGTGCTTCTGCTTCAGCAACTCGAAGTTCGGAGCACCTTTGCGGTCAAAGTAGGATTCAGCATCTACACTCATCAGCGTCCATGCAGCAACAACATCGACGAGTCCGAGTTCAGAAGAAGAAGCAGCTTGGAAGAAGTCAGCGCGACGATTGGCCAATGCCAGTTCGTCGGCTGCGCGCTCCAACTCCTTCTGCGGCTCGCTGCCGTCTTTCTGCCCTTTCGCCAGCTTACGCAGGTCAGTCTCAAGCCCTTCGCGCTGTTCGCGTTCCTTATCGAGTGCGCCTTTCAGCGCGCCCGTTTTGGTTTCGTAGAACTTGGTGATCTTCGCACGCTCGGCTTCCGGCTGTGCCGCCAACCACTCCTCCCACGTTGTGGGCATCTCGCCCTGTCCTTCAGGTGGCTTCTCGCCGCCTGCGTTTTGTGGGTCATCGCCCTGATTACCTTGACCGTTTTGGCCGTCGGCCTGCCCCTCGTCGGCGAACCAGCGCCGGCGGATGGACAAATCAACGATTGCTTCCGCGTCCTTACGCCGCGCCGTCCGAACTGTTGTAAGTCGTGTTCGCATCTCGCTCTCGACTCCATCGGGCATCTCGCCCTTGATAAGTGCGGGCATCTCGCCCGCGTTGACCAATAAACAGGCATCTCGCCTGAGTATTTCCACAAACAAAAAGCGCCCCGTAGGGCGTAGAAGTGACATACTCCCCACGCCTAAAGGCGGGGGCTTCTACCGTCAAGCAAGGCTGCGCGTCGTTTTACGGACGCGACTAACGGCCTCTAAAGTAGTATGCGCCGATGCCCCGGCGCGTTGGATGTTAATTGCTGCGTTGTGGTCGCGGTCAATGATTAGGTCACAGGAGTCACAGTGAAACGTGCGTTCCCGCAGTTCCAGCGCTTGAACATGACCGCAGCCCGAACACTTGCCTGTCGTGCGTTCCCAACGCCCAATCGTGCGGATTTCTTTCCCGCGTTTGTGGGCAACGTGTTTGAGAATGCTCACCGGAAATCGGCGCGGGAAGCCCCCAGCTTTAGCTGTGGGGAGTATGTCACCTGCATCGCAAGCCTTTCAGCCGAGCCATAACTCGGCGCAGTCGATTTGCGGGACATTGACAACGCGCCATGTATGTGGGCAGCCGATGTGTCTGGGCGTCGGGTATCGGCGCACGTAGTTCTCATTCACAAGTCCGGCTGCAAAGCGCCGCGTGCAATCCACGCACGTCGTTGGCGGGCCATCAAATAAGAACCGTAGCGCGGTCTCGTAATTCATTTGTCGAAAGCGCTGCGCGGCATATTCCCGCGTCGTCATCTCGGTTGTGAGCGAGATCTGGGGCAGCTTCCACTGATCCCGCGCACTGTTCCAGCGTTCGAGGTTGGCGAAGTAATACTGCCGGTTGCCCTTGGGATTCGCGTTGTAGAGCCGCTCAATCTCGCGGGTAACTTCCCTATTCCATGTGTTGGAGATGCTCTTCGCATCCGCCTTGCACATGCGCTTAATCTCGCGCAGATCCTCACGGCGAGGCGCGTTCGGCGTCCGATTGCAATTGTGGGCCCGGGCCTGATTAGCGAGGCTGCTTACCCACGCCGTTTTGCGCCGTTCCAGCAGAGCCGCTTCAAGCTGCTTTACGTCGCCAGTTTCCATTCGGTACAGCAGCGCAATGGTGCTAGTTAGCTGACTCATTATTCACCAACGCTTCCCACGCTGCATCGTCCATTGCGAGCAGTGCCGCACCGCCGCGACTGGTAATGCTTGCTGTCAGTGCCTGCACCGTCTGGCTGGTAACGCCGATATTCTCCTGTTCCTCTGGCTGAAGCGTGGCGATTACCACGTCGGCGCTCTCGGAGTTCGGATTCGCACCCGCTTGCAGCATCCGGCGGATATACTCTTTGCCAAGTGAGCTGATCGGCGCAGCTTCGAGCCGTGTCAGCGCTGCCTCAAGCTGGAGCGAATCAAGTGCCGGGATATGCGAACGCTGACCTTGAGGCTGCGTTTTCTTCGGCTTCTTCGCTGCCATCGCCCTCACCTCCCTCGTCATCCGCGCCAAAGATGCCTTCAGCGAACCCTCGCGCTTCGGCTCGTGCTTTCAACTCGCGTTCAAGGGCCAGACCTGCCGCGATCTGCTTGACCATTTGCTCATTCCACCCAAAGGCAGGGGCGACGGTCTTGAGGTATGTTAGATCGTCGAGATGATCGGCCACGTCGTTGGCCATCTCGATCAGTTCTGCCTTATCCGGCGGCTCGGCGTCGAGGGCCTTAATCTCGGCGTCTGTCCAGCCTTCACGACGCAGCGCCAGTCGGAGCGGGATGCCACTGCGAACGTTGATCTCGACGATCTCCGCCGTTGTACGCGGCTGCACTGTCTCCGGGCGAGCGAACACAGGCATGATTTCACTCTGCTTGATCTCGCCCGCGCCGTCCAGTTCGAGCAGGAACGCGGCGGCTGCACGCCACGTTTCGAGCCAGCGCTTGATGTGGCCGGCAGCCTTCTTATTCAAAGGTGCCTCCATAGCGATGAGTGCCTCGCCGGACGGGTCACCGCTCTGACTAAAGACGTAGTGTTTCGGTGTGCGGGTGATAACAGCGATGGTGTTCGCCAGCTTATCCATCGCGTCGAGGAAGTTCTTCAACTCAACGGCGCTGAATTCGCCAACCTCAGTATTCTGCTCTGCGCCATCCGAAGCCGGGATCTTCCAAATTTCATTCGGAGCGCTTTTCAGCTTCTTAAGATCGGCGTTCGAAATAACCCAACGCTGGAGGAAGGCTGCGAACTCCGCAGCCACCATCATATCGGCGAACAACTTATTGATCGCGTCCTGCGGCTCGATCACGTTGACCAGTTCGCTTTTGATCGTGCGCCGTTCCGTTCTGAAATGAAAAACGGGTATTTTGCCTTTCGGATTATCTGCCCGCCCTTCTTCAGTCGCCATGAACGACGTTGCGGCGTTTACATCCTCGGATTTACCCTGTGAGACGTAGTATTCGAAGTGATCCGGGTAGTAGAGATTGAGATACCGCTTGCCGTCGCTGCCAACCCACCACTTCGCCGCGAACGACATCTTTCGCGGGTTTTCCTCATCGTAAAAGGCGTGAGCGAGTCTGGGGTCGTTGTAGTAGGCTTCTACCTCCTCAGCCTCCTCACGCCAGATGAACAGGAATGCCTCGCCGCAAACCAAGCTCGCCTTGTGAATGTCTTCAGCGTCCAACCCCAAGCCCGTGCTTTCCATGAGTTCGGCAAGTCGGCTCGTTGCCGTTTCGTTCTTGGAGACCGTGATCTCGCGCAGCTCGATACGTTCGATTTCGCTGTCAATGACAACGGCGCACCAGTTTTCAGAGAACTTGGTTAACTCACTGCCGAAGACTTGCCGCAGCCGCTCGGCGCTGTAGACCATCGGATGCACGCCATCGTAGTACGACCAGTACGTATTGCAATGAGCTTGTTTGCCGCTCAACGCTTCGTAGGCGCGCTTCAGATCGCTTGAAACTTGGAGTTCTTCCATCAGCCCGTACCTTGATAGCTCTCGGCTTCTCTCTTGCGGTTTTTAATCATCAACTCGGTCAGCAGCCAGACACACGCATCGAGCCGATTCGGAGAAGGCATTCCCGTTCCCGGCACCCATGATGTCAGTTCACCTTCGAGCAGCCCGAAATGGCCGACGTGATGCACCAAGCCCTGTTCGTATTTCGCGCTGACTGGCTCGGCGCGGACGGCCTTACCACGGCTGGCGTGAACGGTTTTGATGTTGGCGTCCTTGCCGCCTTCAGTTGCGCGAAGCGTAGTTTTTACCATGTCGCCGCCGAAATTAATTTCAACGATGATAAGATCGGCCTCATGCAGCGAATATGCGGCTAACACCTCATTTGCCCATGTTTCCGGCGAACCTTTCAGACTGAAATCATCAAGGATGTAGCCTTCGCCCTTCGCGTCGATGCCGCCAACAACGATGCCGCACTCCGTCACGCCGCCGGGCGGGTCAACGGCAACACCCACACGAACAAGTTGCGGCGCTTGCGTCAATCGCCCTTTGTCGATGTCACGCTGTTTGAACAGTGCGCCGGGAGCCTCGTCCGTATCTTCGGCGAGAATCTCCTGCTTGTACGACAGCACCGTCATGTCGCCGGTGATGTCTTCAAGCCCTTCTTCGGAAATGTGCGGGTTGTCATGGCTCGTGAAATGAAACGCTTCCCAACGTCCGGTCTTATCCGCCGCCGCCTTCTTGAACATCTTTGCGGCGTGGCGTGGGTCTTTTGCTTTCGTGCGCGCCCGGCTCTGCATCGAGATCGGCGTGTAGATAAACACCGCATCACCGTTATGGTCGAGCAGCATCGGCGCGCCGACTTCATCCCACGCTTCCTCGGCCATCAACTGATACTCGTCGAGGATGAGCAGGTCGGCATAGTCGCCGCGCAGTGTGTCAGCGTTCCAAGCCGTCTTAGCGCGGATACGATTCTCTGTGCCGGGAACTTCGATGATGTGCGAGGTTTCGTTCTTGTAAAGGATTCCGGCTTCGAGCGGTGCCGCTAAAGCGAGCTTGACTTCAGCCCAGAATTTAGCGACCTGATCTTGCGTCGGCGTCGCGTACAAAATACGCCAGCCTTCGACGAACTTCTCAGCAGCAAGGATGCCGATGCCCGTTGTTTTACCACCGCGCCGGCCTGCGCGAATGACTTTGCGCTTGGCTTTACTCCTCAGAAAAAGCTGCTGTTTGGGGTGAGGCGTTCTGACTTTGACCGTCGAGCGCCACTGTGCATCCTCACGCTGAATGCTATTTTGCCGGGCCTGCTCCAATTGGCTTCGGAACACCAGCCGCGTCAAATAGCTCGGTAGCGACTGCGACATCTAATGCTGCTAATGCCTCCCAAGTGATACGCCCGGCTCGAATGTCGGCAATAGCCCGCAGCCGATCATCCTCGACCTTGATACGGTCACTCCACTCGTCGGGATAGCGCCGTTTCAGGACTTCGATAGCAACCTGCGTGTTGCCGGGGAAGGTCGTTACCGAGTTCCGCGTCGTCGTGCGCGTGTATTCATACGGCACTTGGATGATCTTGCCAGTCTTTTTATCGACAGTTTTGAGGAGGCGGGTTTCACTGAAGGTCTCGATGGTTTCGGAAGTCTGCTCGGTGGGGACAAGCGCCTGCCGCAGAACGGTGATCGCTAAAACTTTTGTGCGGATTTGCGCGCGCGTTATCGCGTCCAAAAACTCTATATACGGCTGGCGGTCTTTCACATAGCGAGGTTTTTGAGGATGCTCTATGCCATCCTCACACGCTTGTCCGATAGCCTGCCACAAGTAAAACGTACTCTTGCCGATACCGACGTGGGTGCAGGCATCTTCAATCGTCGCACCTGTTTGCAGCACTTTGACCAGCTCGGTTTGCAATTCCGGTGTCAATTTGGTTGGACGTGCCATAATGTCATTCGTTACAACTTCTCAGCCTGCGCGCCAGCGTTTCAGCGCTTCGTTCCAAGTCAATTCTTCCGGGTGCGTGTTGCCATACTGCCCTGTCGTTCCGTGCGCCCACATACGGATGACTGCAAAATAGATGATTCCGCGTGGCAGCTTCCAGATGAACCACATAAACGCCTTTTCGCACCATTGGTGCAGCTTCATCCGCACTTCGAAGGTGTGGTAACGACAACGGCTGCGCAGTCGTTGAATGACACTGGCCGGAGTTTGAGCTTCCTGTTCCATACCTGCACCTCGCCTATAAGACAAAACGAAAGCGCGTTTCGCAGTCGCGCCCCTGCCTGTCGATTTCGGCGACAGCCCGTACAACTAATGTTGAAAATGGTTTATGTGCCAGCGCCGGGACTCGAACCCAGTTGCAGACGAATGTATCCGTCGTGACTCCCACCAATTGGCTCAGGGTCGCCCACTGGCATATTGGCAGGGCGGATGTTCCACCCTGCGCTATATCTGATACGGTTTCACGTTTTGCTGTCAGCAATCTCAGTTGGTCATAGGACTTGGCCTTGATACTCGGTTGTGCCAGAAAACGAAAAACGCCCGGAATTGGGCGTTTTTTGGTATTGTCGTATAGAACAAGCATATCATGACTTTTCACGTAGTCAAGCACCCCACTCATCTTCATCGGCCTCGTATTGACCAATAAATCAGACTTGCCTCATTGCCAACGTTAATGATTGCCGCCTCCTCTGCTATCGGCATGATGCTCCCGAAAACGAGAAACGCCTTGTGACTCTGCCGCTTTCGGTTGCCGCCTTTCGCCCAGAGATGCGGGTCTTGCCACCATGTCGGTTTCGCGCGCTCTTTCCAATCGACATTTTTCAGCGCCGCGCCGACCTCCCCATATTCCACACGCATATCGACAAGATTCGCCATGTACGCATCGTGCCAGTGCCGCACGTCGGCGGCGTGATCGAGCGCAACGGTGAATTCGCTCTCGCCCAACGCACCCGGCTGAAAGCGCCGGGCAACTTCTTCAGCCGCAGCGCAAACGGCTTCATCCCGATCTCGCGCATTCTGCTGCTGCTGTTTATCCCAATCCGCAGCCGTTACGCCGTGAGGCGGCCAGTTCTCGAACCTGCGATTCTGATTTTGCCAATAGGTTGATGAACGGTGTGGCTGCCGAAGTTGTTCATCGCGCAGCCACTTTCGTTCACGCTTCTTTCTTTTTTTGTTGCTCACTGGCTTCCCTGCCGTAATATTTAATTTTGTTCAGCGTAGCAGGGAACAAAAAAGCATTTGTCGGCAGCAATACGGGCGCGATCTGCGCCCGTATCTATCGGTTCGACAATCCTCTTAACCAGCCGCTAAAATAACTTCGGCATTCGGTGTTTCTTCGCATCCAGCGGCGTCTTCGCGCCGAACGTAACCAATCGTGTGTTCCTTGCCGTAAATCCAAGCCCTGCTAAATACGCTGCGAGATTGTGATGCACTCTCGGCAGTACGGAGCGCGAACGAACATCGACAATGCCAACCAACCTACTCCCGCGGTACAACCGAAAGTGGCTCAGTCCGTAAGACAGCCTGACGTACTCCAATCGCCAGCCGCGACGAACAAGCGCGTCATCGTAAGCGAGCCGCCGAATGGCGCGCTCGACCTCACGCGCCACATCGTCGTAAAGCAAAAGCGGTAACTGGATCATCAGCACTATCGAATCTTAAAACGCCCTGCACGGCAGAAGGCAATAAAGGACTGAACTCTCAAACGGGCTTTTTCACCGCTCCAATAGTTAGTTGGAAGTCAGTTACTCCCGGATCAATCCGGGAGCTTGTAAGTCGGGAGCGCGATGTTCTGCGCTCGTGCCTACGTTTGGCTTACTGACAAAAGCCCTGCGACCAATTTCAATCGCAGCGAAGTAATCAGCGTGTCCAGCTTTTCCACACCGAATACAGAGGAACTTATCTTGGGTCTTGCGATTGGCTTTATCAACATAACCACAATCAGGACAGGTACGACTGGTGTTGCGCGGGTCAACAAAGACCACAGGCACACCAGCACGTTTGCCCTTGTACTTGATAAAGCCTTGCAATTGATTGAAGGCCCAACTATGCAGAACCGTGCGCTGGCGCTTCCGAGCCGTTACCCGTTTGCGGATACCCTTGAGATTTTCAAGGGAGATACCGCGTCCGGTGTCTTGAGCGGTTTTCACGATTTGCTTCGAGATAACGTGGTTGACATTGGTTGCATAGCGCCGTTCCTTACCCGACAAGCGCTTCAGCTTGCGGCGGGCGCTATCGGTCTGCTTGCGTTGCAGCTTTTCACGCAGACTGCGGTGACGGTGACGAACATTCTTGACGCCCTTGCCCTGATGAAATGTCTCGTCACTATCTACCGCGATGTTGGCGATACCTACGTCGATACCCAGAAATTCATCGGCTTCGATTTCTGGCGCTTCTTCAACATCGCAGGTTTGGAACAGGTAGAACTCGCCATTGCGATAAACCAAATCGCATTCGCCACGAAGCCCCTGCAAGAGCGCAAGTTGCTGTTCACCGCACACAAACGGCATTTTCTGTCGTCCACCCATCGTCCAAATACTGACGATTTGAGGAGTGAGTTTGTAGGACACCAAGCGTTCGTTGAACGGGAAGGCGGCAAGAACCTTAAATCCGCGCTTCGTTTTATTGTCCAACTTGTAGGCGTCGGCAACTTTGGCGAACACACGCACAACTACATCCGCGCCCAAGCCAAAGCGCTGACGAACGTCTTTGTAGCACAACCCATGCAACGCGAACTGCCCAAATACCTGTTGTTCCCAGGCGATGTCGCTCACGAAGTTACAGGCGGCATTGGCAGTCTCAAGCGTTTGCTTAAGCAAGGCGTGTTGTTCGGGCGTCGGTTGCAACTTGAGTTGAGCAATCAGTTTCATAAGCACATTGTACCAAGTATTGGCGAATTACGCCAGAGTAGAAAGGATAGTTTCGGCTTCCCCACCCGGTTAAAACCGGGTGTCCCCGCCGAATGACATTATGGGATTTGTCTCCTCTAATTAACTTTTACGACGTACATTGCTCTAAACCCATCGCAGAAAGAACTTATCCGCGTCAATGGGACACGTTGAGACATACGTCCAACGCCCCTTATCGCTCAGACGCAGGAAGTAGCGACGACAACCATCTTCATTGATGGAAATCCACATGCAGTTGACCCGCGCAACATCTTTCAGCACATGCAGCGGCAACGTGCCATTCGTTGGCAGCCAGAACCGTTTGATCTTCATGCCACTGCGATCATGTCGCTATCCTCCAACCAACGCAGCGGTTTGTCATGCTCCAGCGCGTAGGAAATCTCGCGCTGGGTCGATTCACCGACATAGCCACCGACATTCAGTACCAATACTTCTGACGCGAGATCGATCTTACGCAGGTGCAGCTCGTCCAATCGTGCTTTTACGCCTGCGCGCTCCTCATCGGTCATCGCCGCGAATAGATCAGCATCGGAACGCATGTCGCAGCCTATCGAGAGGACAATGTTGCCGGCCAGTGTTTCGCGGAGATTGGCTTCACGGAACGCCTCGGAAAAGCGCGTTGAACCGCACAGCACGACGATCTTGGGTTTCTCAGTCACGGTTCACCGTCCCCATAACCTGCCCTGATGACTTCCCATTTCACACCTCGAATTGCTTATCGGATATTCGTTTCTCGCGTAACTTTCCGGGAAAACGGACATTGAGTTCAAATTTAGCCCGTTCTGATGGCTGATAACCGCGTTTATTTCACTTTCGGCGTGTCCTGAAACCAAGCGCGCTGGATCGCCGCCAGTTCTGCCTCTGCCCCATCTGCGAGTTCGGGGTATGCTGAAACCAAGCGCGCCCGCAATGCCTTCAATCGCTCACGGATGGGCTTGCGTGGGTTGGCATTGAGCAGCGCATAAATCTTGTCGCGCAACTCCTCAGTAAGTGGTAACTCGACTTCAATTTCGAGCTTCAGTTTGTGGATAGTGATTTTCTGTTTCATCTCAATCCTTTCAATGTCCGTGTGTGACAACTCTCCCGTCTAAAGACGGGAGCTTCTCAGGCTAGGCTTGCGGCGATCCGCTACCTTAGCGCCTGACGGCGGTGTCCCCGCCGACTTTAATGCTAGAGACAATATATTCCGGGCCGCATTGACATCCCGGTCAAGAACAAGCAGGCAGTCAGGATTAGGACAGCGATGCACACGTTCAGACAGGGCTTTCTCAACCAAGCAACCGCAGCCGGAGCACACCTGCGACGTATAAGCGGGGTCTACCAAGTCTATCGCGCAACCAGCTTTTACAGCTTTGTAGCGCAGCAGACTTTGGAAGATACCCAACCCTGCGTCGTGAGCACTGAGGGAGAGCTTGCGATTGAGCAGCATAAACTTGAGTTCAAGGTCTTCAAGCGCGACCAATCCGTATGTGTTGACCAAACCGAACGTGAGTTTGTGCCAGAAGTCTTTGCGCTGTTTGGACACATGCTCATGCAGAAGTGCAACTTGAAATGCGACTTTCCGTCGTCGGTGACTGCCCTTTTTGCGACGACTCAACCGCCGTTGGGCGGTGCGAAGTTCACTCAACGTGTGTCGCAGCCAGCGCGGGTTGTCAATCAGCGTATTATCAGAGAGCGTGAGCAAGCGCAGCAGACCCATGTCACCACCAACAGCAGGCAGACCGTTGGACACAAAGACAATATCGGGCAGTTCAAGCATCAGGTACACGAACCACTTCCGGTTTTTGCGCTTGATGAGAACATGCTTAATCACCGCGTTCTCAGGCAGAATGCGGTGCATTTTGACTTTGATGTGGCCAATGTTCTGCACATACAGCGTGGCGCTGTTTCCCGCTACGGGTGTGAACTTGCAACCATCACCGTAGGTGTACTCGACGCTGTTGAAACGCTGTGCGGGTTTGAAGCGTGGGTGTCCCGGTGTTTCACCTGCTTTGATGCGACGAAAGAACGCGCTGTAGGACTTGTCCAACCGTCGCAGAAGCTGTTGCAAGCTGCTGGCATTGAGCAGAATACCGGGTTGTTTGCGCCATTCGCGGAAATACGCCCACTGGCCCAAGCCCGTTTCGTGCTTACCCGACGTTTCGTAACTAGTTTTACATTGAGCCAACGCCCAATTGTAAACATCACGCCCCTGTTCAAGCAGATTGTTGAGAGCTTGCGCTTCGTCCTTGCGCGTAAACAGGCGATATTCGTAGGTCAGGTTCACGGGCTACTGCCCCTTCTGGTCGTCAATGTAACGACGAATTGTTTCTGCCGACACATAACCAGCAGTGCCAACATAGTACGAGTGCGTCCACAAGCTAGGCAGACGGCTTTTCAGATGCGGGAACTCTTTCCGCAGTTGGAAAGCGGTTGCACCTTTCAACCCGTGCATGATTTGAGAAATCGCAATCGTGGGCGGGAACGTCGCAAACAGGTGAACGTGATCCGGTTGGACGACCAATTCCAAAACACGCCCGCCCAACTTTTCCACTTGCTGCGGAATGAGTTCGGTGAGACGTTTTCCAACATCGCCAGCCAAAACAGGGCGGCGAAACTTCGGACACCACACAAGGTGGTAGTTGATGTTGTAGTGGGCGTGTCGCGTTTGTTCACTCATAGTGAACAAATTATACCACGCGCAATTATCTCTTGCAACCGTTCGTTTAATCAGAAAGGAGACTTCGGCTTCCCCGCCCGTCTAAAGACGGGTGTCCCCGCCGAATGTTTCTATGGGGACTATCAGCCACCTTCACGCCACCCGATACCCCCGCCTCGAACCATCCCCGCCGATGCGCTCCAAGTACCCCTCATCGACGAGCCGCATCATATCCATCCGCAGCGTCTGCTCTGCCCTGTACCCCACCAGCCACGGCTGCACATCCACAGGCAAAATGCCCCGCCCCATCCGCCGCTGCAAACCGCGCACAATATGCACGATTTGCAGTTCGATCACCCGCCGCTCCATCCGATACCCGCTCCCGCTCATAACCTCCCCCCGCCTTTCCATAAGTTCTTTTCTATTGCCCCTCGCTCCACCGCCAAATGCCCTGTTTGCCAGCCGCAACAATCGGCTTGGCTGCCACTCTGACAACCTCCAGTTCCCACGCAAACCTGCCCGGACTGTAATCACCGAGCGCCCGTTCTTTGACCGAGAGCTTGTCTTTCAAGGTCTCGACCCGATGAGCGCCTTTGAAAATGGCAGCCGCGACAATCGCGCCGTAAGGCAGCGTATCGAGGTCGGTGATCCCCTGACGTTTCCATATTTCGGTAAAGATCGCGCTCACCGGATTGGTGTGAAACGCTTTGTCCCTTTTGGTCAGCCGGTGAGTGCCAGCATGAATCATTAAAATCTCGCCGGGTCGAAGTGTGTTGGAATCTGGCTCCCAACCACGTGTCTCAAAACACTTATCACCCCACGCGATATACATCGCATGAGGGTTGTAAACCGTGACGACTTTCCAAGTTGGCATTCGTGGTATCCTTTCCGTAGACTACGAGGGTCTATTGGAGCCGTCGACGGTGTAGCGCCGTCGACGGCTCTTCTCGTTACTTCACTCGCTGCTTCTTCGCTTCACACTTCCGGCAGATGAAATTCAGAACGCCCCACTTTGTATCTTTGCTCGTATCGAAAGCTGACAACGGCTTGCCAGTCAGACAGAATGAGCAGAAGCGCGCCGACTGATCGGTTTCGGCAGCTTCGATGGTCATCTTTACACGACGAACGGCTTTCACCGGAATAGAGGTACGCCGCCCTACACTCGTACCCACATTGCCGGTCTGCAATTCTTCAAGGTGCCGAGCGCAGAACTGTTCCCACTTGATACGCGATTCAGTGCAGCCTTCAGACTTACACTGTCTTTGAGGAGCAGAATATCTTTGATATTCCTCTTCTCGTTTTTCGGAGTAGTGCTTCTGGCACAACCCTCTCTTGAAGACCAATCCGCCGCATTCAGGACACTCTGTCCGAGCTAGTCGTCCGGGCTTTCTATTAGACTTCTCGTCTGGCGTGACTGATTCGACCTGCGCCAAGAAAGCGGGAGCGAGAATTTCCTCATCCGTCGGGCCCGGCGCGAGCTGCGGCGGATCGACGCTCACCCACTCACCCGATTTAGGTTGCTGTTGTGGTTGACCTTTCATTTCCCGATAGTGTGTCTTGCAGTAGACACTCTTTTTCCAGCGAACTCCGCCACAGACGATGCACGTCGGAAGGTGATCGAAGCGCGTCTTCCGCCGGCCCTTTGGAACTTCGCCATACAGAGGCTTTTCGTAAATCAGACCGACCTCGGTTTCTTCCACCAGCACATAGTCATGTCGTTCGTAGAATGCTCTGACCTCAGCCAGAGTGCGCCAGTGCGGATTGCGGCTCAGTGATTCAGTGCCAACAACACGCATCTGCTCGGAGGTCGTGATCATGTCGAGAACGTAGTCGATCACAACCTGTTTGGTATTGAATTTAAGTTCACGACTCAAAAGCGGATTGGCTACTGCCATGATCGCTTAAACCCCCTCGACGACAGGCGCAGGACGCATCATGCGCGGATCGCGCCAGTAGCCCTTTCCATCAATGGCCACGAGAACCCGACTGCTGCTCGTCTTAACCACTCTGCCTGCGTCCCAAATAGCACGGTACTTGCCGCCCCAGTTGTTCCATGTCAGGATTTCCACTTTCTGCTTAGGAGCAAACATATCAACGATGTTTCCAGTGAGATCGCGTTCCTCGAACATGGCTTTACCCGCGTCCGTAAGCTCCCACTGCCCTTCAATTGGCAGGTATTGAATCAGCCCCCGTGACAGCAAAGCGTTGTTCACTCGATAAACACCGTGCCGGATCGTGTCGATTTCCAAGCCCTCGTGGTACATCTCCAGTAATTCCTGCTGTTTCGGGGTCAAACGGGCCAATGCTGTCATTTCAATTCCCTTTCTTAATTCGCTATCGGCTGAATGCCGCTCATTACCACGATCATCAACGGCGACAACGGCCAGAAAGCCTCGCCGCACATCGGCTGCAGCAGCCGCACATCACCCCATTCGGGCATGGCGCTGCACCGTGTATCCACAAACAAAGTAGGGTGAATCGGCTCTAAACCCGGTACGCGAATCACCAGCCGCCATTCACGCAGCGCGCGATTCATCAGCATCTTTGCCGTCGGGCTGTGCGCTCTGAAATATGCGAGATTCGTCTCCAGAAAGAGCCGACGAATGACAGGGTTTCGCATCTCGACATCAACCGGTTCGCCATAATCCCAGAGCGCAATCTGCGCTTGATCGACAGCGTTCAAGATTTCGCCGCCTCACCTGCCCCAGCATCGTCGAGGCGCTGCGCGGCTTCATCCATCGGAATGATCTTGCCGCTCTCGATGCTGATTGGTTTCGGCAGCTTCACCTGCGACATATCGAGGTACATGAAGCGCGGCCCGTGATAAATCATCTTGAGCTTCGCCTTCTTGCCGAAACCAATC
>Ga0163152_10000811_pt1 | contig 51815 bp, 38 predicted proteins | sample OliLakLV19MP8IB2_FD_148635 | JGI IMG/M metagenome (GOLD analysis project Ga0163152, IMG submission 148635) | Freshwater microbial mat bacterial communities from Lake Vanda, McMurdo Dry Valleys, Antarctica - Oligotrophic Lake LV.19.MP8.IB-2 | ecosystem: Environmental > Aquatic > Freshwater >... | reverse complement strand
CCCGGAATGGCTGTTCACCATGCCCGGAATGAGTGTTCACCTTCCCCGGAATCGCTGTTCAGCTTCCGCCGGAATGGGTGTTCACCTTGCTCCGGAATCGGTGTTCAGCTTGGTCCGGAATACGCACTAACCGTATGTCTCATGAACTTCATGATGCGATCAGCCTCGAAATCGGCCGCCGCGTTGCCAATCGCTTGCAGGCAACTCCGGCGTTGATTGACGTTGCCCGGTCCAACCTTGCCCGATGGTCGAGGCTGAATGCGGATGCGCCATCGCTGCTTCGTTGCTACGACGAGTGGCAGGAGATACTCGCCTGGCCGTTGAATGACGTGTGCGAGCTTCTGCGCGCCCAGACGGACGAAGCTCAGCGGCTTCGCCAGAATTCCCCGTTCGCAGGTGTTCTTCCTCCGGCCGAAGTCTGGTCAATCAAATCCGAAATTCGCAGGCGGCATGCACAGAACGCAGCTTGAACACATCATTCGGGGGCGCAGCGTGAGTTCCCCGAGGCTCCCCCGGAATTTCTCATCTCAATCGAGGCGGATCCTTCCTCATTCGGAATCCTGAAGGATCGGGAGACCTGACGGGGTGTCAGGCGATGATCATGCCGAAGTCGTATCATGCGGCTCACTGATTCATCCGTGGCTTCTGGGCGGCCCTCCGGAGAACCCTCCAGAACGGGCACCCGAATCTGAGGAGGCGATTCATGTTCCCTGGCCGCCCCGCCGTCCGCTCTGCCACCATCCCCTTTCTGATGGCTGTCTGGGTATCAACCATCCTCCTGCTCACCCCAAGCCTCGCCCGTAGTGGCTCCGGGTGGAATGACATTTCAGACGAAGAACTGGCGATGACCTCCTGGCCCGGGGATCCCGAGGCCACGGCGGTTGTCCTGGAGGACGTGGGGGAGGTCGAGTTCATCGGTGAGTTTGATCTGGTATTCAAGCGATACCGGCGGATCAAGATTCTCACCAAGGGCGCGTACGAGAAATGGGGGACCGTCAAGATTCCCTACTTCGCGAAGAGTGGCAGCCAGAAGGTGGACTCGATCGAGGGCACGACGACGAATCGGGAAAGTGATGGATCCCAGACGCAGGCAAGAATTGACAGCAAGTCCATCTTTGACGAAGACGTGAATCGCTCGGTTCGACAGATCCGTTTCACGATGCCGGACCTTCGGCCGGGCAGCATCATCGAGTATCGCTACACGATGCACTCCCGGGGCGGGTCATTCCTCCGGTCCTGGGAGTTCGGTGCCGATCAGCCCACGCGATCAAGCGAGTTCGTTGCCACCATACCGGACAATCTCGAATACATCATGGTGAAAACCGGCCTCACTCACTTCGCTACCGAGGTGAAGAAGAAGGTTGGCTGGCCGAGCCGGCTCAGCGGCTACGAAAGTGCCATCAAACATGGCGTCGGCCAGACCCAGTATTCATGGACGATGAAGGACGTGCCGGCCATCCGGGAGGAACCCTTCATCACGACGACCATGGACTACGTGCCCCGGCTTCGATTCCAGCTCTCGCACTGGTCGTGGCCGGGCGCGGAGGGGGTGGACGTCATCAAGGATTGGGAGACGGTGGCCCGGGACTTCAATGACAATATGGGATCCTGCCCCGCGGCGGAAGGAAAGGTGAAGGGGATCACCAGTGGCAAGACGGATCCCCGGGAGAAGATGGAAGCCATTTTGAAGTATGTCCGGCGGACCATGTCATGGGATCGGGGCGGTGGAGGAGGCTCGGATATCTGCATGGCTTTCAAGGCGAGAAAAGGCAGCACCGAGGATATCGCCAAGATCCTCACCTTGATGCTTCGGAAGTCGGATCTGCAGGCCTTCCCGGTTCTGGTCAGTACCCGGAGCAATGGCAAACCCATCACCATCTACCCACTCACGACTCAGTTTGACCGGATCATGACGCTCGTTGTGATCGAGGGGCGCGAATACCTGCTCGATGCTTCCGATCCACTACGGCCAATGGACCTCCTCCCCATGGAGTTGTTGAACGAGATGGGATTCGTTGCCGATCCCGACGACCCGCGCTGGGTGGAAATTCCGGCCGGGAAGAACCGGTCCGAAACGGTGGTCCGGGCGACGCTTTCCGAGCACGGCGTGATATCGGGAGTTCTGGAATCCTCGTCAACTGGTTACGCGGCCCTGGAGGCTCGTCACAAGCTTGGCGAGGAATCGGAACAGGCGTTCGTGAATCGCGTCTGGTCGCCGAAATTCCATACGGGCTCCCTGGACTCGACCCGGTTCGCCGGCAAGGATTCCGTGGACTTGCCTTTGGTCACCACGGTTTACTTTTCCGACGTGCAAACGGTCAATGAGGGATCACATCGCATTTACTTCGAGCCGGTACTGGCAAAGGTGGTCAGCGAGAACCCCTTCCCGAACCCCCGCCGGATCCTTCCGGTCGATCTGGGCTTCACTCTCGAGCGTGCCTACACGCTGACTCTGGACCTGCCCGAAGCGTATGCCCTTGAGTCGGTGCCGAAGGACATCAACATCATCCTGCCGCACAATGGCGGACATCTAAAACGAAAGATCGAGGCCGTGCCCGGGCAAATCCGCTTCCACCGGGAGTTGAGACTTGACCAGCCACGCTATGACGGCAGCGACCTCAAGGCCCTCCGCGATTGCTATGATCGCCTGTTGGCCGTTGATTCGGAACACATCGTTCTCGTCAAGCGTGCGGCAACCGCCGATGGAACCAGGCCGTGACGACGAAACGGCCGGCCATGGCCTCCATTGTGATGCTGATCCTCGTCGCCTACCTGGGCGTTGCCTCGCCGGACCCGGCGACCCCGGCGGATGTGAACCCGTTCGACACCTCCCTCATTCCCGCGACCCTGATAAAGGGTGCCGACCTCGTGGTGCGGGAAGAGGTTCAGGTATTTGAGATCGAAAGCATTCGAGCGGCAACGCGCCGCGTTCGAGTGGTGACGACGGTGATGAATGCCCGGGGCCGGGATGCCGGCGTCATGGTTCTTCCCTACGATGGCTTTCAAAAGGTGCGGTACCTCACCGGGAAGCTCCTGAACGACCGGGGGAAAGAGGTCCGTCACCTCGCCGGATCGGACATCCAGGATTACAGTGCCATCCAGGGGTTTTCACTTTACGAGGATGGGCGCGTGAAGTACGCCGAGCTCTCCCACGACAAATATCCCTACACGGTCATTTATGAGTACGAAATTGTCTACAAGGGGATTCTCGGCTGGCCGTCCTGGTGGCCTCAGAACGAAAAAGGGCCAGTCCAGAAAAGCCGCTTCGAGATCCGCGCGCCTTCCGACATGCCGGTCCGTCATCACATGATCGGCTTGAGTGTCCTGCCCAAGGTCACGGAGGAGGGCGGCCGCCGGATTTACCGGTGGAGTCTGTCCAACCAGCCGAAGCTCGAGATCGAGCCGCTGGGCCCCTCATACCGGGAGCAGGCGCCGCATCTCCTGACCGGACCGGTCCAATTCGAGATTGCCGGAAAGCCGGGGGACATGACCAGCTGGAATAGCTTCGGTGCCTGGTTCCACGATCTGTGGGACGGCCGGGCCGACCTTTCGGAGCCGGATGCCGCACGGGTCAGGGATCTTTGCGCCGGAGCCGGGACCGATATCGAAAAAGTCCGCCGGCTTTATGAATATCTTCAATCGAAGACCCGCTATGTGAGTGTTCAGCTTGGCATCGGCGGGTGGCAGCCGTTCGATGCCTCCTACGTGAGCCAGCAGGGTTATGGCGACTGCAAGGCGCTCACGAACTACATGCTGGGCATGCTCGATGTGGCCGGAATCAAATCATGGCCGGCCTTCGTCATGGCCGGGCGGCACGAACCGGATCTGGTGGAGTCCTTCCCGAGCAACCAGTTCAACCATGTGATCCTGTTGGTCCCGACTCAGGAGGACACAATCTGGCTCGAATGCACCAGCCAGGACCAGCTCTTCGGCGAGCTCGGGGCATTTACCGAAGACCGGAACACCCTGGTCGCAACGTCCTCGGGGGGGTTCCTGGTCCGAACTCCGGTGACATCGGCGGGTCAGAATCGACTGATCCGAAAGGCCCAGGTGACGCTGAATCCGGCAGGAAGGGCCACCGCCGACATCACAACGCGCTATACGGGCAATCAGCAGGGCGATGTGCGAAGTTCCCTGTCCGAGGCAACACCCCGTGAACGGGACGAATGGCTGCATCGCGAGATCGACATCGCGAGCTTCACGGTTCAGAGCGCCGATTTCTCCGATCTCGACGTCAATGACGGGGATCTGACTCTGAAGGCTTCCATTGAAGTGCCGGCCCTGGGGACGACCACCGGGCCCCGCCTTTTCGTGCGCCCCAACCTTGCGAACCGCTGGGCGCTCAGGCTCCCGAAGGCCCCCGGGAGAAACCACCCCCTCTGCTTCCCCTTTGCCTGGGTCGATGCCGATACGATTTCGTATCGATTGCCGCGGGCCTATACCGTGGAGAGCGCACCGCCCGATGTAACGATCGAGACGCCGTTCGCAAGGTATGAGTCGTCTCTGGTCGACAGAGGGTCTTTCGTTGTGTACCACCGCCGCCTGGAGATAAAACAGAAATCGATCGAGACCAGCGATTACGAGGAGTTTCGCCGGTTCCTCGACGAGGTCGTCCGGGCTGATCAGCTGCAGATGGTGCTGATCCGAAAGACGTGAGACCGGCGGGGCACAGGAACACGTTGGCTGGCCGCCGTTTGGCGGTTATAGTCCGGGAGTGATGTGTCATGCCTGAGTCGCCGATCATGGTGCGGGTCGTCCTCTTCACCGGAGGGCGCGGGTCCCGCGTGATGTCGCGCGAGCTGCTCAAGAACCCCCGCATCCAGGTGACCCTGGCCATCAACGGATACGATGACGGCCTGTCGACCGGTGAAATCCGTCGATTTCTCGGTGATTCGCTCGGCCCATCGGATTTCCGCAAGAATGCCTCAGGCGTGGCGGCTGAGCTGCGGACCTGTCCCTTCGCGCTGGTGGAATTACTTGATCTCCGCTTTCCCCGGGAGTATGGAGCGCCGGAAGCCCTGGCCGCCTTCCGCCAGATCCGCGCCCCCGGAGCGCCAGTGGATGCTTTCCAGCAGCAGATGGAGGAACTGCTTGGCCAGGTGGGGGAGACGCCGCGCCGCGCGCTGGCGGATCGCCTGGAACTGTTCCAGGCCGAGCTGGCGCGGACTTCGAAGTCCTTCGAGTTTTCCGACTGCAGCATCGGCAACCTGGTATTCGTCGGATCGTTCCTGGTCAGCGGGCGGCACTTCAATCGAGGCGTCGAAGACTACTGCAACCTTCTGGGCCTGCCGCCCGGCCTCATCATGGACGTTACCGACGGGCAGAATCTGTATCTCGTTGCCCTGGATGAAAACAACCGCATCCTGCCGACCGAAGCGGAAATCGTCGGCCCGAAGGTCGGTCAGCAGATTCGCGACATCTACCTGCTCGAGCGCCCCATTCCGGATGACGAACTCAAGCGCCTGGAGCAGGAGACGCCCGTCAACATCGAGGGCTACCTGGATCGGCATTCGGTGGCGCCCCGGGCGAATGAAGAGCTGCTGCAACGGATCGCCGAGGCCGATCTCATCGTCTATGCACCGGGCACCCAGCACTCGAGCCTTTTTCCGTCCTACCTCACACCGGGCCTGGGCGAGTCCATCGCGGACAACCTCCGCGCCATCAAGCTGTTCATCACCAATCTGCACGAGGATGCGGAGATTGCCGGCAACAGTGCCGTGGATATTGTTCAGCGAGCCCTCTACTACCTGCGCGGCAAAGGAAGGCTGCCTTGTCCCGCGCCGGCCCTCATCACCCACTACCTCATCAATGACGCGGATCCTTCGGCCACCTTCGCGGCGTATGTCCCCCCGGGGCGGCTGGAAACCATTGATGATCCTCGATTGGTTCGAATCGGGAATTTTGAAGACCGGATCACCGGCCACCACGACGTGACCAAGGTTCTGCCACCCTTCGTGGAGGCTCTGCTTCGCAAGGGGGACCCGCTTCAACTCGCCGTCGTCCTCCTCGAGACCCGCTCGCTCGACAAAGCCAGTCAGACGATGATCGAGATGGTCCGCGCGGGACTCGATGCCTTGCCGGTCCAGGTCACCGTCTTCTACCAGGCTTCCCAGGCCTTCGACTCCGGTTTCATCGACTCGCTGCCGTTCGAGGTTCGGAAGCTGCCCGATGAGGCGGATCACGAGCGATTGTTCACTGATGTCATCGACGCATCGCGTTACGAGTACGTGGTTCTTTTTGAGTCCTCCGGGATGTACAAAGGGGAGGACATCGTCAGCATTGCGGGGCATCTCAGCAGTCGGAGGCTCGATGCGGTCTGGGGCAGCCGGCGACTCTCCGTGAATGACATCAAGCAGGCCTATCGCCTCGTTTATCGACGCAGCATCCTCGGCGGAGCCATCAGCTACATGGGAAGCCACGTGCTGAGCCTGGCCTACCTTGTTTTTTATGGCCGGTACATCGCGGACACCCTTTCCGGTGTCCGGGCCATCCGGGCTTCCTATCTCCGCTCGCATCCGCTGGACCCGGCGAGACGCGATTTCAATCAGCAGGTCCTCACGGGGTTGCTCCGCGAGCGGGCCGAAGTCATTGAGACACCGGTTCACTACTTTCCGATTTCTCCGGAAAAGATTCGTCGCACGACGATCGGTGATGGGTGGCGGTCACTCCTCACGATTGTCCTTGGCCGATTCCGCCGGCCGGCGCACGCGCCCCCGGGCGACGACCACGGCTCCGCGCCACCGCTTTCGGGGGCGGCGCCCTGACCCGCGTGGCACGACTCTATTCGCTCGTCATCTTCGATATGGATGGCGTGCTGGCGGACAGTTCGATAGGGCATGCGCTGGCTTATGCCGAGCTCTGGTCCCGGCTCGGCATCGCCGCGCCGCCGTACGCCACGCTGGCCGGACGCCGCACGGTCGAGGTGGTGGCCGAAGTGACGCGCGCCCTGGCCCCTTCAACAGAAAAACTGGATGAGTGGGTTCGGTTCAAGCAGGATCAGGCGCGGCGGCATCTCGCGCAGGTGTCGTCCCTCTATCCTGACACGCTCCCCGTGCTCGATGCCCTGGACAACGCGGGCCTTTCGTTCGCCGTGGCCACCGGTGCCTCGCGCATGACCGCCGAACTCATCCTGGCGCACGCCGGGGGCGTTTCACGATTCCGTTCCGTCGTCACGGGCGATGACGTGACCCTTGGAAAGCCGGCACCGGAAACCTATTTGAAGGTACTGGCCGCGACCGGACAGCCGGCGGATGCCGCGTTGACGGTGGAGGACTCCGAGGCCGGACTGCGGTCGGGGCTGGATGCCGGCACCTGGGCCTGTTCCGTTCGAACAGGGATCACGGCTCGGGACGATCGATTCGTGGGCGCCCTGGGTGATCTGAAGGGGCTGCTGCGGCTCCTGGGATTGGCGGCGTCGTGTCCCGGTTGATGATCGTTCCGGCGGCGGGCGCCGGCACCCGTCTCGGCTCGACTCTCCCGAAGCTGCTCGTTCCGGTCGGTGGGCAACCGATGATCGACCATCTTGTAGCGCGTTACGGTCCCTTCGTGGATCAGTTCATCCTGGTGGTCAGCCCCGCCGCGAAAGCGGCCGTGCGTGCGCACTTCCCCGATGGCCCGCGCATCGTGCTCGACATTCAACCGACCCCGACCGGAATGCTCGACGCGATCCTTATCCCCACCAGTCATGTCCGGAACATGAACGTGGACGAGATCTGGATCACCTGGTGCGACCAGGTGGCCATCCGGCCGGAAACCGCCGGCCGGCTGGCGGAAGTCATGGCGCACCCGCCCGCCCCCGACCTGGCACTGCCAACGGTTATCCAATCGGAGCCATACATCCACTTCGATCGCGGGGAGGGAGGTCGGATCAGTCATGTCCGACAACGCCGTGAGGGCGATGTCATGCCGGCCGACGGGGAAGGGGATTCCGGGCTTTTCGCGCTTTCCAGGCGGGCCTATCTTGAATGGCTGCCTGAGTTCGAGCAGAGTGCACCCACCGGTGGGCTCACCGGCGAGCGCAATTTTCTCCCGTTCATTCCGTGGGTGGCTGATCGTGCCGAGGTTCGTACCTTTGCGGTGACCCATACCATGGAAGCCACCGGCATCAATACACCCGCTGAACTTGAGCGGGTCGAGGCATTTCTCCGTGACCAGGACACTCAGTATCGTCATCCCGGCGTATAACGAGGAGCGATTCATCGGGCCGCTGCTCGAGCGGATTCTGGCACTCGATCTTTCGCCCCTCGGTGTGGACAAACAGGTGATCGTGGTCAACGACTGTTCGAAGGACAGGACAGCGGAGATCGCGGCGGGGTTTCCGGGGGTCAGTGTCACGACGCTGGCGCAAAACAGCGGAAAGGGTGAGGCGGTCAAGACCGGGATCGCGATCGCAACCGGCGATCTGCTCATCATCCAGGATGCCGACCTGGAGTACGACCCGGAGGATTACATCCCGATGCTCCGTGTGCTGCTGGCGGGGGAGGCGGATGTCGTTTACGGCAGCCGGTACACCCGGCACCCCGGGCGGGGCCGGCTATACAACCTCCTGACCGGCAAACATGCCAACCAGGGCTGGCTGGCCTACCTGGGTGGCCAGAGCCTCAGCTTTGTCTGCCTGCTGTCCACGGGCCATTACCTGGCTGACACCGTGACGGCACTCAAGCTGTTCCCCTCCGAGGTCATCAAGTCGCTGGGATTGGAGACGACCGGATTCGAACTGGATCATGAGATCACCGCCAGGCTCTTCGCGCGCGGTTACCGGATCCGCGAGGTCCCGATCAAGTATTTTCCCCGTACCAAGGCCGAGGGGAAGAAGATTGGCCTGCGGGACTGGTTCATCGGAACCCGGACATTTTTCCGCTATCGCAGCGGCTGATTTCACCCGGAATCACCCTCACGGCACCGGGATGTGTGTCGGCCAGATGATCCAGTAATCGTTCTGGAAAACAGATCCCTCCGGGGGTGTATCCGCTTTCCTCGAAATCAATATGTACTGGGCCTCGTACTTCCTGGCCACACTCTCGAGTGCCGTGCGCGAACCGTCGCGATAGGCAGGCTCGACATCTTTCATGCGAGCCAGCCACTCCGGGCCGCTTATTCCGTCGTAGGCGCAGGCCCCCCCGTCCTTGTCGGATACGACGATGGCCCGTCGGCTCAGCACCCGGAACCCGGCATTGGCCTCATGGGGTGGGACAAGGATCAGGTCGTCCCGCGCGGTATGAGCCTGAACCCACGCTCCGGCTTCCGCCAGATAACAGCGGGTCGATGCGTCGTTACCTGTTGGCACGGCCGCCGCCTGACCCTCCCGCGCACGATGTCGGAGGGCCTGCATCGCGTTGACGGCCTTTGTATCCAGGTTCAGCAACAGCGCAAAAGCAGCGAGCCAGATCAAGGCTCCCCTCCCACCGCCGAAATCCCGCCAGTGCCATAGCCCCAGCGCAATGACGGCAAAGATCGAGAAATAGGCATAACGGGATGCGAACCAGAGTGCGAAACGAGACAGGCCGGGCCAGACATAGGTGATCGAGCTGGCCAGGCTCAGGATCATGGCCAGAACAACGGTGGTCTCGATGAACCGGCGGGCACCGGCCGTCAGTCTCTGTCTTATCCGCGGATAGATCAGCAGGGCGAGCAGAAGAGGTGCAAGGAGCGTGCTGGCCGCCACCAGCACGGTTCCCCGGGTCGGGAAGAAGGTCAGATCAGCCCTCACGAGCAGAATCTCCAGCGAGGGAGCCTTCTGGATCATCGTGGCGTGTTTCAGCACCAGTGGAAACAAAACGACCGGCAGGATGAGGGCGGAGTGAATCAAGCCCTCACGGTAGTGAGATCCAGTCCGCCCCAGCCAGGCATAGGTGCCGGCACCGATGGCAAGGAGCAGAAATCCTGTCGGTGGATGCGTGTAGGTCAGCACGGCCGCCAACAGCGTGAAGATCTGGATCAGCCAGCGCTCGCTCAGCCCCCGGTACAGCAGGTAGAGAAGCAGCGGCGAGGCGGCACCCACGATTTCGTTCGGCTTCAGTGAGGGAAGCCCCCAGATCGGGTAGCCCCGACGGGTGAATGCGGCCAACAACGTTGCCATGGCGGCCACGATCGGATTCCCGATCACGCGCTGATTGAGCAGAAAGCATCCCGCGAGGAACAGGAAACCCATGGCGCCCAGGGCGATTCTTATGGTGGTCCAGCGGTTTTCCGTCAAGTCGTTGAGGAAATTCATGGCATGGGAATAGGCCTGCGGATAGATCGCGTGATGAACGACGAACAGCCTGTCTCTCCGAAAGAGATCGGGCTCCCGGGTCATCAATTCGTGGGCCTGGTAAAGCGCCATGTCACAACCGCTGCAGACAATCTCGCAGGGCGGCAGATCTCTGAAACTGCCCATCAGCGTGATCAGCCAGTACGCCGCTATCCCTGCTAGGATGGCCCCGGCAATCAGCGACGCTCGTGAGCCCGTGAATCCCGGGCGGGTCGAATGGGGGGGGATGGGATTCTCCATCATGGTCAGTGTCCCTGGGATTCGCTTCGAAAAACACGAGCGGGGAGCCTCGACAGCGCACGATCGTAACAGATCAGATGATCCATGGCTCATGGCCACCATCTCAGGGAGGATTCAGTGAACAAATACGTCACCGAACTCATCGGAACGTTCTTCCTCGTTCTCACCATCGGTTGCACGGTCGTGGGCGGGGCCGCGGGGGTTATTCCGCCCCTGGCGATCGGTGCGGTGCTCATGGTCATGGTCTACGCGTGTGGACATATCTCCGGGGCCCATTTCAACCCGGCGGTGACGCTGGCCATTGTCATGCGCGGCAAGTGCGAATCGAAGGACATGATCCCGTACTGGATCTTCCAGGTTGTCGGCGCCGTGCTGGCCGCATTCGTGGTCAAGTTTCTCTTCCCGACCGCAAGTCCGGCCGCGGCGGAGATCGACACGGTGCGCGCGCTCGTGGCCGAGTTTCTCTTCACGTTTGCGCTGGCCTGGGTCGTGTTGAACGTGGCCACATCCAGCGACACGGCCAACAACTCCTTCTACGGCCTGGCCATCGGCATGACCGTGCTCGCAGGTGCCTTTGCGGTTGGCGGCGTCTCGGGCGGTGCCTTTAACCCCGCGGTTGCCATCGGGGCGGCCATCATGGGATTGCTCGACATGACCAGCATCTGGATCCACCTGGTGGCCGATTTCGCCGGTGCGGCCGCCGCGGCGCTGGCCTTCAAGGCGTTGAGCACGGCGGACGCCTCCTGAGCCTCGCGGACAACCTGGGCGCCGTTCGCGCCCGCATCGAAATAGCCTGTCGCCTGGCCGGCCGTGAGGTCGGTTCGGTGACACTGGTGGCCGTGTCAAAGACCTTTCCCGCCGAGGCGGTGGTCCTGGCACGCGAGGCTGGCCTCTTTCATTTCGGGGAAAATCGGATCCAGGAAGCCGAAGCCAAGATCCCGCAGGTCGCCGCCTTGTCCCGGGGCGTCGCCGGTGATCCCGTCTGGCACCTGATCGGCCATCTCCAAACGAACAAAGCCGGCAAGGCCGTAGAACTCTTCGACCTGATCCACACCATCGATTCGCCCGCGCTGGCCGCCGCCGTCGCCCACCGAGCCGCCGCCATCAACAAGCAACAGCGCGTCCTCGTACAGGTCAACTGCTCCGGTGAACCCCAAAAAAGCGGCTGCCGCCCCGAAGAAGCACAGGAACTGGTAAGAACCGTAGCCACCCACCCCGAGCTGGCCCTCGAAGGCTTCATGACCATCGGCCCCCGGAACGAAAACCCCGAATCAGCCCGCCCAGCCTTCCAACAATGTCGCGCCCTGCGCGACGAGATAGCAAAGTCCCAGACCCTCAAACTCCCCCACCTATCCATGGGAATGTCCAACGATCTGGAAGTAGCCATCGAAGAAGGTGCCACTCTGATCAGGCTAGGAAGCTCCCTCTTCGGCCACCGCCCAAGTCCCTGAAGTTTTATCCCGGCAAGCGACTCAGGGGGGGCGATACATCTTGCGGAACTTTCCCCCCACCACTATATTGTCGCCGCGCAGGTAACCCGGGGGGGATACCAGGGCTCCAGGGCCCTAACTTGAAGGGGTGCAAAAAGATGGCCAAACTGACCCCGCTTGATATCCGCAAGCAGGAATTTCCCCAGCGCTTTCGCGGTTACGATCCGGAAGAGGTGGACACGTTTCTCGACCTGATCGCCGACGATGCGGAATCGCTGACGCTCGAAAGAAACCAGCTCCAGGAACGCTCGTCCACGCTGGAATCGCAGCTGGCCGAGTTCAAGGAAATCGAGCGTTCGCTGCGCGATGCCCTGGTCATGGCGGAGAGGATGCAGGCGGAAGCCAGCGAGAACGCCCAGCGCCGTATCGAGTCGATGCTCCGTGAAGCCGAAGTGAAATCGTACAGCATCATCGGTGAAGCCGAGGCCAAGGGACGCGACATCATTCTTGATGCCGAGAACCGCCGCCGCGCCTTGCTCCTTGAACTGGAAGCACTTGACAGCCAGCGCGCCTACGCCTTGTCCAAGTTCCGCAGTCTTCTGGACGAGCAACGGTCCGTGCTCGAAGTGCACCTGATGTCCCGACCGGGTTCGGCGAACCTGCCGGGCCCGAACGGGTCGACCCTGGTGCCACCAAGGGAATCGGCGCCATCGCCTCAGCGTGAATCGGCGCCGGCCAGGGCCTGAGCCGCGACACCGGCGGGCGGCCGGCCATCGAAACAACGGCCACCGGCGTACGAATCACGGTACGCGTGACGCCGCGCGCATCGTCCAACGAGGTGCGTGGCTTTGATGCGGCGGGCCTTCTTTCTGTTCGGGTGACGGCGCCGCCGGTTGATGGCGACGCCAATCGGACCGTCGTCGAACTGCTGGCGCTGTGGTCGGGAGTTTCCAAATCCTCGGTGCGGGTCGTGCGCGGCGCGTCGTCCCGGACCAAAACGATCGAGATCAATGGCGTCGATGCCGGCACGCTGGGCGAACGCCTGACGCGAAAGGACCAACGGTGATTCCACTCCGCCAGCAGCTCGATGAAGCCGTTTCCGCCATCAGGAAGAAGGCCGGCCTTTCGCCACGCCTGGGCCTGATTCTCGGCACGGGGCTCGGCGACGCCTCGGACGCCATCGAGGATGCCGTGGCCATCCCTTACCACGAGATCCCGCATTTCCCGACCTCCACCGTCGTTTCCCACTCCGGCCAGTTGATCCTCGGCCACCTGTCGGGGCAGCCGGTGGTGGCCATGAAGGGGCGCGTGCACTTCTACGAGGGTTACACGATGCAACAGGTCACCTTTCCGATCCGCGTCATGCGGGCACTCGGGGCGGAGATCCTGGTGGCCTCCAACGCCGTGGGGGGAATGAACCCGCTGTTCGATGCCGGCGATATTGTCTGCATCACGGACCATATCAACTTGATGGGGGACAACCCGCTCATCGGGGCCAACGACGACACCCTTGGGCCCCGCTTTCCCGACATGAGCGAGCCGTATGACAAAGGGCTAATGCGGCTCGCCGAGCGCGTAGCGCTCGACGAGAAAATCAAACTCCAGAAGGGGGTGTTCGTCGCGGTGGCGGGCCCCAATCTCGAAACGCGGGCCGAGTACCGGTTTCTGCGGGCCCTCGGTGCCGATGTCGTCGGAATGAGCCTCGTCCCGGAAACAATTGTCGCGGTGCATGGGGGCATGAGGGTGCTGGCTTTTTCGGTGGTCACCGATGCCTGCCTGCCGGATGCGCTGGAGGCGGTCGACATCGAGCGGATCCTGGCCACGGCGGCCAGGGCCGAGCCGGTCCTTTCGCGGCTGGTGTCCGCGGTCCTCAAGCAGATCTGACCGCGATCCTTTCCCGATGAGTCTTTTCCCCGGGTTCTCCCGCACCATCCTCCTTGCCGACGACGAGGAGGTCACGCTTCGCTTCTGGCGCGAGGAGAAAATATTCGCGCGCCAGCTCGAACTGCGTCAGGACGCACCGCGCTTCGTCTTTTACGAGGGCCCACCCACGGCCAACGGCCGGCCGGGCATCCACCATGTGCTGGGTCGCACGATCAAGGACCTGGTCTGCCGCTACCAGGCGATGCGGGGCTACCTGGTGGAACGGAAAAGTGGCTGGGATACCCATGGCCTGCCGGTCGAGCTCGAGGTCGAAAAGAAGCTCAAGATCCAGGGGAAGGAACAGATCGAGGCGTACGGCCTCGAGGAGTTCAATCGGCTGTGCAAGGAGTCGGTCTTCACTTACAAGGATGAGTGGGAGAGGATCACCGAACGAATAGGCTTCTGGCTTGACCTCGAGCACCCGTATGTCACGCTGGACAATGACTACATCGAATCCGTCTGGTGGTGCCTCTCACAGTTCTGGGACAAGGGACTGGTGTACGAGGGGTTCAAGATCCTGCCCTACTGCCCCCGCTGCGAGACCCCCCTTTCCAGCCACGAGGTCAGCCAGGGATACGCCGATGTCGAGGATCCCTCCGTCTTCGTGAAATTCCAGAGCGTCGACGACCCGAATCTCTTCTACCTGGCCTGGACGACGACCCCCTGGACGTTGATCAGCAACGTGGCGCTCGCGGTTCATCCGGAAGAGACGTATGTGCGGGTGAAACTCCTGCCGCGCGTCGGGAAGGATGGGGTGGCGAAAGTCGATACGGGGCACGCGGCCGGCGAGGATCTGATTCTGGCGAAGGCGCGGTTGTCGGTCCTGTATGGGCCGTATGACATGGTGAGCGAGTTCCCGGGGAAGGATCTCGCCGAGAAGAGATACGTCCCGCTGTTTCCCTACTTTGGCGTCTCCGAGAACGCGTTCCGCGTTCTCGGAGCTGTGTTTGTCTCCATGTCCGACGGCACCGGCGTCGTTCACACGGCTCCGGCCTTCGGCGAGGACGACTACCGGCTCGGATTGGCGGAGAAACTCCCCATGCCCCGACCCGTCAATCGGCGTGGCGAGTTCACGGAGGACATCACGGCCTTCGCCGGTCAGTTCGTCAAGAAGACCGACCCGGCCATCATCGAGGAGCTGCGCGCCCGTGGCGCCCTGTACACGGCCACGACCTTCACCCACAGCTATCCCTTCTGCTGGCGATGCGACACGCCGCTCATCTATTACGCGCGGGATTCGTGGTACCTGAAGACGACGGCATTGAAAGCGGAGATGCTGGCGGCCAACGCCACGATCGAGTGGTTTCCGCCCGAGGTGGGCGAGAAGCGATTCGGCGAGTGGCTCGAAAACAACATTGACTGGGCGATCAGCCGCGACCGCTACTGGGGAACACCGCTGCCGATCTGGCGCTGCGAAGAGTGCGGGATCACCGATCTGGTTCCGAGCCGCGCGGGCCTCGCCGAACGGGGCGCGCTCGTTCCGGACGATCTCGACCTGCACCGGCCGTTCCTCGATCGGATCACGTTTCCCTGCCGGGTGTGCCGGGCCACCATGCGGCGCGTCCCCGAAGTCATCGACGTCTGGTTCGACTCGGGCGCCATGCCCTTCGCCCAGTGGCACTACCCCTTCGAGAACAAGGACCGGTTCGATATCAGCTTCCCGGCCGACTTCATCTCGGAGGGGATCGACCAGTGTCGCGGCTGGTTCTACAGCCTGCTGGCCGTTTCGGTGGCGGTGACCGGCCAGGCGCCGTATCGACGCTGCCTGGTCAACGGACATGTGCTGGATGCCGCCGGCCAGAAGATGTCGAAGCACAAGGGAAATACGGTCGACCCGTGGGATCTCCTGGGGAAGGAAGGGGCGGACGCGGTCCGCTGGTACCTGATGGTCAATTCGCCGCCATGGCTGCCCACCCGCTTTGACCGGAACGGTGTCACCGAAGTGGCTCGCAAGTTTTTCGGCACCCTCCGGAACGTGGCCAGTTTCTTTGCCGTGTACGCCAATATCGATGGTTGGGGCTCGGGCGCTAAGTCCGCGTCCGACACCCCCTGGCCCCTCCTCGCCGTGGAAAGCCGCCCGCTGATCGACCGCTGGATCCTCTCGCGCCTCGACGGCCTCGTGGCGGACGTCAGCCGCCATCTTGATGAACACGATGTGACCCGCGGTGCCCGGGCACTCCAATCCTTTGTTCTCGATGATCTTTCCAACTGGTACGTCCGGCGCAACCGTCGGCGTTTCTGGAAAGGGGAGATCGGGGCCGACAAGTCGGCCGCCTATGCCACGCTTCACGAGGTGCTGGCCACGCTCTCGCGATTGGTGGCACCCTGGGCACCGTTCCTCGCCGAGGAACTGCACCAGAAGATCGTCCGGCCAATCGATCCAATGACCCCGCTCAGCGTCCATCTCACCGACTGGCCGATCGGCGGCGTCCGCCCCCGGGAGGATGCGCTCGAACAGGCGATGACCGCAGCCATGACCGTGGTGGAGACGGCCCGGGCGGTCCGGAGCCAGGCCGGACTCAAGGTACGTCAGCCGCTGGCGTTATTGATGGTGGCGCCGATTCCCAAAGCGGCGGACGCGGGAGCCGCGCCGACGCTCCCGCCCGCTGTGCATCGAGCCCTGGCCGAACTGGGTGACCTGATCCTGGATGAACTGAACGTGCGCGAGGTTCGCGCGGTACCGCCGGCCGGCCTCTTCCGCTACGAGATCAAACCGAACTTCAAGGCACTCGGACCGGTGTTCGGCAAGGAGGTCGGCCCGGTGGCCGAAGCCATCCGCCACCTTCCGGCCGAAGCGGTCGGCCGACTCGCCGGAGGGGAATCGGCCACGGCGCTGGTGGGGGGAACCGACGTGACCCTGCTGCCCGCCTGGGTGGATGTCCTGCATCACCCGGCCGAGGGGCTGGCCCTCCTCGAACAGGGGGGAATGGTCGTTGCGTTGGATACCCGGCTGACGCCGGCCCTCCTGGCCGAGGGATTGGTCCGGGAGCTGATACACCGGCTTCAGGGGCTAAGGAAGGAGTCCGGACTCCTCCCGACGGATCGAATTCATGTAGACTACTGGGCCGATTCAGGCCTTGCCTCCGCCATTTTGACCCATGCCGAGCTGGTCCGGGTTGAAACCCTGGCGACGGCCCTGAATTTCAAGACCAATCCGACCGACCTTGGGGCGGAGTGGGATGTGGATGGACAGGCGTTTCGCGTGACGATTCGGCCGGCCGGTTGACCCGGGGAGGAGCCCTTGAAGAAGAAAGATCTGGAAACCCTTGAGAAGCGTCTGCTGGAAGAGCGCCAGAAACGGGTGGTTGAAATCAAACACCTGGACGAGACGGTCCTGAACAAGAACCCCAAGGATGCCTCGGGCGATCTCTCCAGCTACAGTTTCCACATGGCTGACATGGGCTCCGATGCGACGGAGCGCGAGCGGGCCTTCCTGACCGCCTCCGCCGAAGGTCGTGCCCTCCTCGATGTGGACGAAGCGCTGCGTCGCCTGTACCGGGACGAGTATGGTGTCTGCGAAACGTGCGGCGAGGAGATCCCCATGAAGCGGCTCGAAGCCGTGCCACAGGCCACCCTCTGCCTCAGCTGCAAGGCCAAGGAAGAGAAGGCGGGGCGGCGACCATGACGGATGGGGCAGAGGGGCAAGTCCAGCCTCCCGCGCCCCGGTCCCGGCTGGTCGTCTTCGCCCTCATCGCGCTCGGGGTGATTGGCCTCGATCACCTGACCAAGTGGCTCGTGATTCAAAAGCTGCCGTTCAACCATGACATTCAATTGATCGGCGAGTGGGTCATGCTGACTCACATCAAGAATACCGGCGGCGCCTTCGGCCTCTTTCCCGGGAGCACGGTGCCGCTCATCATCGTCTCCTCGGTGGCCTCCGTCATCCTCTGCTTCCTGGCCGTTCGGCTCCGGGCCGACTGGACGCGGCTCATCGCGCTCGGCCTTATCCTGGGTGGTGCCGTCGGCAACCTCATCGACCGGATCACACAGAAAAAGGTGACGGACTTCATCAACGTCGGGCTTCCGGACGGGCTTCGCTGGCCCATTTTCAACGTGGCCGATTCGGCGGTCACCATCGGCGTGGTCGTGCTCGGCTACCTCGTTTACGTCAAAGGATCGGGCAACGATCATGCGCCAGACGGTTCCACCGGCTGAGGCCGGCCGGCGCCTGGACCAGTGGCTGACCGAGCAAACGCCGGACATCAGTCGCTCGCAGGTGCGCCGTTGGATCGAGATGGGGCACGTCACGGTCAACGGCAGCGTGGTCAAGGCCGGCCATCCGCTCCGCGCCGACGAGGTGGTCACCTGGAATGCGCCCCCGCCCGTGCCCCACGGCATCGCGCCCCCGGCCGAGGACCTGGCCATCACGCTGGTCCATGTCGATGACGATCTGGTGGTCGTCGACAAGCCGGCCGGAATGGTTGTTCACCCGGCCGCCGGAGTTTTCCACGGCACCCTCGTCTCCGCTCTCCTTGGGCGCGGCCTTTCGCTGGCCACGCTGGGCGGCCCGCTCCGGCCGGGGATCATTCACCGTCTCGACAAGGGGACGAGCGGCCTCCTGGTCGTGGCCCGCACCGACCGGGCGCACGAGGCGCTGGCCCGGGCCATCACGCTGCGCCAGATCGACCGCCGCTACCGGGCGCTGGTCTGGGGCGACATCGCCATCCCGACGGGACGTATCGAGGCGGCCATCACGAGGAGCCGGGCCGATCGCAAAAAAATGACCATCACCCGTTCCGGTGGGCGATCGGCCGTGACCCACTGGAAGGTCCGTGCCCGCCATCGCCTGGTGACCGACCTCGATCTGAAGCTGGAGACGGGACGGACTCACCAGATCCGGGTACACTGGCGACACGAGGGGCACCCGGTCTTCGGCGATCCGGCCTACGGTGGGCGATCGCGCGGGGCTTCCCTCTCACCGGACGATCGTCGGCTCGTGACATCGTGGCTGTCACTGGTCGATCGACAGGCCTTGCATGCCTGCCGCCTTGAGTTCGATCATCCGGTGCATGGTGGTCGGATGACCTTTACGGTGCCGCTGCCGCCCGATATGGAAGAGCTTTTCGAACGCGTGGCCGGAGGCCAGAGCGGCTCCCCGTGACGAACGGCGTGATTGCCGGGATTGGACAAAGAACGCATGACACGACGCGATGACGGAGACGTGACCATCCTGACGTTGTCGGGACGCCTGATGGGCGGTCCGGACACCGAACAATTCCTGAAGGCGATGCGGGAGGTGATCGACGCGAAACGGACGCGGGTCATCCTCGACATGGGCGATGTGGCCTGGGTCAACAGCTCCGGCCTCGGGGCGCTGATCGCCGGCTGGACCCTTCTGCAGGAGAAGGGGGGCTCCCTGAAATTGATCCGGGTGTCGCGGCGCATCGAGCAGATTCTGGCCGTGACCAAGCTCGACACGGTGTTCGAACTCCATCCGGACGAGGCCTCGGCCCGCGCCGGCTTCGGAGGCTGAAAGTGGTCGACACTCCGGATGCGGAGGTGGTTCGGCTGGTCATCCCAAGCCGGCTGGAACTCCTGTCGATCATCGACAAGGTCGTCGATGGCGTGGCGGAGCAGATGGGCTTCGAGGAGGATGACAAGGACGCGGTGGCCATTTCCGTGATCGAGGCCGGCACCAACGCGATACAGCATGGCCACGGACACGAATCGGAACGAATGGTCGAGATCATCTTCCGCCTGCTGCCGGACGAACTGGTCATTGAAGTCATGGACAATGGCCGCGGCTTCAACCTGGATGTCCTGGAGGACGCCACCGCACCGGAGAATCTCCTCAAGGAGCGCGGCCGCGGCATCTTCATCATGCGCTCGATGATGGATGACGTTCATTTCGAGTTCACGGACTCAGGCACCCGCTGCCGGCTGGTCAAGCGCCGCCGGCCCCTCGAGGTCGATGTGACCGGCAGCCCGGCTCCTCTTGACGACACCATCTGACGTCCGAATCCTGGCGATCGATCCGGGAACGAAGCGCATCGGCCTGGCCATCGGCGGATTCGAGTCGGGGATGGCCACGCGCCTCGCCGTTTTGGACGTGACCCCGGGTGCCGCAGGGGAGGCGATGGCCATCGATGCCATTGCCCGCCACGCCCTGGAGGAGGGGGCCACGGGACTGCTGATCGGACTGCCGCTCAACATGGATGGCACGGAGGGAAAGGAGGCGATCCGGGCCCGCCGCTTTGCGGGGCTGGTCGCAACCCGAACGGGACTTTCGCCGCAGTTCTGCGACGAGCGCCTCACCTCCGAGGAGGCCAAGGCCGTGGCCCGTCAGAACGGATGGACACAGAGGAGCGGCAAGCCGATCGACGACCTGGCTGCTGCCCTTCTCCTGCAGGGTTTTCTGGACGAATCCCGGGCCAAAAGAACCCGTGACGCCCTGGGCCTCCCGGAGGACTCCCGGTGACGACCGCGCTCAAGAATTTGCTCTGGATCCTGACCCTTTTCCTCTTTCTCGGTTTCGGCGTGGGCAGCCTGTTTCTGCCGGCCACTCTTTCCCCCCGCGACCCGACGGTCACCCTGACCCTGGCTCCGGGGATGACCACGCGACAGATTGGAAAAGCGCTTCGGCGGGTCGGCGTTGTCCGGTCATCCGATGCGTTCATGGTCATGGCGCTGGTCCGGGGGCAATCCGGTCGACTCCGGGCCGGCACCTACCAGATCAGCGCTTCCGAGGGGCTCGACCGCATTGTTGCCCGGTTGGCCGATGGCGATGTCCTTCGCATGGCCGTCACCATCCCGGAGGGGTTCAACTCCCGGGAGATTGCCGAGCGCGTGGCGCCGATCCTCGGGTGCGGAGTCGATGAGTTCCTGGCGGTCATCCGGGATACGGTTCTGGCCCGATCGATGGGAGCCGGGCCTGCGGGACTGGAAGGCTACCTGTTTCCGGATACCTACAACCTGATCCCCGGCACCGGGGCGTCCGGCTTTGTTCAGCGCCTCGTCGAACGAACCATCACGATCTTCGAGGAACGCTATGCGGCCCGGGCGGAGAGCCTTGGCCTGGCGCGTCATGACGCGCTGACGCTGGCCAGCCTGATCGAGGCCGAAGCCGCGGTCGATGAGGAGCGCCCGCGCATCGCGGCCGTCTTCTGGAATCGCCTCCGGGAGGGAATGAAGCTGCAGTCGGATCCGACCGTGGCCTATGTCCTTGGGCGCCGGCCCGATCGGATCTACTACAAGGACCTGACGGTCGAATCACCCTATAATACGTACCTGGTTGCCGGCCTTCCGCCGGGTCCGATCTGCTCGCCGGGTGAGGCCTCGATTCGGGCCGCGCTGTATCCGGTGCCCAATTCCCGCGAGCTCTACTTCGTGGCGACAGGCGACGGACGCCATCGCTTCAGTGTGACCAACGAGCAGCACAACGCCGCACGGCGTCAGGTCGACTCCAACCGGCTCCCGACGAACAGATAATCAGGAGGAAGATATCGCCATGTCGACGTCCAGGACCGCCCGGAAGGGCACAACAATGCGAGGCCGGGTGGCCCACCCGCGGGATGAGGTCCGGCTGACCCGCAAAAACTGGATTCTCTTCGGGGTGGCTCTCGGGGTCATTGCCCTCGGATTCATCCTCCTCCGCTCGGGATCGATCACGCTGGCCCCGATTCTCCTGGTGGCCGGCTACTGTTTTTTGATCCCCTGGGCGATCATGGCCCGGGATGGGGCCCTTGCCCCTCCGAAGGTGTGAAGCCAGGCCGGCACTCGATAACTGGCGGCCAATGAATATTTTACAAATTTTTACAACTCGGGCGAATAGCTCAGCTGGCAGAGCACGTGCTTTACACGCACGGGGTCACAGGTTCGATCCCTGTTTCGCCCACCATTTTTAGATTGACGCCTCCCGTGGGGCCGGGCTACTCTTTATGGGTCCCGGATTTACCCCGTCGGACTCGTGACCAGAGAGGCCCCCTTGATCGCAATCGGTTGTCACGCGGGAATCCCCAAATTCCCTTCCTTAGCGGTGTTACCGCCGCTCCTGAATACCGGCTATCCATCCAAAAAGGTTGGCGCATTCGCGCCATGTTCCCTAAACTTTTCGTGTGTGTGTGTGGCCTTCCTCAGCACCTTTGCCAGGTGCACGAAAGGGGGTACCGTTACCGTACTCAGGGAAGAACTGCCCTGCTATCTCTCGGACAACCTAGCTCTCGGTAGTAACTTAGGAGGTTTAACATGATTCGAAACCTGCGCTCGGTCATGGCGTTGACGGCCTGCGGTGTCCTCGCAGCCGTCGTTGCGTCCGCCAACGTGCCGGTTCCGGAGCTGAGCACCGTACCCCGGTGTTTCCAGCTTCACCCGTCCGTCGCTCTTGCCAATGCTGTTCCGGCGAATGCAGCCAAGTACAACGTCACGATTCTCGGTATCGGCGGCCCCATCAGTGCCGCCTCTGTCGAGCTTCGCATGATCACCCCGGGCGATACACTGGTTTGCTGGTGCAACACACCGGCCGGCCCGCGTCCGTATGTGTTCCAGATGTCGACGAACCCGTCGGGCGTTGCCCGCTTCGTGATCGGCGGCGGTGGTTGCATTCAGTATGGCCTCGCGGCCATCCCGGGCAGCCAGGATTTCGCTGGTGAAGTGTTTGCCGATGGTATCCGCATGCAGGAGTTCGGCACGGTGTCTTCGGACGCTGTCGACAGCTCCGGTAGGCGCCCCACCGACACCATGCCCGGTTGGGAGCCAGGACTTATCTGTGCTGCCGGTCTGGCCGACGCCGTGGAACATACCAATCCGCTGGCGACGAACACCTACGACTACTGCACCGACTTCAACTGCGATAACCAGTCAGGAGCGTCGGACGCCGTTATCGTCACGCCGTTCCTCGCCGGTGCCGCCAGCTGTGCCGGTAACGCCGGGCCCTAGTACCAGTTTCAAGCGTCCGGCCCTCGCGGGCCGGACGTCGGTTTTACGGGTCCCGCTCCGCAAGGAGCGGGGCCCGGTAAGTAGGGCCGCACCATCGAGACCGCAAAGCTTTACAATCGCCAAAGGAGGCAATTTCTAATGAAGCGTGTGCTTGCGACAATGCTCCTGGCCGGCATCGCCACGGTGGGTATTTCCACCGGCGCCAATGCCGCCGGGAACGCCAATGCGAAGATCATGCTCCACGCCCTTACCACGACGACCAAGAACGTGTGTCTCCGGACAATCGCGCCCAACGTGAACCTTCCGGCAACCTGCTCGGACTACAACCTTGGTATCAACAACAAGGCCCTCTACCCGACGAGTTACTTCACGTACCTGCTGGTGGTTAACGGCAGCCTGATCGAAGGGATCGCCGGCGTACAGTGCGGTGTCGATTTCAATGGTGCACCCGGCGCGGGCGTTGATGTGTTCACCTGGTCGCTCTGTGCCACGCTCGAGTTCTCTTCGACCGGCTGGCCGCAGGATGGCGGCGGCAACCTGATCACCTGGAATGCCACCGGCCCGCAGTGTCTGACCCCTCCGGGGAATGCCACAATCGGTGCCATCGGTGTGGCCGGCTACTTCTACATGGCTGCCTACACGCCCGACCTGATGCGCGTAATCCCCCGTCCGGTTGACGGGGTGGCCAAGGTGGCGAACTGCGGATCGGTCGAAGACATTGTGTATGTCGATCCCAACGATGCCCTCACCTTCCTCGGCGCGGTCGGTTTCGGCCAGCCTGGCATCAATCCCTGCGGTCGTGAGCGTCCGGTCGGTATTGAAAATGCCACCTGGTCGGGTGTGAAGACGCTGATCGGTAGCTGAATTAGTCCGTTTTGAATACCAAATGGGGGGTGGCGTTTCTGCGCCGCCCCCCATTTTCTGAATGTCCTGCCCGGGCCGCACGGCGGCTCGTTTCAAAAGATGGTCGCTGGTCCCCCTGCCCTGCCCCAAGGAGGCTCTTTTCATGCATCGTGCGCTTCGGACAGCCGTTCTAGCCGGTATCGCCACCGTGGCCCTGGCCACGGGGGCTCACGCCGCCGGAAATGTGAACGCCAAGATCATGCTCCATGCCCTGCCCACGACGACCAAGGCCGTCTGTACCCGTAACGGGGCGCTCGTTCAGAGCACCTGCTCCGGCTACGACGTTGGCATCAACAACAAGTCCCTGGCCCCGACGTACTACTTCGCCTACCTGCTGGTTATCAATGGCAGCATGACCGAAGGGATCGCCGGCGTTCAGTGCGGCATCGACTTCAATCCAATGGTCGGAGCCGGCGTGGACGTGTTCACCTGGTCGCTCTGCGCCACCCTCGAGTTCGCCTCGACCGGCTGGCCGCAGGATGGCGGCGGCAACTTGATCACCTGGAATGCCACCGGCCCGCAGTGCACGGCCCCTCCGGGAAATGCCACCGTTGGCGCGATCGGTATCGCCGGCTACTTCTACTGCGGTGCCTATTCGCCCGACATGATGCGCGTGACCCCCCGACCGGTTGACGGTCTGGCCAAGGTTGCGGGCTGCGGTTCGGTTGAGGACATCACCTACACGTCGCCGAACGACGGCGCGACGTTCCTGGGTGCCATCGGATTTGGACAGCCGGGCATCAATCCCTGCGGTCGCGATCTGCCGCCACTGGGTCTCGAGAATTCAACCTGGTCGGGCGTGAAGACGCTGATCGGGAGCTGATTCAAGGGCCATACCGGCTTTTACGAACAAGACAGAACTGAGAAGGGGTGGCGCTTCGGCGCCACCTTTTTTTTGGTTCACCCCCGCCCTGCCGGGTCCGAAACCTATCCGGGAACCCGGCCGTGGCCGCAGGGGTGGGGGCCATGACCCCTGTACCTTTTGTTATTCGGCATTCCACGGATGCCGGATGCCCTCTATACTTGAACGTCGCCCACCTGCACGGAGGAACGGCCCGAATGACCCTGACCACCCCCCGGATGCGTTCGACGGCCCTTTTGGCGGGCGCCCTGGCCCTCGCGGCCGGTGCTTTCGCCCCCGTTCCGGCCCGCGCGCAATTTGGAAAGCCGAACGAGGACGCCAAGATCATCCTCCACGTGGCCCCCACCGCCGGCGGCCGCCCCTGCACCAGCACCAAGGCCCGGGCGCGCTGCGATGAAATGAAGGTCAATGCCGCCATCGGCGCCAACTACTATGCGTTCGTCTGCGTGGTGGACGGCCAGGCGAATGCGGGGATCGCGGGGGTTCAGTTCGGCGTCAAGTTCCGGAAGGCAAGGAACCAGGGTGTGGATATCAGCGAATGGAAAAACTGTGGCGACCTCCAATTTCCCTCCCCGCCGGGAAAGACCGATTGGTACAACGCCAGTAACGGCGGCAACCTGGTCACCTGGGATCCGGTGAACAACTGTCAGAGGACGGAGCCATCGGGCGCCGGCACCGGCGTCACCGCGGTCGTCGGTTACTTCTACGTAGGTTCGTACAACCCGCCGGATCGGTTGGAAATTACGGTACGTCCCAATGACGGCCTCGCCAAGGTGGCCGCTTGCAATTCCGTAGAGGCCATTGTCGCCGGCCCCGGCGCCCCCTTCCGCAGCAAATCCTACCTCGGCTTCGTGGAATTCAGTGATGGTGCCACGGTGGCCGGCAGCAATCCGTGTGGACTCGCGCGGCCGGTCGTCGAATCGACCTGGACGGGTGTGAAGAACTCCGGGCGTTAGAGGGCGGATATGGCAGCCGGGCCTGTTCGCGCCCGAGGGGCCAACCGATTACAATCCGCGGCCATGTCGATCCTGAAATCCCGTGTCGTGCCGGCCACGCTTCTCCATCTCCTTACCGTTATTCTCTTCCTCCTGGCCCCGGCCTGCTCCGCGCCCCGGCCCAAAGCCAGAGCCCTGGTCATCGGCCTTGATGGCGCCACCTGGAAGCTTCTGCGCCCCTGGATGGCGGCGGGGAAGTTGCCGACGCTCAAGGCGCTGGTCGACGAGGGCGTGTCGGGCGATTTGATTTCGGTGGTGCCGTTTCTTTCGCCGCCGGCGTGGACCTCTGCGGTGACCGGGGTGAACCCGGGCAAGCATGGCATCTACGATTTCCTGCGGCGGTTGCCGGGCGAGATGACCATGATCAATGAATCCTCGCGCAGCCGGCGGGTGCCGGCCATCTGGCAGCTGCTGTCCACCGCAGGGGTCAAGGTAGGGGTGGTCAATGTCCCCTGCTCGGATCCACCCGATCCGGTCAACGGCTTCATGATTTCGGGCATGCCGCACGTCGATGTCACCGACTTCACTTATCCAAAGGAATTGGAGTCGGAGCTCAAGGGCTACAAGATCGATCGGATGGATCTGTCGATCCAGCCGGGGCAGGAGCAGGCGCTCCTGGATGAACTCATGAGCACCATGCGGGCACGGGCGACGAACATCGAATACCTTCTGACGACGAAGGATTGGGAATTTGCCTGGGTGGTCTTCACTTCCACCGACCGCATTCAGCACTTCTTCTGGAAGTTCATGGATCCGGATTGGCCGGGGTACGACCCGGTGCTGGCGGCGCGTTATGGCACCGCCATTCATGACCTGTGGGTCGAACTGGACGGCCATCTGGGCCTGATCATCGCGGCGGCCCGCGCGAAGCAGGGGAATGACCTGCCGATCATGATCGTGTCCGATCATGGGTTCGGGCCGGTGCACCGCGAATTTCGCGTGCAGTCGTATCTGCGCAACCCGCCGACCGGCGAGCCGCCGATCACGGCCGCCTATGCCGTCGAGACGAACGGGGCCTATCTCTACTTCAGCCGGCAGGGGCGCGAGCCAGGGGGGGCCCTGACCCGTCAGGAGTTCGAGTTGACGCGCAACGACGTGGTGGCGCGAATCAAGTCGACGCGGGATCCCGACACGGGCCTGCCGCCGATGCGGGCCATTTTCAAGAACGAGCAGATCTATTCGGGCGGCTTCCGCGAGAAAGGGCCGGACTTGGCCATGGTGCCGGCACCGGGCGTCTATATCTCCAACGACCGCGGCCATCGCGAGCCATGGGGAACGCCGTCGTACACCTTCTCCGGACACCACGAAATGGAGGGGATCCTGATCGCTTCCGGCGGACCGTTTCGAAAGGGGAAACTCGATGCCGGCGCCAGCCTTCTGGATATCACACCAACACTCCTTTACCTTCTTGGCCAGCCGATTCCCGACAACGTGGACGGCAAGGTCTTGAAGGAGATTCTCGATCCGGAGTTCGTCGGTCGAAACCGTGTGCGCACGACGGCTGCCGGCGGGTCGACCGGGTCCGATTCCGTTGACATCCGTGGTCTGCTGAACGACCTCCCCTACATGCACTGAGGCATGATGACCCGCTTCCTGATCGTGGTAATGGCACTCGTGTTTTCCATCGGGGCACTCGCCTGTTCGACGCGGAAGAAGACGCCGCGCGTCTTCGTCATCGGGCTGGATGGGGCCACGTTCGACCTGTTGCAGCCGTGGCTCGATGCCGGCGAGCTGCCGAACCTGAAAAAGCTGATCGATTCCGGCGTTCATGGCGAGCTGCAAAGCGTCAATCCGATCATTTCGCCGGTGGCGTGGACATCGGCCGCCACCGGCGTGAATCCCGGCAAGCATGGCATTTATGGATTTGAACGACCCGATCCGGCCAGTCCCGGAGCTCAGCTGCTGAATACTTCGGAGCAACGAAAGGCGCTGCCGATCTGGGCGTTATTGCAGGATGCCGGCCTGTCGGTGGCGATTCTCAACGTGCCGATGACCTGGCCCCCCGACCCGATGACGCACGGGGTGATGGTGTCCGGTTTTCCATTTCCGGCGAAGCAGGACAGCCTCATCTACACGACGCCGCCAAGTCTCGCGGCGGGGTTGGGTGCGTATCCGCTCGACCAGATGGGCGAAGGGCTGGTGACCGGCGCCGAAGGGGACATGCTGGCCCGGATCGTGACCAGCCGGGATGCCGTGGTCCGCGTCTTCAACGAGTGGAAATCGGTCAGGAAGGATGACTTCACCTGGGCGGTAATCACGGCCACCGACCGGGTGCAGCACTTCTTCTGGGGGATGATGGACGAGAAGCACCCCTACTGGACTCCCGCGCGCGGCCGGGAATTCGGCAACGCCATCCACGAGTTCTGGATCGGCATGGACAGGCGCCTGGGGGAAATGCTGGCGGGCCTGCCGGAGGATGCCATCGTCATGGTCTTGTCCGACCATGGCTTCGCGCCGATCTATCGTGAGATGAACATGTACAACTGGTTCACCGGGACGCATCTGGATGAGTACGTCCGGGAGCACCGGGTGGCGGATGTCTTCATCACGAACGGCATCTTCAATTACCGGCTTGGAACAACCTGGCCGCGGAGCCCGTCATACGACGAGTTCCGTTCACTCTTCGAGAAGGAGGCGGTGGCTTACATCGATCCGGTCACCGGCCTTTCACCCGTTGCCCGGGTGGCCCGGCGCGAGGCGATTTTCTCCGGGCCGCACATCGGCAAGGCTCCGGACCTGGTCATGGTCGAGGCACCGAATTACTACATCGGCGCCGGCGATCCCACGAAGGCCCTCGAGCCGGTCACCGACCTCCATTCCACCAGCTATTCGGCCTATCACCGGCCGAACGGCATCGTGATCGTGTCGGGGCCGAACATTCGCAAGGGTGTACTGGCCGGCGCCTCGTTGCTCGATGTCACCCCGACGCTGCTTCACTTGATGGGGCAGCCCGTTCCACAGGCCATGGACGGACGCGTGCTGACGGCCATTTTCGATACCGCATGGCTGGCCCGAAATGCCCCTCACTATACCGACGGGCTCAACATCCTGACCGACCGGCCCGAGCGAGTGCTCTCCGATGCGGAACGGGAGCAACTTCAGGGCGTTCCCTACATCCGGTGACACGCCCGACCCTGCTCCTCATCACAGGCCTCACGGCGTTTCTCGTTTACGTTACGACCCTCGGCAACCAGTTCGCGTACGACGACGGGATCATCATCGAGGAAAACCCGCGCGTCACCGAGGCGGCCCGGATGGGCGAAATCCTCACAACGCCCTACTGGGGGAGCCGGGCCGGCGGCGGGCTGTACCGTCCGGTGGCCAGCTTCAGTTACGCCTTGAATCATCGATTGCACGGCCTCCAGCCGTTCGGCTATCACCTGGTCAACGTCCTCCTGCATGCGGCGGTCAGCGTCCTTCTGACGCTGGTGGCGCTGGAGTACCTGCCGCTCCTGGCCGCCATGCTGGCCGGCCTGATCTTTGCGGTTCACCCGATTCATACCGAGGCGGTGGCCAACGTGGTCGGGCGCGCCGAGCTGTTGTCGGCGCTCGGCTTCCTGGCGGCGTGGCTGGCCGCGCGGCGCGTTTCGGGGGGGGCGTGGACGTGGGGCTATCGGATACTGGCGGGGGTTGGTTACGCCTTCGGCCTTTTCTCCAAGGAAGTGGCGGTGGTGCTTCCCCTGGTCCTCCTTGTTTCGGATTGGATCGAACGACGCCGGATCGATCGGCCACTGTATGGCGTGCTTCTCCTGGCGGCGGTGGGATACTTCGCGCTCCGCTGGCAGGTGCTCGGTGCGATCGGACTGCCGAAGGAATTCATCATCTCCCGGCTGGATAACGTGATCGCGACACAGCCGCTCCTGCCGGGTCTCTGGACGGCTCTCTCGGTTCTCGGGCGATACCTGGTTTTGCTGGTTTTCCCGTGGCGATTGTCGGCCGACTATTCGTGGGCGCAAATCACGGAGGCGGGAATCGGCGAGCCGTGGGCCTGGGTCGGGCTGTTCGGTGTCGTGGCGCTCTCGGCTCTCCTGGCATTTGCGGTCCATCGGCGAGCCGTGGCCGCACGGGGCACCGGCACGCCCACGTCGTGGCCGGCGGTAACGGCGGGGCTCCTGATCTTTGGTGCGGCGATCCTGCCGGTATCGAACCTGGTCGTCCGGATCGGCACGGTGATGGGCGAACGACTCCTGTATCTCCCCTCGGCCGGCGCGGCGATCGTGATGTCGGCGGGCCTTTTCGCGCTCTGGCAACGGCTCGGCGTTCCGTCCAGGCGCGTGCTGGCGGGGGTCGTGGCGCTTCTCCTCGTGGCTGGCGGTGCCCGCTGTCTGATGCGCGGGCCGGAATGGAAGAACGATCTCACGCTGCATGCCACCACATTGAAAACTTCGCCGAAGAGTGCCCGTGCCCACTTCAACATGGCACCGTCGCTCTGGGCATCCGGGCGCCAGGATGAGGCCATCGACATGGTGCGCGAAGCCATTCGCATCGAGCCGACCTACACCGAGGCGTGGACCAACCTGGGTGGCTATCTGGTGAAGGGGGAGCGGTACGACGAGGCCCGCGTTGCACTGAAGGGGGCCCTGGCCATCTCTCCCCTGGATGAACTGGCCGCACTGGCTCTCGGCGCGCTGGAACTGGAAACCGGACGTCCGCGGGAATCGATTCCATGGTTCGAGCAGATCGTCCGTGCCAACCCGAGACGTGCCGAGGCGTGGTTCGATCTGGGCCTTGCCCGGCAGGCCATCGGCGATACGATGGCCGCCGTGGCCGCCTTTCGGGCCGCCGTGGCGTCGAAACCATCGGCGCCGGATCCGGACGCACAGAACAATCTGGCATGGCTGCTCACCCTGCGCGCAAAAACCAGCGCCGAACGGGAGGCGGCCGTTTTGGAAGCGCGGCAGGGTGTGGCGCTCCGTCCGGATGCGGCGGCGTGGGATACGCTGGGCGAGGCGCTGTTGCGCGCGGGACGCGTGGGTGAGGCGCGCGAGGCCTTTGAGAAGGCGATCGCGCTGGGCGCAGCGAATCCGGACAGCATTCGGGCGCGGCTGACGCGGGCCGCGGATGGTGGAAGCTAGAGCGGAGGCGCGGCCGCGGGCATGCCCGTCCGCTGCTTACGGCGTACGGCCGCCCGCGCTCAGTTGATCGATGCCGGCGCGGGCCGGCTGGTTGTTCGGGTCGAGCTTGAGAACTTCTTCAAAGGCCCTGATGGCCGCGGCCGTTTGCCCCTGGCGCATGCGGACGACCCCCAGGTTGTACCAGGCGGCGGTGGCCAGGGTGGGGGAGGAGCGGGCCCTTTCCAGAAGACTGGCGGCTTCATCCAGGCGGCCCACGTGCAGGGCCAGCGTTCCAGCGGCCATGTCGATTTCGGGTGAAGCACCAAACGATTCGCGCAGGCGGGCGAGGACGGCCTGTGCGCCGGCCACGTCGTTGGCCTGGATCTTCGTCATGACATCGGCCACACCGGCCGAGAGGGCAAGGGCGCCCGAGCCAGGCTCCTGCAACGAGGGGGTGGCGGCGGCGAGTCCGGCCGGACCGCGCTTCGTAAGTTCGGTCAGGTTGACGAAGGCACTCCGATAGTTCGGATCGATGGCCAGCGCCTGACGCAACGCGGCCACGGCCGGCTCGTAGTGGCCCAGCGTGGCGTGAATCGTGCCCAGGTTGTTCCAGGCCTCCGGGTCACGGGGCGTTTCCTCGACCACGCGTTCGTAGGCCGACACGGCCTCCGTCCACCGTTTCTGCGATTGGTACAGACGGGCCAGCACGTTCCAGACCGTCACCAGCCGCGGATTGGCGGCCACGATGTTTTCGGCCTCGCTGATGGCGCCGTCATACAGCCCGTCCGTGGCCAGTCGACCGGCCCGGGCCAGCTGGGCGCCGACATGGCGCGGATCGGTGGCCAGCGCACGGTCATAGGCAGCGCCGGCTTCAGCCGAACGTTTCATCCGATCGAGCGCCGTACCGAGGAGGTAGTTGTCCTCGGCCGTCGACTCGAGGCGACGACCCTCCACGGCCCATGCGAAAACGCCAAAGATCAGCACCACGGCACCGACCGCCACGGTGGGGCGCCAGGGGAGAGATCGGAACCGGGTCAGCGTGACGGCGGCCATGCCGGTCATGGCCATCAGGAGCGCCAGGCGATCTCCGGTGCGGAATACGCCGCCGAGGGCGGCCAGAAGTGTGGCCAGCAACAGGGCCTTGATCACCGTCAAGCCATCGAGCGCGGGGCGGCCGGGTCGCTTGAGGGTGCCGACGCCATTCGGTCCGCTCTGGCCCGCGAGGCCCGCCATACCCAGCACCATCACCAGGATTGATACGGGAAGGAGCCACCGGGCCCATGGCACCGTCTGCTCGGCCCGGAAACGCGCGCTTTCGGGGGCGGCCAGTTCGGCGCCGGAGAGGACCAACCAGTATTTCCGCAGGACCAGTTCGAGAGAGGCGGCCGGATGTCGCACGGCCCATGCGGATGCGTGCGCGTAGCTTTTCCGTGAGAGTTCGGGGATGTTGAGGCTTCGCTTCTCCGTCTTCTCGGTTTCGATGGCGATCTCGCGCGCGGTGGTCCAGCGCCAGGGTGCACTTTCGCCGCGTCGCGGATCGACACCGGTGGCACCGTCATGCCAGCCCAGCACGGCGTCCACACCGCCGCCAAAGAGGAGTGGCGCGGCTCCCGCCGTCTTGTCGAGGCGGGCGGCGCCGCCGAGGGCCAGGGCGATGCCAAAAGCGGCCACAAGGGCGATTCCGGGAATGAACTCTCGTCGGACAAGGAGGACCACGAGCAGGACAACCGCGAGGGCCGGGGCCCAGGCCGCGCCGAAAAGGCGCGTGATGGCCAGGACGATGCCCATGCCGATGACCGCAGCAAGGAGCGGCGCCGGGCGATCCTCCGGACTCTCGTTCTGGCGAGTGAATCGTGGCGTCAGGAGCAGCAGTATCAGCGCGCCGACGGCCTGCCAGGCATGCGGTACCAGTGTGCCGGCGCTGACCCAGAATCCTCCGGTGAGCATGACGAGGCCACCGGCCACGAGTCCGGCTCGCGCGCCGAAGTGCCGGGCCGCTGCGAGGCCGGACAGGAAAGGGAGGAGCGCACCGAGCAGTATCCACTGCATCTGGCGGGCGCCGGCAATACCACTGGTGAGATCACCGAACTGCGCCAGCAGGTGTGGATAGGCGGGCGCGGTCGTGGAAACGGGCGGCTCGATCATCCGCGGGGAATCGAGATTGCGGGCGGCCGCCACGTACTGGTATTCGCCGCCGGCGGGCTCCTGGAACATGGGTCGATCGGCGGCCATCCGGGCGGTCAGGAATGCAATGAGCCCACCGAGCACGAGGAGGATCAGCAGTCCCGGCCAGGGAGTGGCGTGGCGACTCGTCATCATTGTCTCCTCAGCGAAGTGCCTTGAGTTCGGCGGCGGCCTGCTCGCCGAGAGGCTGGCCCTTGGCCCGGCGAGCCACCTCGTCGAGCAATGGACGGGCCAGCGGCCCCTGTCCTTTTTGAATCAGGAGGCGGGCCAGGTGAAAGCGGGCCTCGAGATTGTCGGGGGCCCGCAGCATGATGTCGCGGAAGATCTTCTCGGCAAGGACCATGTCACCGCTTTGAAACAGCGACCAACCCAGCGTATCCCGATAGGGATCGACCGGTTCGACGGCAACCGCGCGTCGGGCAAACCCGACGGCCTCGGCCGCCGTCGCCACGTCCTGTGACAGGATCCATGCCAGGTTGTTCAGTGCCCCCGCGTTTTCAGGCTCCAGTTCAATCACGGTGCGATAGTGCCCGGCCGCGTTCAACGGCCGGCCGAGTTTTTCCTCCACCAGCGCCAGGTTGTAATGGATGATCGGGCTGTCCGGCTCGATGTCCACCGCCCGCTGCCAGTAGTCGCGTGCCGAGTCCGGTTGATCGTCGGAAAAATATTGCAGGCCGATGTTGTTCAAGGCCAGCGCCCGCTCCGAGGGGGAGCCGACGGCGGCGGCCCGGCGGAATTCGCCGAGCGCCTGGGTCGTCTGTCCTCCCTCGAGCAGGGTGAGGCCGATGCTGTTCCGGGTCTGGGAGAGGTAGTGGATGGCCAGGGGATCGCCCGGCACCAGGCGGAGCGCCTGCTCCAGCGTCGCCACGGTCTCGGCGTTGCGGCCGGCCTGCCACTGCATGACTCCAGCGAGCGTCAGCCGCCTTCCCTCGAACAGCCGCGCGGAGAGCTGCTCCAGCGAATCGGCCGGCCCATTGGTGAGCGTGGAGGTCAAACGTCCCCGCAGCGGAATCAGAACGGCTTGATCCATCATCAAGACATGCGGGTCATACAGGTTTTGCGGCATCGAAAATTCGAGGAGCAGGTTGTCGTCCGTGATGATCGGCCCGGCCTCCCGGGTGAGGCTCGTCAGCATCGCCTCGCCGCCGAGATAGGCCGTGAGAAAACTTTCGGGGTCGGTCACGCCCACGACATCCAGGTCCTCCGCCACGCTCGGCACGGCCAGCCGGTCATGAAGGCGGTTCCAATCGAGCCCGAGCGGTTGCCGGCCGCCGACCAGGATGACATCACCCGGCACGCCCATCCAGATGGCCACGTGCGGGAAGACCTCATGATACGTCTTGAGAATGGAACCGAAGTCCGCCCTCGACATCTGGTAGGTCTGGACCCACTGGCAGAAGATGCCATCCGGATTCAGGCGTCTGGCGCCCAGCTGGAAGAACTCCCGCGTGAACAGTGAGCCGATGCCGACGATCCACGGGTTGGACGGCTGCGAGATGATGACGTCGTACATCCTGTCGGTCAGCTGCAGATAGTTGCGGCCATCGTTGATCAGGAGTTTCGTCCGGGGATCACGAAGGGCGTCGTGGTTCCACTTGCGAAAGTAGTCCGAAACTTCGCGCATGCCGGCGAGCATCTCCACGCAGTCGGCCTTCGAAACTTCCGGATGGACGATCACCGAACCGAGTGAGATGCCGCTGGCCAGGCCGATCATCAGGACGTCGGAGGGGGCCCGGTGGTACAGGATCGGCAGGTGCGAGATCATTTTCTGCGTCAGCATGTCTCCCGAGGACGAGGCCTCGACCTTGCCGTTCGTGCGCAGCGACAGGACATGCTGCGAGCGCCAGACCGACAGGATGGCCTCCGATTCCTCCTTGAAGAGCAGGAGCCGCTGCTCGTGGATGGAGGCCGTCATGTCCTTGTCCTTGGCGTAACTCTCGGCGTACACATAGGCCCCCGACGCCATGAGATACGGGTCCCACCGTCTGGCCGTGATCGGCAGGAGCGAGAGCGCGGCCGCCGCCAGCACCCCGGCCGGAATCCAGGCCCGCCGATTCATCCAGCCGGCGCGTGCGAGGACGGTGTACAGGATCAGGGCCGACAGGAGATTGACGCCGACGGCCACCAGGATCGTCGATTGGCGTCCGATGGCCGGAATGAAAATGAAACCGGCCACGAACGAGCCGAGGATGGCGCCGACCGTGTTGGCCGCGTACATCTCGCCGACCTTGCGACCGAGGCCCACCGTCCCCTGCGTGTAGAGCCGGGCCACCAGGGGGAAGGCGGCACCCATGAGGATCGTCGGCGGCAGCATGGTGATCGTGCAGAGGACGAAGCGGGAAAAGACCTGCGCCGGCCAGGACGGGCCCCAGGTCTTGAATGCCTGGATGAACAGGATCGGCAGATTGCCGAAGAGGGGAAGGGCCATCAATGCCAGGACCGCGATGCCCAGTTGCATCAATGCCATCATCCGCGCCGGCTCGAATCGGTTGAGCCATCGTGCCGCAATCATGGCACCCAGGGACAGGCCGGCCAGGAAGGTGGTCAGCATCGCGGTAAATGCATAGGTGGTCGTACCGAGCGCGCCGGAAAGCACCTTGGTCCAGGCCACTTCGTAAGTCAGCGCCGCGAAGCCGCTGAGCGCGTAAACGACGAGGGCGGCGCGACGGACGCCGCCAGCCCCGGCCCGGACATCCGCCGGCGGCGGGCTTGCGGTATCAATGAGTGTCGGGGGCCCGTCCTTGATCGCGCCGGGATTAGGCACCGCGATTCGCCGGACAAGCAGGACGGCCAGAAGCGTCACCAGGATGTTGAAAGCGACAGCGATCCAGGTCGCGGAGCGCATGCCGAAGGCCGGGATCAGGAAAAATCCGGCCGAGGCGGTTCCGGCCACCGCACCGATCGTATTGATGGCGTAGAGGAGGCCGGCCTTCAACCCGACGGCCGATCGATTGTCCACCAGGAGGCGCGACAGAACGGGGAGTGTTCCCCCCATGAGAATTGTCGGAACGAGGAGCACCAGGAACGACAGGGCAAAGCGGATGAGTGACAGCCCCATCGGGCCAGGATTCAGCGAACGGTAGAGTCCGCCGTACAGGCCGTCGAGCAGGGTGAGTATGAACGGCAGCACGATGGCCCAGCCCGCGATGCCCGCTTCGAGGATGGCGTAGATGACCAGGGGGTGCCCCCCTCGATCGATCCGCCGACCGAAGAGGTAGGAACCGATCGCCAATCCGGCCATGTAGGCCGAGAGCACGGTGGCGATGGCCGAGGCGGTGCCCCCGAACACGAACGTGAACAGACGGCTCCAGACCACCTGATAGACGAGGGCGCTGGCGCCGGAGAGGAAAAAAAGTCCCAGAACCGCCAGGTCTGTCCCGGACAGGCCCCCGGTGCCCGATTCGGAATGGGCGGCCCGGCGGATGGTGGCGGCTTTGGATCGGCTGCTGGTCAAGTCACTCCCGAAATCCCATGGGTTTCCGACCCGGGACGGGCCGGGCGACCGGGTGTAAAGACGCGCAAGAGACTATCATCCGGCGAGTTGGCCGGACAACCAGATCCCGGGCTTTCTCCATGGTCCATTGGAAGCTGTTGCGACAATCTTGCCCGCTCATATAAGATTTTGCACTTACGCAAGGCCCTTTCGGAGTCGGTCCGACTGGCCAATTCGCCCGGGGCCCCCATATCGGGTTAGCACCCGGTCAACTCCAGAGGAGCAATCACGCATGAATCGCGGTCTTTCGGCCGGCCTACTTCTGACCCTGCTCGTCACCCTGGCCGCGGGCTGCTCGCGCAAGGCCAATGATCCAACCCTGGCCACGGTTGGCGAGAAGACGATCCGACTCTCCCACTACGTCTCGGCCTGGCAGGGACTGCCGGATCAATCGAAGCCCGATGTCGCCACGCCCGAAGCTCGCCTGGCTTTCCTGAATGACCTCATCAACAAGGATGTCATGGAGATGGAGGCCCGCCGCCGGCAGCCGGAACTCGAGGAAACTCAGCGCCGTCGGCTCCACCGCTTCGCCGAGACGCAGTTGATGAATCAGCTGACCGAGGTCGAGATCAACCGGAAGATCAAGGTCGATGACGCCGAGATCCGTCCGATCTGGAATCGGATGGACCGCGAATTTCACGCCCGCCACATCCTGGTGCCGACCCAGGAACAGGCCCTGGATATTCGGAAGCAGCTCGACGCAGGCGCCACGTTCGAGGACATGGCCCGCGAGCATTCGAAGGATCCCGATAATGCCACCCGGGGCGGTGATCTGGGTTGGGTCACGGCCGGAGTCATGGTCCAGCCGTTCGAAGAGGCGCTCTTCGAACTTGAGCCGGGGGAGATCTCGCCGCCGGTCATGACGCGCTTTGGATGGCACCTGATCAAGGTCGACGAGAAACGAACGGCCGAACGACCCGAATTTGATGCGGTCCGGGAGAAGGTCTACATGCTCCTGCTCCAGCAGCGTTCGCTCGCCCGGCAGGAAGCCTTCCAGAAGGAGCTGAACGAGAAGGGGAAGCCGCAAAACCAGATCGAAGCCATTCAGCTCATCGACAAGAAGTACTACTTCGAGGTGCCCGCGGCGCAGGCCAACGATCCATACGCGATGCTAAACGCCAATCGGACCACGCCGGCTTTCACTAAGGAGGAACTGGCCCTCCCGGTCATCAAGTTCGCCGACCGGCCGGATTTCACGATGCAGGCCTTCAACGAGCAGCTCTCGTGGATGCCGCCAGGCCTCTGGCCCTCCGGCAAGGGGCTCGATGAAATCGAGACGCTTCTTCGTCAGATGACCCGGACCAAGCTGTATCGCGATCACGCCCTCGCGCTTGGGCTTGAAAAGACGCCCGAGTATTTCCGCCTGATCCAGAAGAAGGAAAGCGAGATGCGGGTCAACGGGCTCTACTACAACCAGGTCCTGGGGGCCATCCAGTTGACGGATACCGACCGGCGAAACTTCTTCGATCAGCATCCGGAAAACTACCGGGTGGCCGAACGCTATCGGCTGTCACGCATCGAGACACCCGATTCCTCCGTGGCGGTACTGGCCTACCGCGCCTGGAAAACCGGCAAGGATTTCGCGGATATCGAATCGCTGGTCAAGGGTCTCGATCCGACGGCCGGTGCCGTGGCGGCGTCATTTGAAATTCCGCGCGGGCAGAGTGCCCCGGTCGACACGGTCGTGTTCCAGTCCCGAATTGGCGACATCATCGGTCCGATTTTTCTCGAAAGCACCCAGCTCGAGAGCGGTCAGACCCTTCCGCCGCGCTGGCTGGTGGGCAAGGTCCTCGACATCAAGCCGGAGCGGTTGATGACCTACGAGGAGGCGGAGTCGTTCGTGGCCGAGCACGCCAAGACGGCACGCGCCGAAGAAGACCTGAAAAAGATTCTCGAGGACGCGCGGGTCACGTTCAAGGTCAAGGTGGACGATGCCGCCATGGCGAAGCTGACGGCCGCCACCATCCAGGAAGCGCCAAAGAAGTCGGTTCCGACCCCGAGCTAGGGCGCCAGGGCTTTCTGGAGTGTCAACTGCCAGTGACTGGCCAGAAGCGCCTTGAGCAGCACATCCAGGATAACCAGGGCCAGTGACAGTGACAGGAAGTGCGAAGCCGGACCGGGCCACCGGCCGGGCTCGTCCTTGAGCCGTCGGATGGCGGTGCGAAAGAGCCAGGCCATGGCCACACCGCCGGCGATGTAGCCGACGACGCGCACCATCGACCAGATCGGCCACCCCATGAGCGCCAGCGTCCAGGTGCTGTCCGATCCGACATCGTTCACAAAGAGTGAGCCGACGTAAAAGCTCATGTAGTTCAGCAGGACGGCTCCCATGACAAGTCCGGCCCCGCCGGCGGTCAGGGCCGAAAGCACCAGGAATCCGCCGTAGTGCAGGGCGTGCTGCGGCAGGAAGAGTCGGGGCGAACCTTCCCTCCCGATGCCGGACCTGATCCAGGTGAACATCTCGTCCCGGTAGGCGGCGCCTTGCCAGATTGCGGCTTCGGCGCCCACCGGGTCCCACTGCGTATTCAGGATAACCGAGGTGCTCGACGCGACGGCCCACAGCACCATGAGACCGAGGGCCGCGCCCAGGCGGCCGGCCTGGATCCGATCGGCAAACACCAGGATGGCGGGCAGCGCCGTCAGGACGGGCATGAGGATGGGCTGACCGATCCGTATGCCGACCCAGGCGAGGAGTGGCGCGCTGAGGACGAGGACAACCGCGGCTTCGCGGTCGCGCGGCAGAATGCGCGGCACTCTCACAGGAGGTAGGCCACCATGAAGCCAATCTGGGTCACGAACATCATCCAGTACATGTGCGTCCACGACGGGTGGTTCTCGGTGGCGGCCAGTTCCTCCGGCCGGCGCAGGATCAGCCAGCAAACATAACTTCCCCACAGGGCAAGCCCGAGCCCGAGCAGTACCAGAAAGTGACCGTTGCCGGTCAGTATCCCCAGGTGCACCCCCAACGGCAGCAAGAGGAACGGCAGCACGAAAGAGGGGGATATCATCCAGGCACTGGCCGCAAGGCCGTAAACGATCGGTAGCGTCCGGCAGCCGTCGGCCTTGTCCCCCTCGATGTCCGAGTAGTCCTTGGTCGTGGCGGCGCCCAGCAGGAAGAGGCCGAAGATGGAGCCGATGAACCAGGGCTCCACTCCGAGGGCGCTCTTCACGGTCGACCAGCCGGCCACCTTGAGGAGGACCCCCCGCGGAATGGCAATCGTGACATTGGCCAACAGCCCCAGTCTCTTGGTCCGAAGCGGCGGGGCCGAGTAGGCCCATGTAAAGATGGCGGCGACCAGCGCCAGCAGGAAGCACTGCCAGTTGACCAGTGCGGCAAGGATGAGGGCCAGCGCGAAGGTGACGACGCTGAACCAGCCCGCTTCCCGAAGGCTCATCCTCCCCGAGGGGATGGGGCGCCCCGGCTTGTTGACCCGGTCGTTGGTCAGGTCATATATCTGATTCAGGCCATTCGACGCGGCGTTCAACACGGCGGCCATCAAGGTGCCCAGCGCGATGTGTACCACGTGCCGCCAGGCAAAGACTTCGTGTGGATACGCGCCATAAGCGGTGACGCCTCCCGACAAGATACCAAGTGCGGGCGCCACCAGGGTAAAGGGCCGGGCAAACTCCCAGTAGAGCGCCGCTCGTTTTGTGAGTGACAAGGAGATCCAGGCCCTCGAAAAGTCGGGTAACCTAACTTGCGTCAGATCAATAACTAAAGCTACCATCTCGAATGTAGAACGTCAAATTGAATGCTGGTGGCCGCACCCGGAGTGTTCCGGTAATCGGGCGCCATGCCGATGGTGTCCGCATCACAAGGAACCGGAGGTCGGAAATCGTGTTTGTGGCGCGGGCCGACGGCTGCGCCACGGTCGACTCATCTGGACATCCCTTCCAGTCCCCGATCATGGAGCGTACATGACCGATTGCGCGCGTCGCTTGACCCTTCGTCCCGCTCTGTTTCTTGCCCTCCTTGCCCTGCTGCTCCCAACCCGTCCGGTATCCGCGTCCACCGACAATCCATTTCGATTGGTCAGTGCCGACGAACGGGGCGTGACACTGGAGTACACGGCGCCCGAACCGCGCTTCGAAGAGGTGGAGACACCGTTCGGCCTGTTCAGCCGAATTCGGATGGATGGCCACGCCCTGGCCGGGTATCTCGGACAGCCGGAGCTGCCCGAGCGGGGTGCCGGCGTCGCCATCCCCGAGGGGGCCGAACCGTCGATCTCCTTCGAGATCCTCGAGAGTGGCGAGTACGTCGGCCGCCGACCGCTGCCGGTGAGCCATGGGCCGGAGAAAAACGGCTCCCGCCTCGAGCGGGATGGTGCCCAGGCCTTCGATCCCGAGGCTTATGCGCTGACGGGTGTCTCCGATGCGCCCCCGATCACCTTCGAGGAAATCGGCCGCCTGCGGCATCACCGGGTCGGCCAGGTGGGCGTCCGACCGCTGGTCTTTCACGCCGGCCAGGACCGCCTGACGCTGATCCGACGGGCCCGAATCCGCGTCGATTTTCGTCTCCCCGCGCGCGGCGCGAACAACCCCACCGCCATGGCGCTCCCCGTCGGCACCGAACAAGCCTGGGAGGAAACGTATCGTGGAGCTTTCCTCAACTACGAATCGGCGAAGTCGTTCCGCACCCGGCCGGCCCCGGGCCTCGACATCTCCTCGCGTGACCGCGGGTCGATCGAAGCCGCAGACCTGGCTTCCGCCGCCGCCCCGGTAACGGACGGCAATCCGGAGTGGCGCCTGTTCGTGGCGCGCACCGGCCTCTACTACGCCAGCTTCGCGGAGCTTTCAGCGAAAGGGTGGCCGGCCGGTGTGGCCACCGCCCAGATCGACTTCTACGAAAAATCATTCAACCAGGCGAACCCCGCCAATCCGCTGATCCGCGACATCCCCATCCTGGTCGAGGAGGGGGAAACCGGCACGGCCGGCGTCTTCGACGGGGACGACACGATCTACCTGTACGTGCTCAACTACGTCGATCGGTACCAGGCCGGCCCGGCCATCACCCGCTTCAGCAATCTGAATGCCTACTGGCTTTCATGGCGGGCCGCCGGAGGGCAGCGCATGGCGGCTTCCCCCGGCTGGTTCGAATCGGCCTCCGTGACGACGCCTTCGAGCTACGTCATGGAAAGCCACTACGAGCTGAACCCCTACTACATCGACAGCCGTCCCGAGTCGGAACTGAGCGTCACCTACCCGACGATCGAGGCCTACTTCTGGCTCGAGGCCATCGCCTACATCGAGGAACTCCAGTTCCAGACACCGGGGCGGGATGCCACCCGTCCCTTCCGGGTCCGCGCCCGCTGGCAGGGGCTCTTCGCCGGCACCCACTTTGTCTCCATCTGGGCGAAGCAGGGGTGCGGCAGTGTGCCCGATACCCTGCTTGCCAATCGGCGCACCTTCGCCAGCGGCGCCGAATTCATCTACGACTCCGGCTATACGGTTCCGGGCGCCCGGTTGAACGACGGCTGCAACGAACTTCGCCTCCAGGGAAACGGCGTGGCCAACGGCGATCCGACCAGCCAGGGGAGCGGCGCCTATTTCGACTGGTTCGATGTCGATTACCACCGTCGCTACGTGGCATCGGGCGGCACCCTTCGCTTCACCTCCGGTCGGGCCACCGGCGATGTCGAGTTCGTCATTTCCGATCTGAAAGAGGACCAGGTCCTGGTCTTCGACATCACCGACTCCCTGGCCCCGCGCCTCGTCACCATCGGCCCGGAGCATATCGTCCAGACCGCCGGCCCGCCCCAGCGGCGGTACGAGCTGCGGATGCGCGCCCAGGTGACCGGCGGCCAGCGGACCTACCTGCTCCACGAACTCTCCAGCATTCCGCTCCTGACCACCGCCGTGGCCGTCAACCGGATGCCCAAGGACCAGGGGACGACGAACCTGGCCATGGATATTCCCGATCAGTTGACGACCGACACCGGGGCCAACGCGCTCGTGATCGTCCCGCCCGAATTTCGGGAGACGTTTGCCCCGTGGAAGGCGCTTCGCGAATCGCAGGGATACCGGATGCGGGTCGCCACGCCGCAGGACATCTACGATCAATTCAACGGGGGGGTCAAATCGCCGTTCGCCATCCGGCAGTGGCTAAGGCACGTCTACCGGAACTGGGCGGTGCCGCCGGACATGGTCGTCCTGATCGGCGACGGCAACGAGGACCACCGGAGCGATGTCACGGCCAACCCCAAGTTCAAATCCGATACCGACTGGATTCCGACGATGATGTCGTACGGGCCGGTCCCGAACGTGGCTCAACGCCTCGAGAAAATCGGCACCGACCACTGGTATATCGGTTCGCTCGGCCCCTCGCAGGGGGATTTCGACATCCTGCCCGAAATGTTCATCGGGCGCATTACTGTCAGCAGCGTGGCCGAGGCCCAGGTGCAGGTGGACAAGCTGGTGAATTACGACAACTACTCGCCGAGCGATACGTGGCGGAATCGCGGCCTCATCGTCAGTGACGACCAGTTTTCCAGTCCACTTTCCGGGTTCAGCACCTACGGCTACCAGTCGGGCGAACTGATCTTCGAGGAAGGGGGCGATTCGCTGTCCAATGTCTATTCCAACCTTTCGTGCTACACCGGCTTCAGCGTCGATCACTTCCGGCTGGACGACTACCTGACCGCCTTGAATCGGCCCAAGCCCCCCTGTCCGGCGGACAACCGGACCTGCCAGGCCAGTGCCTCGGCGGCGCAGGCGGAGGCCCGTCGGACGGCCACGCCGGCCTGGGTCCAGAAATCGAGCGAGGGGCACCTCTTCCAGATATTCTCGGGGCATGCCAATTCGGCCGTCATGGCCACCGAGCTGTTTGTCGAATTTCGGGGCGATCGTCTATCGCCCGATGCCCGGATCACCGATCAGCTCACCAATTATGGCAAGCCGTTCATTTTCATCGGCGTGGCCTGCCACCTGAACGAGTTCGAGTCGTATAACGAGGGGAATACCAAGCACTGCCTCTCCGAGTCGATGCTCCTCCTGCCGAACCGGGGAGCGATCGCCTCGATCGCTTCCACGGGCTTCGAGTGGCTCCCTTCGAACAAGGGGGTTGAGCTCTACCTGGGCCGGGCCCTCTTCGCCGACCATCCGCGCGATCCGGTGACCGGCCGGCCGCGCCGGATCCTTGGAGAAGCCACCTATACCGGCCTCGTTCGGCTGGTACTGGAGCTGGGCGTTTCGCAGGCATTCCTGTACCGGGAGACCATCCGCTCGTACGGCCTTCTCGGCGACCCGTTGATGCGGATCGACATGGCCCCGCCGGTACTTTCGGTCACGGTAGACGGCCAGGCCGTCGAGCCGAACGCCACCATCCGGGCCGCCGTCGGCCAGGGCGGGGTAACCGTCCGGGTGAAGGTGGCCGACGATGTGGATGACCGGGTGGACAGCTTCGCCATCCAAAGCGGCGGGACCGCCGTTCCAGCCAGCCAGTGGACCGCAACCCCGTTCCAGACTTCGGATCTCGGCGCCTGTCACGGCGTCACGATCGACTGGCCGGCGACCATCCAACCGGCCAACTACACGATCAACCTGACCGGAACCGATTGGATTGGCCGGACGATGGAGTTTCCGCTCCGCGTCGAGGTTCAAACCGAGTTCAAAATCGAGGGGCGCACCATCACGCCGAATGAACTCCTGCCGACCGACGTGGCGCTGGAGAGTTGTGTCATCCTGCCGGTCGAGGTGACCCCGGGCGCCGTCCGATTCCTCGTGAATGGTGAATCGGGCTACTTCAACGTGACGGAGGGAATCGATGCCCGCGAGTGGTTGGGTACACTCACCCGCACACTACCGAGCGGTACGCTCACCATTGTGACGATGGTTCACGACCAGCCGGTGGGGTCGTTTCAAATCCGGACACAGGCGGAATTCGGTGTTGATGCCATCTACTTCTATCCCAGCCCATGGAACGGAGTTGACCCGGCCTACTTCACCTATCAGTTGAGCTATCTCGAAGGTGGTTTGCCGCGGTCCGCCCGTGTCAGCGTCTACTCCGTCAGCGGTCGCAAGGTGGTCACGATCGAGGCGCCGACCCAGGTCGGACGCAACACGCTGGCGTGGAACGTCACCGACGAAAAGGGGGATGCGATCTCGAACGGCGTGTACCTCTACAAGCTGACCATCGAAGATGCCGAGGGCAGACTTCACACGACGGTTGATCGCCTGGTCGTTCATCGCTGAGGGTCCACACACTGCGGTTTCCGCGCCGCGGATGCCACCGGAAATCACCTTTGATGCGCATCGTGGCGCCCGCCCGCGTGGCCCGTCACCCGTCGCGCATCGGCGGTAATCCGCAATTTTTATGGCCTGTTCGCGTTTCTGCTCTTGACGACCCGCCGCGCTGGTGATAAATCCAGCATGTCACGGTGCGTGAAATGACCGCGCGCACCACGCTGCTCCCCGTCCGGGGCGCGGTGCTCGGGGTCATCCGGAGGAACGTCCATGAACAAAGCGGACCTCATCGAATCCGTCGCCAATGACTGTGGATTCACCAAGAAGGACGCGGCGGCGGCCGTGGAAGCCACCCTCGGCCATATCAAGAAGGGGGTCAAGAAGGGGAATGTCCAGCTCATCGGCTTCGGTTCGTTTGCGGTGACGCGTCGCAAGGCTCGCATGGGCCGGAACCCGCAGACGGGCGAAGCGATCAAGATCGCCGCCTCGAAGTCGGTCCGCTTCAAGCCTGGCAAGGAGTTCAAGGACAAGCTCTAGTCCCGACCCAGACTTCAGAATTCCCGGATATCGCACGGGCCCGAGGCCGTCCAAGGCTTCGGGCCCGTTGCCATTGGGGGAGGAGCAACTCGGTCTGGACCGAGTCTTGTCAGTTACGCCTGACGAAACTCGCACCGGTGCGAGTTGCTGCGACGGTTCTGCCAGAAATTGCCGTGCCTGTCCTGGGACGGCTGCGCATATCCTCGTGTGAATCGAGGCACTTCCTGGCGATCCAAGTCTGGCCCGGGTATTCTGACTCTCAGCGCCCGAACCGGGACTTGATGGCACTCCAGGTGGATGGCGTGACGGGCGTCGGCAGTTCCGCGAGCGCCGCCAGTGGCAGCATAGAGGAATTTGTTCCGGCGTCGAGCGACCCCCGGAACTCTCCGGCGACCGCCGATTCGAACCGGACGCGGAACGTGGCGCTGCTACCGGGGGCCAGGTCATAGCCCGTGCCACCGACCAGGACGAACTCCGGACGGTTACTCCGGATGGTGCCGGCGATTCGCTCGCCGGCGGTGTTTGTCACCTCGAATGACCGTTCCGAGGCGCTGCCGGTGGCGATGGTCCCGAAGTCGATCGACGCCGGCGCGAGGGCGCCGGGACCCGGGAGCCGTGCCCAGCCTGCCAGGGTGACCGGGGCACACTCGGCCATCTGGAGCTGACAGGTAAACGGGCCGGGTGCTGTCGGCAGGAACTCGAGCCGGATGACGCCCGTTTCCCCCGTGAAGAGATCCATCCGGGAAGGGAAGCTCCCGTGGGCGCGAAACTCCGGGCAGTCGGGCGCAATCTGAAGACGCAACGTACCACCGCCGGTATTGGTCGCGTGCAGGCGGCCGTCGGCGACCTGCCCCACGATCACTGTGTCGAAATCGACGACGGTGGGATTCACGGAGCAGGCCGGCGGGATCGGCTGGTCGACGTAGCCGTACCCGAACACCCGGGCCGCGAAACAGAAGGTCGACGAGCGGATTTCGCACTCCTGCCTTTCGACCCGTGTCGGCGCGAATCGAAGTCCTACCTGTTTCGTTGCGCCGGCGGCCAGCGAAAAAGTCGTATCGCCGACGAGGCTGAAGTCCGGGCTGCAGGCATCGAGTTCGATCGCCCCCGAGACAGGTCCCGGCCCCCGGTTCTCGACATATATCCATTGGTCCCGGTACTCGCCGATCCGGGTCTCGGGAAACTGCGCGTTGGTCGCGACGACGTAGCAGTCTGCATAGGGCACCGCCGAACCGGTGAATCGCAACGTTGGACACCCCGAACCGATGGACAACAGCGCCTCGTGGTCCCCGACGTCGGACGGCTGGTAGGTGATCCAGAATTCCTTCGACTCGTACGGCATCAGGGAATAGCTGTCGATCCCGGACCACATCCGGAAGTGCGGCGAGCTGAGCGTCAGCTGTCCGGTCATCCGTTGGCCCCCCCCGTTTCGGACCGTGATCATCCGGTGGTTGTTGCCATCGTGGACACGGATGGTCGGAAACGCCGTGTTCGTCGCCACCGTGACCTCGCACTGGGCCGGCGGAAACATCGGGGGATCGGGACAGGGGGCGAGGCACGGGTTGCAGCCGTCGGTGCCGCCCGACGCGGTAAATCGGATCGAGCCGAGATCCCTCCCGGCAACCGGTGTCTCGACGGCGCCGCAATCCGCAACCCCGGCACGATCGGACGATGGGCGCGCCACGAGGTGCAGCGCATCGGGAGAGTAGGCGGTCAGGTAGAAGTACCCCATGACCGCCGTCTCGCCTGTCTGGCAGGCCTGCACCGCATCGTAAATGATGATGTTTCCGCCGCCGGGGGCCGGCCAGGCTCGGGGAGCGGGGCTGGCGAAGTCCAGCGCCGCGCAGCGAGTCCATGAAAAGATGTCGATACCGACGCCGTCCGACTGGCCCGAGGCGAGCCCGTCCTGGTAGATCAGCCCGCACTCCACCGCACTGAGCGTTGGTAGATGGCCGCGAACCCCGAGCAGGTAGACGAATCGGGGTTCTCCGACCGTGGCGGCCGTCGTTGCAGTCTGACAATCGCCAAGTCGTGCCCGGTCGCAGACGTTCTTGGCGTTCACGCTCATGGAGTGAAGCAGGATCTTTGGGTTGCCGTCGAACGGTACGGCCCGCGCCGTCCGGGGAGCCGATGCCAGGAGCAGGGCGACAAATATCAGGATCGCTGGCACGGTCCCGGCATCAAATTGTTGGGTGCTACCGTGGGAGGTGGCCGGCACGTTGATTCCTCCGGGAGAGTCATCGAAGCTGACGACCCATTGAGCGTATGCTCTTATAGACCCTCTGTAAACCCGGAAGATCAGGTGTCCGCCCGCGAGGCCCCGAATCGGCCGGACGGTGTATATGATCAACAGACAGTTCGAATACGACCCGAGGACCCCATGCGACCCGATCGACTGACCGTCAAGGCACAGGAGGCGCTCGAACGCGCCCGCGCCCTTGCCGCCACCCACAGCCAGCAGGCCATCGACCCGCTGCACCTCTTCCTTGCCCTGGTGCAGGAGGAACAGGGAGCCACGGGTCCGGTGCTCGACAAGCTGGGCGCCGACTCCGAGCGACTGACGTCGGAGCTGGAAGCGGCCATCTATCGACTGGCCCGCGTCACCGGGGCCGTGGCGGGGCAGTTCGCGTCGCCTGACCTAGCGAAGGTCCTCGACAAGGCCGGGCAGGAGGCCACGGAACTCAAGGACGAGTATGTCTCCACCGACCATCTTCTGCTGGCGCTCACCGACAAGGTGGCCGGCAACACGGTGCAGAAGACCCTGTCCACCGCGGGGATCACTCGCGAGGGACTCCTCAAGGCCCTGGTCGATGTGCGGGGCGGCCAGCGAGTCACCGACCCGGGTGCCGAAGACAAGTACCAGGCGCTCGAAAAGTATGGCCGCGACCTGACGGCGCTGGCGAGGCGCGAAAAGCTCGATCCGGTCATCGGCCGCGACGAGGAGATCCGCCGCGTCATCCAGGTGCTCGCGCGGCGGACCAAGAACAACCCGGTCCTGATCGGCGAGCCGGGCGTCGGCAAGACGGCCATCGTGGAGGGGCTCGCCCGTCGGATCGTGGCGGGCGACGTCCCGAACACGCTGCGTGACAAGCGGGTGATCGTCCTCGATCTCGGGGCGTTGATCGCAGGGGCCAAGTTTCGCGGCGAGTTCGAGGAGCGGTTGAAGGCGGTCCTCAAGGAAGTGGTCCGCGCCGAGGGGAAGGTGATCCTGTTCATCGACGAGCTCCACACGCTGGTCGGGGCCGGAGCCGCCGAGGGGGCCATGGACGCCAGCAACATGCTGAAGCCGGCGCTGGCCCGCGGCGAGCTGCATTGCATCGGTGCCACGACGCTGGACGAGTACCGCAAGCACATCGAAAAGGATGCCGCCCTCGAGCGCCGCTTCCAGCCGGTGATGGTCGGCGAGCCGTCGGTGGAAGACACCATCGCCATCTTGCGGGGCTTGAAGGCCCGCTACGAGACCCACCATGGCGTCAAGATCAAGGACTCGGCGCTGGTGGCGGCGGCCACTCTTTCCAGCCGTTACATCGCCGACCGTTTCCTGCCGGACAAGGCCATCGACCTGATCGACGAAGCCTGCTCACGCCTGCGGATGGAAATCGATTCGATGCCGGTCGAGATCGACCAGGTCCGGCGCACCGTCCAGCGGCTCGAGGTCGAGCGTGAGGCGCTTCGCAAGGAGAAGGATGCCGGCAGCATCGCCCGCCTGAAGACCCTCGAATCGGAACTGGAGAACCTGCGCGGCGAGCTGATCCGGCTGGAATCGCACTGGAACCGGGAGAAGGATGGGATCGACGTCATCCGCTCCGCCCAGGAGGCGCTCGAGGTGGCGCGGGGCGAGGAGGCGAAGGCCGAGCGGGAGGGAAACCTGGCGCGGGTGGCCGAAATCCGCTACGGCACGATTCCCGCCATCGAGAAGCAGCAGGCCCGTGCGACGGCGGCCCTGACGGAACTCCAGAGCGGCGCCAAGATGCTGAAGGAAGAGGTCGATGACGATGACATCGCCGACGTCGTCTCCCGCTGGACCGGCATCCCGGTCAGCCGCATGCTCGAAGGGGAGGTCCAGAAGCTGCTGCGGATGGAGGATCGTCTGAAAGAGCGTGTCATCGGACAGGACCAGGCCGTGGAAGCCGTGTCCGATGTCGTCCGCCGCGCGCGCGCCGGATTACAGGATCCCAGGCGACCGCTCGGCTCGTTTTTGTTTCTCGGCCCCACCGGCGTCGGCAAGACCGAACTGGCCAAGGCGCTGGCCGAGTTCCTCTTCGACGACGAGCAGGCGCTCGTGCGGATCGACATGTCCGAGTACATGGAACGCCACTCGACCAGCCGACTGATCGGCGCCCCGCCCGGCTACGTGGGATACGACGAGGGGGGGCAGCTCACCGAGGCCGTGCGGCGCCGTCCGTACGCGGTGATCCTGCTCGACGAGATCGAGAAGGCTCACCCCGACGTCTTCAACGTCCTCCTGCAACTCCTGGACGACGGCCGGCTGACCGACAACCAGGGGCGCACGGTCAGCTTCCGAAACACCGTCGTCATCATGACCAGCAATCTCGGCAGCCAGGCCATCCAGGAACAGGCCGGAAACCGGGAGGAGATGACCCGCCAGGTGCAGGCACTGGTCAAGCAGACGTTTCGGCCCGAGTTCATCAACCGTATCGACGAAATGGTGATCTTCAACAACCTTGACCTGGTGCAGCTGACCCGGATCGTCGACATCCAGATCAGTGACCTCCTGAAACGACTGGCCGAACGGCGGATCACGCTGGTACTTGACAGCGATGTCAAGGAGCTGATGGCACGCGAAGGCTTCGACCCGGTGTATGGCGCAAGGCCGCTGAAGCGGGTGGTGCAGAAGCGACTGGCCAATCCACTGGCGCAGAAAATCCTGGCCGGCGCCATCCCGGATGGCGCGACCGTGACCGTGGTGCTGCGGGACGGCGAACTGAATTTCGAGGTCGGCGCGCCGGCCTCCTCGAGCCCGGGCTAGCGCCGCGTCGAGCGGAGCAACTCGCCGCTGGCCACCTCGAAGACGTACTGGCGATTCACGTTTGGGTAGAACCAGGTCTCGGTCAGGCGATTGTCGTACTGGTCACGCCAACGGTGGTGTGGGAAGCCCTGCTCGTTGGCCACGACTTTCTGGTCGGGTGACCAGAAGGCCACCAATCGCGCGAAGCGGACGTTGCGCCGTTCCCGCTCACCTTTGACGGCCATCCAGACACCCGGCGCCACTTCGACGAAGTGCTTGCCGAGGGTGAGGCCGGCCGCCTTCGCGGTTTGAACGGCGGGTACGGGGTAGGCGGTGGCGTTGCCGGCCATCAAGGCCAGGGCCAGCGTCACGAGGGTCACGATGCGTTTCATGGATGATTCCCCCCAGGGAAGCGGACCTAGGGTCCGCGGTCGTGGTCGGTGGCGTTTCCACCGTCCGTTGAAGTTTGATCGGGAGATGGGTCGTTCGGGGGCAGTGGCGTACTGGATCCTCCCCCGAGATCGCCGAAGAACGTGACGCGATTCTTGCCGTGATCCTTGGACCAGACGAGCGCGGCATTGGCGGCGCGCCACAGGTCGGCGCCGTTGACCGCATCGTCCGGGTACAGGGCGCCTCCGCCCGATACGGTGATGTTGACGGCGTGCGCCGTCCCCTCGAGGCCGGTGATATTGAAAGCCTGCCGTTCGATACCACGGCGCAATCGGCCGCAAACGGTCCGGGCGTGTTCCATGCCGATCGGTGCGGTCAGAATCATGGCGAACTCCTCACCACCCCAGCGGGCCACCGAGTCGAAGGGGCGCAGGCCGGATTTCAGGTGCCGGGCCACGCGGGTCAGGACATCATTTCCCCCCTCGTAGCCGTACTGGCTGTTGAACCGTTTGAAGTCGTCGATGTCGACGATGATCAGGGCCAGCCCCTTGCTTTCGCGCCGCGCGCGGGCGATCTCGTTTTCGAGTTGCAGATTGAAATAGGAGCGGTTGTAGACCTTGGTCGCGGCATCCACGAAAACAAGATCGGCCAGGATGGCGGCGCGGCTCAGGATGTCGGTGCCGCTTTCCGACAGGAGCGCGAGCAGACCCAGCCGGTCCTCGGTGAAGAAGCGCGGACGCGCGCTCCAGGCCTGCAGGACTCCCTGCACCGGCGATTGCTTATCCCCCAGCGGCACCAGGGCCAGTGATGACATGCCGGGCGGGATGCGTCCCGAGGCGCGGGCGGCGGGGGAGATCTCCGGTACGTGGACGAGATGGTTTCGACCAACCACCCATTCCCGGATGAGGTACGGGTCATACGGCTCGGAGAGGCAGTCGGGGTCCAGGGTGCCCTCGACCCCCGGAGCCTCGCGCACGGAAACGAAGTGTGCCTGATCACAGCCAAGAACGCTGCGAGAGGCCTGCACGATCTGGCGCAGGATGTCCGGAACACCGGCCAGGAGGCTCGAGTCGCGAGCCAGGATCCGGTTGTACAACGTGAGGATGGAGCGAATCTCGTCCAGCGAGGTGGCACCCTTCCAATCACGCAGTGGCAGCGGCAATCGAAAGACGCCGTCGCTGGTTGGCGCGACCGGCAGTCGAAGCGAAATCGTATTGGCGGAGTGAAGATCGCGATATCGGAGAACGCGCTCGTCACCCTCCGTAGTCTCGTCGAGCGCACGGAGGTGGCCGAGCCGGGTCAACTTTTGAATGACGTCGAGCGCCACCTTCTCGATACGTGCCGGTTCGCCCTCGCCCAAAGCCGCGCGGATATCGGCCTGGTCGACAAGGGGCAGGCGATCGACCGGCAGGACGGTCGAGAGGAGCTGATCGAACGGGATCGGCTTCCGTTTCATGCCTTGACCGTGGTGTCCTCTTGGGGTGGCATTCGGGGTGCCGTGGACTTTGGGCCCGGCCGGGCCGGGGGG
>Ga0163152_10000807_pt1 | contig 51911 bp, 39 predicted proteins | sample OliLakLV19MP8IB2_FD_148635 | JGI IMG/M metagenome (GOLD analysis project Ga0163152, IMG submission 148635) | Freshwater microbial mat bacterial communities from Lake Vanda, McMurdo Dry Valleys, Antarctica - Oligotrophic Lake LV.19.MP8.IB-2 | ecosystem: Environmental > Aquatic > Freshwater >... | reverse complement strand
CCATTGCGAATTGATCATATTATATATATTTGTAATGTGTATTAGGTTAATTAAGACCAAATATCAATTTAAATAAATATATAATATGTAGTTCAATTCAATCCCGTCCCATCCCAAAACATGCTCCCAAAGCAGTAACAACGATTGAATAAATCAAAATGTCTTTTATGAAAAAACTGGTTACCTCTGGTTTTAAGGGTGGTTTATTGTCCCGTTATGCCTTGCTGGCTATTGCCATGCTGGCCTGGTCTTCAAACCTGGAAGGTCAGCAGGGATGCGTGATGTCCTGCCCTCCAATGGAACCTCCTGTACCTATCAGCTTGTCTTCTGATTGTCAGGATGTCCTTACCTACGATCTTATCGGAGTAGTTCTGGAAAATTGTCCGGGCGAGATTACTGTCGATATCCTGGAAAATGGTATTTCAATAGGGGATATTATTACCAGCGAAATGATTGGTAACACGTATATGGTGATCGTGACCCATCCGCAATCCGGACAAACCTGTATGGCGATGATTACCGTGGTTGATAAACAGGCCCCGGTGGTCAATTGTCCGGAGGATATCACTCTTGACTGTCCAACTGATCTGGAGGGATATAATCCGCTGCTTCCGGGAGACATCTCAGATTGTTCCTCTACTACAGTAACCATGAATGATGAACTTCTATTCTCCGGTAATTGCATTGGTACCATTGTTTCTCAATATCTAAGAACATATATTATAGCAGATACTTTCAATAATGCGGACACCTGTGAACAGCTAATTTCACTTGAAAAGGCCAGTTTAACCGGTGTTATTTTTCCGCCTTCTCTCACCGGACCCACTGCATTGAGTTGTTTTCCTTTGCCGGATACGTTACCCTCAAATACGGGTTATCCAACCTATAATGGAAATGATATTGTGAATGGCTCAATATGCAACCTAAGTGCGATTTATTCAGATTTAAGAGCCCAAATATGTTCCGGATCCTACAAAATCTTTAGAACCTGGACAGTAGTCGATTGGTGTAATAATAACCAAAGCACTACCGCCATGCAAACAATTGAGATTCTTGATGAGACCGCACCTATTGTTGAAGCACCCCAGGATTTAACAGTATCAACAGGCCCAGCAGGATGCAATGCAGATGCCATCGTTCCTCCGGCAGGCATTGAGGAAGATTGTTCTACAGGGATAACTGTCAGGATGGAAGGGCCTTTTGGCACGATTCACTCCAATGGAGGGCTTATTCCCGGATTACCGGTGGGTGTCCATCGAATCATCTTCAAGGCAACAAACGATTGTGGGCTGGAGGGTGTCGACACCATGTATATTACAGTACAGGATCTCGTACCACCATCACCGGTTTGCAGACAGCATCTGGTCATACCCGTCAATAATCTTGGATTTTCAACAATACCTGCTTCGGTTTTCAATGGAGGTAGCACAGACAATTGCGGGCCGGTTTATTTCAAAGTAAAAAGAATGACAACACCAATCGGTGAGTCATGCTTTAATCCCGGAAATGAGCAAAATTTATTTGATGACTACATTCAATTCTGCTGTGAGGATATTGCCAACAATAACATCATGGTAATTTTCCGGGTATATGATATATTGCCTGTTCCAGGCCCGGTAGCCGATACGTATCTCGTAGGTCATTTCAATGATTGCATGGTAGAGGTTGAAGTGCAGGATAAACTTCCTCCACAGATTATATGCCCAACGGATCTTACGGTCAGTTGTGAATTTCCTTTTACGAATGAAAACCTTAACGTCTTTGGATCTATTGCCCTGACAGAAGAAGACAGAGAAATGATTTGCCTTGATGATCCTGGCGCACCCGGCGACCCGGGCTTAGAGTGCATCGGCCTTGATGGCCTTGCTACAGATAATTGCCAAGTGGATATTGAAGAAATGGCACCTGAGATCATTATCAATAATTGTGGAACAGGAACCATCACTAGAACTTTTGTGGCTACTGACGCAGGTGGATTACAAGCCACTTGTCAGCAGATCGTTTCAATCATAAACTATGATCTCTTCAATGTGTCTGATATCACCTGGCCACAGGACTATACCACTTTTGATGTGTGTGAAATAGATCTGCTCGACCCAGAAGATCTTGAGCCACCTTATAATGAACCTTCCCTTGCAGATGGCCCCTGTGATATGGTTGCTGCTACACATGAAGATGCTGTTTTTGATTTTTCTAATGGGGACCAGGCTTGCTTCAAAATCCTGAGGACCTGGACCGTAATGGATTGGTGTCAGGTAAATAGCCAGGGCGCTGGTCTATGGTCGCATATCCAGGTGATAAAAGTCATGAATGCAGTAGCTCCTGAAATTGAACCGATAGCAGATCTTGATGAGTGCTCATTTGATCCTCAATGTGGTGGATTAACGCTGGATTTTGAAGCAATAGCTGAAGACGATTGTTCCGGCCCAGGGGCATTGACCTGGAAATATTTTATTGATGAAAACAATGATGAAGCATTTGAATTTACCTCAGGTCAAAGTACCGGAGGGCGTGTACAGTTTTCCCGATACATCCCATTAGGAGACCATCGTATCGTCTATACGGTATGGGACAGATGTGGTAACATCACCACTGAAGAACAACTCGTAACGATCAGAAACTGCAAGCCACCTTCAGCAAAATGCATTCATGGCTTAAGTACGAACCTGATGGCGATGGACACTGACGGAGATGGCACGGCAGACTGGGGAATGGTCACCCTTCAGGCGGAAATGTTTGATGGTGGAAGTGATCATCCTTGCGGAAATCCTTTTTCATTCTCCTTTAGTGCCGATCCACAGGATGATACACGTGTATATGATTGCGGCGACCTGGGAGTAAATGAAGTTGAAATGTGGGTAATAGATGAAAACGGATTAACAGATTTTTGTATTACCACTATAGAAATTCAGGACAATAACGGTATATGTCCACCACAGGAAGGAGGGACAGGTATTATCTCGGGTAATATCAAGGTGCCTCAGGCCGGCACGTTGTCTGGCGTTATGGTGTACCTCGATGGTAGTAATTCACCAGGGATACCTACAGGACTCAATGGACATTTTGTATTTTCTTCCATGCCTTTAGGTGGAGAATATGCGGTCAGACCAGTAAGGGAGGGAGATGCACGTAACGGGGTGACAACACTTGACCTTGTTAGAATCCAGAAACACCTGCTCGGAATTGAATTGTTTAAAACACCGTTTGAATATATTGCTGCGGATGTCAACAACAGTGCAAGTATTACGGCCATTGATATCATTCAATTGCGCAAATTGATCCTTGGGTACTATGGTGAGTTTCCAAGTAATAAATCATGGCGCTTTATCGACAAAGCGCACATCTTCCCGGATCCCTTTAATCCATGGATTTCGAGCTGGCCTGAAACATACACCATTATACCATTCAGCAGCAGCATGAATGATGTTGATTTTGATGCCGTGAAAATTGGCGACCTAAACAGGTCTGCAAATCTCCAGGCTAGAGGTAATATCATTTTGCCCCGCGGTGAGCAACGTTGCGAAATAGAATATGTGGTCAGCCCACAACTGGATGATAAAATATACCGCATAGATCTTTATCTGCGAAAAGCTGAATCCTTTGGTACCGTTCAGCTATCCTTTAACTGGGATCAATCAGGATTTAAAGTGCTCGATTGGAACCCGGGAGAATTCTTATCACCTGATGATGTCAGAATGCCTCTACATCAGGGAGAGAACGCATCGCTTTCAGCGTTTTCAATGGATGAATGGACTGGAGAAAAAATGCCTCTGATGACACTGTGGGTAGAACAGGTTGCAACAAATCCGTATCCTTTCCAATTGTTCCTCAGTCCTGGTCCTACTCCGGCACTTGCTTTCCACCTGGAAAGTGACTCGGAAGTTCCGGTTCAATTGATCAGCCAGAAAGTCAACGAGGTATCCATACAAAACAGGCCTAACCCATTTACGGATATGACCACGATCATGATGACAAGTCAACGTGATGAAGAGGCTACCCTGCGCGTTTTTGATGCTAGTGGAAAACTGATATTTACCAGGGAAGTTACACTGGTAAAGGGGGAAAATGAATTTGCTGTCCGGAGTTCCGAGTTGAAAATGTCCGGAATATTTATGTACGAGATAGAATCTGATTTTCAATATAGTACCAACAGAATGATAATAGTGGATTGAGCAGGTGGGGAATGAGAACCCCACCTGATTTTTACAACCCATTTCATCTGAACAAGGATATAACCGGTATTTGTTTAATCCGCTAATGCCAAAGACAACTTAGAACCCTAATTATTAACAATTTCAATTGAATTCGTGATGGAAAGTACAATCAAGTCAGTTTTAATCCATTCTAATCAGGTCCTGATAAGGCTGATGATGCTCTGTTTGTTCATAGCAAGCACAACATTTAATGTCTCAGCAACGCCGGATGAATGGCTTTCTCAGGTAAAGAATGCACCGCTTACTTCCTGGAATTTCTTTGGAGAGGTTTCTGATGATGAGTATGCACTTTCGGAACAACCTGCCCAAATGGTTGCATTGAGTTGTTTGCCTGAAGTAAACATTTCACTGGGTCAGGGTGGCTATGCTGCCATTACATCCTTAACGCTGGTCAATGCGCCGCAATACCCTCCTCATATGTATGAAGTGGATATCATGGGGCCGTTAACAGATACGGTCTATTGCGCGCAGCTCGGACAGGAACTGATGGTCGTCGTGCACGAATTACCAACCGGTAATAGTTGTATGTCCTCCATTTTTATTGAGGATAAGCTTAAGCCTGTCTTGGTATGTACAAGTGATACTTTGCCTTGTAATACCAATATCCCCACAATTGATTTTGAAAGTTACATAGAATCCGTTACGGACAACTGTGACAGTGATCCTACGCTGTGGTATTCCTATGTAGTTCAAAACCTTCCATGCAATCCTCATCATTTTACGCAGCAGATTATCGTCACCTGGACAGCAACAGATGATTCAGGGAACAGTGCTACGTGCCAGGACATTATTTACCTGCGTAAGCCGGCACTAGGGGAAATTGTTTTTCCACCAAATATTTCAATCAGTTGTGTAAATGCAAATACGGATCCTTCCAATACGGGTGTTCCAACCTATAATGGAGACCCGCTGGGATCCCTGTGTCAGTATTCTGTAACAAAAATAGATAATGTCATCCCGATGTGTCAGGGAGCTCAGAAAATTCTGAGGACCTGGATCGTGAAGGATTGGTGTACAAGTGGTCAGATGTCCCATGTGCAGGAAATCCTGATAATAGATAATGTGCCCCCTGTGATCACATGTCCGGGTAACATCACTATCAATACAAACCTAGGTGTTTGTACTGCTAAATATACCCTGCCAAATCCTCCTGTAACGGACGCATGTGCAAATGCAAACCAGATTGATATCGACATTTTTGTTAATGGTGTGCCAGGAATATTCTCTCCTGGTCATATGGTAACTCTGGGGTTAGGAACAACACTCATTACTATCAGGGCAACTGATCCATGTGGCAATTCAAGTCAATGCTTCTATAATGTCACTGTAAGGGATAATACGCCACCGGTGATGGTATGTCCTCCCAATGTAACCATCGATTGTACCGACAGCACAGATCCTGCTTTCACAGGTACTGCTACTGCTACAGATTATTGTGATCCTACACCTGATATCACTTTTTCGGATATCACTACACAGACCCAGAGCTGTATAGGGTACCTGATTACCAGGACATGGAGAGCAACCGACAATAGTGGAAACTTTATCATCTGTATGCAGATGATTCTGATTACAGATGATTCTCCTCCGGTCATCACGTGCCCACAAAATGTAACTATCAATTGTACTAGTAGCACAGCACCGGCCAATACCGGAACTGCAACTGCTACAGATCTTTGTGATCTTACTCCAACTGTTGGATTTGCAGATGTAATTACCGGAGGAACTTGTCCCCAGGAATATACCATCAGCAGAACTTGGTCGGCCACTGATGATTGCGGAAATACTAGTACCTGTCTACAGCAGATTACTATTGTAGACAATACTCCTCCAGTTATCACTTGTCCGCCAAATGTTTCTATTGAATGTGCCTCATCAACCGATCCGAATAGCACCGGATTTGCTACTGCAACGGACAACTGTGACCCGAATCCTTCAATTACTTTTTCAGATATTGAAGTGCCAAGTGGTCTACAAACCTATACTATAAACAGAACCTGGGTAGCATCCGATGCCTGTGGCAATTCCAGCACTTGTCTGCAACTGATAGTTGTACATGACGAAACACCTCCGGTAATTACGTGTCCTTCAAATATCACTGTGCAGTGTACAGCAAGCACGCTGCCACCTAATACTGGTTTTGCAACCGCAACAGATAATTGCGATCCTTCTCCGGTTATCACGTTTACAGATATTTCTGTAGGAGGGATTTGTCCTCAGGAAAGGACCATAACCCGGACATGGACAGCAACAGATGCATGCGGGAACACCAGCAGTTGCATTCAAACAATTGTTGTGGATGATAGTATCGCCCCAGTTATTTCCTGCCCTTCTAATGTGACTATTGAATGCACAGCCAACACACTTCCGGGAAATACAGGAACGGCAACAGCAACCGATAACTGTGATGGTACCCCTACAATCAATTTTAATGATATAACCTTGGGAGGCTCTTGTCCTCAGGAGTATACCATCAGCAGAACCTGGAGTGCAACAGATGATTGCGGCAATACAAGTACCTGTGTGCAAACGATTGTCGTTGATGACGCTGTCGCTCCATCTATAACATGTCCGGCAAATGTAACCATTCAATGCATGGATAATACGTTACCCGTTAATACTGGTAGTGCAACAGCAACTGATAATTGTAATCTTAGTCCGGTAGTTACTTTTAGTGATGTGACCATAGCAGGCATCTGTACCCAGGAGAGAACTATCAACCGGACCTGGACCGCAACAGATGGTTGTGGCAATTCAAGTACTTGCTTACAGACTATTTTTGTTGATGACAGTGTCCCTCCGGTGATCACCTGCCCGGTAAACATTACCATTGATTGCGCTGAAGGTACGTTGCCTCCGAATACCGGATCAGCGGCAGCAACGGATAATTGTACAGGTACCCCTACAGTTGAATTTAGCGATAATATAGTTTTGGGCGTGTGTCCAGTATTGGAAACCATAACCCGCACATGGACAGCTTCCGATGGATGTGGCAATAGCAGCTCCTGTGTTCAGGTCATTATTGTTACAGATGATACAGCGCCTGTCATTACTTGTCCTGCAAACCTGACCATAGAATGTACGGAAAGTACCTTACCTCCAAATACCGGATCTGCAACCGCTACGGATATCTGTGATATTGCACCTGAAGTTACTTTTACGGATGTAACTGTCGGAGGAAGTTGTCCTGCAGAGTCAACCATCACCAGGACCTGGGTAGCAACAGATGATTGCGGTAACACAAGTAACTGCACGCAGATAATTGTGGTTGATGACAGCACCGCTCCGGCAATCACTTGCCCCGCAAACCTGACCATTGAATGCAATGATAGTACCTTGCCTGTCAATACAGGTTCAGCAACGGCATCAGATAATTGCGATGGGACGCCAACTGTTAATTTTTCGGATGTTACAGCAGGTATTGGCTGTCCAGATGGATATATAATTACAAGAACTTGGGTAGCAACAGATGATTGCGGCAATAGCAGTTCATGTGTACAGGTTATCACCATTGATGATAATCTGGCACCACTGGTTAGTTGCCCGGATAACATCACCATCGAATGTACTGCAAGTACAGAACCAGCAAATACGGGTAGCGCAACTGCAAGTGATGAATGCGATTCTTCGCCCGATATAACTTTTTCAGATGTAACAATTGCCGGTGGTTGTCCACAGGAATTTACCATCACCAGGACCTGGGTTGCTACGGACAATTGTGGTAATTCAAGTACATGCAGCCAGACAATTGGTGTGGAGGATACAACAGCACCTATTTGCGCTACGATGGACATAACAGTTTCACTTAATGGTAGTGGTACGATTACCATTGTTGGTTCACAAGTGGACGACGGATCATCAGACAATTGTGGTCCCGTCACCTTGGGTGTAGCACCAAATACCTTTGATTGTGATAATTTGGGAGCGAACATAGTCGTATTGACCGTCACAGATTGTCCAGGTAATTCTTCCACTTGCACAGCCACCGTCACTGTGGTTGATGACGGAGCGCTGGAAGCAATATGTCAGAATGTGACCATCTTCCTTGATGCGAATGGAAATGCATCAGTTAATCCTGAAGATATAGATAACGGTTCCGGCGGCGGATGTCAGCCAGGTGTCCTCGAATTTGATTTATCACAGACAGATTTTAACTGTACGGACCTGGGACCAAATATTGTCATCCTCACCGTTACAGACGAGGATGGTAATACGGCTACCTGTACTGCAACAGTTACGGTAGTAGATCTGATTCCTCCTGTAATAACTTGCCCTCCAAATCTTACAGTGGATTGTCACACGATTACTGACCCAAATATGACAAACCAGTTTGGTTTTGCGACCGCAACGGATAACTGTCCAGGTACCGTAGTGATAGAATCTCATCAGATAAACCTAAACGATTGCGGGGTAGGAACCATAGTGAGAACATTTACAGCAACAGATTTGTCGGGTAATACGGCTACTTGTATCCAGACAGTAACTGTCACTAATCCTAACCCGCTTGATGAAGGCGACATTGATTGGCCACCATCCCCTGTCAGTGTGAATATCTGTAATTCAACAGACCCTGATGATATTCCTAATGGAGAACCGGTCATTGATCCGGTAGCATTACTCTGCGCCAATCCAGTGATAACATATGTTGATCAGGTACAAACCATCATAGATAACAACCCGAATACACCTTGTAAGATTATCACTCGTACCTGGACAGTTGTAGATAATTGCCAGCCAAACGGTACGTTTATATTCGTCCAAACAATCAATGTTATGGATGCAGTACCTCCGCTATTTACGAACATCAATGACATGACAAAGGTAGCAAACTCAAATTGTGTAGCCTTCTTTACATTGATTGCTTCAGCTACGGATTGTGCAGGTGTCTCTATTACGAACAACTCACCCTATGGGCAAACCACTGGTGCAAATGCAAGCGGTAATTATCCAATCGGCGTAACCGTAGTCATTTTTACGGCCACAGACGGTTGCGGAAATATTTCAACCATGGATGTTGTGATTACCGTAACGGATCCAAATCCAACAACCTTTCAGTGTGAGAAGACTATAATTTTCTTGCCTCCGGAGACAGAAGTAACAGTACCTGCAGATACCTTCGTCACGTTTATCGAAGGTAATTGTACGTCAGGTGAAGACCTGTTTGTGAGTTTCTCCGGCACAAATCCTTATGACACCCTTCGCACATATGATTGTGGTGATGTTGGTGTTTCTACGTTTCCTTTATGGTTGTGGAATGAGGCAGGAACTATGGTCCTGGATAGTTGTAACACAGCAGACCTTGACCTTAGGGATCCGGATGATTTCTGTGAGGATGGACTTGTCTTGTTTGGGAATGTGGAAAATGAAGACGGCCTTGATGTGATCGGGGTTGAAGTCAGCATCACGAATGCTTCCATGCAACCTGATACGACAGACCAAAGGGGAGAATATCTGTTAGAAGGACTCAATCAAGGAACAGGATATAATATCGCTCCGTTTGATGATCTGAACCACCGTGAGGGCGTATCTACACTTGACCTGGTAATGATTCAGAAGCATTTGCTAGGTAAGGCAAAACTGAACTCTCCATATAAGATCATTGCTGCTGATGCCAATAAGAGTGGCCACCTCACAGCACTTGATCTGCTGGAAATCCGTAAACTCATTCTGGGGATCAACACCAGGTTCCCGAATAATACTTCCTGGCGGTTTGTGGATAGCGAGTATAGTTTCGTTGACCCCTACAATCCTTTTGAGCAGCCGTTCCCTGAATCAATCTGGGTTGATAGCGTAACAGGTGGAGTCGATACAGCAAATTTTGTTGGGATCAAGATAGGTGATGTAAACGGATCTTACTTTTTAAAACGATCCTCCGGAGCACAGATCAAGCCTCGTGCAGAAGCCGCTTACGGTATTTCCGTCTGTCAGACCAGCAGTCCGGATGCAGGGCAACCAAGTTGGAATCTGGTTGCTGCTCCTGATCAGGGTAAAATTGATGGAATGCAGTTTTGCTTCTTTGTAGGTGGACTTTCTTCTGACCAACTAGGTATGATCAGTTCAGAAGTATTGTCCGATAAGGATTGGTTCTATAATACGGAGACCCGGATGATCACCGTAAGCTGGGCCCCGACATCCGAAGTTGATTTGACGGATAAAGTGATAATGGTGATCCCTGGTCGTGACATGCCTTTAGAGCTGGTGCAAATCTTTAGTGGCCATACTAAGCCAGAGGCCTATATGTTAGGTGACCATGAACCTTTGACTCGGGATATTGAATTTAGCATTGAGAAGGGGGCGGTGCCAGTAGTTAGCGACTATCATCTATACCAGAATATACCTAATCCATTCAGTGGGCAAACCACGATCAGATATTCACTGCCAAAAGAGGAGGCAGTAACTCTCGTGATCCATGATATGACCGGACGGCAAGTGTTCAGCCAGAAAGCTAAAGGGAATGCCGGTGTCAATGAAATAGTGATCAGGAATCTTGATCTTGGTACTGCAGGTATCTATTACTATACATTATACACGGTGAATGCAAGTTTTACGCATAAAATGAGCTTCACAAACGACTAGTTTTTTCGAGACGCCAGGTCATTCAATCGACCGCATGACGTTACTTTTTGGGAAAACCCCCTCAGCGAGGGGGTTTTTTTTATGCCCTGATAATTAATTTACTATAGTTTAGATATTTATATCTATATAATATATTGTAAAACAAAGATATATAAATAACATATTAATATTATATAAAAAATACCTCTTTTGGGGTAGTATGTCATATTATGACTATTCTATATTTGTACTGGCATTAAAGATTTTCTTAATCTATTAGATGCTGATTTAGACAATAGTACAGGTTACATTTTATTTTATATCTATTTATAAGATAAATTGATTCTCCTGACCACCTGACCTACCTGAACGATAATAAGCCTAAGCTGGCGGATTGCATTATTGCTGCTATCCCGCCGCCGATCACACAATTGCTATTGCCAGAGATGTGCAGCCTTTAGCGGTACACTTTCAATATAGGCTTAACTATTTTTTTTAACTAAAACTAAGATCTCATGAAGAAAACGGACATTTCTGTTTCTCTCAGGGATGGTGCGCGTAAACGTCTCAAACAGTATTCAAGACTTTTATCCCAATCCCTGTCAGCGGGCTTTTTACTTCTGACGCTCATGTGGCAAAACCCGGTCTTTGGCCAGGATTGCTCGCTAGGTTGCCACGGCGCTCAGGTATCTTTAGGTGCAGATTGCACCGCCGAAGTTACAGTTGCAATGATTGGGGAGACCTCCCAATGCCCAAATGGTCAGTTCACGGTATATGTATATACACTAGGCGGCGATACCATCCCGACAAGTCCAATTGTCACACAAGCTGAAATCGGGATGACTTTAATCGCAAGCGTACGTGATAATATTTCCGGTAACAGTTGCTGGACGTATATTACTGTTCAGGATAAAATGCGTCCTACCCTCGTATGTGAGGATATGACCATTTCATGCCTTGACTTGCTCAATTATGATGGGCCGGTGGCCTCTGACAACTGCGATGCAGACCCGGACCTTATCCTGGTCAACGAAGTTGCCGAGCTCCTTTGCGATCCTGATTATATCAAGCAGATTACACGCACGTATATTGCACGTGATGCATCAGGTAATGAATCTTTACCATGCTCTATGAGTATTTTCCTCGAGCGGATTGATTACGCGGATATTGATTTCCCGGATTCCTTAACCGTATTTCTGGGTAATCCCCTTCAGTGCGATGGTGACTGGGCGGATGCAGATAATGATGGTATTCCAGATCCTTTAGATGATGGAATCCATCCTGGCACAGGCGTGCCTGAAATAGATGGTACACCTATTTATCCGGAATTTATCGGCTTCTGCAATGCACTGACTACCTATGAGGACCTTGTTTTTCCAACCATCGGTTGTGTAACGAAAATCATGCGGGTATGGACTGTCAGAGAGTGGCATTGTATGGGCGAAACCGATACATTGTATATACAGATCATTGAAATCGTTGATGATGAGGGACCATCTATTATCTGTCCGGCTAATTTCACGCATACCACCAATGGTCACCATTGTACAGCTGCAATATGGATGCCTGCTGCCGTTGTTGATGACAATTGCAGTGATTTTATCACCGTAACGGTTGCTTATCCAGGTGGATTTGCTAATACCAATGGCGGGTTCTATGCTACGCTGCCGGTAGGCGCTAATATTATAACCTATACCGCCTATGATGAATGTTATAATTCATCTCAGTGCACGATGACCATCACCATTCAAGATCTGACACCACCTGTTCCTGTTTGCGACGAGCATACAATTGTCTCCCTTACGCTAGGTGGACATTCTGGCCTGACCAAAGTTGATGCTTCTGTGTTTGATGATGGTAGTTTTGATGCATGTGGCCCTGTAACTTTCAGGGCACGTCGTATGGATTCCTGTATTGATTTTGACTGGACAACAGAAGGAGCCGGTATTGATGAGATACTTAATGGACAGGTCGACGATAGAGATCGTGGTACAGTTCACCGTCCGAAAGTTCCATTCGCATGCTGTGATGCAAGTGCAGGACCGATCATGGTTGAACTAGAAGTAAGAGATGCTTCTGGTAATTTAAATTATTGTATGGTCGAAGTAAATGTTCAGGATAAAATCGAACCCATCATCACTTGTCCGAGTGATATCACGATCAGCTGTGATTACCCACTTAACCTGGATGATCTGAGCGATTTTGGTGATGTAGTTGGAGACCAGCATGATGTTCAGACCTGGTGTATTTATGATCCGGGAAATCCGAATGATACTGATTTAGATGGATTCGTTTGTGGAATAGATGGTTTGTGGAGGGACAACTGCGATGCTACTATTTCTGTAAAAAATGTTCCGCACATCAATAATTGTGGTGTTGGATACATTGACAGATTCTGGAGAGCTGAAGATGCTAATGGATTTGACGAGTGTATCCAGCGGATTACCATTACCAATTTCTCGCCGATAACCTATCTGTCTATTGATTGGCCGGATGACTACCATGGCCTGGAATGTGCTGAAGGTACTGACCCTGAAGATCTGGAGTATCCATATAATGAACCGGTGATCAATGAAGATGAATGCGACCTGATAGGGGTTACCTATGATGATGTCGTGTTCCCGATTGTTGACGGAGCTTGTTTTAAAATACTTCGTACCTGGAAAGTCATTGAATGGTGTCTGTATGAGCAATATGGTGGCATTGAATTAGGAATTAACTACTGGGAGCATACCCAAGTGATCAAAGTAATTAACCAGTTTGGTCCTACTTTCCTAACCGATCAGCCTACTATAGATATTTGCAATAATTTTGATTGCGGAGGTATCCCTTTGGAATTAATCCAGCGGGCTGAGGATGATTGCACACCTGATGAATTACTGCAATGGTCATATGCGGTGGATCTGAACAATAACAATACTATTGATCTAGGTCCGTATACGGGAATTGGATCTGTCATCAATGCATCTGCTACATATCCGCTCGGAAATCACAGGATCATTTATACGTTCGAAGACCGTTGTGGTAATCGTACGGTACGTGAGCAACTCCTGTTCCTGAGATCCTGCAAAGCACCTGTGCCTGTATGTATCCATGGTTTGTCAACTGACATAATGGCTGTTGATACAGATGGCGATGGCATTGAAGACACCGGTATGATTACCATATGGGCTTCAGATTTTGATGCCAGCAGTTACCACCCTTGCGGATTACCATTTGAGTTGTCATTATCTCCAGATGTGAATGTCAAGAGTCGCACCTTTACCTGCGCAGATGTTGGTCAGGGACAGGTCCCTGTCAATCTCTATGTAACGGATGCTTTGGGCAATCAGGCATATTGTGAAACCTATATTATCGTCCAGGATAATAATGGTGTATGTCCGGAAGGAGGAACACTGACCGGTACGATTACAGGTAACATTAGTACTGAAACATCTGATAATGTATTGGATGTGCAAGTGGAGATCGCAGGATCCTCATTGTTACCGATCAATACGAACCAAACCGGTACGTACACCTTCCCAGCCATGCCTATCGGTGGTAATTATGATATCAACCCAGGTAAGAACAATGACTATAAGAATGGCGTATCTACACTTGACCTTGTAGAGATTCAGAAGCACTTACTCGGTATCAAAGATTTACCAAGTCCATATAAGATGCTTGCTGCGGATGCTAACAATTCAGAATCCATTACAGCAATTGACCTTATTGAACTCAGGAAACTGATTCTCGGTATATATACTGAATTGCCAAATAATTCAAGTTGGCGTTTTGTGGACAAGACCTATACATTCCCTGATCCATATAATCCATGGATGCAGGATTGGCCTGAAAACCACATCCTCAGCCCGTTGGCCCTTGGTATGAATCGTGCTGATTTTTACGGCATTAAGATCGGTGACGTAAATAATACTGTAAAGGCAAATGCACAGAGCATCTTGCCTAGAGGATCAGGACAGGTATTAGATCTTGTGATCGATGATCGTACAGTATCCGCCGGTGAAACTTTCGAGCTTCCGGTATACACTGCAGATAGCAAATCATTGGAAGGAATGCAGTTTACCTTTGATTTAGGCAAGGAAATGCAATTGGTTACGGTCAAAGCAGGAGCTATGGAGGTAACGGAAGATAACTTTGGTTGGTTACAAAACCGGATGCTGACTTCTAGCTGGAATAAAGCTGAAGGACTGGATGTGGATGATAGCTCACCATTGTTCACGCTGGTACTCAAGGCTGGTTCCTCCGTTAAATTGAGCGAGGTTATTTCCTTGATCTCTAATCCGACTGTGGCTGAAGCTTACACTACAAATAGTGAAATCATGGATCTGGCACTTTCATTCCGCGGTGCGGAAGAGCGGTTTGATTTTGAACTGCTTCAGAATGAGCCTAACCCATTTACCGGGACTACCCAGATTGGATATGTGATTCCGGCTAGTGGAGAAGTGATCCTGACTATGTTTGATCTTACAGGCAAACAATTGTTCAACCAAACCATCAGTGGTGTGAAGGGTTTGAACAGAGTTGAGATCAGTAAAGATCAGATTGCTGCCCAGGGTATGATTTACTATCAGATTCAGTTCCAGGGTTATACTGCAACTAAGAAGATGTTGATTCTGTAAAAGGGATAAACATCAACAGATAAGAATTACTGTTTTTGGGATGGGACCCCTCTCCGCGCAAGTGGAGGGGGTTCTTTTTTTATATCCAGGTCTCAAGAGGGTGTAGTCATTAAACCATAGATGCCTATATCTTTGCATCATCATGGGACGGATAATGGGTATAGATTTTGGGCTGAAGCGGACTGGTATTTCGGTTACGGATCCAGAGCAGATCATTGTTAAAGGGCTGGATACCCAGGAGACTACCGGCGTTTTAAACTTTATTATAACCTATGGTGTTCAGGAAAAGCTTGATGAGATAGTTGTTGGGTATCCTTTTGTAGAGGGGGCCTGGGGGGACCGACGATTTAAGGAGAAGCTTGATAAATTTGTGGCAGATCTGAAAAAGGCATTTCCTTTGATTCCCGTAACCCTTCATGATGAGCGGAATACTTCAGTAAATGCCAGAGAGATCATGAGTCGAAGTGGCTTGAAGAAGAGCAAACGGGAAGACAAAGGATTGCTGGACAGGACAAGTGCTATTTTAATACTACAGGAATATTTAGGACACATATGATTCTTCCGATTTATGCGTATGGTCAGTCGGTTTTGCGCAAAGTATCGCATGCCATTGAACCTGACTACAAGGACCTTACAGTGCTAATTGAAGACATGTTTCAAACCATGTATGCAGCCCGTGGGGTTGGGCTGGCTGCTCCCCAGATAGGCAGTGATATCCGGTTATTTATCGTGGACACGCTTCAGCTTGAAAAGCCTGAAAAAAATTTCAATGGGTTTAAAAGGGTTTTTATCAATGCCCAGTTACTGGATGAGTCCGGGGTGCCATGGCTGTACGAAGAAGGATGCCTGAGTATTCCTGATATCCACGTAGAAATTGAAAGGAAACCTATCATCCATATCCGGTATCATGATGAGCATTGGAAGGAACACATTGAAACGTATGAAGGAGTCAATGCAAGAGTGATTCAACACGAATACGATCACATTGAAGGCATTCTCTTTATCGACCGGATGAAACCTTTAAAGCGGCGGATGATCAACCGAAAACTGGAAAAAATAAAAAAAGGGGATGTTGAAACTACTCATCCGATGCGGTTTGTAAAAGTTTAAACCGGTCAGCAATTACAAATCATTATTTACGACCGAAATCGGCTGGTATTTCACCCCAGTGCTCTGTTTCCCATTTATGAATTGGGTTTTTCCAGGTGTTTTCTTTGAGCCATTTCTCAGCACGTCGGATCATTTCAAATAATTCAGCATTGTGCCTGTTGGGTTTCAATTGGGTATTTGCTCTTTTCTTTTTAACCCAGGCAATAGCGGTTTTTGAGTCTGAATATATTGGCGTGGCCGGATCATTTTTCTTTTGCAGAAGCGCCAGTGCATGCACGAGTGCCAGGAATTCACCAATATTGTTTGTGCCATCTTTCGCAGGACCGTAATGGAAAATTTCAGACCTGTCGGCAGTCCATACGCCACGATATTCCATGAGACCAGGATTGCCACTGCAAGCGGCATCTACGCTTATACTTTCCCTGATAATGCCTCCTGACCGCTGTACAGGCTTAGTTGCTTTGGTGGCATAGGCTTTCTTGTTTTTTTCTGGGACTTGCGCGAAAGCGGATTCAGCTTCTTCCCTGGATTCATAGGACTTATACCTGGCATCCGGAAAATTATTTACCTGCGTTTTGCAAGCTTCCCAGGAAGAATATATCCCCGGATGGTGGCCTTGCCAAACCACGTAGTATTTTTGTTTTTTCTGACGCATTGATCTGTAATATTAATGGAAACCTTACAATTCAAGTGGATTGATACGCATTGCCATCTTTATTCTCCAGCGTTTGATCATGACAGAGCGGATATGGTCAGAAGAGCTCTGGATTCCGGAGTAGAAAAAATGATGCTTCCTAATATTGATGCTCAGAGCATACCCGAGATGTGGGAACTGGTAAATTCATATCCGGGACATTGCTTTCCTATGATAGGGTTACATCCTTGTTCGGTTAAGGAGAATTACATGGAAGTGTTGGATCAAATGGAGGCCGAGCTGATGGCAAGGAGCTATGTAGGGGTGGGGGAGACAGGAATTGACCTTTTCTGGGATAAGACCTTTAGAAGTCAACAGATTGCGGCTTTTGAAATACAAATTGAATGGGCTAAAAAATTCCGTCTACCGGTTATCATCCATTCCAGAGAATCATTGGATCTGACGATTGAGGTCATTGAACGGCATCATAGTCTTGATTTAAAAGGAATTTTTCATTGTTTTAGTGGTAATCAAGAGCAGATAAAGCGCATCGAGAATCTTGGTTTCAAGGTGGGAATCGGTGGTGTGGTAACCTTTAAGAAGGCAGGACTTTCGGAAATATTATCTCAGATACCCTTGAGTATGATGGTTTTAGAAACAGACGCTCCATATCTGGCTCCGGTTCCGTATCGTGGAAAACGGAATGAACCCTCATACCTAGGCCTGATCGGTCAGAAGATTGCTGACGAACTCGGCATGCCCCTGGAAGAGGTGGCAAAGATTACATCAAGTAATGCAGAGGCTGTATATGGAAAGAAGGATTAAATTTGCACTCCCATTGAGGCAGGCATGGTGTTTTACCCGGCCAAATCAATGAAAATTCCCGGAGAAAGCTGCCCGGGAGAAAAATGATGGAGAGTTGGCCGAGTGGTCGAAGGCGCACGCCTGGAAAGTGTGTAGGCTCCAAAAGGGTCTCTAGGGTTCGAATCCCTAACTCTCCGCCTTCGCTCGCCGAAGCCTTAACGAAAGTTAAGTGCAAAGGAGAGCAAAAAACAAATGAGGAAGATTAGGCACGTTCAAATCAGCGAGCTACGGCGGTCATTGTCCGCTTGACAGCCCCCTATTTGGATAGGTTCGCTCACCAAAGCCTTGACTATTGTTAATTGCTTATAGTGAGTTCATGACAAATGGATAACACAAGTCGGCTTAAGCAGACATAATCTGCATGCAGGCTTAGTAGACTATGCCTGAAAACTGAAGAAAAGAAAATTCTGATTATGATCCAGCGTATCCAATCTGTTTTTTTATTGCTTGCGGCCGCTTCGTTTGGAGGATTATTAAAGTTTCCATGGGCTATGAGTGACAAGCCTACGGCTCAGTTTTTAGCTGACAGCGTGTATGATATTACCGACCATATTGCCCTACTTGTGCTGACTATGTTAGGTATTGCCATATCGTTGATCACTATTTTCTTATTCAGGAATCGTCCATTGCAACTTAAACTCGGGTATGTCATCATCTCCCTGGCTATCCTTCTACCCCTGGCTGCCTTTTTACTATTTACAAATGAATCCGCAGTGATGGACACCTCGGTACAGGTCAATGATCAGGCTGGCATGTTTTTACCTGCAGGCGCAATTCTGTTTGGTGCGCTTGCTATTTATTTTATCCGAAAGGATGACCGGCTGGTAAAGTCTATGGATAGACTTCGCTAAAGTCCAGGAGCAGTATACTGGGTATGCATATTGGCAAAGCTGATGAAAAAGGAATGTAGTTTTTGTTATCAAATTGAGTTTGCCATACAATGGGGTCATTGTTTTACTAAATCCTCTACCGCATGACCGAGTCCTCCCTTCCAGCAGATTATGCTTATGATGCTGCAACAGAAAGTAGGAGCGGTCCGTTTAGATACCCGGATATGAGGTCATCATTTACGTTGAGGGGTTTACTGGTTATGTGCCTTTTTTTATCAGGCTCCATGCTGTCTATTGCACAGATACGACCTGCGCCGGTCCCCGTTGATACTTCCAAGACTCAATTTATCATCATCGACCATTTTGGAAAGCTGATAGAGGACAAGGAAGGCATTGAAACTGTAAAATGGATATCTCAGGGACTACAGTTGAGATTAGACAGTACAAATATCTACGCTGATTCAGCTGTAATCTTTGGTGAGGACAGAGTGTACGCGTATGGGAATGTAGTCATACAACAAGGAGACTCAGTTAATGTATTTACGGACACGCTTTATTATTACAAGGAGACAGATGTTGCGGAATTAATAGGGGAGGTTGCCCTGAACCAGGGATCGAAACAATTGTGGACTAAAAATCTTACCTACCACCTGAGTGAGAAATATGGAGAATATGCTGAGGGAGGTACCCTGGTGGATAAGGATATGCAGGTTTCGTCAAGAAAGGGAATCTATTATGCATCAACTGAGGAGGTCGTATTTCAGGATAGCGTTGTGGTATTACATCCAAAGTTTAATCTTGCAGCAGATTCAATGAAATATCTGGCGGCAGAATCCAGAGTATTATTTACTGGTCCAACGAATATTTATACGCCTGAGGCTAAGATTTATTGTGAATCCGGGTACTATAACCTAAAGGATGAAACAGCGGAGTTTAACCAGAATGCCCAGTATGCAGGAGATCAGAAAAAGGCAACGGCTGACACAATCCGATATGGAGCAGCAACAGGTGAAATCCTAATGCTCGGAAATGTGCATGTAGAGGAAAATGATAAACGCATCGAAGGTACATCACTTCGATATCTTGAAAAGACTGGAGAAACCTGGATCACGGGGGAGCCTGCGAGGTATGCAGACAATACCAGGAAGATCAATAGCCCTGAAATATTTTACAATGAAAAAACCAACCAGGTCTCAACAATAGGTAGGGGGGAGATCCGGGATGGGGGTATGATTCTGGTAGCTGATCATTCGAATTTTGATCAGGTGACCGGGGTCGGTAAGTTTAAAGGAAATGTTATCTGGAGGGATACGATCAGTAATGTAGGCATCATCACGGAGACGATGGACATGTCGCAAGAGACTGAATATGTATTGGCGTATGGTCAGAACCGATCCTTGTTTTTTACAATCATAGAAGAAGATACACTGTTTATTGCTGCGGATACGCTCAATATGCAAAACAAGATTGATTCTATTGATCTTACGGATACAGTCAGGCTCATCACTGCGTATCATGATGTCCGGCTTTTTAAATCTGACATACAGGGCAAATCGGATTCACTTGTATTCAATGACACCGACAGCCTTTTTCATTTCTTTGGAGATCCGGTGCTGTGGTCAGACACCACCCAGTTTAGTGCGGACAGTATAAAAATGGCTATCCAAAACAAGCGGTTACATGATATTATCCTGACACAAAAGGCTATTATCATTTCTGAACTTTATAGTACGTATTATGATCAGATAAAAGGCAGAGTTATCCTGGCTCAGTTTGACAGCAGTGCTATAAAAGATATGTGGATCACCGGCAATGCGGAATCCATTTATTATACCCGCGATGAGCAATCAGCCTTTATTGGCGTCAACAAAACCATTTGTAGTAAAATGTATTTTACGTTTCTCTCAGGCCAGATCCATCTGCTCAAATATTACGGCGAGAATAGTTCCAGCATGATGCCTATGGGCGAAGCCAATCATGAGGCTTTGCGTTTGGAAGGATTCCGCTGGAGAGCAGCGGAACGACCGTTAAGTGTAAAAGATTTATTGGAATGATGGATCACTTTGCCATGCCCGGAATCCGATTTTTGTTTACAGTGGCCTGTTTGCTGATGTCTCCATTGGTGTATGCTGATGAGGCAGGAAATCAGGCAGAAGTTTTTTTTGGCCATAAGGAGTATGATGAGGCATTGTCGATCTGGTATGGGATGATTGAATCGGGCAAGTCTTCCGCAGGGCTTTTCTATAATATCGGTTTGGCAGAATCACAATTGCGCAACACCCCCAAAGCCATGTTGGGATTTGAAAAAGCATTGAGACTAAAGCCGATGAACAAAGCGATTAAATCGGCAATTATGGAAGAGCGGAAAAGAATTCTGTTCGCTGCGATTCCGGTGGAACCTTTTTTTCTGAATGAATGGTACAAAGCATTGGTTACATTGCTCAGGCCTGGATACTGGTCATTTCTTGGATTGGGGTTGATCGCCATCGTCGTTTTGAGTTTACAGAGAGCGGCCAAAAAAATCGAAGCCGAAGAAGACCAGAGTCTTCGTTATAAAATTCCTTTGGTGTTGCTGGGTGCTTGCTTTGTATTGACAGGCGGGCTGTCCTATAAAGAGATATACAGGGCGAACGAAGCCATCATCAACGAGACATGTGAGGTCCGGCAGGCTCCAGCAAGTGACAGTCCTGTAATCAGAACATTGTATCCAGGGGAGAAAATAACAATAAGAGACAGCTTAGGGGAGTGGTATCACGTTCAGCTCCTAAACCTTGATGCAGGGTGGACAAAAAGAGGGTATCTGATGCCAATTGTCTTAGACCACCGTTAGTTCAATTTATCTGTCCACACATCCGATTTATGATGGTTTTCCAATGATGAATCTGGACAGATCGAGTGCGATTTGTAACTGTTCTATAGGGGTCAGATAACTCGTATCTATAACGGTGGCATCAACGGACTGTTTTAGCGGTGAATCTTCGCGTGTGCTATCAATCCTATCCCGGAGGAGTAGATTGGCCTTGACATCTTCAGAGGCGATGTTAACCCCCTTTACCTGGAGCTCCATCCAGCGGCGTTCTGTACGGACATCAATATCAGCGATAAGGAATAACTTTAAGTCTGCTTCAGGGAACACCACGGTCCCGATATCCCTGCCATCCATGACTATCCCTTTGGCCATTCCCATTCTTCTTTGCTGGGTGACCATCTCTTTCCTGACAGCGGAGAGCGTGGAGACGTTGCTTACAAATGCATTGACCGAGGGTTCACGGATAGCTTGTTCAACGTTTTCATGATTAAGCCATGTGACTTGCTGACCATTTTGAAAACTGAGGTGAATTGAAATTTTGGGCAATGCCCATGCCATTTCATCAGCATCGTTTATGTTGATATGATGACGCAACACATACAATGTGACAGCCCTGTACATAGCTCCGGAATCAATGTGTACATAACCGAGTCGTTTGGCCAGCGCCTGGGCCAACGTGCTTTTACCGCAGGAGGAATAGCCGTCAATGGCAATGATTATTTTACGATGACCTGTTGGCATGGAGTAGGCTACAAACGTAAATGAAATTAGGCAAAATAAAAAAGCCTCACAGGATCATTTCCATGCAAGGCTTTTGCAAATTTGGGTTGTGGGGTCGGTTGCGAAGGTTTAATACTCGTCTTCATTGAAGAGAAAGTCGTCTTTGCGCGGATAGTCCGGCCAGATATCTTCAATGCTTTCAAATAGTTCTCCCTCATCCTCCATTTCCTGCAGGTTTTCGATTACTTCCAGGGGAGCGCCTGATCGGATCGCATAATCGATCAATTCATCACGGGTTGCGGGCCATGGTGCTTCTTCAAGATGATGGGCTAATTCAAGTGTCCAGTACATGAAATGTTTGACTATTTGTTGAAAAAATAATTATTTGTTTTGTTGCCAGTAACGCATCCGGACACAGTCAAGTTCCCGGGGCGTATTTTGCTGCAAAAGTAAAAAATCTACTCAGCTAGCCATCGAAATGCACCATTTTTTTTGCAGAAAACTCGGAATATATACACCTATTAATCAGGTGATTATACATTGAATTTTCTTCAATGAAGATTAAAGGGCCTACAGCGGGACATCCGGTCAGCAGAAACAGCATATTTGGGCTGGTATTTAACTACCTATATATCCACTGGATTGCTACGGCCAAATGGAATTAGCTCAAATATGAAGGTATCGGGACTGATCAGATGATCAGCATGGCATCTCCATAGGTATAAAACCTGTATTTGTCTTTAATAGCTTTTTTGTAAGCATCCATGATCAGTTCATAACCACCGAATGCACATACCATAATCAGCAAACTCGATTTTGGCATATGAAAATTAGTCACCATGGCATCCGGCAGACTGAATTCATAAGGAGGGAAAATGAATTTATTCGTCCAACCTTCAGCGGGCTTTAGTAAGCCTGATGCCGAAACAGCAGATTCTATAGAACGCATCGAGGTGGTACCAACCACACAAACTTTATGGCCTGCTTTTTTTGAGGTATTGACGATTTCAGAAGTTTCATCTGTGATCCTAAAATATTCAGCATCCATTTTATGCTTGGATAAATCTTCTACATCGATACTTCGGAAGGTACCAAGTCCAACATGTAGGGTGAGCTCTGCGAAACTGATTCCTTTTATTTCAAGACGTTTCATCAGTTCGCGGGTGAAGTGGAGTCCTGCAGTTGGGGCGGCTACAGCGCCTTCTTCTTTTGCATAAATGGTCTGATATCGCTCTTTATCCTGTTCTTCTGCCTTGCGATTGATGTATTTTGGCAGTGGGGTCTGTCCTTGTGACCTGAGGAGTGTACTAAACTCTTCGTCTGTGCCATCAAAGAGAAACCGAATAGTTCTTCCCCTGGAAGTGGTGTTGTCAACAACTTCAGCCACCAGGATTTCATTGCCCTTTTTATCCAGGAAATAGAGTTTGTTGCCTACCCTGATTTTCCTGGCCGGGTCCACGAGGACGTCCCATAGCCTGGCTTTGGAGTTCAGTTCACGGAGCAGGAATACTTCGATTTCAGCATCGGTTTTTTCCTTTTTACCGTATAAGCGGGCAGGAAATACCTTTGTATTGTTGAAAACCATGCAGTCTCCATCTTCAAAATACTCAAGGATATCCTTAAAAGTTTTATTTTCCATCAACCCTGTCTTCCGGTTGATGACCATCAACCGTGATTCATCTCTTTCTTTGGAGGGATATTTGGCTATAAGTTTTTCCGGGAGTTCAAAAGCGAACTGTGAAAGTTTCGTACGCATAAGGCGGTTGGATATAAAAATTGGACGGCAAAGATAATATTTAGAAGGAGCAAAATGCAAGATGTAATTGGCTTATTTTGTGCGGGTAAGCATATAATTTTGCCTCTTTGGCGGATCGGGCACTACCTTGTCGTTCCTGCGGCTGGCTTAATCGATTATACCCTAGCCGGATTTGCAGTATTCTGTAATTTTGAACCACATGTTTTTTAAAGTTATATACGAAAGTATTGTTCAGGCGTTTCAGCAGCTTGCGGCAAATAAACTCAGAAGTTTCCTTTCCCTTACTGGTATAAGTATTGGTATCATCTGTATTATATCCGTTTTGTCTGCGGTAGATTCACTCAAAGAAAACGTCAGCGCCAGTTTTGAAAAGCTTGGCAATGATATTCTATATGTTGCCAAGATGCCCTGGAATGAGGATCCCATGCAAAATTGGTGGAAGTATCAGCAGCGACCTGAAGTGAGTTATGGGGACCTCGAATATATCAAAGAAAAATCAAAACTTTCGGATAAAGCCAGTTTCTCTATACGGGTTCCTGGCCGAACCTTGAAGTTTGGTTCCAACAGCTTGGAAGGCGCTATGATTGCAGGGGTCACCGAAGATTATGCGGATATGTTTAAGCTGGAGTTTGAGGATGGACGTTTTTTTACTCCTCTTGAGGCCACCAATGGTGCCAACATAGCGGTGATTGGGTTTGTGCTAGCAGAGCAACTTTTTGGAATAATAGATCCTATTGGAAAGGAAATGAAGATCAAGGGAATGGATTTTCAGATAGTCGGTGTCTTGAAAAAGGAGGGAAATTCGCTCATCAATATATTTTCGTTTGATGAGGCAGTCCTGATTAGTTTTAATACGGCCAAGAAATTAATCAATGTCAGATCGAGATCTTCCTGGGGTACTTCCCTTAATGTAAAGGCTAATGAAGGTGTTTCTCTGGATGATCTTAAAGATGAAATCACCGGCATTCTGCGCGGTGCTAGGAAAATCAAACCAAGGGAAACCGAAAACTTTGCGGTTAACCAGCTTTCTATGTTTACCAATCTGCTGGCACCTATATTTTCCACCATGAATATTGTTGGGATCTTTATAGGTGGCTTTTCAATCCTGGTAGGTATGTTTAGTGTGGCCAATATTATGTTTGTCTCCGTAAAGGAGCGCACAAGCATTATCGGCATTAAGAAAGCGCTTGGAGCAAGACCGATCATCATACTGCTTGAGTTTCTGATAGAATCCGTGGTGCTGTGCCTCGTGGGAGCCCTTATAGGATTGTTAATTGTATTCGGGATTTTGAAGCTGGCGAGTTCGGTATTCAATTATGAGATATACCTTTCCTGGACGAACATATTGATTGCCCTCATCCTTGCACTCGTGATAGGCATTTTTTCCGGGTTGGTCCCTGCATGGCAGGCTGCCAGATTGGATCCTGTTGAAGCAATGCGGAAATAGTCCTGAGGAGAGTTGCGGGCATAAAAAAACCCAATTCGGAGATAAATCTCGAAACTGGGTTGTAAACTATTCTAGTTCAGAAAGGGTGAGAGACTTGCCAGAATAATTTATATATCTATCCGGCTGCTTGTAAAACGGCTTTGAAAGCTTCCGGGTGATTGAGGGCAAGATCCGCCAAAGTCTTCCGATTGAGTTGTATGTTGGCCTTGTCCAGTTTATTGATCAGCTGAGAGTATGTAGTTCCGTTCATCCTTGCGGCTGCATTGATACGGGCAATCCATAACCTGCGAAATGCGCGTTTCTTGAGCTTACGGTGGTCATAAGCATACCCCATTGCTTTGTCAAGGGCATTCTTTGCTACTGTATAAACGTTCTTACGTGCACCAAAAAAGCCTCGTGTGGCTTTTAAAACTTTCTTTCTTCTTTTCCGGGATGCGACCGAATTTTTTGATCTAGGCATGACTTTTCAATTTGATCTGACAGGGGGTTTTCACCGCTTTTGTCCTGGCAAACAGTTATGAATTTGAATTCTTTACGTTATTTGCACAACATCCTTTTCACTCTGGCTTCATCAGCATTGCTGACAAGTGTGGAGCCCGTGAGGCGGAGTTTAGTGTTCTTATCCCTGTTGCGCAGACGGTGCGATTTATTCGCCTGAAAACGTTTAACCTTACCGGAACCGGTAATTTTAAAACGCTTTTTCGCGCTGCTATGGGTCTTCATCTTTGGCATGGCCTATAGATTTTTATTCAAAAGGAACGCAAAGATAACAATCTATCCTTATTTTCCTAGAGGTGTATGGGAAGATTACTTTTTCTTTTTCGGAGCGATCATCACGATCATCCTTCGGCCTTCAAGCTTTGGCAGACTTTCGGCAGCACCGTATTCTTCCAGCTCTTTGAGCATTTTTAGGAGGAGGAGCTCCCCTCTTTCTTTAAAAACGATGGTCCGGCCCCTGAAATGCACGTATGATTTGACTTTTGAGCCTTCCTCGAGGAATTTCTGGGCATGCTTGACCTTAAATTCAAAGTCATGTTCATCCGTATTGGGGCCAAAGCGAATCTCCTTTATGACTGTTTTAGAGGTGTTGGCTTTGATTTCCTTTTCCTTCTTACGCTTATTGTAGAGGAATTTGTTGAATTCGATGATCCGGCAGACTGGAGGATCTGCATTTGGGGAGATCATCACGAGGTCCTGACCCATGTCTTCAGCCCAGTTACGGACTTGCCTGGTTGGATAAATACCGGGTTCGATCAGTTTGCCTGCCACTTTACTTACGTCATCAAGATTGTCACCGACGAGACGAATATCCTGAACGCGGATATCCCCATTGATCTGGAATTTGTTTTCGTCGTGTTTAGTTGGTGGGTAATTACTGGGAAATCGTTTTGCCAAGGATTAGTGCTTTAGGTTATAGATAAAAGGAAAGCAACAGTGCTGTTCCTTTAGGAAATACAAAAGGGATTCGTAAACTGGGGTAATCAATATGAATAACTTGATAAATCCAGGTTCAGGACACAAAACTAAGGTTATGTATCGTGAACTTCTCAAGTATTTTCTTTTTCCATGATTGTCTGGGTGATGACCAATTCCTGAGTCTCCACGTTAAGATTGGCCACAAGGTGACTTCCTTCCACCGGATTGTCATTTAAAATGAACTCGGCAAGAGGATCTTCAATGTACTTCTGGATAGCCCGATGTAATGGTCTGGCCCCAAATTGAGGATCAAATCCCTTTTCAGCCACGAAATCTTTCGCTTCAGGAGTGAGTTTAAGGATGAAGCCCATGATGGCCATACGTTTGTAGAGGTCAGTCAGGGTAATGTCAATAATCTTGTGGATATGCTCACGATCGAGACTATTGAAAATGACCACATCATCAATCCTGTTGAGGAATTCAGGACTGAAGGTCCGTTTTAGGGCACTCTGTATAACCGATTTGGTCAAGTCCTGAGAAGCGTCCTGACGGGCTTGAGTGGCAAAACCGACACCCTGGCCAAAATCTTTCAACTGACGAACCCCAATATTGGAGGTCATAATGATCAGGGTGTTTTTGAAATCCACCTTTCGTCCCAGACCGTCCGTCAACTGCCCATCATCCAATACCTGGAGAAGGATGTTGTAGACATCGGGGTGCGCTTTTTCAATCTCGTCCAGCAGGACCACACTATATGGCTTCCTCCTTACCTTTTCGGTAAGCTGACCACCCTCTTCATATCCGACATATCCCGGAGGTGCACCTATCAGACGGCTGATTGAGAATTTTTCCATGTATTCACTCATGTCTATTCTGATCAAGGCATCTTCGGTGTCAAACATATACCTGGCCAAGGCTTTAGCCAGCTCTGTTTTACCTACTCCGGTAGGACCAAGGAAGATAAACGATCCGATCGGTTTAGTGGGGTCTTTCAGACCAACCCTATTTCGCTGGATTGCCTTTGAGACCTTCACGATTGCCTCATCCTGTCCGATGATCACCTTTTTGAGATCATCGGTCATGCCGACCAGTTTCTTGCTTTCGCTTTGGGCCACCCTTTTTACCGGAATGCCGGTCATCATGGCTACCACCTCGGCGATATCGTCATCAGTGACCGGGTATTTCTTGGTCTTTGATTCTTCTTCCCAGTCTTCTTTTGCTTTCTCAAGCTTTCTGACAAGCTTTGATTCATGGTCGCGCAGGTCAGCTGCTTTTTCGTATTGCTGACCTTTGACGGCTTTATTTTTTTCTTCCTTCAGCTCTTCAATCTGGGCTTCTAGTTCTTCAATGTACTTAGGAACGTGGATATTTTTCAGGTGGACTCTTGCTCCGACTTCATCCAGGACATCAATGGCTTTATCCGGAAGGAAACGGTCACTGATATAGCGATCGCTTAGTTTGACACAAGCCTTTATGGCCTCATCTGAATAAGAGACATTATGGAATTCCTCGTATTTGGCTTTTATGTTATGGAGTATATGTTCAGCTTCTTCAGCGGAAGGCGGATTGACCAGTACTTTCTGGAAGCGCCTGTCAAGCGCACCGTCTTTTTCGATATGCTGACGATATTCATCTAGTGTAGATGCGCCAATACATTGTAACTCTCCGCGTGAGAGCGCAGGTTTAAAAATATTAGAAGCATCGAGGGATCCGGTAGCACCACCGGCGCCAACTATTGTATGGATTTCATCAATAAACAGGATGACATCCCTTGATTTTTCGAGTTCACCCATGATGGCTTTCATCCTTTCTTCGAACTGGCCACGGTATTTGGTGCCGGCAACAAGAGCAGCCAGGTCAAGCATGACGATACGCTTGCCAAACAGATTTCTGCTCACCTTACGCTGCATAATGCGCAGTGCGAGGCCCTCAACGATTGCAGTCTTTCCAACCCCGGGCTCTCCGATCAGGATAGGGTTGTTCTTTTTACGGCGGCTCAGGATTTGTGAAACCCTTTCAATTTCATTTTCCCTTCCAATGATCGGGTCTAGCTTGTCTTCTTCTGCAAGCCGAGTAATATCCCTGCCAAAATTGTCAAGTACCGGAGTCCGGGATTTTGAAGTGCCTCGTTTTGCACCAAATTGTCCTTTATCTCCTTCTTCTTCGTACGATCCTTCTGAATCTGATGGTCCCTGGTTCATAAATTCCTGATAATTTCCTGATTCTTCCTGAATAACGTATTCTAATTCTGACTTATATGATTCGTAATTGATATCAAATTCTGACAACACCTTGCTGGCTATATTATCCCCGTGTTTAAGGATGGAAAGCATAAGATGTTCAGGGCTGATTTCGTCGCTATTGAGGTTTTTGGCTTCCAGAAAAGTGACCTTGAGTACCCTTTCTGCTTGCCTGTTGAGGGGGACATTACCGGCAGAGACAGGCGTATTTTCAGTCCTGTTTTCTGTGATGGTGTCCTCAATTTTAAATTTCAGTTCCGTAAAATCAACATCCATGGCATCCAAAACCCGGACGGCAAGATTATCATTGTCGAAAAGCATACCCAGAAGCAGGTGTTCAGTTCCAATGTAATCATGCCCGAGCCTTAAAGCTTCATTTCTGCTGAAGGAAATGATCTTCTTGACTTTGGGAGAGAACTTTCTGTTCATGTGTGACTTGTAGAATATATTAAATTATTGTCCAATATAAGAACATTCCATAAATGTACTGTATCTGTAAAACATCCTCATCCAAAATGGTTCCAACAAGCAAAATACAGGTATAAACCTGCCAAATCAACCTATTGTTTAGTCATTCGTGACGATTTGTCATTTAAACATACCACAAAGAGAAATGATAATCAACAACATCATTTTATATGTTTTAGTTATGTTAAAATCGTAGCAATGGAGGTTGGGGAACAAATTATAGGCTTAGCTGCTGAAACTACAATAGGGGGTAGGTGGAAATTATATGAAAATAGGGTACTTTTGTGCTCGGGCCGTTTTGAACCCGGCATTTGACATTTTCCAACCCAATCGAGATGAAGTTTACATTAGATAAACAGGATAAATATTCCCTTCTTTCCCTTGACGAAGAGAATCTGAACTCCCTCATAGCTCCAGACCTTAAATCGGAATTTGTATTTCTTCGAAATGAAGGTGTACGGAATCTGATATTTGACCTCAGCAATGTGAAGTACGTTGATTCCTCGGGACTGAGCGCCATTCTCACTGCAAATCGTCTCTGGAAGGATTATGGAAGTTATGTGATCACGGGTATAGCTCATCCCAGTGTTGAAAAACTGATAAAAATCTCCAGGTTGGATACGATTCTCGCTATTATACCTACAGTTCCTGAAGCCATTGATTATGTCTTTATGGAAGAAGCCGAGCGGCAGATAAGTGAAGAAGCTCCTGCTTCGGAAGAGGAATAATCTCACTTTATAATTCATCCTGTCAACATGGGGTGTTGCTCATGGATGAATTTACATTGACCATCATTGGATCCGGATCGGCTCTGCCTATGCATGGTCGCCATCCATCTGCGCAGGTAGTTCAATATAATGATTTATGTTGTCTTATTGATTGTGGCGAAGGTACACAGGAGCGTCTCAGGCCTGCCGGCGTGCGACCTTTTCAAATCGATATCATCCTCATCAGTCATTTGCATGGCGATCATATTTTTGGTTTGCCGGGCTTACTCAGTTCCTATACGCATCTTGGCAGGACAGCGCCGTTGTCGATATTTGGACCTGTCGGGCTAAAGGGATTTCTTGAGTGTATCATTGGCTACACAGAATTGAAACTGTCCTTTTCATTGAGCATCATAGAAGAATCTCCTGAAACGCTGTGCAGCGTCTTTAAAAGGGCGAATTTTGAAATATGGACATTCCCGTTGTATCATCGGATCGCCTGTAATGGTTATTTGTTCAGGGAGCTCAGTTCGAATATCAGGTTGAACAAAGAGCGGTTACAAGAATACGGCCTAACTCCAGTTCAGATCAAAGCAGTGAAGCGTGAGGAGGAAATAGAAAATCTAGGAAGCAGGGTTCCTGCTTCGGTTTTCATCCTTGAGCCTTTACCCCCTCTTAGTTATGCTTATTGTTCCGATACAAGGTACGATCTGCGTCTTCTCCCCTCTATCCAGGGTGTCTCGGTCTTGTATCATGAGACTACCTTTATGAACGACCTTGAAGAAATGGCAGATCAAACGGGTCACAGCACGTCAAGCCAGGCGGGGATGATGGCTTCAGCAGCCCGTGTTTCCTGCCTGGTCACCGGTCATTACTCCTCCCGATACAAGGATGTCTCGCCCCTGGTAGAGGAAGCCGGAAAGCATTTCAGGCATGTAATTGAGTCGGAAGAAGGCAAGAAATATAACCTTAGGAATCTGGCTAAAGGATTAGAACAGTGATGATTGATGAAATTACGGCGAAATGAAATTGGTAAAATGATTGGCACTCCTTAGCTTCAATATGAAAAAGTAATATATTTGCGCCCTCAATGCGCAAAAGAGCGTGTCTTTGATAGCGTAGCTCAGCCGGTAGAGCAACGGCCTTTTAAGCCGTGGGTCCTGGGTTCGAATCCCAGCGCTGTCACCAGAAAGCACTTCATAATGTGGAGTGCTTTTTTTATTTTTGTCAATCAACCTTTTCTCCTAAGGTTTGTTAGCGAAAGATATCCATTAACTCAAAATTATACCAATTATGAAAAAAAATGTATTCCTATTTATGTTTTTTGCGCTGGGGGCGACCGTCCTGCGGGCACAATTACAGACTCCTGCTCCAAGCCCTGCTGCCAAGATTGAGCAAAAAATCGGCTTGACTGATGTGACCCTTGAATACGCACGTCCCAGTAAAAAGGGCAGGGTTATTTTTGGTGATGTTGTACCTTATGATGCTGTTTGGCGCACAGGTGCCAATGCAGCTACCAAGATTACCTTTAGCGATGATGTGACTTTTGGAGGTGCGGAGGTGAAAAAAGGTTCTTATGCATTGATGACCAAGCCGGGTAAAAAAACATGGTCATTTATGTTATATCCTCATACATCTACGAGTTTTGGCAGCTACCTTGAATCTGATGTACAGGCGATCACCGTCAATGCTGAATCTGTCATGATGCCTGAAGGTATCGATGTGGAAACCTTTATGATGGGATTTGACAACCTGACCAATCACGGCGGAAATTTATACCTGCTTTGGGAAAAGACATGGGTTGCAGTGGAAATTGCTGTTAATACAGATAAAACAGTTGAAGCCAGTATCACCAAAGTGATGGGTGGCCCATCGGCCAATGATTATTTTTCAGCAGCTTCTTATTACTATGCGGAGAAAAAAGATCTGAACAAAGCATTAGATTGGGTCAATACTTCGATCGAAAAAGGCAACGACAAGTATTGGGTATTGAGAACCAAGTCTTTGATCCAGGCTGACCTCGGTGATAAAAAAGGAGCTATCGAAACAGCTACCAAATCACTTGAGTTGGCTAAAGCAGATGATAATCCTGACTACATCAGGATGAATGAAGATTCAATCGCAGAGTGGAAGATAAAGTAATGTTTTGATTCAAGGATAATCAAAATCCAGTCTTAAAGGCCCGGGAAGTAATGCTTTCCGGGTTTTTTTTGTGTTTGGTGAAAGTTGCTTGTACTGAAGGTAGTCGAAGTATGCGTGGTGAGTCAGGTATTAGGTGGAAGCCTTTGTGGATAATTTTAAAATAGGATCTATGAACAATCCTATCAAAATAACTGCTCCACAGCCGATCACATTGTACCATAGAAACCCGATATCGGTGGCCCAGTAACAAACCAGTACTATCGTCTGAGCAATCAGGGCGGCGATAAATACTGCATTGGATGACATGCTGCGAATCAGAAAGGCGCTCAGGAAAATACCCAGCACAGTGCCATAAAAAATCGAACCAATGATATTGACAAACTGGATAAGATTTTCGAAAAGGCTGCCGATGCTGGCGAAACCTATTGCAATAATGCCCCACATCACTGTAAAGGATTTAGACGCATAGACATAATGTTTTTCACTCGCCTCCACGCGTATCAACCGTTTGTAAAAATCAACTGTGGTTGTTGCGCCAAGTGCGTTGAGCCCTGAAGCGGTAGCCGACATTCCAGCTGCTATGATCGTCGTGATGAGCAGCCCAATAAAACCATGTGGCAGATAGTCAATAATGAAGCGAAGGAAAACATAATCCTTATCGTTGGATTCGACTTCAGGCAAGTTTTTTTCAATCAAAACTTTTGCTTCTGCACGTAATGCCTTTTCTTTCACAACGCTTGCATCCATTCTTGTTTTTTCCGGATACTCGGTTTCACCTGCAAGTACCGGCGCATAAATGGCCTGCCTATTTTCATGTTCAAGTTTCCATTCTTCCTGAAGCTTGGTATAAGCAGGCCCAGCCGAAGTTTCCAGGATATCCTTTTCTACATGCGAATTAAAAAACAGCGGAGAAGCCTGGAATTGATAGAAAACAAACACCATAACACCTGCCAGCAGAATAAAAAACTGCATCGGAATTTTGAAAAAAGCATTGAACATAAGGCCCAGACGTCCATCCCGGATCGATTGACCTGAAATATAACGCTGTGCCTGTGATTGGTCAGTTCCGAAATAGGCAAGAGCAAGGAATGTTCCTCCGGTGATCCCTGACCAAAATGTGTACCGGCTATTCCAGTTAAGACTAAAATCAACAACATTGAGTCTGCCATGGGCTCCTGCAATGTACAAGGCATCGACCAGGCCAATGCCCTTGGGCAATGAATGGAGCGTAATGATAAAAGCCGTAATGATACCGCCAATCATTACAGCCATCTGAAGTTCATGCGAAGCACTTACTGCCTTTGTGCCCCCTACCGTGGTGTAGAATGTGACCACAACACCCATGGTGATAATCGTCAGGTTGAGATTCCATCCAATGATACTTGAGAGAATAATGGCTGGTGCAAAAATGGTAATCCCGGTGCCTAGCCCACGTTGTAGTAAAAATAAAAAAGCAGCCAGCAATCGTGTCTTCAAGTCAAATCGTTGTTCGAGAAACTCATACACGGTAATCACTTTCATCCCGACAAACCTGGGTATGAATATGATACAAATGATGACCATTGCGATCGGTAGGCCAAAGTAGAACTGGACAAAACGCAATCCATCATCAAAAGCCTGCCCAGGCGTTGAAAGGAAGGTAATCGCGCTCGCCTGCGTAGCCATCACCGAAAGACCTACTGTCCACCACTTGGTCGTATGCCCCCCCATGAGATAAGCATCGATGTTTTTATTCTTACGTGTTTTCCATATTCCATAAGAAACAATGAAAACAGTGGCGCTGATCAGGACTATCCAATCCAGTGAACTCATGCTTAATTGATATTAAAGTACTGCCGGATCAGAAAAAAAAGAAGGACCAGGATGGCATTATACAGGAGGATGAGGAAGTAGGTCCGGGACCAGGAGATAGGTTTAGGCATTTAGTGATGGAGTGATTTAGTAATCTGGTGATGGAGTGATTTAATTAGGACTTATTTTTTTTGAAACCAAGGGAGACAAGGTTACTGAGAAGTCGATAGGGGCCTGGGTTTCCGGCGGGGAGGTGTCTGAACCAGGAGAGGCCACTATAGACATAATACCCTTCACCGTATGGGGCAACTAGTAAAGCGCCCTTGGTTGGGGACTCACCAGTATCATTCATTTCAAGTAATGGGGTGAATGCCTCATCCCATTTATTTGGAAAATACAAGCCACGCTCTTGTACCCAGCCATTGAAATCGTCAGTGTTTATTTTGTTGGGGTAATTGAAAACGTCATGTGTGGAATTGAGTATTGTCACCGGAGCATTTTCTTCAGTAATTCTATCTCTTGACAATGAAAGTGAATACGGTGCTATTTCTTCGGTTATCAAACCTCTGCTGACATTGTATTGGACGATCATGGTGCCACCTTCGCGAACCCAATCAAACAATATTTTATTTTTATAGGCTAAAGCATCAATCGTATTGAAGGCTCTGATGCCCAGCAACACCACCTGGTATTTGGCAACAGAAGAAGAAGATAAGGATTCGATATCAATGATATCAATATCATATCCGATCTGCTCTAAAGATGCGGGAACATCGTCGCCGGCGCCTGTGATATAAGCAATCGTTCTGGGCGTGGTTTTGATATCAAGACTCTGTAGATGTACAGTGGCATCACTTACAACTGACATATAAGGCAGGTGATCATAATCCATGGTTGTGATTTTGTGATGATAGGTATCATCGCCGATCCTAATTTCAGGGATCAAATCCGCCCTGGACGCATTTCCCGGAGGGGTGACGGTGCATTGAACTGTAGTGGATTCACCTGCTTTGTCAAAGGACCAAGGAATGATAGCAGGTGAGACTTTCCAACCGGGAACGGATGTTTTTAGGTGCAGATCACCTTTCACACTATCTTGTCCTGCAGCAAGTGTAAGTTGAATGAAACGTTCATGTCCTTGATTAAACATGAGGACTTCATCCGTTGATTCGACTGTCACAGGTGGTATGATCGATAGCGGCCTTGTCACTTCACCTTCTGCGGGATCCACCGTTTTATAAATTACTGGCGTCACTATTGTAAAAAGTGATCCGTTCACGTTAACTTTTATGGCTGCCCTTATCGAAGGGGGATCTGCAGGCGTTCCCCGTTTTATCTGGTCCTCTACAACGTACATTCCTTCCTCAGGATGTTGAACCAACCAATAAGGCATGTTGAGATTTTCAGGTGTCTGGATAGTAATTTCTTTCGTAAAGCCTTGGTTGTACAATAATGTCGAGGGCAGCGCGAAAACTGTATCATTAGAAGTAACCTCCATGGAAACCAACCGCACTTCCATACCGGATCGGTTGATGACCTCAAGCGTCACAAGTAATTTAGAACCCGGGCTGGCTTTGAATTTATTAGTGCGCACTTCGACAAACAATCCCAGACAGTCCTTCATGAGTTTCTCACAATCGGCGAGTTTAATTCTTTTCCAATCGGAATCCGGCAATGCAAGAATTGATTTTTGTAACCGGAGTAATTGTGGGATGCTACTGGATGGTGATTTAAAATCAAAGGAGGATTCCAGCTCCTGTACAAGTGGAGCAATAACAGATCCACCTGAAACTCTGTTCCATGTGATATCGATGCCTTCAAATAAAGATTTTGGAATGGTGCCTTCTGCATCTTTGAGCAGGTCGATATAATCCAGGCTTTCTCCTCTTGTTTCGGCAGATCCGAAACCCTGGCTTTTGTGCATACTTCTGCTTCGGCCGGCGATCTCGCTATTGGATTCGCCTGTTACAGGATCGAATGAACCAATATCAATAGCAAGCATTTTTGATTTATCTGCTTTGTCAAAAGCTTCTCTGGATCCATAAAACCAGTAACTCGTGTTCCAGAAAATGCGACGAGGCTGCCATGGTGTCACGATGGACAGCTGATCAGGGAAAGAAGAATTATTTGCTGCCAGGTCAAAAGCTTCCAAAGCCAGGATAGCCGAAGCAGTATGATGCCCGTGATTTGGCCTCGAGGCATCCGTACTGAATCTGTTGATAATAACATCTGCTTTTGTGGCCCGGATAGCCCATACGACATCGCTCAGGACCTCTTCACGATCCCAAATATTGAAGGTTTCGGCTGGTGTTTTGGAATACCCGAAGTCGTTAGCCCGGGTGAAAAGTTGATGTCCTCCATCGATGTCCCTTGCGCCCAGAAGTTCGTGGGTACGAATAAGGCCAAGCATTTCCCGGATTTCCGGACCGATGAGATTCTGTCCTCCGTCTCCACGGGTCAGGGAGAGGTAAGTGGTATTGACAGACAGGTGATTGGACAGGTAACTGATCAACCTGGTGTTTTCATCATCGGGATGAGCGGCAACATAGAGTACATTGGCTAAAACACCTAGCTTTTTGATATCCTTATAAATAGCCTCGGCCCCTGCCTGAGCTGTCAGGCCGGAGGTAATGAGGAGGAGAAGTGCAAAGAATAAAGAGGTCGCAATTGATTTCATTCTGATCCTGATATTTTGGTTAAAGCTACATATTACAAACCTAGTAAATGCTTTACGCATTGTCTAACAGCACGCACAACACAAGAAATTTAATTTCGTTGAAAGGCTATTAAAAGATATAAAAATTTCTCACCTTAGCCGCAGTTAACGAAACGATCATCACATAGCACATATGTTAATTTTACTTGTCACCCTTACTGTTTTCATCACTAGTGGCCTTGTCTTCCTGGTAAAATTGAGTACCAGCCGGAAATAGCCAATGATGATGTCGGATTGGTTTCGATTGGATTCCCCGATCGAGCCAAGTTCCCCTCCCTTGTTGTGCTGCAATAAGCAGGAATTCGTGCCATTCCCGGCACTGCCTTAAAATTATCTCCTTCTTCCTTTACCTTTAACGCACTTCTTTGTTACACGTCCATGCAAAAGCAAGTTCATTCAAGTATTCCGACTTCCTCAGGCCATTGGTACATCGATGCCTACGCTGATCATGAATCTGAACCTATGCCTCACCTCGTGATTTATCCTCCCGGACTGGATACTTCAGGGATCGTGACTGTAAGAGTGCATTCCGAATGCTTTACAGGTGATGTCCTGGGATCACAGCGATGTGATTGCGGACCACAATTGGCAAAAAGCCTGGAAGTGATCTCGAAGGAGAAGGGTGTCCTGATCTATTTAAGACAGGAAGGACGTGGCATAGGGCTCATTAATAAACTCAAGGCTTACAACCTGCAGGATGAAGGATTCAACACGATTGATGCAAATCACCAGCTTGGTTTTGAGACGGATGAGCGGGAGTATCACACGGCCACACTTATCCTCAAAGACATGGGCATCCGGAGAATCCTACTTTTGACCAATAATCCTGAAAAAATAACATCCCTCGAGCGCGATGGAATTGAAATAGTAGACAGATTACCATTGATGATAGCACCTACAGAGGATAGTGAGGAGTACCTGCGGGTAAAGCGGGATTTGATGGGGCATTTTTTAGATTAAGCAAAGTTGTGAACTGTGAGACGTGAGTTGTGAGTTGTGAGTTGTGAGGCGTGAGTTGAGAAAGTTGCCTGTGCTGAGGGAGTCAAAGTATGAAAAGCGATGTGCTGAGTCGAAGTATGAAAAATGTGACCCATTTCGCCCTGTGGAAACGCATAGTGGAAGGGAAAACTTGCCTCCCCAGGGTTTGCACGCGAAAGGAAGCGTGTGAGGGCAACACGGGGGGCGGGGGCAAAAATATGTGAAAAGTGAAGAGCGATGTGAGTTGTGAGTTGTGGGGTTGTGGGTTGTGAGTGAGGCTTGTGCTGAGTCGAAGTATGAGTATGAAAGTTGTTTCTACTGAGGGAGTTGAAGTATGAGTTGTGAGTTTGATTAAAGAAAAGAGGTAAAAGTATATACTAATTAAAAATGAATGATCAGCGATTAGAGTCATTTGGGCGACTACTGAAGATAATGGATGAGTTGCGGGAGCAGTGTCCGTGGGACAAGAAGCAGGATATACATTCGTTGCGTAATCTGACGATAGAGGAGACCTATGAACTGGCTGATGCGATACTCAAAGAGGATTGGAAGGGTATAGGGGAGGAGCTCGGGGATCTGTTATTGCATGTTGTGTTTTATGCTCGTCTTGGCAAAGAGCAGGGGCAGTTTGATATAGGGTCTGTGACAGAACAGATCTGTGAAAAGTTGATCAGGAGGCATCCTCATATCTATGGGGAAGTTATAGTCACTGGAGAGGAAGAGGTCAAGCGGAACTGGGAGACTATAAAGATGAGTGAGGGTAAGAAGTCTGTTCTTTCCGGAGTTCCGGATTCCCTGCCGGCAATGATCAAGGCATACAGGATGCAGGATAAAACGCGGCAGGTAGGTTTTGAATGGGACAATGACGAACAGGTGTGGGATAAGGTGGAGGAAGAGATTGGTGAGTTTAAGGAAATTGTTGAAAATGGGGCTTCCAAAGAAGAGTTAGAAAACGAGTTTGGGGACATCCTCTTTTCGCTGATCAACTATGCCAGATATAAGGGAATAGACCCTGAGACGTCATTAGAAAGGGTTAATCAGAAGTTTAAAAGGCGGTTTGAGTATATAGAGGCTCATGCGCCTAAGCCATTGAAAGAGATGACATTAGGTGAGATGGATGCTTTGTGGGATGAAGCGAAGGAATTGGAGCGGAGTAAAAAATGAGAAGGCTGCATATTTCTCTTATAAATCCATATCTTTGCGCCTCGAAAAATTGTAAACCTATTATTTAGTCATTTTTAAAGCGTCAAATGACATGCCGATTTATTTAACAGCACAAAAGAAGAACGATCTCTTCACACAATTTGGTGGTACCGCTACAAATACTGGTTCTACCGAGTCACAGGTTGCCTTGATGACCCTCAGGATCAATGAGTTGTCCAAGCACCTTCAGTCTAATCATAAGGACAATTCTTGTAAGCGTGCGCTCCTGACCATGGTAGGTCAACGCAAACGTCTGCTGCATTACCTCATGAAAAAGGATATCCAGGGATATCGCGAAATCATCGAAAAGTTGGGTATCAGAAAATAATGCTTTCGCTCTGTTTGCAGAGGGTATTGCATTTGTAATTGCCTGTAGATCAAGATATTCTCAATTAAAGGTTGTTTTTTGCCTTGGATCCTGGATCATTCCGGCAGTAGCCCTATACCCAATAGTTTCCGGCAAACATACCTATCAGATGCTATTATGACATTGATAATCATACAATAACAAATTAAAATAAAATTATATGGGTGTTCAGATTCCAATTACCCAGACCTTTCTGTTGCCTGATGGCAGGGAAGTGATCATGGAGACCGGAAAGCTAGCGGCTCAGGCACATGGATCAGCCATGATCCGCCTGGGAGATACAATGCTCCTTGCGACAGTGGTTTCTAACAAGGATGCTAAAGAAGGTCAGCCTTTTTTCCCTTTGTCTGTTGATTACCAGGAGAAATTTGCTTCGGTGGGGCGTGTTCCCGGGAATTTCTTCCGCAGGGAAACCAGATTATCCGATTACGAAATATTGATTTCCCGCCTGGTAGACCGAGCCGTGCGCCCTTTGTTTCCGGATGGATACATGAATGAAACACAAATTATCATCAATCTGATCTCTGCTGATAAGGATATCATGCCGGATGCCTTGGCCGCTTTGGCCGCATCAACAGCATTGGCAGTGTCTGATATTCCATGGGATGGTCCTATCTCTGAAGTGAGGGTGGCACGTATCGATGGACAGTTTGTTGTCAATCCTGGTCGCGAAGCTTTGGCAACAGCAGATCTGGATGTGATCATAGCAGCGACCATCAAGGATATCATGATGGTAGAGGGTGAAGCAAATGAGTGTTCAGAGCATGATCTGATTGAAGCGATTCGTATTGGTCATGATGCTATCAAAGTGCAATGTCAGGCTCAGTTGGATCTGGCTAAGAAAGTAGGTGTAAAGGCTACCCAGAAAAGAGTGCTTCCAGAAGCGCCTTCTGATGATGATTTGAAAAAAGTCATTGACCAATTTAGCCGTCAACGTATTCTTGAAATAGCAAAGGGTGCACTTGAGAAATCAGTTCGTAAGGAGAAATTTGATACCGTCAAGAAGGAGTTGGTAGCGAAACTAACCGAAGAGCAGGGCGAAGAATACATGAAAGAAAAAGCTGTATTGCTTGACATGTATTATGAAAAACTAAAGAAGGATGTTATCCGCAATTTTGTCATTGATACAGGCATGCGGATTGATGGTCGCAAGACAAATGAAGTCAGACCGATCTGGATTGAAGTGGATTATCTCCCGACAACACACGGTTCGGCGCTATTCACACGAGGTGAGACGCAGTCACTGACAAGTCTTACGCTTGGGACAAAGAATGATGAGCAATTGCTTGACAACGCGCTCGATTACCGATATGAGAAATTTATCCTTCACTATAATTTTCCTGCTTTTTCTACAGGGGAAGTGAAACCATCACGCGGCCCGGGTCGTCGTGAAGTAGGACATGCTAACCTCGCTGCCCGATCACTACGCAAAGTATTTCCGGAAGGACAGCCTTACACGTTGAGGCTTGTGTCTGATATCCTTGAATCAAATGGTTCATCATCGATGGCTACTGTTTGTGCGGGTTCGCTTGCATTGATGGATGGGGGTATTCAGATCAAAGCACCTGTGTCAGGTATTGCGATGGGATTGATCAATGAAGGTGGAAAAGCAGCTGTATTGTCGGATATACTTGGAGACGAAGATGCGCTCGGGGACATGGATTTCAAAATCACAGGGACCCGTGATGGTATTGTTGGTTGCCAGATGGATATCAAGGTTGATGGGTTGAGTTATGAGTTGCTGGAGAAAGCACTGTTGCAGGCACGTGATGGAAGGTTGCATATCCTTGCCAAAATGGATGAAATACTTCCTGTCGCCAGAGAAGATCTCAAGCCACATGCTCCACGAATCCTTGAAATCATCATTGAGAAAAGTCAGATTGGTGCTGTTATCGGCCCTGGAGGAAAAGTTATACAGGAAATTCAGGCTTCAACTGGTACCATCATCAATATCGAAGAAGTTGGGGATAAAGGTATTGTCAATATCGCCAGTGCCAATAAAGATTCACTTGAAGCAGCAAGACAGCGGATTGTTGGTATCACTTATGTTCCGAAAGTAGGAGACGTGTTTGATGCTGTAGTTCGTACGATCATGCCATATGGTGTGTTTGTTGATTTCATGGGTAAGAGCGGTTTGCTTCACGTATCAGAAATATCATACTCCCGCATCGACAATGTCGAAGATGTATTTAAGGAAGGGGATATGGTCAAGGTGCAGTTGGTGGAAGTTGAGGAGCGAACAGGAAAGATGCGCATGTCAAGGAAATCATTGCTACCAAAACCTGAGCGGAAGAAAAATGAAAACGGAGAGTATGAAGATGGTTATGGCGAAGAAGGACCTCCTCCGCGTGAAGAGAGGTCTTCTTTTGGTGACAGAGATAGAGGCGACAGAGGTGGTGACCGCAGAGGCGGAGGCGGAGATCGCAGAGGTGGCGGCGGAGATCGTCGCGGCGGTGGCGGTGGAGGTGACCGTCGAGGAGGCGGTGGCGGTGATCGCGGACCGAGAAGATAATTTTAAAAAAGGGCATCCTGAACGGATGCCCTTTTTTTTGGGTAAAGGGTAAAGGGCGAAGGGTAAAGGGTAAAGGGTAAAGGGTAAAGGGTAAAGGGCGAAGGGTAAAGGGCGAAGGGCAAATCGTAGCGAAGCGAATACTTCGGCTCCGCTCAGTACAAGGATTCCGCCAAATGCGTAGGATGTGCGGCGGGAGGGCAAAGGGTAGAAGGGACGTAGGGCAAAGCGCGCAAACTGCAAAGAGCAATGAGTAAAGGGCATACTTCGACTCCGCTCAGCACAAGTAGGGGAAAGGGCAGAGGGGGTAGAAATCAGCTATAGGCCTGTAACCAGGAAAGGGTATAATTTTACCTCGTCCGGACCGGGTGAAACAAGAGGCTATGGTCGCATCAGAAATGGGAATTAATCCCTTGTTAAGGGTAAGTCAAAGGAGTTAATTCAATTGAATTATTTAACCACCATTTCAAAAGAGTAGGCGGACGGATCAAGGGGGTCTGTAGTAGATCTGATCTCCGGTTTGACCAGATTGAGATAGATCGAATAGGGACCGCTTGCGATTGTATCCTGCCAGTTGTGGACGGCAAAGAAAGTGTCGCTGAGGATATCTCCGTTGTCAATCGTAACAGCCATGACAAATCTGCCAGCCCAGACGCAATCAATATTGGTCACATTACACCGGCTGTCTTCGATGATCGCGTCAAACTTCATTTTCCAGTCTGATTGAGTAAGGCACCATTGTTCGCCGATCTTAGCCGTAAAGGGTTTATTCAGATGTACTTCGTTGGCCACATAGCCCGGATCAGATTTAGGTTCACACCTTTCAGTGACCAATACAAACAGGATGGAGACTGTTAATGAAATGTAACTTTTCATGGCATTTTGAATTTATTAACCTAAAGAAGTCAAAAAAAATCGTTTTGATGGTTACAATTGGCTTCCTTCAATACACTACTAACGTTGGGAATTGAAGATAATATGAAAAAGCAGGCGTGTAAATTGATAAAAATGAACCAGACCTGATTAACAATGAACTTTTTAATGTCCTGATTTGTACCTTTTATATCTAAAACCTTTAAATCCCGGCACCTGCCATGCGTCAATTAAAAATAGCTAACCGGATCACCGCCCGCGAAAGTCTCGCGCTTGAAAAATATCTCCAGGATATAGGTAAAATTGATATGCTGACGCCTGAGGAAGAATCCAGGCTGGCTGGTCTCGCCAGGAATGGGGATCAGGCTGCGCTTGAGCGACTCACCGAAGCCAATCTCAGGTTTGTCGTGTCAGTGGCCAAACAATATCAGAACCAGGGGCTGTCTCTTGGCGATCTTATCAATGAAGGGAATGTCGGGTTGATGAAAGCGGCCAAGCGATTTGATGAGACAAAGGGATTTAAATTCATCTCCTATGCCGTATGGTGGATCCGTCAGAGCGTCCTCCAGGCGATTATAGAATACTCCAGGATTGTCCGGATGCCACATAACAAATCCACGTCTTACAACCGGCTCAACGAAGCCTATGTCTCCTTTGTACAGGAATTTGAGCGCGATCCTTCACACGAAGAGCTAGCCGAATTACTCAATGTGCCGATCCGGGATGTCATCAACAATATGCCGGGCAACAACAGGCACATATCCTTTGACGCACCGGTGTCGAGTGACGAGGATAGTTTTACGCTCCTTGATATGATTGAGACGGATGAGGAAATGCAGCCTGATCTGAAACTTATGGAAGAATCCTTGCGGCTCGATATCATGTATAGTTTGAATTCCCTCGCACCACGCGAGGCGGAAGTACTTGCATTCTATTTTGGTCTCAAGGGGGAGAAACCGCTCACGCTGGATGAAATTGGAGAACAACTTGAACTGACTCGTGAGCGAGTGCGCCAGATCAAAGAGAGAGCGATACGGAGGTTGAGAAAGACGATGAAGCGGAATACGACGATGAGATCTTATATGTAGGGACTAGCTTGTTTCCAATATTGAGTGTTTATTTCCAAAGTATCGAAATTTTCTAGTCGACAGAGATTTAGGAGAAATTGATGGACCGTCAATGGCTGAAACATTTGCAGCTACTTGATTTATAATCCTAACTTGGCACCCCTGATCTTCATGGCATTGAACAAACTGATATACATCAAAATTCTCTAACTTTATCGCTGTTTATGATAGAGGATTTTCTCAGGGCCCTCCTGGGCATACCACCCGGTACCACAAGAATCAACAAAGATCTGGCGATCATGCGACAGCTCACCAAGCCTATAGCCGATCACATCATTCCCTGGGAAAAGGAGAAAGAACTTGAATTGATGGCCCTCAAAGCGGATATCAAGACTCAGAAGCGGGGAATGAATAGGATGATCCTTGGTTCCATACAGTCCATCTACGTTGAGCCAATGGTCACCTTTGCCTACATGGATTATGTCAAAGGGACAAGGGAAGGGCTCCTCTATTGCAGAACCCGAGAACTGGAGATTGTCTATAGAATCAAAAAGAAGGACATCGATGTTTTTCTTAACGGCAATCTGGTGGCGATCATCGATGCTCAGAACATCATGTATGGCTTGAAATCGCGCAGTGCGCTCGGGAGGGTGAAGCCCTACTCAGCTGATCTGTTAAGTATTGTTATCCTTGACAGGGAAGCTGGTCATTTGTTTAATCCCCTACGCCCACATAGCGAAGTACAACGGGCATTTTACCTGATGACTAAACTTGATGATGATGAAGAACGTATTTTCCTGACTCTTGGCCTATACGAACTGGTCATGAGGATGTTAGCGAACAAAAAGAAGAAATAATCGTTTCTGTAACGTACATTTAGACCTTATATAAGCACAGCAACACGTATGAACGTATTTGATTCGGTAAGGGTAGTGGTATATAGGTTTCACGAAAAGGGGCTTGAGATTTTTTTGGTGAATACAGGCCTGGAAGAGGACAACTGGAGAATTCCGTTTTCTGATATAGCCAAATACCCTGTGCAGGACTTAGAGGTAGGGGACCGGTTTATAGAACTGGAATCCGAACAGGATCCTGACGGATCCACCAGCATCACCTGCGCTATCGAAGGGGACTGGCATGACATCCCATCCATCCGTAAACTCATCAAAGAAGATATCAAGCTGGTGACTTCCAAAATTGACAAGGTTGTACCTGAACTTGAAAAAGGCACCTACTTTGCCATCAAAGAAGCCTTCAAAAAGGTCATGCCAAACGAGTATAAAGTACTGCATGAATTGAAAGACATCCTACTGCATCGCAACATGATGAAAAATATTTAAGTTAGCAGTTAGCAGTTAGCAGTTAGCAGTTAGAAGTTAGAAGTTTGAAGTTAGCAGTTAGTTGCTCCTTGTTCCTTGCTTCCTGCTCTCCCGCTTTTCGGCTACACAGCGAGCGGGATCTACGCTGCGCTTCGACCTGCTCCTTGCTCCCTGCTCCTTGCCCTTCACTCTTCACTCTTCACTCCTCGCTCACTTATTCGGTTGAGGGGTCATCCTTAGATAAGGTTTGATATGCGTTGCTCCTTTCGGGAATTTGACGGGGATATCTGCATCCGGTATAGAAGGGAGTATAACTACGTCCTCTCCATCCACCCAATTTGCCGGCGTGGCAACGCTATGGTTGGCCGTCAGTTGAAGTGAATCAATTACGCGCAGGATCTCCGCAAAATTTCTTCCAGTGCTCGCCGGATAGGTCAGGGTCAGTTTTATTTTTTTGTCCGGGCCGATGATGAAAACGCTGCGTACGGTTGTTTTCTCCGTTGCGTTAGGATGGATCATATCATAGAGCTGAGCCACTTTTTTGTCTTCATCCGCAATGATCGGAAAGTTGACAGTGGTATGCTGGGTTTCATTGATATCCTTGATCCAAACATTGTGAGAAGCTGCACCATCTACGCTGAGGGCAAGAACTTTTACATTCCGTTTTTCAAATTCTTTTTTCAACTTCGCAGTCTGGCCAAGTTCAGTTGTACAGACAGGCGTGAAATCTGCGGGATGGGAAAAGAGCAGTCCCCATGAATCTCCAAGGAATTCATAGAAATCTATGGGGCCTTCATTCGTTTCGGCCTGAAAGTTTGGCGCAATATCGCCTAATCGTATTGACATGGTTTTAGTATTTTAAATGGTTAGGTATATTTAAATTAAGTAGGTTGTTGTAAAGTTAAGGTTTTAAGTATTTCATGTTGATAGCTGATAGCTTCTTTTTTCATGCTGGATAAATGAAGACTAGCACAGTCCTTTCCAACTTCATTAATACTTCGCCATCGTTGTATCTATCTCATCGGCCCAGGCTAGAATTCCACCTTTCAGGTTGTGAAGGTTTTTTAAGCCAAGTTCCTGCTTAAGAACATCAATAACATCCTGGCTTCGTTTTCCGGAGCGGCAGTGGATCACGACATCTTTTTCGCGATTGATCTCATCGAGGTGTTTCAGTATTTCTCCTTTTGGAATAAGGATTCCTCCCAGGTTGGCGATGTCATATTCGTAGGGTTCGCGGACATCGATCAATTGGAAATCTTTACCGGATTTGATCCAGTCATTTAGAGCTGATACGGACAGCTGGCCGTTACTTTCAATGGTTTCCATAGTGACGTGGGTTAGGTTTATTCCGCAAAAATATTCGTAGTCGATTAATTCAGTTTGAGTTGGATTATTTCCGGTAAGCGGGTTGTCCGGGTCTTTCGAGATTTTAAAAATCCGGGTTTTAAATTCGGCTGCATCAAATTGGAAAAATCTTCCGGCGAGTGGTTCACCTACGCCTGAGATCACTTTGATTACTTCGTTTGCCTGCAGGCTGCCAAGAATGCCTGGCAACACTCCGATCACACCACCTTCTGCACAACTTGGCACGAGGCCAGGAGGAGGAGGTACGGGGAAGAGGTCACGATAGTTTGGTCCGCGACTCCCATCAGGGAATTGATAATTGAACACACTGGCTTGTCCTTCGAATCGGAAGATGGAAGCAAACACATTTGTCTTACCGGCAAGGACACAAGCATCATTGACCAGGTAGCGGGTTGGAAAATTATCGGTGCCATCGGCTACAATATCAAATTGAGAAATGATTTCCAGTGCATTACTACTTTCCAATCTTGTGTTGAAGACTTCAAAGTGGACATGTGGATTTAGGGCATTTAACCGTTCCCGTGCTGCTTCGACTTTAGGTCTTCCAACATCTTGTGTCGTAAACAATACCTGTCGTTGCAGATTGCTTTTGTCCACGATGTCGAAATCAACAATCCCTATAGTACCTACACCTGCAGCGGTAAGATAAAGCAGCAAGGGTGCACCAAGGCCTCCTGTGCCGACAACCAGCACACGTGCGTGCTTCAGTTTTTTCTGACCTTCTATATTAAACTCAGGGATGATCAGGTGGCGGCTGTAGCGTTCCAATTCTTCCTTGCTGAATTTTATTTCTTCAATTGCTTGTCTCATTTGATTATCCTTTGTTAGAAGTTTCCGCCTGCAATAGCCGGAATGATACTCAACTCATCACCTTCTTTGAGGAGTGTGTTAATGCCATCCTTTTCGCGAATATCGTCTTCACCCAGATAGATTCTTACGTGTTTACGAATGAGTTCAGCCTCATCATACATGTAAGGGATCAATGATGGGTGTATGGACGTTAATGACCTGATGGCCTCTGCAACATTTTTTGCACTAACATTTACTTTTGCTTGTTCGCCGGCAAAGCGGCGAAGGGGAGTGGGGATGAAAATGGTTATCATAAATTAAAAGTTAGTAGTTAAAAGTTAGCAGTTAAAAGTTAGCAGTTAGCAGTTAGCAATGGTTGCTGAGCTGTAGCACATGGTTGAGCGCGAGCAGGTCGAAGCATTGGCAGTGTCAGAGATGAATTTGTTCTTTTAGTTCCTGGATGGTGAATTTTTCTTCGACAAATTTTGCATCGAGCAGTCTGTATGATCTGCTGTCGGTCATTTTGCCATTGGCGATCCTATGAATGAAATAGGAGAAGTAGGGTTGGGCAAATTCAAGATCATGTACTGAAGGTATTGCCGGATGATCGGGATGTGAATGATAGATGCCAAGCAGCGATAATCCTTCTTTCGCTGCGAATCGTTCAGCCTTCATATAATCCAGTGGATCCATAACAAAACGTCTGCGTTGATTTTCAGTGGACCTATTTTCCACTTCAATCAGATGGGTGATATTTCTTTTTTTTCGGATTTGCGAACCCAGCAGGAAGCCACATGCTTCATTTGGGTAAGATGCTTCGAGGTGTGTTTTGATCTGAGTCAAAATGTCCTGATGGATGGATGTGCTCATAGGCCGAATATTTCTTTGCGAACTTCCTGGTATCTGTCTAAAGTATCTGCGAGGGTAGTGACAATATCGCCCTCCTTGATTTGTGATGCCACTTCAAGGGCCCCCAAAAGATTGGCGGCCCCTGAGGGCGATATAAATAACCTCTCATGAATTGAAATGGATCTGATCATGTCGAAAACGCCGGAGGAATCGATGATCAGTGTTTTGTCAGCCAGTGTATCGTCATAGATGCTGGGCCTATGTGCCGTGGCCAGATGCTTCCATCCTTCCAGCGGATGAAAAGGGTGATCAGGCTGCAAGGATATTAACTGAACGTTTCCTAATTCTTTCAACCTGCGGCCAGTTCCGACGAAAGTACCAGTGGTACCCAGACCAGCAACAAAATGCGTGATACTTCCTTTGGTTTGCGTCCAGATTTCTTCTGCAGTCGTCAGGTAATGAGCCTGCCAGTTGGCATCATTACTATATTGATCAGCATAGAAATATTTGTCCGGATTGGACGCATAAGTTTCTTTGGCAACAAGTTGTGCGCCATCTGTTCCTTCGAGCGGGGAAGTGAGGATGAGTTCAGCTCCCAGGGATCTGAGTATATTTTTTCGTTCTGAAGAAGCATTGGATGGAAGACAAATGGTAGGCTTCCAACCAAGGGGTTTGAGCAGGGAGGCATAAGCAATTGCCGTATTCCCGCTGGACGCATCCAGAAGGCTATTTCTGCTGTGGAGCTTACCTGAGCGAATGGCTCTGCTGATGATGGCATGTGCAGCCCGGGCTTTAACACTGCCGCCAGGTTGTTGCCATTCGGCTTTAGCCCATATCCTGACCTTGTCCGTGCTGAGACTTTTGATTAGCAGCAAGGGTGTATTCCCTACCTCGGGCAGGGAGGCTGAGATCCTGGGAATATGTTGAGTTTGTGTTGTCATACGTATGATGGTCATGGTCTAAATGAAAAAAGCCTTTCAATCCGGACGAACTGAAAGGCTCTGTGTTTTTTATAGTAGCTATAATACACTCCCAGTTCAACCCGGAGGTTGAGCGCAGCAACAACAAGTGCAACAAGAGTGATTAAGCATATTTTTCATGAATCGTGGCAAATATATGGGTGTTTACTTCAATATATCAATAGCAAGGTTCAAATTTGTGCTTTGATACTATCTATAACAACAGAACTAACCAAAAGTTATGCCAGTTTCAGCTACAAATTTTACCCTGCCCCGGCAAACCGGTTTCTACCGAGGAAAGGTCAGGGATGTCTATTATATTGATGATATCATGGTGGCAGTGGCTACAGACCGGATTTCAGCTTTTGACCACATATTGCCCAAACCCATACCCTATAAGGGCCAGGTGCTAAATCAGCTCGCCGGATATTTTCTTGATGCTACTAAGGATATTGTGCCAAACTGGAAGATGGCTATGCCACATCCTAACGTGACCATGGGCGTGTTGTGCGAGCCTATACGGATTGAGATGGTCATCAGGGGATACTTGGCGGGGCATGCCCTTCGCGAGTATCATGCCGGTAAACGTTTGCTCTGCGGTGAAGTGATGCCTGAAGGCATGATAGATAATGAAGCTTTTCCGCAGCCGATCATTACGCCTGCTACGAAAGCAGAAGAGGGACATGATGTCGATATATCCGGAGAGGATATTGTCAGCCAGGGGATATTGACACAAGCTGTATATGATGAGCTGGTCAGGATCACGAGGGCGCTTTTTAAAAAGGGTACCGAGATGGCTGCGGCCAGGGGCCTGATCCTTGTGGATACAAAATATGAGTTTGGGTGGTATCGTGATCTGGTATATATCATTGATGAGGTGCATACACCGGATAGTAGCCGGTATTGGTATGCTGACAAATATGACCTGAACCAAAAGGACGGGAAGCCTCAGGAGCATTTGTCAAAAGAATTTGTGAGAGAGTGGCTGATGTCCAAGGGATTTCAGGGGCTTGAAGGGCAGCACATGCCGGTGATGGATGATGCTTTTGTAGATGTGGTGAGTAAGAGATACATTCATCTCTATGAGCAGATGACCGGGAGACAGTTTGTGGAAGGGGCGGATGATCCGGAGACGATTGAGGGGGCAATAGAGGGGGCGTTGATGACTAGAGATTGAGTGTGGAATACTCGGGGCCACTACTTGAAAGTAGTGGCAATTCAATAGATTTCAATTAGGAAATGTAGCCTGGAATCTGACTTGGAATACTCGGCCACTACTTGAAAGTAGTGGTAATTCAATAGATATTTCTTTAGGATATGAGGGCTTGGGGGTAAAGGCTATTGAATTGCCACCATTTTCAAATGGTGGAGAGGAGGATTATTTGATGAGATGAAAACCATTTTTATTTGAATAGCTTTTACTTCCACTACTTAAAAGTCCACTACTTAAAAGTAGTGGTAATTCAATTTGATTTTTCTAAGGCGCCACTACTTGAAAGTAGTGGTAATTCAATAAATATTTCTTTAGGTTATTTGTGCTTGGGGGTAATGGCTATTGAATAGCCACCATTTTCAAATGGTGGAGAGGAGGATTATTTAAGAAGTTGAAAACCATTTTTGTTTAAATAGTCGTTGAATTCTTCATTGAATGTCTGGATTTTATGATGGGCTTCCTGATGTTTGATATACTCTCTGACTGTGTCCACATCATTAGGACTAACCGAAACACCATAATATTCATCTTGCCATTCAAACCAGGAATAGTCAGTTTCTTTTAAGAGATTGCTGCAATTGATCCATCGAGATGATTCTCCTTTAATCAATTGAATTATGTCTTCAATTTTTTGTGTCGATTTAAGAGAAATCAGACAATGGCAGTGATCACTATAACCATTGATAAAATCAACGTAGATCCCTTTAGTTGCTGCATATTTCAAAATGTGCCACCAGACTTTGAGTCTTAAAGCTGGTGTAGAAAGATAAGGCGATCGGTTTTTAGTAGTCCAGACAAAGTGGATATACACTTTTAAATATGGCATGCTGTTTTCGATTCAGTTCCGGTGAAGGATCATTCGCATTGAAAACTAAGGGGAATTTATTAAAGATGCAATATGAAAGGAAAATATTTGCAGATGGAACAGATACTTGAAAGCTTCGCCCCTACTTGAAAGTAGTGGTAATTCAATTTGATTTTTCTGGGGTGTTGCTGCTTGCCGCTACTTTGCTACTACTTGAAAGTAGTTGTAATTCAATTTGATTTTTCTGGGGTGTTGCTGCTTGCCGCTACTTTGCCACTACTTGAAAGTAGTGGTAATTCAATTTGATTATACTGAGGTGTTGCTACTTGCCACTACTTCACCACTACTTGAAAGTAGTTGTAATTCAATTTGATTTTTCTGGGGTGTTGCTACTTGCCGCTACTTCGCCCCTACTTGAAAGTAGTGGTAATTCAATTTGATTTTTCTGGGGTGTTGCTGCTTGCCGCTACTTTGCCACTACTTGAAAGTAGTGGTAATTCAATTTGATTTTTCTGGGGTGTTGCTACTTGCCGCTACTTTGCCACTACTTGAAAGTAGTGGTAATTCAATTTGA